>WNFY01000530.1_pt1 | contig 34591 bp, 34 predicted proteins | sample 5400091 | NCBI WGS metagenome assembly WNFY01 (sample SAMN13153364, study PRJNA577476) | soil metagenome | isolation source: 60 cm soil or saprolite under grassland replicate 1 | place: USA:California | collected 2016-06-15 | reverse complement strand
ACGGCGCGCCCGGCCGCACCCGCCGAAGCCGGTGACTACGGGGCGCTGCCGGACGTGGAGACGAGCAAGCAGACCATGCACGGCGTCAAGGTCACCCCGGCCAGGTGCGCCCAGGCCACGGTGACCGGCTTCAACTCGGCGGCGTTCACCCACGCCCCCGCGTCCGTGGTGACCTTCCGGGTCGGTCGCGACGGCGTGTCCGAGGTGCTCGTCTCGGCGACGCCGGACGTGGCCCATTCGGCGCTCGGCAACAAGCTGCCGGCCGGCTGCGAGCACTACACCGCCTCGGTCGGCAGCAAGACCTTCCGCTACTCGGTGAAGCAGTCGCCGATCGCGGGCCTGGGCAACGAGGCCCGGGCGCTGAACGTCAAGGCCGCGGGCTACTCCCAGGTGAACGTCTGGTCGGTGGTCTACCGGGCCGACGGGTTCGTGGGCGCGGTCACCATCGTCGGCCCCGACGCCTCGCAGGCGAGCGCGAAGAAGCTGGCCAGCCAGGCCTACGCGTACGCACGCCAGTCGCTGTCCTAGCCGGCGGCTGGTGCAAACTGGTCACTTGACATCCTCCCCGCCCTGAAGGGCGGGGATTCCAACTACTACGTCGGCAGGAATAGCAGTTGAGGTTCGCGGTTCACGGGCCGGGCAGCCCCGTCGCCTCCCCGCGCAGTCACCGCATGCCCTGCGGCGATATTCCGGGCCGCGTTCACATCAGCGTTGCAGGCGAAACTGCAGGCGACGCAGGCGAAGAGGGCTTGGCTCTTGCGGCTCTCCGCTGCGACATGCCCGCACGCCGAGCAACGCTGACTAGTGAACGCGGCATCAATCTTCTCGACCCGGCCGGGGGCCTTGTCCCGCATGCGACGCACCAGCAGGCCCCAGCCCGACCGCATGATCCCCCGGTTGAGCCCGGACTTGGCGCGGACGTTCCGGCCTGGCTCGGCCGCGGTTCCCCTGGCCGACCGCGTCATGCCCGCGATGTCCAGCTTCTCGACGCGGATCAGGTCGAAGTCGCGGGCCAGCCGGGTGCTGGTCTTCTCGGCCCAGTCCCTGCGCCGGTCGGTCTCGCGGGCTCTGAGCCGGGTGAGGGCCGCCTTCACCCGTTTGCGGCGGCCGGAGCCGCGCCGGGCGCGGGCCAGCTTGCGCTCCAGCCGCCGCAGCCTGGCGCGCTCCGGCGCGGTCAGGCCGGGCACGCGCAGCAACTCGCCGGTCGACAGGGCCGCGCTGACGGCGACACCGCGGTCGACGCCGACCACCTGGCCGTTGCCCGGCGCGGGGACCGGACTGGGAATCGCCGCGAAGGCGACATGCCAGCGCCCGGCTCGGTCCCTGGTCAGCCGGTAGGACTTCACCCCCGGCGGCACTGGACGGGACCAGCGGAACCGCACCCACCCGGCCTTCGGCACCCGCACCTCGCCCACGTGGCGGGACACGCGGCGCACGTCCCACTGCCGCCCGCGTTTCCCGACGATGCGGAAGCCCTCATCCCGTCCCGCCTTCCGCCACGTCGGCCGCCCAGTCGGGTTGCCCGGATCGAAGAACGCGACCATCGCCTGGGCGAAGTCCCGCAGCGCCTGCTGCTGGACCATCTGGCTGCCCGCGGCCAGCCACGTATACTCTGCCCGTGCTTTGGTCAGCTGGCGGCATTGCTCCAAGTAGCCGGGCGCGTTTGCCCGGCCAGGGTGCCAGTGCGTGTGCTGCTCGACGGCCAGGTTCCATACATACCGGGCGTGGGCGCAGTGGTCCCGCAGCACCGCCTCCTGGGCGGGCGTGGGGAGCAGCCGGTACCTGGACATGCGAACATAGTAGCGATTACCACTGACATTCCCGGGGAGGTGAGGTGGCGTTTCCTCCTGGCCTGAAGGCCGGGGCCTGCACGCCGCGATCCTAATGACTGAACCGTCACCACGTTTCCGTTCGGTGCTCGAGAGCATGCCCGTGTACAAGCCCGGCCGGGTACCGGTGAGCTCGAGCGGTCAGACGCACAAGCTGTCGTCCAACGAAACTCCCTTCGCGCCGCTGCCCTCGGTGGTGGATGCCATCGCCGAGGCGGCGCGATCGGTCCACCGGTACCCGGACAACGGCGCGCAGGCCCTGATCGCGGCCATCGCGGAGAAGTTCGGCGTCCCGGCGGAGCACGTCGCGGTCGGGTGCGGTTCGGTCGGGGTCGCCCAGCAGCTCGTCGCGGCGGTCGGTGAGCCGGGCGCCGAGGTGATGTACGCGTGGCGCTCCTTCGAGGCGTACCCGATCCTGTGCGACCTGGCCGCCGCGGACTCGGTCCGGGTCCCGCTCCGCGACCAGACCCACGACCTGATCGCGATGGCGGCCGCGATCACCCCGCGGACCAGGCTGATCTTCGTCTGCAACCCGAACAACCCGACCGGCACCGTGGTGCACACCGCCGAGCTCGAGGCGTTCCTCGACCAGGTGCCGGCCGACTGCCTGGTCGTGCTCGACGAGGCGTACCGGGAGTACGTCCGCGACGAGGCGGTGCCCGACGGCCTTGACCTCTACCGCGGCCGGCCGAACGTCGCGGTCCTGCGCACCTTCTCCAAGGCTTACGGCCTGGCCGGCCTGCGCACCGGGTTCATGATCGCGCACGAGCCGGTCGCGGAGGCGGCCCGGACGACCATGCTGCCGTTCAGCGTGAACAGCATCGCGCAGGCCGCCGCGGTGGCCTCGCTGGCCGCGGAGGACGAGCTGTTCGAGCGCGTGGAGCACACCGTCAAGGAGCGGACCCGGGTGCGCGAGGCGCTGATCGCCGACGGCTGGGCGGTTCCCCCGACCGAGGCCAACTTCGTCTGGCTCGCCCTGGGCGAGCACACCCTGGACTTCGCCGCGGCCTGCTTCGACGAGGGCATCGCCATCCGCCCGTTCGCCGGTGACGGCGCCCGGGTCAGCATCGGCGACACCGAGGCCAACGACGCCTTCCTGGCCGTGGCGCACGCCTATCCGCACCGCAACAACGCCTAACCGGACCGCCCGGGGATATCGAGTTCGGCCCAGGCGGCCTCCCACAGCGTGCTGACGGTCACCCGGATCCGCTTCGCCGACGGCGGCACCGGCGGCCAGAACCAGAAGGCATGGCTGCCTTCTGGTCTCCCGCCGCCGTCGCCGGGCATGCCCCGGTGCTCCGCGCCGGCCTCGTCGGTCGCCCGCACCTGGAAGCTCGGCACGATCATCGGCCAGTACTCGCCGCTCAGCCACGGATGCCCGTATAGCTGGATGGACACGAGGTCGCCGTGCGCGGCGATGTTCTCGATCACCGCCGTGGCCCGCCGTAGCGGCATCCAGACGGCCAGCCCGGCCAGCCCGGCCCGTTCGGGCTCGTTGTCGCGCGCCCGCAGGTGCGCCTGCCGGCCCCACAGCTCCGCCAGCTCCTCCTGCCAGCCCGGGGCCGGTGCCTCCCGGGCGGAGAGCATGGCGCTGTCCGGCGGCAGCGCCCCGGTCCACAGCAGCGCGTCCGCCACCGCGGCGACGATCTTCGCGACGTCGAGTTCCACGCTGTCCTCGCCGGTGGCGATCGTCACCGACCGGGCCGAGGCCAGTTCCGCCAGGTAGGCCTCGGCCGGCGTTGGCCAGGCCGGTTCGGCCGGACCCGTCTCGGCCGCCGCGGGAGCAGGCATATCAACCCGAACGGGCTGGCTTCCCGCCCCCGCGAACTCCAGCCAGCGCACCGCGCGGCCGGTCGCGGATCCCGCGGGCTGCGGTTCCGCCAGCACCTCGCCCCGCCACCGCCGGCGTCCCGGCTCCCCGGGAGCATCGCCCCAGGTCACCGGCTGCAGCCGGTACGTCCGGCCCAGGTCGTCGGTCACCGCAAGCCCGGACCTGACCTCCGCCGCGAACCGCTGCCCCGGCAGCTCGCGGAGCGGCTGACTCGGGTCCGGTATGACCGCGCGCAAGCGCAGCTTCACCCCGCCCGGCGTCAGCGTCGCCAAGGTCAGCACCAGCTCCGTGCCGCCGAACCCGATCGGCACCGGGCCCGCGGCCACGGCCAGCGGAATCCCGGTTAGGTCGGCCCGGCTCGCCGCGAGCGCCTCGTGGTACCCGAGTGCACCAGGGACCACGCTCAGCTCGCCGGTCAGCACCCCGAGCCGGAAACCCTCGGCCTCCAGTTCCGGCCGGTACTGGCCCAGGATCTCCTCGGCCCGCGCCCCCGGCAGCAGCCCGAGCATCACGAACGCGTTGGCCACCGCCTCCCGGCTGAACGGCACGCCAGGCAGCGGCCGGCCGCGCCGCGCCCGGCTCAGCGGGGCCACCATCGCACGCAGCAGCGCCTCGGGATCCTCCCGGACCATGGAAGCAAGCTACAACGCGAGATCCCGGCTGGGCATCCCTCCGGCGGACAGTGCCCGGTCGTCGGCGGAAAAGTCCTCGCCCACCTCAGCAGGCGGATTCTCCAGGTGCCACCGCACCGACGCCGGGATGGTCTCGGCCGGGTCGGAAGGACGCCAGCCGAGCACGGTGGCCGCCTTGCGGCTGTCCACCAGGAAGTGCTGGGCGATGCTCCGGGTGTCCTCCAGATCCGGCGGCACGAGGTCCTCGGGCACGGTGATCAGCGAGGCCCCGGAACCGGCCGCCGCCAGGATGGCCAGGGCCCAGTCCCGCACCGTGCCGGTGGTCAGGTCCCCGACGTTGAACACCTGACCCGAAGCGGCCGACGGGCGGTCCAGCGCAGCCAGCACGGCCGCGGCCACGTCGCCCACGTAGCAGCGGGTATCCAGCGAGGTGCCGGCCCCGAACGGTATCCGCAGCCGCCCGGCCCGAACCCTCCGCAGCACGAACTCCTCCCGCCGCTGCCCGTCGTGCTCGCCGTAGATCAGCGACAGCCGCAGTGCGCACCCGCCCCGCGCAAGGTACAGCGGCTCCACGTCGAGCTTGTCGTAGTGCTCGCCCAGCCCCGGCAGCAGGTCGCGTAGGGGATACCGGCCAGCACGCAAAGCCGATGACTCGCTCAGCGGCACCGGCTCGCCGCCCTGCCCGGCCAGCAGCAACTCGTAGGCCCGGTACACGTCGATGCTGGACAGCAGCACCAGGTGCGCGTCGGGCAGGTGAGGCAGCACCGCCGAAGCATCAGCAGCCGTCATCGCCCGCGTGTCGATTACCGCGTCCGGGCGCCACGCGCGCAGCTGATCGGCCACCTCGGCCAGGGCGGTACGGGAAACATGCGCGTGCGCGCAGCCGGATAGCTCGGCCGGCTCGGTCTGGCCCCGGTGCACGACCATGACGTCGTCGCCCCGGGCCAGCAACTCAAGCGCGATCCGCCGCCCGATGAACCGGGTGCCGCCGAGGATGAGGACCCGCATGCGGCTACCCGGCCCGCGCGGTCAGGATGGCGTCACCGGTCATCGCCGGATTCGGCCGGCTCGAAGGTGAAGACCTGCGGGCCGATCTGCAGGCACCAGCCGGGCGGGAGCGGGCTGGGTTCGGTGCCGATCCGCGTCCACTGCTCGCCGCCGGGCGGGCTGAAGTAGGTCCCGTGCATCGAGTCGGCGTCGCGGACCAGCACGACGCCGTTCTCGACCGAGACGTACGCGTGCACCCGCGAGATCACGTGGTCCGGGTCCTGCAGCTGAACCGGCGCGGCCTCCCCGCTCTCCACCGCGGGATCCTGCCGCGGCTCCCGGCCGAGGACGTAGACGCGGTCCAGGACGATCGGCGGTCCCTCCGGCGAGGTCAGCACGCCCAGCGGCGCTTGCATCGCCGTCGGCCCGAGTTGCATCGCAGGTGCCACGGTCGTGGGCTGAACGGCCGGGGCCGGACCTGACTCCGCCCCGCCCGGGGCCATCTCGTGCTCACCGGTCCGCACGATCATCGTCGGCTGATGGTTCGAGGGCTCGGGCTGGTAGTCCGGGAACTCAGGCTGGCGGTCCGGGAACTCAGGCTGGCGGTCCGAGGGCTCGGGCTCGTGGTCCGGGGTTTCGGCCCGGAGCGCCCAGGGCTCCTGCGACCGGTCCTCCGCCTGCTCGGACGATGGCCACGCGAAGCCGCTGGAGTCGCCCGCGGTGCCGGGCGCGGCCGGTTCGGCCCGGGACGCGCTCACGGCGCCGGCGAAGCCGGCCGCGGGCTCTGCGAAGGCCGATTCAGATCCTGGCATGCCCGCGACCCGGCTCAGCACGAAGCCCTGCCCGGGCACCACCCCGCCGCGAAGGTCGGACAGCGGATCGGCCTGGACCGGCCGGCCGGCCGCGGCGCCGATCGCCAGCCGCTCGAACGTGCCGGGCACGATCAGGTCGACCCAGGTGAGGGCCTGCTCTCCGGATATCTCCCGGGTCGCGCCGCCCTCGGTGATCGTGCACCACACCGCGCCGCGCAGGAACATGATCACGCCGTCCCGCATCGGGGCCACGATCCCGAACGCGGGGGCGTCCCCCGACATGTGGCCGATGACCCAGGCGGCCAGGCGGCTCGCGATCGCGTTGGCCGACGCCTCGCGGTCGGAGCCGACCTCGGCGGCCAGCCCGAGCAGTTCCTGGATGACCCCGGCCGAGGCCGGGCCGGGACCCGCTGCCTCGGCGCGAGGGATCACGATGACCGTGTCACCGAACCGGCCGACAAGACCAAGGCCTGGCTCGATACCGATGCGCGTCGTCAGCTGCTCCATCGTGCTTCCTCTTCTGCGGCAACGTGGGCATTTTTGACGTCCTACCCGCCGTGAACGACGGGGATTCCTCCAGCGCGGCTCACGCCGCGCTCCGGCGGGTTCCTGCTTCGGCACCAGCCGCCACGAGGCGTGGTCTTACGCCGGCTCCACAGGCGTTTAGCCTCTCCCTGCGCCCCAGGGCGAGGATGTTCCTGGCCGCGTTCACGTCCCGGTCGTGTACGGTTCCGCACGCCGCGCACGTCCACTGGCGGACGCTGAGCGGCTTCGGGCCGTCCTTGACGCCGCAGGCCGAGCAGACCTGGCTGGTGGGCTCGAACCGGCCGATTTTGCTGAATGTGCGGCCGTACCGGGCCGCTTTCTCCTCGACGCACCGCAGCAGCTGGGACCAGCCAGCGTCGGACACGGACCTGGCCAGCCGAGTTCGCATCAGCCCGGACACGGCGAGGTCTTCGGCGTAGACCGCGGCTGCGTATGCCTCATCGCGGACGCGCAGGCAGTCGTTGTACACCACCCGGGCGCAGCCGAACACACGCGCCAGCGCTTGCTGCTGCCCCGGCGACGGGTAGATGCGGTAACGGTACCTGACCTGCACGGCACCAGAGCCTACCGTTAGCCTATGACAATCCCCGTGGATTACTGCCTGGTCGTCCTGGCGGGTGTGCGTCATTTTTGTAGGTGAGCAAGATCGTTTAGGGGGCTGGGCTGGTTAGGCGGCGGGTGTCTGGTTGTGTGGTGCGGGCCAGATGAGGATCAGGCGGTAACAGAAGCGGCCGCGAACCCCTCAGGCGGTAACAGCGGTCACGTCCGCGCCCAGCGCGTTGAACCGCTGCGCGATGTTGGCGTGCCCCCGGTCGATCGGGTAGCACGGCGTGACCAGCGTCTCGCCTTCGGCCGCCAGGCCGGCCAGCACCAGGGCGATGCCGGTCCGCAGGTCGTGCGCCACGACCTCGGCCCCGGTAAAAGCGCACGGCCCGTGCACCACGACCGCGCCGCGGTCGAGCTCGACCGACGCGCCCATCTTGACCAGCTCTCCGACCAGCGTGTACCGCCCGTCGAAGATCGTCTCGCGGATGTAGCTGGCCCCCTCGGCCAGGCAGGCCAGCGCCATGACCGGGGACTGCAGGTCGGTGGCGAACCCGGGGTACGGGCTGGTGATGACGTTGATCGGGCGCACCGGGCCGTCCATCCGGACCGACACCACGGCGCCGTTGGTGCCGAACTTGACTCCCATCTGCTCCAGCTTCCACCGGAACACGCCGAAGTGGTCCAGCGAGGCCCCGACCAGGTTGATCTCCCCGCCGGTGATCGCCGCGGCCATCGCGAACACCCCGGCGTCGATCCGGTCCGCCATCACGGTGTGCTCGACCGCGGTCAGCTCGTCCACGCCGTGCACGGTGATGAAGCCGGTGCCGCCGCCGGTGATCCGCGCGCCCATCTTGGTCAGGAACGCGATGACGTCGAGGACCTCGGGCTCCTGCGCGGTGTTGTCGATCACGGTCCGGCCGGGCGCCAGGCAAGCCGCCATGATCAGGTTCTCGGTGCCGGTGTGCGACGGCGTGTCCAGGTACAGGTGCGCGCCCTGCAGCTTGCTGGCCTTGATCCGGATGGTCGTGTCGCCCTCGTCCACGACCGCGCCGAGCCGGGCGAAGCCGCGGTAGTGGAAGTCCAGGTTCCTGTTGCCCAGGTTGCACCCGCCGACGCCCTCGATCACCGCCTCGCCGAACCGGTGCAGCAGGGCCGGCACGAACAGCACCGAGCTGCGGAACCGGCGGGCGATCTCGGCCGGCAGCACCGGGCTGGTCAGGTTGGACGCGTCGACCACCAGCGTCCGCTCGGTCTCATGGAACTCGACCACAGCGCCAACAGCCTCGGCCAGTTCGACGGCGCGGCGGACGTCCTCGATCGGCGGGACGTTCCGCAGCACCGTGTGGCCGTTGCCGGTGAGCAGAGACGCGGCGATCATCTTCAGCGCCGCGTTCTTCGCGCCCTGCACGAAAACCGTCCCGTGCAGCGGAGCGCCTCCGCGCACGCGGTAACTCGTCTCGGGTCCCAGAGTCATGGGCGTTAGCTTAGCCGGGAGAGCCGCTCGAAGACTGGAGCTAGCGCCGCAACGTACCGTTCCGGCCTGAATGCGGAGTCCAGTGCCCCTTCGGGCAACCGAACCGCGCGTGTCGCGGCCTGTTTGCGCAGCGTGTCGCGGAACGGGGTGCCCGCGTCCCAGGTTTCCATGGCCGCCGCCTGTACCAGCTCATACGCGTCCTCACGCGACAATCCCGCGCTGACCAGCTCAAGCAGGACCGCGGAGGAGTACATCAGCCCGCCGGTCAGGTCCAGGTTGGACCGCATCCGCGCCACGTCCACGGTCAGCCCCGACACCAGCCCGGTGGTCAGGTGCAGCAGGTAGTCGGCGGCGATGGCGGCGTCCGGCAGCGCGACCCGCTCCACCGACGAATGTGAGATATCCCGCTCGTGCCACAGCGGGATCCCCTCGGTGACCGGCGTCACATAGCCGCGCACCACCCGCGCCAGCCCGCAGATCCGCTCCGAACGGATCGGATTCCTCTTGTGCGGCATGGCCGAGGAGCCCTTCTGCCCCGAACGGAACGGCTCGGCCAGCTCCCGCACCTCGGTCCGCTGGCAATGCCTGACCTCCAGCGCGACCGCCTCGCACACGGTGGCCGCGATCGCCAGCGCGCTCACCCACTCGGCGATCCCGTCCCGCATCACGACCTGGGTGGCCACGTCCGCGGGCCGCAGCCCGAGCGCGGGCATGACCTCGGCCTCGATGGCCGGGTCGATGTTGGAGTAGCTGCCGACCGGCCCGGACAGGGTGCCGACCGCCACCGCCTCCCGGGCCCGGACCAGGCGGTCCCGGCTGCGGGCCATGGCGAAGGCGAAGTCGGCGACCCGGTGCCCCCACACGTCGGGTTCGGCGTGGACGCCGTGCGTCCGGCCGGGCCGCAGCGTGTCCCGGTGCGCCAGCGCGTGGTCCCGCAGCACCGCCACCAGCCCGGTGGCCTTGGCGATCAGCAGGTCGCTGGCCTCGGCCAGCTGGACCGCGAGCGCCGTGTCGAGCAGGTCGGAGGAGGTCATGCCAAAGTGCACCCAGGCGGCCGCCGAGCGCGGCTCGGTGTTGTCCGCCCAGGCGGTCAGGAAGGCGATCACGTCGTGGTCGGTGACCGCCTCCACCGCGGCTACCGCCTCGGGGGTTGGCGATGGGGCCGAACGGACGGGTTCCACGCTCTCGGCCGGCACCGTGCCCGCCCGGGCCTGCGCCTCGAGGACCAGCACCTCCACCCGGCACCACAGCTCGTACTTGTGCGCGTCGCTCCAGACCCGCCCCATCTCGGGCAGCGTGTACCGCTCGATCATGCGTCCACCGTATCGACCGTCGCCATCCGCTCAGCCGCCCGCCGCTCGACGACCAGCGCTGCCGCCACGATCACGGTGAGCACGGCCATCTCGGCGGCGACGCTCAGCGTCACGCCGACCCAGGACGCGGCCAGCGCCACGACCGCCGCGGTCAGCCGGTAGCGCCCAGGGCCGATCCGCAGCGCGTGCCGGAACGCCGCGCTGCCGGCCAGGAACAGCGCGACGCCGCAGCCCATCGCCACGCACGGCCCGGCCGGCAGCGTGTTCCCGGTGTTCACGATCGCCTGCTTGACCCCGGAGGCCAGCGCGACGATCCCGAGCAGCATGGGGATGTAGGCGTAAAAGTACGCGGCCAGCGCGAGCGCCGGTCGGAGGGCCGGGTCCGCGGCCGTCATGGCCCGTTCGGCCCTCTCGTCGTCCTCGGCGCCGAAGTAGGCCCACCACAGCGCCGCGGTCAGCGCCAGCCCCAGCACGGCGGACAGGGCCAGCGAGACGGTCACCGGGTGCCCCTCGGCGCCGATCCCGATGTCCACCACCGACTCGCCGAGCACGATGATGACCAGCGCGCCGTGCCGCTCGGTGAAGTGCGAGGGCTGGATGGCGAACCGGCCGCGCACCGGGAGCACGAACGGCGACAGCACCTGCACGGCCAGCGCGGCCGCCCACAGCCCGTAGGCGGCCCCTCCCTCGACGATCCCGGCCGTGATCACCAGCAGCGCCGCGACCAGGTTGAACGGCGTCACCCGCGCGATGTTCCTGTTCACCCGCTGGTACAGCCAGCCGTGGATGAGCACCACGATCAGGTAGCCGATGCCCAGCGCCACGCCGTCCCGGCCGAACGCCTCCGGGATGGCCAGCCCCATGATCAGGAACCCGGCCATGCCAGCCAGCATGAGCAGCCGCTCCGTGGTGCGCGACGGAGTGCGCGCGTTGGCCAGCCAGACGTAGCCGCCGTACATCCACCACAGCACCCCGAAGATGAGCAGCACCCGCAGGCCGGCGGCCACGCTTACGTCGTGCGACAGGATGCTGGTCAGCTGCGTGATGGCGAAGACGAAGACGAGGTCGAAGAACAGCTCGAGGGTGCTGACCCGCAGCGGGGTTTCCCCTTCCCCCGCCAGCACATCATCGGTCATGGTGCTGCTTCAGTCACAAGCGTGCCGCTATGTCACGACGGTACCAGCCGCCCCGCAGCGAGACCGTGGCCGCGAGCTCGTAGGCGCGGGCACGCGCGGCCGCGACGTCCGGCCCGGAGCCGACCGCGTTCAGCACCCGGCCGCCCGCCGTCACCAGGGCGCCCGCGGCGTTCCTCGCGGTGCCCGCGTGCAGCAGGTAGGCGTGGTCTTGCCCGGGCCGTTCGGTGCCTATGATCTCGTCCCCCCGGACCGGAGCCTCGGGATAGCCGTCCGCGGCGATCACCACCACCACGGCCGCGCCCGGGTGCCATTCCGGGGGAGCCGCGCCGGCCAGGTCCCCGGCCGCGGCGGTGGCCAGCAGCGGCGCGAGCGGGCTGCTCAGCCGGTCCAGCACCACCTGCGTCTCCGGGTCGCCGAACCTGGCGTTGAATTCCACCACCCGCAAGCCCGCCCGGGTCAGGCTGAGCCCGGCGTAGAGCAGGCCCAGGTACGGCGTGCCGCGGCGGCGCATGGTGTCCACGGCGGGCAGGATGACCTGCGCCATCGCCTGGTCCGCCAGGTCAGCGGGAGCCCAGGGGAGCGGGGCGTAGGCGCCCATGCCGCCAGTGTTCGGCCCCTGGTCACCGTCGCGGGCCCGCTTGAAGTCCTGGGCGGGCAGCAGCGGTACCGCGGTCACGCCGTCGGTGACCGCGAACAGCGACACCTCGGGGCCGTCGAGAAACTCCTCGATCACCACCGTGCCGCAGGCGCCGGCGTGCGCCCGGGCCGCCGTCAGGTCGGTGGTGACCAGCACGCCCTTGCCCGCGGCCAGGGCGTCGTCCTTGACCACGTACGGCGGGCCGAACGCGGCCAGCGCCCGGTCCGCCTGGCCTGGCGTAGCGCAGGTGAACGAGGCGGCGGTCGGGATGCCCGCCTCGGCCATCACCTGCTTGGCGAAGGACTTCGAGCCCTCGATCCTGGCCGCGGCGGCGTCCGGGCCGAAACACGGGATGCGGGCCTCGCGCAGGGCGTCGGCGGCGCCCGCGACCAGCGGTGCCTCCGGGCCGATGACGACCAGGTCGGGGCCGAGCTTGCGGGCCAGCGCGAGGATGCCGTCCGGCGTGGGCGGCGTGTCCGGGTGGGTCTGCGCCAGGGCCTCGATGCCCGGGTTGCCCGGGGCGGCGTGGACGTCGTCGCGGCCAGGATCGAGGGCGCGGACCAGGGCGTGCTCGCGCCCGCCCGACCCGATGACGAGGATGCGCACGCCAGGAGCCTACCGGCGCTACCGGAGCAGGTCTCTGATCTGCAGGGTCTGGTCCCGGCGCGGGCCGACCCCGACCGCGCAGACCGGGGCGCCGATCATCTCCTCCACCGCGCTGATGTAGGCGCGCGCGCTGGCCGGCAGGTCGTCGGGCGAACTGGCCTTGGAGATGTCCTCCCACCAGCCGTCGAAGTACTCGTAGACCGGCACCGCGTGGTGGAACTCGGTCTGCGTCATCGGGACCTCGTCGTAGCGCTTGCCGTCCACCTCGTAGCCCACGCAGACCGGCACCTGCTCCAGGCCGGACAGCACGTCCAGCTTGGTCAGGAAGTAGCCGGTGATCCCGTTCACCCGGGTCGCGTACCTGGCGATGACCGCGTCGAACCAGCCGCAGCGGCGCGGCCGGCCGGTGGTCACGCCGTACTCGGCGCCCGCCTTGCGCAGCCATTCACCGGTGTCGTCGCGCAGCTCGGTGGGGAAGGGACCCTCGCCGACCCGGGTCGTGTACGCCTTGACGATCCCGATGACGTCGGAGATCCGGGTCGGGCCGATGCCGGCCCCGGCGCAGGCCCCGCCCGCGGTGGGGGAGGACGAGGTGACGAACGGGTAGGTGCCGTGGTCCACGTCGAGCATGGTGGCCTGGGCTCCCTCGAGCAGCACCACCTTGCCCTGGTCCAGCGCCCGGCCCAGGGCCAGGGCCGTGTCGGCCACGTAGGGGCGGAGCCGCTCGGCGTACCGCTCGTAATCGGCCGCGACCGCCTCGGCTTCGATCCCGCGCCGGTTGTAGACCTTGGTCAGGATCTGGTTCTTCTCCCGCAGCACCAGGTCGAGCTTCTGCCGCAGGATGCCGGGGTCGAACAGGTCCTGGACGCGGATCCCGGTCCGGGCGATCTTGTCGCCGTAGGCGGGGCCGATGCCGCGGCCGGTGGTACCGATCCGCGCGCTGCCCAGGTACCGTTCGGTCACCTTGTCCAGCGCCCGGTGGTACGGCGTGATCAGGTGGGCGTTGGCCGAGACCAGCAGCTTGGCGCAGTCCACGCCGCGGGCGGCCAGGCCGTCGATCTCGTCCAGCAGCACCTGCGGGTCGATCACCACGCCGTTGCCGATCACCGGGACGACGTTCGGCGACAGCACCCCGGAGGGCAGCAGGTGCAGGGCGTAGCTCTCGTCGCCGATGACGACCGTGTGGCCGGCGTTGTTCCCGCCCTGGTACCTGACCACGTAGTCGACGCGGTCCCCGAGCAGGTCGGTGGCCTTGCCCTTGCCCTCATCGCCCCACTGAGCCCCGACAACCACGACGGCGGGCATGCGGTATTCCCCTCGGCCTCACATCACATGCGGAAGCCCCCGCACGGGCGCAAGCGCGGCAGGGGGCTCTTGCGACTTGACATTACCCGGAAAAACGCCAGGTAACCTCGTGCCCGCGACCGCTTCGCCCTCCTTTGCTCCCCGGCTCTTCCCGCATCGTCACAGCTGGTCGGCGGCGAGCGCCGCCGCGGCGGTCGCGCTGCTGTCCCGCAGGAACTGCGCGCAGCGTTCCGCCTCGTCGTCCTCGCCGATCGCCGCGGCGGAGGCGCCCAGCATGTACAGCGCGCGGAGGAAGCCGCGGTTCGGCTCGTGCTCCCACGGCACCGGGCCGTGGCCCTTCCAGCCCGCCCGCCGCAGCTGGTCCAGGCCGCGGTGGTAGCCGGTCCGCGCAAACGCGTAGGCGGTGACCGGGTCGCCCTGGGCAAAGGCCCGTTCGGCCAGCGAGGCCCAGGCCGCGGAGTAGGCCGGGAAACGCGCCGCGATCTTCTCCGGCGCCTCGCCCGCGTTGATGGCGGCGTCGGCCTCCTCGTCCGGAAGCAGGTAGGTGGCGGGCGGCTCGCCCAGCAGGTTCCTGTGTTCCATCAGCTGACCGCGTGCCCGGCCGACAGCAGGTCCTCGCAGGCGTGCACGACCCGGGCCGTCATGCCCGCCTCGCCCGCCTTGCCCCAGCTGCGCGGGTCGTAGACCTTCTTGCTGCCCACCTCGCCGTCCACCTTGAGCACGCCGTCGTAGTTCCTGAACATGTGGTCCGCGACCGGCCGGGTGAACGCGTACTGGGTGTCGGTGTCCACGTTCATCTTGACCACGCCGTAGGAGATGGCCTCCCTGATCTCCTCGAGCGCCGACCCGGAGCCGCCGTGGAAGACCAGGTCGAAGGGCTTGTCCTTGCCGTACTTCTGGCCCACGGCCTCCTGGATGTCCTTCAGCACCGACGGCCGGAGCTTGACGTGGCCCGGCTTGTACACGCCGTGCACGTTGCCGAACGTGGCGGCCAGGATGTACCGGCCGCGCTCGCCGAGCCCGACCGCCTCGGCGGTGGCCAGGGCGTCCTCAGGCGTCGTGTACAGCTTCTCGTTGATCTCGCCGACGACGCCGTCCTCCTCGCCGCCGACCACGCCGATCTCCATCTCCATGACGATGCGGGCGGCCGCGCAGTCGGCCAGCAGTTCGGCCGCGATGTCGAGGTTCTCCTTCAGCGGCACCGCCGAGCCGTCCCACATGTGCGACTGGAACAGCGGCTCCTGGCCGCGCGCGACCCGCTCCTTCGAGATCGCGACCAGCGGGCGCATGTAGCCGTCCAGCTTGTTCATGGGGCAGTGGTCGGTGTGCAGCGCGATGTGGACGGGGTACTCGTCCGCGACCACGCGCGCGAACTCGGCCAGCGCGGCCGCGCCGGTCACCATGTCCTTGACCGCCTGGCCGGACAGGTACTCCGCGCCGCCGGTCGAGATCTGGACGATCCCGTCGCTGCCGGCGTCGGCGAAACCCTTCAGCGCGGCGTTCAGCGTCTGGGTGGAGGTGACATTGATCGCCGGGAACGCGAAACCGCGATGTTTCGCCGTGTCCAGCATCTGTGCGTAGATTTCTGGGGTCGCGATAGGCATGGCAGAAACTCCCTCGGTTGAACGTCAACCCACTCTAGGCACCAGGACCCGACCGCTCTAGGGACCTTGGGCCCGACAACTCTAGACATGAAGCACGCATTAAGTTGCGCAGGGCAGTGCCGCGCATGAGGTACAACAGACAGCCATGGAGAGCTTTCTGACCGACTGGGGATACGCGGCGCTCATCCTCTTCGGCTTTCTCGAGGCGGCGTGCATCCCGATCTCCTCCGAGATCACGTTCGGCTTCGCCGGGGTGCTCGCCTACCAGGGCCATCTTAATCTCGCCCTGGTCATCATCGTGGGCACGCTGGCCGAGCTCGCAGGTTCTTACGCCTCCTACGCGGTCGGCCGGATCGGAGGCCGGCCGCTGGTGCACAAGCTGGGCCGGTACGTGCTGGTGACCGAGTCCGACGTGGCGCGGGCCGAGCGTTTCCTTGAGGGCCGCGGCGCCTGGGCGATCCCGGTGGGCCGTATGCTGCCGTTCGTCCGCGCCTTCATCTCGATCGTGGCCGGGCTGGTGCGCGTCCCGGCGGGCCGGTTCGGCATCCTGAGCCTGATCGGCACGGTCATCTACGCGGCCGCGCTCTCCTCGATCGGGTACGCGCTTGGCAGCGCCTGGGAGAGCGTCAACCACGGCCTGACCATCGTGGGCTACATCCTGTTCGCCCTGATCGTCATCGCGATCGTGGGCTTCGTCATCTACCGCCTGCGCGCGTTCCGGCGCGAGGCCCGGCTGAAGCAGGCCGCCGCCGCTTCCCCTGGCGACCCCGCCTCTCCCGGTCGCCCTGCTTCTCCCGGCGACCCTGCTTCCCCCGGCCACTCTGCTTCCCCCGGCGATCCTGCTTCCCCCGGCCACCCCTCTGGGCCCGGCCGCCACGCTGCTCCCAACCGGTTAGACGCCGAGGTCGGCTAGCTCGTACGCGGCCCGGTAGATCAGCCCGCGGCCGATCACGGCCGGCCGGGCGCCCCGGTCGGCCAGCACGGCCACGCCGGCTACCTCCGCGCCCGCCTCGGCCAGCGCGTCGACCGCGGCCAGCACGGACGCGCCGGTCGTGGACGTGTCCTCGACCGCGAGCACCCGCCGCCCGGCCACGTCCGGGCCCTCGATCCGGCGCTGCGTGCCGTGCTCCTTGTCCTGTTTCCGCACCACGAACGCGTCCACCGGCGTGCCCCGGGCGGCCGCGGCGTGCATCATCGCGGTGGCCACCGGGTCCGCGCCCAGGGTGAGCCCCCCGACCGCGTCGTAGGCCAGGTCCGCGGTCAGGTCGAGCATGACCCGCCCGGCCAGCGGCGCCAGCCGCCCGTCCAGCAGCACCCGGCGCAGGTCCACGTAGAAATCGGCGCGCCGTCCCGAGGAGAGCACGAAGTCGCCCCGGATCACCGCCTTGGCCCTGATCCCCGCGAGGAGTTCGGCCCGGTCGTCGCTCACGCCTTCCCCCTTAACCTCACCCTTCACCCGCACCCGCTGTCCGGCCGGTCACCCTTCACCCCCGCCACCCCAAGCTCCGGCCGCTCATCGCGATCCTAGGCGATGGCCCGCCGGCGCCGGTTTTCCAGTCCCCCTCAAATAGGGGAACCCAGGGCTTGGACCTGCGGCGAACCCCTCGCACCTGTTTCTACAGACGTTTTCTACATTCCTCAGAACCCCCGCCATCTTTCGCGGACGCCTGGCATTTGCCGCCGCGCGAAGGTGCGGCGGAAGGGCGGCGCGATCGACGTGATCGTCTGGCAGACCGGCACCGCCCGGCTGCTGCCCCGGCTGCTGAAGGGCCGCAAGACCGGGCCCGTGTTCCTGACCGACCGGCGCGCCCGCGTCGAGCTGCCGCCGTGCGGCATCGACCCGGCCAGCGGCCGGGCCCGGCTGTCCTACCGGCAGGCCGAGGACCTGTTCAAGGCCGTATCCGGCGGCGCGACGCTGCACCAGCTCCGGCACAGCGCGCTGACCCACGACGCCGAGGCCGGCGCGTCCACGCCCATGCTCATGGCGAAGAGCGGCCACACCTCGGTCGCATCGCTGGCCAGGTAGGCGAGGCCATCCGTCGAGGCCTAGCCCGGTGGCGGGAACGTAACGACCAGGCGAGGCGACGATGAGCAGTTAGCCGGAGCCGGGCGAGCCTGCAACTTAACTTTCATTCGAAGTAGCCGCCTATAACTTTTTCCGGCTTTAGTTATAGGTTAGCGCCGTGGATGCAACTAAGTTTGTATCTCCCGAGTGGGGCCGCGCCATCCGGACGGAACCCCCGGGATCCTTTGCCGCCTTCATCCCAGAGCACGTGCCGCGAGAGCTCGGGCTCTCTGCAGACACGGTCATGCTGCTGTCCGAAGCAGACGCAGCACTCGGTCGGCCAGCCGGGTCAGGGCGCCTCCTGCCCGATCCTCACCTGCTAGTCAACGCCTACATCACCCGCGAGGCGGTCTCGAGCTCGCGGATCGAAGGAACGCAGGCGTCGGTCACGGAGGTCTTCGATGCTGCCGTGACAGGCGAGACAAAACGGGATGATATACGGGAAGTCCGAAACTACGTGACCGCCCTCCAGCATGGCGTGCATCGGATGCAGGACGATGGCTTCCCGATATCGCTCCGGCTGATCAGGGAGATGCACAAGATCCTTCTGACCGGCGTCAGGGGCCAGGACAAGACACCAGGTGAGTTCCGGACGAGCCAGAACTGGATCAATTCGCCTGACAATCGCCCCGAAACCGCGACCTTCGTGCCGCCTCCTGTCCACGAGATGTGGCAGGCGCTCGATGACTGGGAGAAGTACCTGCACGATGAGGCGCCACGCCTGCCGCTGCTCATACGGTGCGCCCTGCTGCACTACCAGTTCGAGACCATTCACCCGTTCCTTGACGGCAATGGACGCCTGGGGCGGCTCTTCATCGTGCTCTATCTCACCGACCGTGGGAGGCTGCCGGGGCCGCTGCTGTATCTCTCCAGCTACTTCGACCAGCGTAAGAGCGACTACTACGACCGGCTGCAGTACGTCCGAGAGCGTGGCGAGATCACCGAGTGGCTCCAGTTTTTCCTGGATGGCGTCGCCGTCCAGGCCAACGACGCGGTTGAACGAGCCGAGCAGCTATCCGATCTGCGCGAGGGCTACCGATCGCGCCTTCGGGGGGGAGGCCGGGCACACCTGGTCGTTGACCTGCTGTTTGCTAACCCGATTCTCACAGTCCGGCACGTAATGGACAGCCTGAATGTGAGCCAGCCCGGCGCTTCCAACCTCTTGCGCAAGCTCGGGGCGGAAGGCATCGTGCAGGAGATCGGGACGGGCCCCGGCGTACGGCATCGGTGGGTATGCCGCGATGTGCTCAAGGTCCTGGATCCTGAATCCGGGCCTTAGAGCACCAGTGCGCTGACGCTTCTGCGCACGGCCGTCCTCCGAGGGGCTGGCCCGGTGGCAGGAGCAGAACGACCCGGCGCGGCGCAGGTAAGTCCGCGACGAAGCCTAGTTCACCGGTCGGCGAGGGCATGCTGGGCTACTTCAAGCTCTGCCCGGATCGGCGCCACCATCTCTTTTTCAATCTGGCGGCTGAGTGGGGTTGCGGCGCCGCTGAGGACAATCTCAGCGACCATTTGAGCAGGCAGGCGCGTGTGATCAGTCTCGTCAAGGGCCTCGATAGCGGCCCGCAACGCCCCCGTCATGGCGACTCTCTCCGGTCTCTGGGGTCAGGATACGGGCGCAGCATGAGGGTTCCCAGGCCAGAAGACAACGATTTGAGGATCCACCGACGCCATCATGTATCTCCGTGAGGATGAGACGAGAAGCCCGGCTGCTCAGGACTCGCGCCTCGCGTCTCTGCGGTCGGCGGCTACGGCCTTCAACGGCATGACCTCAGCTCCTACGGCCACGGCAGCGTCAAGGCGGACATCGCCGCGGCGAAGGCTGCGGGATTCTGCGCCCGGAGCTGAGCCAAACCAAGCCGGTGCCCCGCCGGTCGAGGACTGGCGGGGCACCGTACGCGTTGGCACACGTTGCGCTAAGCATACGGCCGTCCAGCCCGCCCCGCGGATCGAGATGAGGCCTTGACTCTGGGGACGGCTCGGCGGATGGTGAGGGGTATGCAAGCTCGTGCACACTCCTGCAAGGAAGGCTGCCATGGCACTTCGGCTGATCGGCGTAGACCCGGATTCCCCCAATAACGGCTCACCAACCATCTGGGTCGACGAGGAAGACCAGAGCATCGTGATCCAGGGCTGGAAGATCACCGATGATGACACGATTTCCGAGATCACGGCCACCAAGCCGGTCCCCGATCACGAGACTGTGGTGAGGCTCCCGGCGCGCATGGCGCCGTTCCTCCTGGAGGTGTGCGGTGACGGCAGAACCGCTAGCATACGGCCTGCTCCGCTCGGCTGAGCGCAGCGCGGCCCACATGGAGATGCGGGACGCCTACACGCCGGACGACCCGGACTGGCAGGACTGGCAGGCCGGGAACCGGTTCGACCCTGAGGACCGGTGGGCCAGCTGGTCCGGCCTGATCCGCGCCACGACAGCCCGCGGCGTCACCGTGCGGCGCCTGCGCCTGGTGTCCGAGCCGGTCACCGACTACATCAGGTTCGAGTACGACGTCACGGCCGCGCACAACCTTGCCGCCGGCGAGCAGGTCCGCTGGCTGCCCCGGCGCGCCGCGGCCGGGCTGCTGGTGCCTTGCAGCGACTTCTGGCTGATCGACGGCCAGGTGGTGCTGTGGAACCACTTCGCCGGCGACGGGTCCTGGGTCGGCGAGGAGAAGTGCGATGACCCGGCGGTCGCCAAGCTTTGCGCGACGTCGTTCGACGTTGCCTGGGAGCGCGCGATCCCGCACGAGTCGTACCGGTCGGCCTGACCGGCGTCCCGGCCCCGTCGATGCCCGCGCCCCCGTCGTACTCCAGCGCATGGCAGGCCCGGCAGGCCCTCGGCGCGCGGCTCGGCGAGCTCCGCGCGGACTCCGGGCTCACCGGCCGGGCCCTGGCCCGCCTGTGCGGCTGGCACGAATCGAAGGTGTCGCGGATCGAGCACGCCCGGACAGCACCGTCCGCCGATGACATCCGCGCATGGTGCCAGTACTGCGGGCAGCCGGGCGAGACCGAGGACCTGATCGCGTTCCTGCGCACCGTCGAAGGCATGTTCATCGAATGGCGGCGGATGGAGCGCACCGGCCTGCGCCGCGCCCAGGAGGCCGTGCTGCCGCTGTGGGAACGCACCCGCCTGTTCCGTGCGTACTCCTCGTGGCTGATCCCCGGAGCCGTCCAGACCAGGGCCTACACCACGGCGGTGCTGCGCGCCATCGCCGCCCGGCGGGAGCTGCCTGACGACGTCGATGACGCCGTGGCCGTCCGCGCCGACCGGCTCCGGCTGCTGCGCGAAGGTGATCACCGGTTCCTGGTGCTGATCGAGGAATCGGTCCTGCGGACCGTGATCGGCGGCCCGGAGGTGATGGCCGGCCAGCTCGGCCACCTGATCACCGTGGCGTCGCTGCCGTCGGTCTCGGTGGGGATCATCCCGATGGGCCTCGGCCGCGATGCCGCGTGGCCAGTTGAGGACTTCTGGATCTTCGACGACCGCCAGGTGAACGTCGAGCTGGTCTCGGGCTGGCTCACGCTCACCCAGCCGCGCGAGATCGCCGCGTACGCCAGGACGTTCAGCGAGCTGTCAGAGATCGCGGTCAGGGGCGCCCACGCGCGAACCCTGATCACCGGCGCTATAGACGGCCTCGGCTAATTTCACTGCAAACACGTGCAAGTTCCTTTACCCGTACCCAGCGTGTGGGGTTGGCTACCTGTATCCCGCGATTGGCACACGCAAGGGAGGGCTCGTCATGGCACGGGCGGCAGGACCGCAAGCTGCCGGGAGGCAGCCCGACACCGCAGGACGACCCGGAGGCGATACCGGCGACCTGGAGGAACTCCGGCACCACTGGGGGTCGGCGTACGACATCGGGTTCGAGGCCGGCCGGTGGGCCGCGCAGCGCAGGGACGGCAAGGGCGCGCCCCTGACCGACCCGCAGCCCGCGGGGCTGCGGGAGAAGATCGCGGTCGACTACCTCGCCAGCCCGATACCCAGGGACCTTCAATGAGATACCGCGACGACAAGCCCGAGGACCTCGAGCGGGCTCGCGAAGCCGTGAGGGACTGGCGTGCCGCGGACCCGGACGGCACCCCTGACGAGATGCTGGCTGCGCTGGCCGGCGAGTTCCACCCGGACTACGGGCCGCTGCTCCGCGCGGTCTTGTTCAGGACCGACCTGCGCGACGCGAAGGTCACCACTGGCATCACGATCATCGCCGGGGAAGACCTGTGAACGGCCGGGTCGCCGCGGCCGCAGGGGCGTCCCGGTGAGCCATATGCACCGGCTGACGCTGTCTGAGGAGTTCCGGCTGCAGGCGTTCCGCGCGGCGCGCCCGGACGTGATCATCGGCCCGCTCGGCTTCGAGGCCTGGCAGGCCCGGTTAGCCCGGGGAGAACGGGGAGACAGTGACCAGCCGGCACACCCTGAAGGAACTGCTCGACCGGCTCGACCAGCTCACCAGCGAGCCGCCCCAAGGATTTACCCAGGCCGCAGCACCATATCCCCCCGTGGTGCCCCGCTAGCGGCCGACCGCGGGTCAGCAGCGGGCGAGTTCCCGCCGTATCTGGCTGCGGATCGCGTCGGCGGCGTCCAGCATTGCCTTCCGATAGTCCTCCAGCGCCTGTCTCTCCCGCAGAGCATCCTGGTCGAACTCGGGGGCTGAGGCCGCGGGCTCCGTCGGCCATCCGGATCATGACGTCGGCGTTCTCGATCTGCCGGGCGCATTCGGCCCACCGGTCCAGCAACCGCTGGACCTCCTCGCTGCCGTATGCCGTCACCAGCGCCTCGATGCGCCACCGCTCCCCGGGTTGCAGCGGATCCGGCGCGAGAACCGGGCCGAGGAATGGGTGCACTGACCTTGCCAGTCCTCAAAGCGCGACAGGTACTCGCCCAGCGCGATGTACGCCTGGTCGAGTCGTTCCTGGACCCGGGCCTCCCGGGCCATCTTCTGCTCGTGCTCGTAGCCGCGCTTATCTCGTCTTGAGCCGAGCCATCCGGCTAGCAAGCCGGTTGCCACTGAACTCACGGCAACGAGCCCGCCGCCGGTCAGCAAGGTCAGGTACGCGTTCATAATGACAGTCTGCCGCGCTGGGAACCTACGGTATTCCGTCAGGTCAGCGACCTAATGTCAGGCAGGTGCCTTGGCGAGGGATTCCGCGCGCCGCTCGGGCTGCGGCAGGGTGAGGCGTTCGGGCTCGCGCTCCGCGACGTTGACTTCCTGCGCCGCACCGTCCATATCGACACCCAGGTCAAGATCGTGGGGGCGCCCCGCATTTCGCTCCGACGAAGACGAGGAAGACCCGCGATATCCCGCTCACGGGCCCTGTGCTCGCCGAGCACGTGCGCTTGCACGCGCCCGTCGCGGTGACGCTTCCATGGCACGACCCGCGGGACCCGAAGATGCACGGCAAGCCGGTCACCCGTGAGCTGGTGTTCACGTGGCACGGCCACGAGGCGATCATCCGGCAGTCATTCAACCCGGTTTGGGCCGCGCCTGGCGGGCCGCTGGCATCCCGGATCGGGGGCCCCTGAACGGGTTCCACGTCACCCGGCACACCGCCGCGAGCGCGTGGCTGAGCGGCGGAGTCGCGCTGGCGAAGGCCGCCGCCCTGCTCGGCGATACCCAGGAAGTCGTGCTCTCGACCTACTCCCATTTCCGGCCCGGGGATGAGGACCGGGCCAGGGCCGTGATGGAGCAGTTCTGGGCCGCCGAAGCCGGCCCGTGTGCCCTGAATGTGCCCGGGCGAACGGCTGATGCACGTTGATGCAGGCCCGCCGGCGCCGGTTTTCCAGTCCCCCTCAAACTGGTCTCCCGGCGCCGGCGGGGGCTTAGCGGGCCAACTCGTCCACCAGGCGAAGCGCCTCGGTGAGCCGCCCTGGCAACGGGGTCATGCGGATCTGGGTGCCGAACGCGGCCTGGATGTTCCGCCGCAGCCTGGCGTACCGCAGCGGCAGGTCGCGCCGGGCCGGGACCAGGGCGATGGCCGGGCCCGGCTTGGCCAGGGAGAGCGTCTCGCCGCCGGGGAAGGCGGCCCGCAGGTCGCGCCCGACCAGGATGGGCAGGGCCAGCCGGCGCCACGGGTCGGGACGGCGCGGCAGCCCGACCACGAGCAGACGGTGGGTCTCGGCCGGGCTGGTGCCGCCCTGTTCGGCCTCCCGGTACACCTCGGCCAGCCGGGTGCGCAGGTACGACAGGGTGGCCAGGCCGCTGAGCGGGTCCTCGCAGCCACCATGGGAGAACTGGCTCACGCTCTCCTCGGCCCACCCCTCCGCGATCGCCCCCACCAGCCGCAGCGCCGGATCCCACCGCCCCTCCTCACCCCCGCCGAGCACGCTCGTCCTGTCCCCCTCACCCCGGCTCAGCACGCCTGCCCCTTCCCCCCCACCCCTGCCGAGCACGGCGAACAGCGCGGCCAGGTCGTCGATCGTCTCCGCGACGCCGACCCCGGCCCGCGCCCGGGACCGGCCCAGGCCGGCGCAGGCCGCGGCCAGGGCAGTCGCCCCGACCGCGGCCAGGCCAGCCTCACCGCGCGCCAGTGCTCGGTTCCGGCACGCGGCGAGGACCTCGTCGACCGCCTCGGTGTCCCAGTCGTCGGGCATCCGCCAGCCGGTGGCCAGGCTCCGCCGGCGCCACTCGTCCCTGAGCCGGGTTTCCCAAGGCTGGGTTACCCGGAGACAAGCTGGCCCGGCGGAGCGATCTTCCCGGTCAGGCTCCATATGGAGGTCGGTCCCTTCCCCTCGGGTGATTGCGCTTCCGAGGTAGTGACGGCAAACCTGTCCCGGCATGACGCCGTATGATCCAGGATTCTTTGGGTAACTATCCGAAGTCAACCAAGGACGGTGAGTAATGGAGAGTCCCCGGGATCCATTGCCCGCATACTTGTCCGCGGAACCGGACTCCGCGGACCCCCCGCCCGCCGAGGCGACGGGCCAACAGTCGGCCCAGCCAGCGGCAGGGCCCGAGCCCGCGCCCGCGGTGCCCAGGCCGAGAGACCCCGGCGGGTCCACGGAGCTGCCCCCCAGCGACGCGGACCTGATCGCGGCCAGCCGGGCGGGAGACGCCGCGGCGTACGACTCCCTCTACCGCCGGCACGTGGCCGCGGCCCACGGCCTGGCCCGGCAACTGGTGCGCAACCGCGCTGAGGCCGACGACGTGGTCGCGGAGACCTTTGCCAAGATCCTGGACTTGCTCTACCGCGGCGGCGGCCCGGACGACGCGTTCCGGCCCTACCTGCTGACCGCGGTCCGCCGGGCCGCCTACGACCGGCACCGCGCCGAACGCAGGCAGCTCGTCACCGACGAGATGGAGGCCTTCGACCGCGGCGTCCCGTTCGCCGACCCGGCGGTCGCTGACCTCGAGCGGACGATGATCGCCCGCGCCTTTGCCTCGCTGCCCGAACGCTGACAGGCCGTGCTCTGGCACACCGAGATCGAGGGCGCCAGGCCCGCCGACGTGGCCCCGTTGCTCGGGCTGACCGCGAATGGCGTCGCGGCCCTGGCCTACCGGGCGCGCGAGGGCCTGCGCCAGGCCTACCTGCAGATGCACCTGTCCCGCGCGGTCCGCGACGAGTGCCGCCCGGTCGCGGCCAAGCTCGGCGCGTACGTCCGGGGCGGCCTGGCCAAGCGGGACGCCGCGGTGGTAGGCGCCCACCTGGACCTATGCGCGGAATGCCGCCGGGTCTTCGCCGAGCTCGGCGACGTGAACGTGGCGCTGAAGGGCATCGTGGCGCCGGTCGTCCTCGGTCCGGCCGCCCTCGCCTACCTGGCCTCGGCCGCGGGCAAGGGGTCGGCAGGCGCCTGGATCGCGGGCCGGCTGGGCTGGTTCCGGCGCGCGCCCAAGGGCCAGCAGGCCGGGGCGGCGGGCGTCGCGGCCGCGGCCGTCGTCGGCCTGGCCGCCGCGGCCCTGGCGCTGACCGGGCACTCAGGTCCCGCACCGGCGTTGGCGCACCGCGCCCTCCCCCCGGCGGCCGCCGGAAACCGGGCCCCCGCCTCGTCGACGTCCCCCGGTTCCGGCCCGGCAGGTTCCCGCCAGCCCGGTTCCGGCCCGTCCGCTCCCGGCCACCCCGCTCCCGGCGCCCCAGGTTCCGGCCCCGGCGCCCCAGGTTCCGCTCCCGGCGCCGCGGCCGGTGCTCCGGGCTCCGCGCCGTCCGGGGCCGCGCCGACCCAGCCCACCCAGGGGTCACCGCCGACCCAGGCTGCCCCCGGGTCGCCCCCGAGCCAGCCCGCCCCGGCGGCCCCGCCACCCTCCGCCGCGTCGGGCAGCGCACCCAGCGGGACGTCCCCGGGGTCGCCAGCGACCGCGCCCGCCGTGGCGCCTGCCCCGCAGGCCCAGATCGCGGCCCGGATCAACCCGGTCGGCGCGCTGACTACAGGCGTCACCGGCATCGTCGGATTCACCGTGGATAACAGGGGTTCCGGCCCCGCCGCGCATGTGACCGCGCACGTCACGCTACCCGCCGGGGTCAGCCTGCTGGCCGCGGGCACCCTGGGCCGGGCCAGCATGGACCGCGCGAGCCCGGGCGGCTGGACCTGCGCCCCGACCGCCAGCGGGCGACGTGCACCCACGGACCGCTGGCCGCGGACGCCTCCACCACCAGTTACCTCCAGGTGCTGGTGGCGGCCGACGCCCCGCCCGGCCACCCGCCCGCCATCTCGGTGGAGAGCGACGGTCGCCGGGCGACCGCGCGCGGCACGACCGGAGTATCGGCCGACGGATTCCCGGCCCGGTTCGCCGCGTCCGGCCGGTACTCCGTGACCACCGCGGGCGCCCGGCTGGGCGGCGAAAGTTGCGCCCGCACTGGCTGGGACCTGAGGCCCAGGCCGTCGTCCTGCCCGGCCGGTCGGCCCGGCGGCACTCTCGCCCTGTCCGGGCCGGTGGTCTGGGCCGGCCTGTACTGGGCCTGGACGGGCAGCCCGCCGCAGGCCGCGATCGCGCTGCACGGTCCGGGCGGCCCCTCCCGGCAGGTCACCGGCATCACGGCCGCCGCCCCGCTCGACCTGGGCTTCCGCGGCCCGGCCCGGGTTCCGGTCCACCAGGCCTTCGCCGACGTGACCGGCCTGGTCGCCCAGTACGGCTCCGGTACCTGGTCCGCCACGGCGCCGGTGCCACGCGGTTGGCCCGGCTGGCCGCGCGGCGCCCAGGCGGGCCAGCCAGCCCAGGCGAACCACTCGGCCGGGGCGGGCTACCTCGGCTGGACCCTCGTCGTGGTAACCGGCGATCCCGGCGCGCCGTCCGGCCAGGTGATGGTGCTCGACGGCGCCCATCCGGTGGACGCGGCCCACCCGGGCTGGGCTGTCCCCCTCGGTGGTCTTCTGGCCGGCCAGGAGGTTCGGATCCACACGGTGGCATGGACCGGACACGGTCCGCGAGTCTCAGCGTTCACCCAGCCCCTAACCGCCCGCCCCGCGGTGAGCTTCTCCGCCGCCGGCACCCCCTACCTAGTCGGCGTGATCACCGCCGCCACCCCCTTAGCCCCTCCCACATCCCCAGAGCCCACCACCCCTCCTGATACCGGCGCCCCGGCACCCCGCGCCCCTGGCCGGCCTGCCGCGCGGTGCTGGTGGTGCGCAGGTCCCCTCACGAGGCGCGTGCTGCGTACGCCCCCGGCGGCGCAACGTACTGGAACCCCGGTTCCACTGGGTCCTGACACAGTGAAAGTCCAGTTCCATTGCGTTCAGGCAGAGCGCATGGCCGTCATGACAGCGTATGGATGGGTCAGCGGGGGCCACTGTGAAACACATCCGGGCGCCACGGCACTCATCTAAATGGCAACCAACCGACAGCGAGCCAGCGAGCCAGGCCACCGAGCCCGGCCGGCTAACGGGCAAGCACGCCACCCCAGCCAACAGGGCGAACCGGCCGGCCAGCCGACCGGAATCTAGCTGCCCGCCCGCCGGCAGGGCTCTGCATCGGCTGAGGCCTGGGTGACGGAGGTTCTGGACGAGACTAATGCGCTCTAGGCAGCGGGAATGCTCGGAAAGCCATCCGCGGGAAGGTTACTTCACTAGTCTTAGAGCCATCGGTGCCTATCAGCTGGCCGCTGCGCCGAAGGAAGGACGGTGGGGCCGTGGATCGCTGCGCGCTGTTCGTTGACGCAAGCTACGTGCTCGCGGATGGTGCTATGGCTGTGCACGGGACGCGCCGGGCCGAATCGGTCTCCTGGGACTACGAGGGACTCCTGCAGCTGCTGTCCAGCCTAGCCAGGGAACGCTCTGGCCTGCCGGTACTGCGCTGCTACTGGTACGAGGCCACCGTGGACGGCCGCCGCACCGCCGAGCAGGACGCGCTGGCCGACGTGCCGGGCATCAAGCTCCGCGTGGCGAAGATCCGCCCCGGCCGGCGCGAGGGCGTGGAAACCGAGATCCACCGCGACCTGACCACGCTGGCCCGCAACAACGCGATCAGCGACGCGCTCGTGGTCAGCGCGGAAGAGGACCTGGCCCAGGTCATCGCCGATGTCCAGGACCTGGGCATGCGGGTCACCCTGGTGCATATCGCGGTGGACGGGAACTGGACCATCTCCCGGGCGCTCCGCCAGGAGTCCGACGACATCATCGAGATCAGCGGCGACCACCTGCGCCCCTACGTGGAACTCGTCGCCGGGGCCGAGCCCGTCCGTCAAGACGAGGACGGCGACCTGGCCGCGGTCCGGCCGCTGGCCAACGGCCACTCGACCGCGCCCGCGGCGTCCTACCAGCAGGCGCCGGCCACGTCGGGGAACCACGCGCCCCCCGCCATCTACACCGCGCCGGTCGTGGCCGAATACCAGCGGCCCGCGCTGCAGCTACCCCGCTCGACGTCGCGGGACGACCGGGCCCGGGACGACCGGGCGCGCGAGGAGCGGGCCGCGTCCGCCGTCAACGGCGACGTGCCGCCGGCCGCCCGCCAGGACATCGCGTCCCGTCAGGACATCGCGTCCCGTCAGGACCAATCCCGTCAGGACCAATCCCGTCAGGACATCCCATCCCGCCCGGAACTCGCCACGCGCCAGGACATCACGTCCCGCCAGGACCTCACGTCCCGCCAAGACCTCACGTCCCGGCCGGACCTTACGTCGCGCCCGGACATCTACGCCGCCCCGACGACCAGCACGCGGAACCGCCCCGAACCGGTCCCGCCCGCCCCGCAGAACCCGGCCGCCCGCGCTCGCCCCGCCGAGGAACCCGCCGCCTACGCCCCGCCCGCCCCGCCGGTTCCCCCGGTATCGCCGATGCCCCCGGCATCCCAGGCGCCGCAGGGCACCCCCGAGCCCGCGCCAGGGTCCGACGCCACTCAGCCCGCAACCAGCCAGCTTCCCGGCCAGCTCCGCCGCCTGCCGTCCGCGCGCACTCCGGCCAGCCCGCCCCAGCACGGCATCCCGGGCCAGAGCCAGAACCAGGGTCAGGGCTCGGCCCGCAGCGCCCCCTACAGCGGCCCGCAGCCGGTGGTGAACCCGGCCGGGCCGTCCCCCTACCAGCCCCCGAACGCCGCCCCCGGCGTGGGCCTGTCCGAGGCGGTGCAGGCGGCGCACGAGGAGGGCCAGGAGTTCGGCGGTTCGGTGGCCAGGGACGCCCCGGCCCTGTGGCTGGAGGCGGTGCTGGCCCGCAAGCCGCGCATGCCGTCGGACCTGGAGGCCCGGCTGCTGCAGGGTTCGGCGCTGCCGATCGACTTCCTGCTGCACGACGAGGTCCGGCACGCGCTGCGCCGCGGATTCTGGGACGCCCTCGAGCGGACCCGCCGGTAAGCCGCGGTAAAAGAATCGACGCCCGGATTGTCCATGGCAGCGGTGGGTAGGGTGGACAACGTGGTTGTGTTGTCCGGCGAATTGTTCGACGCCATCGAGGTCAACGCGGCGCGGACCGGCAACCACAAGCGGGCCGCGGTGCGAATGAGCCGGTTGGCGGTCCAGGCGACCGCGGGTGGCATGTCCCGCGCCGAGGCGCACATGCGGGCGGGGGAGCAGTGGCTGCTCGCCGACGACCCCGCCGAGGCGGTGGAGCAGTTCGAGAAGGCCATCGCCGACCGCGGGCCGACCTTCGACGACCCGCGGGTCTCGCTGGCCCGGGCGATGTTCGCCCTCGGCCGGACCGACGCCGCCGACGACCTGCTCCGCGAGGTGCGCGAGTCGGACGCCCGCACCCTGCCGCGTGCCTGCGACCTGGTGGCCGAACTCCTCACCGAGCAAGGTGACCTCGAAGGCGCCCTCGACTGGGCCACGGCCGGCGTGGACGCCTGCCTGGCCGGCGAGGACCGGGACGAGCTCCAGCTGCTGCTCCGGCTGCGCTACCGGCTCCGGGTCGACCTGGGCATGCCCGAGGACGACTACGACAAGCTGCTGGACGACAAGAAGGCCGGCCCCGCCGCGGGTAACTAACACCCCGCGGACAGGACCGGCCCTGGCAAACTAGCGCTGACAGGCTAGCGAGCGACCTCGGCCCGTTCGGCCCTAGTGACGCTGAGCGCGTCGCGGGCCTGGTCGACGTCGACCACCACCTCGTCGCCGTCACCGATCTCGCCGGATAGCAGCGACCTGGCCAGCTGGTCGCCCACGGCCGCCTGCACCAGGCGGCGCAGCGGCCGCGCGCCGTACACCGGGTCGAAGCCGGTCAGCGCCAGCCACTCCCGGGCCGCGGCGGTCACGGTCAGCGTCAGCCGCCGCCCGGCCAGCCGCGCGGCCAGCCGGTCGACCTGCAGGTCCACGATCCGGGTGAGCTCGCCGGTGGACAGCGCGTCGAAGACGATCACGTCGTCGAGCCGGTTCAGGAACTCGGGCTTGAAGGCCGAACGCACCGCGGCCAGCACCGCGTCCCGCTTGGCCGCCTCGTCTCCGAAGGCCGGGTCCGCGATGAACTGCGACCCCAGGTTGGAGGTCAGCACCAAGATGGTGTTCCTGAAGTCCACCGTGCGGCCCTGGCCGTCGGTCAGCCGCCCGTCGTCGAGCACCTGCAGCAGGACGTCGAAGACCTCCGGGTGCGCCTTCTCCACCTCGTCCAGCAGGACCACGGTGTAGGGCCGGCGGCGGACCGCCTCGGTGAGCTGGCCGCCCTCCTCGTAGCCCACGTAACCGGGCGGGGCGCCCATCAGCCGGGCGACCGAGTGCTTCTCGCTGTACTCGCTCATGTCGATCCGGATCATGGCCCGCTCGTCGTCGAACAAGAACTCGGCGAGCGCCTTGGCCAGCTCGGTCTTGCCCACGCCGGTCGGCCCGAGGAACAGGAACGAGCCGGTGGGCCGGTCCGGGTCGGACACGCCGGCCCGGGCGCGCCGCACCGCGTCGGAGACCGCCTGCACGGGCCGCGCCTGGCCGATCACCCGCCGGCCGAGCTCGGACTCCATCCGGAGCAGCTTGGCCGTCTCGCCCTCGAGCAGCCGCCCGGCCGGGATGCCGGTCCAGGAGGACACCACGTCGGCCACGTCGTCGGGGCCGACCTCGTCCTTCACCATGGGCGCCGTAGCCGGGATCCCGGCCGCGCCGGTCCCGTCCATTTGGGCCGAACGGGCGGCGTTGCTCGCCTCCTCCAGCTGCTCCCTGACCGCGGGGATCTCGCCGTGCCGCAGGCGTGCGGCGGCTTCCAGATCGTGGTCGCGTTCGGCGCGCTCGAGCTGGCCGTCGAGTTCGTCCAGCCGCTTCTTCAGCTCGCCGACCTTGTTCAGGCCGCCCTTCTCCTGCTCCCAGCGGGCGACCAGCGCGTTCAGCTGCTCCTGCCGGTCGGCCATGGTGGCGCGCAGCCGCTCGAGCCGGTCCTTGCTGGCCGCGTCCTCCTGGTTGGCCAGCGCGAGCTCCTCCATCTTCAGCCGGTCCACGACGCGCCGCAGCTCGTCGATCTCGACCGGCTGGGAGTCGATCTCCATCCGGAGCCGGGAGGCGGACTCGTCGACCAGGTCGATGGCCTTGTCCGGGAGGAACCGCGCGGTGATGTACCGGTCGGACAGCGCGGCCGCGGCGACCAGCGCCGCGTCCGAGATCTGCACCTGGTGGTGCGCCTCGTAGCGGCCCTTGAGCCCGCGCAGGATCGCGATCGTGTCCTCGACCGAGGGCTCGCCCACCAGCACCTGCTGGAACCGGCGCTCCAGGGCGGGGTCCTTCTCGATCCGCTCCCGGTACTCGTCCAGCGTGGTCGCGCCGACCATGCGCAGCTCGCCGCGGGCCAGCATCGGCTTGAGCATGTTGCCCGCGTCCATCGCGCCCTCGGCCGCGCCCGCGCCGACCACCGTGTGCAGCTCGTCGATGAACGTGACGACCTGGCCGTCGCTCTGCCTGATCTCGTTCAGCACGGCCTTGAGCCGCTCCTCGAACTCGCCGCGGTACTTGGCCCCGGCCACCATCGAGCCGAGGTCCAGCGCGATCAGCCGCTTGTTCCGCAGGGACTCGGGCACGTCGCCGGCCACGATCCGCTGGGCCAGGCCCTCGACGACCGCGGTCTTGCCCACGCCGGGCTCGCCGATCAGCACCGGGTTGTTCTTGGTCCGCCGGGACAGCACCTGGATGACCCGCCTGATCTCGGCGTCCCGGCCGATGACCGGGTCCAGCTTGCCGTCCCTGGCCGACTTGGTCAGGTCGACGCCGAACTTCTCCAGCGCCTTGTACGTGTCCTCGGGGTCCTGGCTGGTGACCCGGGCGCTGCCGCGGATCTGGCCGAACGCCTCGAGCAGCGCGTCGGGCGTGGCGCCCGCCGCGGCCAGCACGGCCTTGGCCTCGCCGCCGTCGGCGGCCAGGCCGACCAGCAGGTGCTCGGTCGAGATGTACTCGTCGTTCAGCTGCTTGGCCCGGCTGGACGCGGTGGCGACCGCGGACAGCAGCGGGCGGGACATCTCCGGCGCGCTCAGCGTGGCGCCGCGGGCGCGCGGCAGCCGGCCGAGCCGCTCCTCGGCCTGCTTGGCGACCAGCGCCGGGTCGGCGCCGACGGCGCGGAGCAGCGGGGCGGTGGTGCCCTCCTCCTGCTCCAGCAGTGCCAGGAGCAGGTGCAGCGGCTCAACCTGTGGGCTGCCGTCCGCCGCCGCGCGCCGCACCGCGGTGGACAGCGCGTCCTGGCTCTTGTGAGTGAGCTTGTCGTCCATCTATTTATCTCCTCTGGGCGGCCCGGATTCGCCGGACTGCCCAGTTATCGGTTCCCAGACCGCGACCCGGGCGCTGCGCACCGGCACGAGCCCTTCGCGGCCCTCGCGCCCGGATCGGATGTCACTGCCACTACGGCGCAGCTCGGCCAGCCGGGCCGCCACGGCGCGGGTGGATTCGAGCTCCACCCGCAGCTGGGCGACCTCGGCGTGCAGCTCGGCGACGAGCCGGCGCGCCTGCTCGAGCTCCCGGTGCTGGTCCAGGAGCATCTTGATGCCACTGAGGTTCACGCCCTCTCGGGACAGCCGCTGGATCTCGCGCAGCGCCAGGATGTCCCGCATCGAGTAGCGCCGCCCCCGGCCCTGGCTGCGGCCCGGTGATACCAGGCCGAGCCGGTCGTAGGCGCGGAGCGTCTGCGGGTGCATCTCGGACAATTGGGCGGCCACGGAGATGACGTACACCGGCATGTCATCAGAGAGCTCGTAGGGATTGCTCATGTCATCTCACCTCTTCAGGCCTCCTTGGCCCGCTCGAGCAGGTCCTCGCGCGGGTCCTGGCCGGCCGTGGCCTCACGCAGATCCTCGATCGCGCTGCGCGCCTTGCTGTTCAGGTCCTTCGGCACCATCACCTCGACGGTGACGAGCATGTTGCCGGTGGTGCCGTCCTTGCGGCGCACCCCCTTGCCGCGGACCGTGAAGGTCCGCCGGTTCGGGGTGCCCGGCGGGATCCGGATGGTGACCGGAGCGCCCCGGTGCGACGGCACCTTGACCTCCGCGCCGAGGGTCAGCTCGGCGAACGTCACCGGCACGGTCACCGTCAGGTTGGCCGCCGACCGGCCGAACACCGGGTGCGGCTTCACGTGCACCCGGACGTACAGGTCGCCGGCCGGCCCGCCGCGCTCGCCCGGAGCGCCCTTGCCCGCCAGCTTGATCCGCTGGCCGTCCGCCACCCCGGCCGGGATGCGCGCCTGGATGGTGCGCGAGCTCATCGCCCGGCCGCTGCCCGTGCACGCCGGGCAGGGGTCGTCCACGACCAGGCCGCGGCCGTGGCATTCCTTGCAGACCTCGGACATGCCGAACGAGCCGAGGTTCCTGCTCGACTGCCCGGTCCCCTGGCAGGACGGGCACATCCGCGGCACGGTGCCCGCCTTGGCGCCGGTGCCGTGGCAGGTCGGGCAGGGACCCTCGCCGGTCAGCCGGAGCGCCACCGTGGTCCCGTCGATCGCGTCGCTGAAGGTCAGCGTGGTCTCGGTCTCCACGTCGGCGCCGCGGCGCGCCCGGTTCTGGGTGGTCGTCCGGCCGCGGTTGAAGACCCCGCCGAAGATGTCGCCCAGGCCTCCGCCGCCGCCGTCCGCGGTTCCACCGAAGATGTCGCCGAGGTCGAAGCCGCCGAAGCCGCCCTGCTGCCCGGGCCGGGAGCCGGTCGGCACCCGGAAGCCGCCGCCGAACAGCGAGCGCGCCTCGTCGTACTCCTTGCGCCGCTTCTCGTCGGACAGCACCGAATACGCCTCGGAGATCTCCTTGAACCGCTCCTCGGCCGAGGCGTCACCCTTGTTCGCGTCCGGGTGGTACTTGCGTGCCAGCTTGCGGTACGCCGCCTTGATCTCGGCCGGCTTGGCGGTCTTGGCGACCCCCAGGGCCTTGTAGTAATCCTTCTCGAGGAAGTCTTTAGTGCTCATCCCGCCTGCCTCGGCTGTCTAGTTTCCTTCCTCGGCGTCCGGCCACTCGGTTTCGTTGCTGGCGCCGTCCGGACCCGTCGCGGGTGCCGCGACGGCGACCTTGGCGGGCCGCAGGATCCTGTCCCCGACCTTGTATCCGGGAAATATGATCTCAACGCAAGTGTCCTCGGCGACGTCAGGCGAATCTGTATAGGTCAGCGCCTCGTGGATCTTCGGGTCGAACGGGTCGCCCTTTTCTCCGTAAGCCGCCAGGCCGAGCCGGCCGAGCGCCGCCAGCAGCGAGTCGGCGACCTTCTCGAAGCCGCCGGATAGCTCACCGTGCTCCCGCGCCTGGTTGATGGCGTCGAGCACAGGGATCAGCCCGGTCAGCGTCTTGACGATGGCCTGCTCCTGGACGGCGGCCCGGTCGCGGTCGACGCGCTTGCGGTAGTTGGCGTACTCCGCCTGCAGCCGCTGCAGGTCGGCGGTCCGTTCGGCCAGCTGGGCCGCCACGTCGGCGGCCTGCTTGCCGTCCTTGATTACCTGCCCTGTCACCATTTCCGAGGCCTCTTCTGGGGACTCCTGCGTGG
>WNFY01002620.1_pt1 | contig 34605 bp, 33 predicted proteins | sample 5400091 | NCBI WGS metagenome assembly WNFY01 (sample SAMN13153364, study PRJNA577476) | soil metagenome | isolation source: 60 cm soil or saprolite under grassland replicate 1 | place: USA:California | collected 2016-06-15 | reverse complement strand
GACGGCACTCCGCCGGATCGGTGTCGAGGAGCACGGCGACGGCGGGCGTGCCGCTGCTCCTGGCGAGCGCCAGGTAGCTACGGCGCCGCGCCGGGTCCAGGCCCAGCGTGTCCACCACGGCGGTCAGGCCGCGGCGCAGCCGGGCCGCGACTATCTGGTCGAGCAGGGCGAAAGCGTCGGCCGACGCATCTAGGTCGTGCTCGCCGCTGCCCACCAGTGCGCGCAGCCGGTCCGACGAGACCACCTCGTCCGGACGGTAATGCTCCGCCGCCCAGGCCGACTTCCCGGACCCGGACACCCCGGCCAGCACCACCAGCGCAGGATCGGGCAGCGCCACCGCCGTCCCTGGTTCCCTCGGACTCACAGCCCCAGCTTGGCAGACCCGCGTACCACCCCGAGTTCTCGCTCTAATCGGTGGCTGACGTACGGAAACCGCGCTGGCCGGCCGGGCGCGGGCCCGGCCGGCCAGCGGCTGGTTCGTGTCGGAGCTCGTTCCCCCGGTCAGAAACGCTCAGGGGTGTTCCGCAGGCTGGTCAGCCGGGCCTGGGCGTAGTTGCACTCGGCGACGATAGCGGCGACGCGCCGGCCGATACGGGCCAGCGGACCCCGCACGTCCTGCGTCACGTTGTGGTTCATCGTTCCTCCTCAGTTCCGGCTATCTGTTCGCCGGTCACTATCGATTCTCGCCGTAAGGCGCTGCTCGCGGCATCGGAGGAAAGCCCTATTTTGCCTGCTGAGATGGGTCTTAGTCAGACCTCGAACCGGCTCAGCCGGGCTAAGCGCGGCTCAGTCGGCTAAGCGTGGATGACGGCACCGGCTCCCTGACCCCGGAGTCAGGAGAGCACGAGCACCAGGCGAGGCGCGGCGCCGAAGGTCGTTTCCGCGACGCCGCAGTCGATGAAGCCGGCGGCGCGGTAGAAACCCATCGCGTGAGGATTGGCGGTGACTTCCAGGCGCTCTACCCCCCGCGCCCGCAGGACCTCGGCGATGCAGCTGACGAGCGCGGTGGCAATACCGCGCCTCCTATAGCCCGAGTCCACGAACAGGTCTTCCAGCTCGATAGTGCCGGCGGTCTCGGCCCAGGTGGCGAACCCGACAACCGAGCCGTCCTGTTCCGCGACATGAGTACGGCCTTCGGCTAGCCCTTCTGGCCCCAGGACCAGGTATTCCGGATGAGCGAGCAGATTGTCGCGATCGCCCGCATTCGACAGCGACGCGCGACGGTAGATACCACTGGCGGCAGCCAGGTCAGCAGATGTTCCGAGCCGGATCATTCCTCCAGTGTGCGGCAAGCGGCCCGAGCTGCCGGATAACTGAGTGGTCTGCCGGGTGGTCAGGGTGTGGCCTGCTGACCTGAGCCGGGCGGTGAGCGCGGCGCCCATCGCGGTGGCCGGTGTCAGGACGCCGGCGCAGTCGGGCAGCTGGTCCCGGTCCAGCGCAAGGCACAGGGCGGTTTCGCCGAGCATCACCGAGGTGGCGGCATATCCCGGGTCGCCCTGGGCCTCGACCGCGCCCAGGTACCGGGCCCCGGCCGAGGTCCGGGTATGAATCTGGATGCGGAAATAGCCCGTGCGGCGGGTGCGCTCGCCCGGACCCTGGCCCGGTGCGGGCAGCAGCCGGGCCAGCATCGCCCGCGATGGCCCGAACGCCAGCCCTGCCCCCGCGGCCTTCAGCGCGGTGCTGGCCGCGCCGGCCAGCAGCGGCGAGGCCGGGCCAGCGCCGAACCCGGTGACCTCCCGGTAGCGGAACCGGCGGCCATAAGCCCAGCCCTGCAGCGCGTTGCTGCGGCGCACCACTCGGGTGTTGATTCCGGCCATGGCGAACGGGCCGGTCCACATCCGCAGATCGCCGTCGTACCGGGCCCAGTCCGGATCGCGCTCGTCGCCCAGGCCGGGCTCGGCGGCGCGGTCAGGGCTCAGCGCATACGGATCGGCGACTATCTGGCGGAGCTGCGCGCTGGCCCGCACCTCGGCCTGCTCGCCCATCATCGATGCCAGCGTCCCGCCGCTGACCCCGCCCCGCAGCGCCGTCACCACCAGCGTCGTGTCCTCCAGGTCACCGGTCCCATCCGCGCGGGCAGCCTCATGCAGCCCCAGCACGCCCAGATCGGAGGGAACCGAGTCGAACCCGCAGCAGTGCACAATCCGCGCGCCCGCGGCGGCGGCGACATCGTGGCAGCGGTCGATGCTGTCCCGGATGAACAGCACCTCACCGGTCAGGTCCGCGTAATCGGTGCCCGCCCCGGCGCACGCCTGGACCAGCGCCAGCCCCCGGGCGCGGTAGGGACCCACCGTGCACACCACCGCCCGTGCCGTCCGGGCCAGCGCTGCCAGCGACACTGGATCGGCCGAATCGGCGACCAGCAGCGGCCAATCCGACGCGCCAGCGCCCAGTCCCGCCCGGGCATCGGCCAGCCGCCGCTCCGAGCGTCCCGCGAGGCCGACACGCACGCCGCTAGGCGCATGACCGGCCAGGTACCCGGCCACCAGCCGCCCGGCGAAACCGGTGGCGCCGAAGACCACCACGTCCAGCTCACGATCCTCGCTCACCCGTTCATCGTAGGCAAGCCGGGCGAGAGCTAGCGGGTGTTCTTTGCCCGCTGTTTGCCTCGCTGTAATCCCATCGCAGCGCAGTCGGTCTGGCAGTCAGGGCGCGCCGCTGACCATACTGATCCCCAGTCGTCACCTTCGACGAGTGGGGCGGGTTCTACGATCACGTGCCGCCGCCGCGAGTCATCGATGACACCAACCCGGCGGACGTCGACCACACCGGGGACGGCACCACCCCGACCGACGGCCAGCTGATCCCGGACTACCGGCAACTCGGGTTCCGGGTACCGACGATCGTGGTCTCCAACCTGGCGCGGCGCCAGGTGGTTCATCATGGCCCGTTCGAGCACGCGTCTACCCTGAAGCTGATCGAGACCACCTTCGGGCTGCACTCGCTCACGGCCAGGGACGCTCACGCCGAGAACCTGGGCAAGGTCCTGGACCGGTCCCCGCGGCACAGGGTCCCGGCCGGCGCCATCCCGACCAGCAGCCAGGTGCTCGGGCCGGTCAACGACCCCTCGGCGATCTGCAGCGTCGACAGCGTTCAGTCGGTCTCCCCGGCCCCGGTACGGAAGGGCCATCACCCCGGGGCCCCGGCCCCATTTTCGCCATCGGGGTGGCCGACGGGTTCCGGGATGGCCGGGTTCGGCGCGCATGTCCGGAAGGAGCGGGGTACGTAATAGCCCTGATGGCACGTTTGCCTTCTTCCGCGCTTTCTGGGCGTATGCTTACCCTTTTCTTAACTGTTGTACTTAATGTGAGGTCATGGACCGCGGGCCTGCTGGCGTCGATGGCGCCGGACCGCGCACGCCCGGAGTTCGCGGATCGCGCCGCCTGATCGCCGTCGGGACAGCGGCCGTGGTGGTCCTGCTCGGGGTGATCGCGGTACTCGCGACCCGGCTCGCCGGCGCGCCCCCAGCGGCCAAGGCCGCGACGCCACGCCCCACCCCGACCCCTACCAGCCTGACCGTGCCGGCCATCTACCAGCGGCTCGCGCCGTCCGTGGTGCTCGTCCGCACCGCTCACGACCTCGGAACCGGCGTCATCGTGGCCGAGGACGGCACGATCCTGACCGCGAATCACGTCATCGCAGGCGGCTTGGCCATCACCATCACGTTCGCCGACGGCACCACGGCGACCGCGATTGTCGCCGCCGCCGACCCGAAGCGGGACATCGCCACCCTCACCCCGGCAAAGCTGCCCCAGGTCGTCGTGCCCGCCACCGTCGGCGGAGGCGTCGGCGTGGGAGCGCCCGTCGTTGCCATCGGCAATCCGCTCGGCCTGACCGACAGCGTGTCCGCCGGGGTGGTCTCCGGCCTTGACCGGACCGCGGACACCAGCAACGGCAGGTTCTCCGGGCTCATCCAGTTCGACGCGTCGGTCAATCCGGGGAGCTCAGGGGGCCCGCTGCTGGACGCACACGGGCTTGTCATCGGCATCGTAGTCTCGATCGCCGCCCCGGCTGGCGAGGACGCGTTCGCCGGCATCGGGTTCGCGGTGCCCATCGGCGCCGCCCTCGGCGGGGGTAGCGGTCAGGGGCCAGGGAAGGGGCCGCAAATATGAACGACGCAACGGCAACAGTCCAGGACGAAGGAGCCCGATGACCACGACGCCGAACGAGCGGCCGTCCCCGTCACCCGGCCAGTACACCAACCCGCTGCAGCCGGTGCTCTTCGAGGTCAAGCGCACCATCGTCGGCCAGGACGTCCTGCTCGAGCGGATGGCGATCGCCCTGCTTTCCGGCGGGCACCTGCTCGTGGAGGGCGTCCCCGGGCTGGCCAAGACGCTGTCCGTCAAGTCGCTCGCCGCGGCGGTCGGCGGGCAGTTCCAGCGCATCCAGTTCACGCCCGACCTGGTGCCGGCTGACCTGACGGGAACGCGGGTCTATCAGCAGCACAGCGGTGAGTTCCAGACCCAGCTCGGTCCGGTCTTCACGAATCTGCTGCTCGCCGACGAGATCAACCGCGCGCCCGCCAAGGTGCAGAGCGCCCTGCTCGAGGTGATGCAGGAACACCAGGTCACCATCGGCCGCGAGACCCACCAGGTGCCCGAGCCGTTCCTCGTCATGGCGACGCAGAATCCGATCGAGGCCGAGGGCACCTATCCGCTGCCCGAGGCGCAGGTCGACCGGTTCATGATGAAGGTCGTCGTCGACTACCCAAGCGCCACCGAGGAACACGCGATCGTCGACCGCGCGCTGCGCCACGCCGAACCGGTCCGCGCCATGCTCGGCCCGGCGGACCTGATCAGCATGCAAGAGCGCGTGCTCGACGTCTATGTCGATACCGCCGTCGTCGACTACGCCGTGCGCCTGGTAACCGCAACCCGGAGGACGTTCGGTGCCGGGCTCAGCGACCTGAAGCGGTACGTCAGCTACGGGGCCAGCCCGCGCGCCTCGATCGCCCTCGTCACCGGCGCCCGGGCGCTCGCTTTCCTGTACGGCCGGGACTACGTACTGCCGGACGACGTCCGCGAGCTTGCCCTCGACGTGATGCGGCACCGCATCGTGCTGTCGTATGAGGCGCTCGCCGACGACGTCACCGCGGATGCGATCATCACGAAGGTGCTCGACGCCGTGGCCGAGCCCGAGGTCGTCCTGAGCGGCCGCTGACCATGCCGATGCGCACCGCTCCGGAACGGCTCCTGGCCCGCCTCGAATGGCGGGTCGTCCGCCGCCTCGACGGACGCCTGGCGGGCGGCTACCGCACCGCGCACCGGGGGACCGGAACCGACCTGGTCGGCCTGCGCGAATACACCGAGGGCGACGATGCGCGGCACATCGACTGGAACGTCACCGCCCGGCTGAACGAACCACAGCTTCGCGTCTTCACCGAAGACCGTGAGCTCACCGTGTGGCTGGTGCTCGACCGTTCGGCGTCCATGACGGTGGGGCCGCCTGGGCGCGGCAAGCACGACGTGCTCAGCGAGCTTGCGCTGGTGCTCGCCCGGCTGTTCGGCCGGGGCGGGAACCGCGTCGGCGCCCTGCTGTACGACACCGGGCCGCACGACACCGGAGCAGTGCGTATCGTGCCGCCAGGCACGGGACGCAGGCACGCGCTGCGCATCGGGGCCGAACTCGCCAGGTCCGCCGACGCCGGCCGCCACGGTCGTGGCCAGCACGGCAGCACGACCGACCTAGCGGCGATGCTCGACGCGGTCGCCAAGCTGGCCAGGCGCCGCGCCCTGGTCGTGGTCATCTCCGACTTCATCGGCGACGGCGACTGGGGACGGTCGCTACTGCGCCTGGCGCTACGCCACGAGGTCGTCGCCCTGCGCGTCGTCGATGCCGCCGATGACGAGTTGCCCAACGTCGGCCTGGTCGTTGTCGAGGACGCCGAGACAGGGGAGCAGCTCGTCATCGACTCTTCAGATCCGCTGCTGCGCACCCGGCTCCGCGCTCGTGTCGAGGAACGTGACACCAGCCTGGCCGCCGGAATGCGCCGGGCGGGGGTGCCAATCCACCGCATCGGCACGGACGCCGACCTGGCCACGGCGCTCATCGAGGTCGTCGCGAGCACCCAGCGCAGGCGCGCGTGAGCCTCGCCGATCCTGTTCTCCTGGCCGTCGGCCTGCTCGTGGCCGCGGGCCTGGCCTGGGCCGCGGTAGTCGTCGCGCGGCGGCGGGCCTCGGCCCTCGCCGCGGCCGGGCTTACGGCCGGCGGCCCCGGGCGCGGCCGCGCCCGGCTCGGGGGTGTGTGGTTCACCATCGCCGGCGTCGCCGTGCTCGCGATCGCCGTGGCCGGCCCGGCGGCGTCCGTCCCGGTCTCCCGAGCCTCCGGCACCGTCATCCTCGCCATGGACGTCTCGGGCAGCATGACCGCCACCGACGTGGCACCCAGCCGTCTCGCCGCCGCGAAACAGGCGGCGCTGTCGTTCATCAACGCCCAGCCGGACAACGTGGACATCGGCGTCGTCGCGTTCCAGCAGGGCGGCCTCGAGGCCGCCCTGCCGACCGCCGATCACGCGAACGCCTCGGCCGCGGTCCGCCGGCTGAAGGCCGCCGGCGGCACCTCACTCGGCGACGCCATCCTCGCTTCGCTGTCCGCGATCACGCACAAAACGGTCGCCATCGGCCGCGGCGGCGGCGAGCCGAACATCGGCTTCTGGCCCTCGGCCACCATCGTGCTGCTCTCCGACGGGCAGAACGAAGCCGGGGCCGCCAGCAGCAGCACCGAGACCGATGCCGGCACCGGCGCGGCTGCCTCGGTGGCCGAGAAGGCCGGCGTGCACATCGACACCGTCGGGGTCGGCACCACCACGGGCACCACCGTCGTGGTCGATGGCTATCACCTGTTCACCGCGCTCGACGCAGCCGCCCTCAAATCGATCTCGCAGACCACCGGCGGCACGTACCATCCAGCATCGGACGCGAGCGAGCTCGACGGGATCGCCTCGTCCATCGACTTGAGGCTCACCGTCACCAGCCAGCCGCTGCCGCTGGCCGGCGCGTTCATCGCCCTGGCCCTTGTGCTGCTCGCCGCGGGCGCCGTGCTCACCGTGACCCGGACGGGCCGGGTGGTCTGAATGTCCTTCTCCTGGCCGTGGGCGCTGCTCGCGCTCCTCGTCATTCCGCTGGTCTTCGCCGCCTGGTGGCTGACACGGCGCAGGCGCAGGCGCTCCGTGGTCCGGGTGACCTCGCTTGCGCTCGTCCGGACAGCCATGCCTGGCCGCTCGCGCTGGCGGCGGCGCATCCCCGTGGCGCTACTGACGCTTGGCCTGGCCGTGCTCGCGGTCGGTGCCGCCCGCCCGCAGGCGACCGTACCCGTCGCGTCGTCGTCCGCGACGATCATGCTCGCCCTGGACGTCTCGGGCTCCATGTGCTCCACCGACGTCAAGCCGAACCGGATCACCGCCGCCGAGCAAGCGACCAGCGCCTTCGTCAAGTCCCAGACGGGCGGCCCGCGCATCGGCCTGGTCGCCTTCGCGAGCACCGCCGTCGTCCTGGTCCCGCCTAGCGTGGACACGAAGCAGCTGGACAGTGCGCTCGGTGGTCTCACGACCTCGTTCGGCACCGCCATCGGCGAGGGCATTCTGACCTCGCTCGACGCCATCGCGCAGATCGACCCGTCGGTAGCGCCGGCCGGCGCGACCGCCTCCCGCAGCCGCGGTGCCGGCTACGCCAATGACGTGATCGTGGTCCTCACCGACGGCTCGAACAACCGGGGGGTCGACCCGCAGACCGCGGCGAAACAGGCCGCCGACCGGGGTGTCCGCGTCTTCACCATCGGCTACGGCACCGATAACCCCGCGCCGCTCGCGTGCAGTTCCGCGCAGTTCGGCGGGTACAGCGGGTTCGGCGGCGCGGGCACCGGGTTCGGCGGCCGGCCCGGCGGGGGCAACCCGTTCGACGCCGACTTTAACGCGCTCATGCAGATCTCACGGACCACCGGCGGCACGTTCTACCGCGCGCAAGATGCCGCCCAGCTCAGCCGGATGCTCGCCCGGCTGCCCGCCGCCTTCACGATCGTCCGCAAGCACATCGACCTGGCTTCCTGGTTCGCCGTCGGCGGCGGCCTGCTCATCGCGGCGGCGGTGGCGCTCTCGCTGTGGTGGAACCGCACCCAGCGAGTGCCTGCACCCCCGAGAAGGGCGGATCACTGACTCCAGCGCCCGCTCCCGTTTCTTTCGTTGCTCCTGACACTCCGCGTCGCCCCCGGCCGCAGCGCCGGCCGGAACGCTATGGACCTGCACTTTCACTGCGTCAGGACGTACTGGATCTCGGGTTTCACCGCGTTAGGCCGCTGGGAATTGAGCCTGACCGGCGCTCAGGTATCAGAGGCGGGATCGGCGTCCGCGTCCTCGAGTTCGGGGTCAACCCCGCCTTCCCGGTGTTTTTCTGATGCGCGCATCACGGCCCGCAGCTTGGCGAACTCGGCGGTGTGCGACAGGTCAGGCTCGCTGCCGGCGTTCCCCGGCTCAGGTTTGCGGTCAGTCATGGCCAGATCCTCCTCCAGAAGATGGGTCCCATGCCAGCACGGTACCGGGAACATTTATCTGCCCGGACCGGGGTAGCGCAGGGACCATGTCGTATCCCGTGGCGCTGGCGGGCCAGAGGCGCGGTAGTGACGAGACGGACAGGGCCTAGCGGGCCGGAGGTCGTGTCGGGGCCGGGAATGAGTTGCTGTTGCTTCCGATCAGGTGAAGCCGACGTTCAGGTCGAAGTGTCCGAGCCGCAGATGCAGGACTCCGCCGCCGGCCCAGTGCACGATGTATGCCAGCAGGATGATGACCAGGATGATGACCACCAACCAGAAGAAGAACACGACGATTCCGGGGATGACGTACCCAGCTACTCTTTTCGTTCTATCCACGGCCTGCAGCTACCCGGCGCCGCCCGGATTATCCGCAACGGGCGTTAGCTCCACGACGGCATGCATGTTCGCCCCGATCATTCAGCTGACACCCTTGGTCAGCCAGCTTGAATAAGCATGCATCTCCGCCGGTGCGGCAGGGTCTTCCGCATCACTGAAGCTTGACATCCGGTCTCGCGACGCGTGCTCCCGGACGCGTACTCTCATAGCTTCAGGAACGGGGGACAATAGGTCATGGGCAGCGTGCCTGAGGATCCCGCGACGGATAGACCGCGAGAGTGGCTGGCGTTGCCCGGTGGGGGGATCCGGCCGGTCGTCTCTGTTCCGGGCCCCGGCGGCATCGCCGAGCTGCTGGCGTATGGCGCCTGGCTGGCCCGCTTGCGGCCCGCCTGCCGGTGTGGCCGGTCTCGCCTGGGTTCGGGCCGGACCTGCGGAAGCGCGGAGTGCGTAGCCGAGCTCCGCGTACAGGAGGCCGGTAAGTAGCCCGGCGGGCTCTCGCCTGGTCGGCGACCGTGTTGGTCGAGCTCATGGCCGGTAGTGCTGTCGACGTGGGCCGGGATTGGTCCTTCATGCCGGTCACCTGTGGTGGATGTGCCCGACGGCTCGAACATGAGAATCGAGGCGCCGGGTGATGAGGGCTTGTGCTCTGTACCTTTCGGCACGACGAACATGTCGCCCTGGCGCAGCGTGACGGTGGTCTGGCTGCCGTTAGCATCGCGGATTGCCACATCGAACTGGCCGTCAAGGACCAGGAAGAACTCGTCGGTGTCTTCGTGTACGTGCCACACGTGCTCGCCCTTGGTGTGGGCCACGCGAACCTCGTAATCGTTCATGCGCGCGACGATCCGCGGACTGTAAGGCTCGTCGAATGATGCCAGTGCCGCGGAGACATTAATGGGGGCAGCGGTCATCCCATCATCGTAATCACTGGACCGTGAGGAGCCCGGCACCAGCCGGTGTCCGGCTCTGCCGCGCGGGCCGGCCGTGGCGCCGGGGTACTGGCTAGCACCCCAGCACGACGCGGACTACCGTGAAGATCGGCCCAGGAGGTATGACATGGCTAATCAGGCATACAGCGACGTAGGTTTGGCGGCGGCCGGCCGAAGGCCGCGGCGGGCGCGATGACGGTGCTGGTCGGCCGCCGCGAAACGTTCAATGCCGCGCACCAGCTGTATGACCCGGGCTTGTCGGATGACGAGAACCGGCGCCTGTTCGGGAAGTGCGCGAACCTGCACGGGCACAATTACGTCCTGGAGGTGGTGGTGGCCGGCGAGGTCGATCAGGCCAGCGGCTACGTGCTGGACCTGAAGGTGCTGTCTGACATCATGAATGGGCAGGTCATCCGGGATGTGGACCATCGCAACCTGAATACCGACGTGCCGTGGCTCAAAGGACGCATCCCGACCGCTGAGAACCTGGCGGTGACCTTCTGGGAGCGGCTCCAGCCGGAGTTTCCTGAGGGGTTGCTGCGGTCCGTCCGCGTCTGGGAGACCGATAAGAACTGGGCTGAGGTCGGTGAGCAAACCTGAGGTTCCGGCCCGGGCGGGTCAGGAATTGCGCAGGCGCTACACCACCGCCGACCTTCGCGTGTTCACCCGCGACGAGGCGAGCCGGTTCGTCCCCCATGGAGGTGGTGATCCGCAAACTGACGTGGCCCTGGCCTGGGAGCTGCTGTACCGGCTCGAACCGGAGCTCTATGACCGGCTGGCCAGCGTCGAGAGGCTCCATCCGGATGTGCTGGGCTGGCTGCCGCATGGCGTAGACCGGATCGCCGAGGTCGGCGCGGGCTCGGGACGGCTGACGCTCGAGCTCCTCGAGCGTGGCCGGGAGGTGGTAGCGGTTGAGCCCGCGATGCCCTTGCGCCAGATCCTGAGGCGGAAGCTCACGACAGCGGGTCACGGCCACCGGGCCAGGGTGATCCACGGGTTTTTCGACGAGCTGCCCCTCCCCGACGCTTTCGCCGACCTGGTCATCGCCTGCTCGGCCTTCACGCCCTCCTCGGGACACGGCGGCGAGGCCGGCCTGTCCGAGATGGAGCGCGTGTGCAGGCCGGGCGGCTGCGTCGCCATCATCTGGCCGAACAACATCGAATGGCTCGCCGCCCGCGGCTACCGGTACGTCTGCTTCGACGGGCCGATGTGCGTCGAGTTCTCCAGCCACGAGGAGGCAGTCGAGCTCGCCGGGATCTTCTTTCCCCGCGCGGCCGAAGAGGTCGCCCGGCGCGGCTTGCGGCAGGTTCCCTTCGAGGTGCTGGGAATTAACCCGCCACGCGACCTTTCCTTCAAGGTGCTGGCCCAATGAGAGTGGCCCAGTGAGAATGACACAGTGAGAATGGCACAGTGAAGATCGCCATCATGGCGCCGCTCGTGACGGCCATCCGTGAGCCTCAGCGCGGCGGTTCGCAGGCCTTCGTGTCCGATCTGGCCCGCGGCCTGACCGGCCGGGGGCACGAAGTCCACGTCTACGCCGCCTCCGGATCGGAGATCCCGGGCGTGGAGGTGATCGACACCGGAGTCGATCCTGAGTCTCTGGCGGGCACGCTCTACCGGGCTTTCGGCCATTCCGGGCCAGCAGGGTCCAGGCCAGCCGGGCCCGAACCAGCGGCGGCCGGGTCTGCTTTCGCCCGCGCCTATCGCAGGGTGCAGGAGATCCAGTATGACGTGATCCACAATCACGCCTTCGACGCGCCCGCCGTCCGGCTCGCGGCGGCGCTGCAGGCGCCGGTGGTGCACACGCTCCACCTGCCCCCGGACGAGGCGGTGGCGGCGGCGCTTCATCATGCGGCCCGGGGCGGCCGACCGCCGGCGGTGGCCGCCGTATCGGTATTCCAGGCGAGCGCCTGGCGCCGGATCGTCCGTGTCGACGCGATCCTCCCGCCTTACGTGCCCACACACGTCATCCCCTGGTCGCGGGAGGCAGGGGAGGGCGCCATCTTCGCGGGCAGGCTGAGTCCTGAGAAGGGCGCCGCCGAAGCCATCGATATCGCCCGCGCGGCCGGAGTGCCGATCGACGTCTACGGCGATGCCTATGACGCTGAGTACAGCCGGGACCAGATCGGACCGCGACGAGCCTGGCCAGGCGTGACGGTTCACGATGCTGTGCCGCGGGCATCGCTATGGGTGGCCATGGCGCGCGCCGCCGTGGTCCTGTTTCCCGCCAGGTGGGCCGAACCCTTCGGGATGGCCGCCGCCGAGGCCCAGGCGTGCGGGACTCCCGTCGTGGCGTTCAGGTGCGGGGCCCTCGGTGAGGTGATCGCGGACGGTGTGACCGGCTTCCTGGTGCCGCCCGATGACATCCAGGCTGCCGCGCAGGCGGTCGGGCGGACGGCCAGGATTTCTCGTCCGGATTGCCGCGACCATGCCGAAGGTCATCTCGACCTGGAACAGAGCCTGGACGCTCACGAGCGGCTCTACCGGCAGGTGGTTAGTTCCGGAACTGGGGCGGCAGACGATGGGTGATCCGGTGCACTGGCTAGGCGGACGGGTGGCGGTCGTCACGGGCGCTAGCCGCGGGATCGGGGCGGCCACGGCCGCGGCCATAGCGGCGGCTGGCGCTCAGGTCGTCCTGGCCGCCCGTGACCGCGACGCTCTCGACGGCGTCGCCAGCCAGATCCGGCACGCGGGCGGCGAGGCTATACCGGTGCCTACGGACGTGAGCAAGGGCGCCGATGTCGAGCGCCTTTTCGCCGAGGCCGGGGCGGCGGGCCCGGTCGCGGCGCTGGTCTGCGCGGCCGGGGTGCTGACGCGGGCGCTGTTCGCCGAAACGACGGCCGAGATCTGGGAACAGACGCTCGGGGTCAACCTGACCGGTTCCTTTCTCTGCTGTCGCGCGGCGTTCACCGCCATGCTCCCGGCGCGTGAAGGGCGGATCGTCAACATCGCCTCGCTGTCCGGCGTCTACGCCACCGAGAAGTTTCCCGGGCTGGCCGCGTACAACATCTCCAAATACGGGGTCATCGGCCTCACCGAGGCGATCGCGGTGGAGGGTAAAGAGCACGGCATCAGTGCTATTTGCATCAGTCCCGGCGCCGTCGATACCGAGATGCTGCGCCGGGCTAACCCGGCGCTGCGTCCCGGCCTGACCCCCGGTGATGTCGCGGAGCTGATCGTCGCGCTGCTTGACAGCCCGCTGGCCCCGGCCAGCGGCGCGAACATCCCCCTGTTCTCCAACGCCTAGCTACTTCGACCTGAGGCCAGCGACCAGAGGTCCGCGTGTTCATCGGCGAGCACGCCGCGAGCCGGCCGGGCGCGCGCGGCAACCAGGCGCGCGCTGGCCGCCATCTCGGAATCGCGGGCACCACCCCGTCCACCAGGTAGAAGCCGACCAGCTTGCCCTCCTCCACGCTGCCGCGGACCACGAACTCGTCCCACTTCGTGACGTGGCCGACGTACTCGATTGTGTGCTCGTACTGATCGGACCAGAAGCTATGGACATAGTCATACGGGGCCGTCGAGCCGAGCATGGACCGCGCCGCTGCGGTGCCCTGTTTTTCCGCGTTGTTGTAATGCTCGACCCGGATCCGCCCGAAAAGCGGGTGGAAGTGGTTCGCCACGTCGCCGGCCGCGTAGACGTCAGCCGCGCTGGTCCGGCAGAGCTCGTCGACACCGATCCCGTTGTCCTCCGCGATCGATGACCCCGCGACGGCGGGGATATCGGGTTCTACCCCGATGCCCGCGACAGCGAAATCGCACGGGACACGATGGCCCGTGGCGGTCACGATCGCCTCGAGCCGTTCGGCCCCTTCAAACGCGGCCACCTGCTCTCCGGCCAGCAGCTCGACCCCGTTCGCCCGGTGGATTGCGCCGATCAGCGCGCCGACCTGTCCGCCCAGGACCCGGTCCAGCGGCGCCCGGCCGGGAAAGACCGCGGTCACCTGAACCCCGAGCTGCGTCAGCGAGGCCGCCACCTCGCAACCGATGAACCCCATGCCGACCACGACCGCGCGCCGACCCGCCACCGCCTCCTGCTTGATCGCGTCGCACTCGGCCACCGTGCGCAGATAGTGGATTCCGGGCAGCTCAGCCCCGCCAATTCCGAGCCGCCTATTGCGCCCTCCGGTGGCTATGAGGACCTTCTGGTAGCTGACCTCCTCGCCCGAGCCCAGGACGACCGTATGCGCGGCAGGATCGATGCCCGCAACGTTCGCGCTGCGAATGTCTACGCCGTGTTCGGCGTACCAGCCGGCCGGCCTGACATACCAGCCTTCGAGATCCTCTTCCGACCGGAGGTAGGTCTTGGACAGCGGAGGCCGGCCAAACGGGACACCCGGTTCCCGGCTGACGATCACGACCGGCCCGGCGAAACCCTCCTCCCGCAGGGTGGCGGCCGCGTTGCCCCCCGCGAGTCCGCCGCCGACGATCACGATCGGGTTCTCGCTGATGCTCTCAGACACGCCTCACCGATCCGGTTGCAGTTTCCTCCCGGCAGCAGGGTACTGGCTCGCGTCCTCCGCGCCGTGAAACACCGATGAAACATAGGGCTCCTTGTTTTCACGGATACGAAATCCGTCAGCGCATCCCACGAAATCCGCGCTGCCGAGCCTGTGAGACTGACAGGTAAAGGAGACCTGAGTGAAGATCGACACTGGTTCTACCGCGTGGATGCTCGCGAGTACCGCGCTGGTCCTCCTCATGACGCCTGGCCTGGCCTTCTTCTACGGAGGGATGACCCGGGCCAAGAGCGTCCTGAACATGATGATGATGTCGTGGGTCGCCATCATCACCGTGACGATCGCGTGGGTGCTGTACGGGGACTCGCTGTCGTTCGGGAAGGGCAACGGGTTCATCGGCGGCCTCGAGTACCTCGGCGAGCACGGGCTGGTGAACGACGCGTCCCGGGTATCGGGCATCCCCGACCTCATATTCTCCGCCTTCCAGCTCACGTTCGCCGTCATCACCGTCGCGCTGATCAGCGGCGCGATCGCGGACCGGACCAAGTTCGGCGCCTGGGCGGTGTTCACCGTGGCCTGGGCCACGCTGGTGTACTTCCCGGTCGCCCACTGGGTGTGGGGCGGCGGCTGGCTCAGCAGCCTGGGGATCGAGGACTTCGCCGGGGGCACGGTCGTCCATGTCAACGCCGGCTCCGCCGGCCTCGCGCTCGCGATCGTGCTCGGCAAGCGACGGGGCTGGGGTAAGGAATCGACACGGCCGCATAACCTCCCGCTGGTGCTGCTCGGCGCGGGGCTGCTGTGGTTCGGGTGGTTCGGCTTCAACGCCGGCTCCGAGCTGGCGGCGGACGGGACTGCCGCCCTGGCGTTCATCAACACCCAGATCGCGACCGCGGCCGCGGCCGGCGGCTGGATCCTGGTGGAGCGGTACCGTGACGGCAAGCCCACCACTTTGGGGGTTGCCTCCGGCGCCGTCGCCGGGCTGGTCGCGATCACGCCCGCCTGCGCCTTCATCGAGCCCTGGGCGGCGATCCTGGTCGGTCTGGCGGCCGGCGTCGTCTGCTGCTACGCGATCGGGATCAAGCACCGGATCGGCTTCGACGACTCGCTCGACGTGGTGGGCGTGCACCTGGTCGGCGGCGCGTTCGGAGCGGTGTCGCTGGGATTCCTGGCCGCATACCCGCTGCTGGATGGGCAGCGCAAGGGACTGTTCTACGGCGGCGGTGTCGCGCAGCTCGGGGTGCAGGCCCTCGGCCCGGTCGCGGTCGGCCTCTACTCCTTCACCGTCGCCTGGATTCTCGGCAAGATCATCGACAAGACGATGGGCTTCCGGATCTCCGGGGAGGACGAGGCGACCGGCGTCGACGTCACGCAGCACGCCGAGACCGCCTACGACTTCGGCACCATCCACCTCGGCCACACCGCCAGCCCCGGCGTGAACGGCGTGGACCAGGACGCGGCGAGCCACGAGGCGGAACCAGTCACCAGGGCCTTCTGATACCAGCAGCTCCCACCGGGTTCCTCTCGGCCCCTCAGCGCCGAGGGGAACCCGGGAAGATTGAACAGTAGTTCGATAACCAATCGAACATCCTGGCCATCCGCTATGGCGATACCATAGTGATCCAAGCGCCGTCGTCGGGTGGGGCTCCGGGAAGTCATTGGAATCTGGATGGCAGTTGGGTACCGGTCGATCTTCTCGCTGCGGCACGGCCAGGACGCGGTGCGGCTCACAGCGGAGCAGTTCCGTTCCTGGCTGGCGCTCAAGGGATACGGCCTCGTGGCTGTTGCCCCCGGAGTTCACGAGGTAGCCGAACACGCCCAGCTCGTCGTGACCGAACTGCATCCGCACGATGGCTCCCGCTCGCTGCGGTATCGGCTGACCGAGTCTTCTTCCGCGGCGGAAGCGGGGGAATGGGTGACGACCGTGACGGTGCACCAGGACGGCCGGGAGGATGACTGGGTCTGGGTCGATGTCAACGCGCCGCCATCAACGTCCGGACCGGTTGCATCACCCGAGCGCCTCGTCAAGGATGTTGATGCCGCGGACGCGTGGTGGACGGGGGTCCCGCATATGGTCCGGGCGACCTTGTCGGCGGCAGACGCCCACGACGGCGAGATGATCCTGTCCGCCCGGCCGACCCTGGTCACCGTGGCTGACGTCGATGGCCTGATATCGGCGATCTGCGATCCCGGGCGCCGCGGCACCGCCCTGGTTGCCGCCCCTATCCCGGATGTTCCCGTGTCGGGGATGATCGGCCATGTCGAGCGGCTGACCCGCGAGTGCGTCGGGCTGTCCGGAATCTACGTCCTTGACACCGGGGCGGCCGCGAAGCTTGAGGAATCGTTCGCGCCCTCGCACTCGGTGCCGCTGGGAGCGGTTCGCACGTTCTTGCCTGAGGTCGATCCGGCCAGCGCCGTCGATGCCCGGCGGCACCGTGTGCTGCTAGCCCGAACGATCGCCGAGCAGCCTCCCGGCAAGCTCGCGCATTTGCTTGGCCGGGCAAACCGAAGCCGGGCACTGAGCCTGCCGCTGCCTTCGCATGTTGCCCAGGTTGATCGCTCGCTGTCCAGGGAGGAGCCGGCCGCCGTCCTGCGAGCCATCCAGGAAGCGCCATCAGACCCTTTCGCTCGCAGGCCAGATGACGGGGCTGCTGGCCTGGCTCCGGCAGGGCAGGCGGCGACCACGGCGGTCCGCGAGGTCGCCATCGCCGGTGAGCTGCTCACTAGTCTTGTCGGCGAGTTTCAGTCTGGCGCCTCCCGCGCTGACGCGCCGGGCGGGCCTGACGACATGACCGCCCGGTTCCGGGAGTTGCTGGCCGAAGGCCGGGGAGTGCTGCGCGGTCATCGGGAGATATCGCGGCGGCTCGCAGCGCTCCAGGACGTGCTTGAAGACGTAGAAGACGATCGTGATCTGGTCCGCGCGCGGCTGGAGGATGAGCAGCTGGCTCACGCCGAGACGCAGGCCGAGCTGCTGAGGGCGAAGCTGGAGCTCGACCGGCTGCGCGGCATTCTCTCCCGAGTCGGCCGCGTCGATCAGACCCGGGCCGCTGCGGCGGCAGCGCAATCGCCCGGATCGTTCGGCGAGCTACTCGAGCGGCTCGATGAGCACGTGCTTACCTGCGTCGTATTCACCGGTGACCCGAAGAACGCGCTAGAACTGGACGACTTTGACCCGCTCGGCACCTGGGCCGCCAAATCCTGGGACGTGCTGCGGGTCCTCGACGGGTACGCCGCCGCGCGGCGCCGCGGTGAATTCAGCAAAGGGGTCCACGCCTACCTTGGCCATACTCCCCCCGGGCGGCCCGGCTATTCGCCGGGCGCGCATTCCACTCAGGAGTCCGAGCCGGTCGAACGCTCACCCAAACTCCGGAAGCTGCGAGTATTCCCGGTTCCCAGGGACATACATCCGGACGGCGCCATTTTCATGGATGCGCATTTCAAGATAGCCCGGAAGGGCCTGGTCTCCCCCCGGATCCACTATCACGATGACGCCAGCAAGACCGGGAAGATCTACGTAGGCTACATCGGCAAGCACCTGCCGAACGCGCACACGAATTAGACATTCGCGGGCGCCGCCGCCGCACCGGCCGCCCGCCGGCTCATCCCGCCGGCTGATCCCGCCGGCTGGCCGAGGAGGCACCGCATGTTTCGAGTGCGGCCAACGGGTAGGCAACCCTCGGGAGCTGAATGCCTTCAGGTAGGTGATGGACGTGCGGCGGTATCTACTTGTGCTGGACATGGACTTGCTCGCGGTAGACGAGCGGTGCGAGCTGGGGCCGATCAGCTATCTCGTGGCTCGGCAAGAGCACGAACGGTGCGAGGTGGTGGTCCTGCCGCTTCGGACATGCTGCCCGGCAGTTCCGCCGACGCTCTATCAGGCGCCGCCTTCCCGGCACCACGAGAAGTATCGTCGGGAGCCGCTGGCGTATGTGCGCGCACCGGCGGACTGGCTGTTGTCCAGCGTTCCGCGCACGACATGGCGTCCTTGCAGTACCAGCGGACGTCGGCGCACGCCTGACCGCCATCGGGGACCAGAAGGCCTAGCGGAAGCGCGATGCCGCACAAGGAGCACCGGGCTACCTCCAATGGCCGGGGCTGGTTGCGCTGCGTAGCTGTCGCCGGTCTCGCCGGTGCTGGATCAGAAGTGGTCGTATTCTGATCCGGTCGCGGTTCCAGGCATGTCGTCCTTACTGCGGTCGGCGTCACGGATGTCTCCCCATGCGCCTCAGCACGGCCATCGGCCTGAGCGCGGGCATCGGCCTGAGCGCGGGCATCGGCCTGAGCGCGGGCATCGGCCTGAGCGAAGGCTTCGGGCCAGGGATCATCGGTGCCGCCTGCTTCGGCGTGGGCATCGCCGGGCGGCTTGGTACGGCTATCGTCGCCGAGTTCGGCAAGCCAGTCGCCCACCTGGGACCAGTCGTCTTCCTGGGGCATGCTGCCGTCGTGTTGGCGGATCTTGATCCTCATGTCAGGTCTCCCGTCGATCCAGGGATAAGCGCCGGGCAGCGGGGATAACCCTGCCCAGGGACAGCGACGCAGCGGAATGATGGACCGGGCGACCGCTGCGGGTCCCAGGCGGGCCGGGCTCCGATCACACCCGACTGCGGGATTGTCGGGCGCTGTGATGAGCCTGTACCGGACATGCCGACCTGCCGTCAGCGAGAGCACAGCGTGTCCGGGAGGCGTTCGCCGCCGTTACGTTTGGACCCCCCTTCAAAAGCGCCGAACTCACCCTCTCTGGGCTTAAGTATTATCACGATCCCCACGTTATATCACAACCGGATAAACCTCCGATAAACATTCGGCTCATTTACCATTTATTACGGCATGGCATGTGGATAATTACTTGATTTTTCTGTATGCACAGGTATGACTCGCGCTCTCCCAGGTAAACGCCCTCTCCTGGTTCCGGCTAGGCTGCGGAATCCCCAGCATTTCCACCGCCTATGCACAGGCTTGGCGCCGTTGCGCACAAGTCATCCACACGTTTGTGCACAGGTAGCAGGGAAGCAGTCCTGTTGTCGGCTGGCAGGCAGCAGCGGATCGGCACCGGCGCCGGTACTTGTATGCCGGCCAGCGCGCCGCGTGCGAGAAGCCGGGACGCGCTGGTCCCATCGCCCGCCCCCCGCCGGGTAAGGACAGATGTCCGCCGCTGCCGGGCTCACGTCGTCCGCAGGTGGGAGCCAAGTCGAGAGTCAGGCTGCGCCCTCGTCGGCACCGACATGATCAAGGTGTTAGCCAACCGGAAACCACTACCCGCTGCAGATGGCTGCCGAATTCTATGCAATTTATCGGTTGCTGCGGGCATTCTTGTTACTCACACCGTCGATATCTGCGCGATGCGGCAAACAGTCAATCGTAGGCTTTTGAAGCTAAATTTAGCTAGATTAATGTGGGAGGCTGGAAAGCGTTGTTATCGTCGACGTCCCCGCCGTCGGTGAGCCGTTGGCTGAGGCACACGACGGCAGGTAGGAGCCTGCGCCGGGCAGCCACGCGGAGATCGTCACACTCCCCGAATCACCCGGCGGGCTCACCCGGAGGCGCGTGTATGACGCAGGACAGCGGGTGCTGCTTCCGGCTGGCTTATCGTCGGCTGCCACAATCGCGTAGGCGGAATCTCCTGGCTGGAGAGCTACCACAGGTGGCGGGGCACTGTAGTGCCAGGCGCCGAACATGCTCAATTGCATGTGCCGCAGGCGCGTCGCCTGTCCCGTAGCCGTCAGCCCGGTCACGGCAGGCCAGCCGGTCATGCGACATGGGGTACCGCTGGCGTTGGTGAACTTCAGGTAGCCGCCGGCTTGGCCCGCCAGAGCGCCGGTGTTGGTGAGGCTGATTTTCAGCTGACTTGTGACACAGGCACCGGTGTCGGCGGCTGACGCCGAACTCGGCGACGTTGTGTTATTTGCCGGCGATGTTGCGGACGATGCCGCGCCGGGCACGGCCTGGCTAGCGCATGCGGTTATGCCCAGCCCGCACGCCGCCACGGCCAAGAAGCCAAAGATGACCGAGCGATCACGGACTGCGGCTCTGGTGAGCTTGCGGCAGGTCGCCGGCCGTGTCTGCGGATCACGGACTACGTGAAACCTCATATCGTCTCTCTCCATTTGTCCGAGGCTTACCGGCCTGCCGCCGTGGGCGCTAGGCGCTTCGGTGGTCGCGGATCATCCCTGCCCCCTGTTCCGCGAGGTGCTTCAGGCAGGACATCGGCTACGGTGATGGTCCGGGCCGGCCAGCCCGCTCCCGAGGTCGGGACGTCCCGCAGCGACACGTGGACGGCAAGCCGTGCGCCGGGCGCCGCCCGGTTGACCTGGAAAACCGCGGCCAGGTTGCCCTGGCCGGGCGGCACCGTAAACCAGAATTCATCCGTGCATCCCGTCCGGCGGTACCGGGCTATTGGCCCGAACGGTCCGGCCGAGTCGGCCATCGCCGCGAAACTTGAATGGCTGGCGAGCGCGCGAAGCGTGGTGCGCGTTTTACGCCACAGCGGCCTGCGGCAAACAGGAGTACGTACGGGCATGGGCATACTCAGCAGCACCAGGACAGCAGTCCCGGCCACAAACCCGAGGCCGAACCAATACTGACGAGGCGCGTGCGCTGCCCCCACTGAGACCACCGTGTACGCGACGCCGACTCCGAACATTATTCCGCTGCGAGCTATTGCCCGCCAGGTCAGCGCTTCGGCACCGGTTTCGGTCGCTGCGCGCCACCTGATACACCCGCAGCTGCCTGGAACGTGCGCGAACAGCACGTATGCGAGCACAGCGCAGAACACCGCCCCGAGGGCGACCAGGCTGACCCCGCCCAGCACCGGGTACGCTCCGCTGCACACTAGCGCGCCCGCTAGGCACTCCGTGCCACCGGCGGCCAGCCCGAACAGCCTCCACTGCCGCCGCGGCATCCGCAGCGCCCGGCTGATGGCGGTCATGTCGTCGAACCCACGTATGCCGCGGTACAGCTTGCTCGCCCCGGCCACGATGAGAACCGCGCCGCAGCTGGTGGCACACCCCGCAATGGCCGACCCTGTAACCTGATTAATTCCGATCACCCAGCTGCTTTCTATGGTCGATACTTAAGGCGGAAGCAAAATCTGGCTGTTACGAAATTAGGGCCGCCGAGATCGAGGTCGACATTGGCCGAAAAGTTGCACACGCCTTGCTCGCCGAATTGCCAGAGCCGAGTGCCTATCGTCGCGCAATGGGCCGGGTTCCAGCGGGGCGGTTTACTCACCGTTCCGCATGGTTCGGGTGTACTCGACCAGATGGCGGCGGGCCTATTGACTCCTCGCGCCTTGGTGACGGTCGTGCAATTGGGATACGGCGAATACGGGGCACAGTAAAGACACGGGTACAGCGGGTAGGTGCCCAGGCCCGCAAAATCATAATTTGCAAGGTAATTCGCCCAGGCGTTCCAGTAACTGGAGCTGAGCGAGGTCGAATATTCCTGGTCGAGCCAGCAGTAGAGCTGGTTGTTGGCCGGCAGCAGGAGCGGGCGGACGGCGTGGTAGGCGGTGAGCAGTGCCGCCGCGAACGCCTGCGCATCAGCATGGCCTTCGGCCGCGGACCCGCTCAGCCGGGACTGCCTGGGCGCGGAAATGACGCCGATGTAGGGGCCGCCGCTGTCCCAGGCGCCCCGGCTTTCCGCAAGGGCGTCCTCATGGAACAGGTCGGCGGCCGGCGACGGAGTGAAGTAGCGAATCCAGAAGTTCGGGTGCGTGCCGAATTCGCGATGCGCCGAGACGTAGGTCTTGTGTATCCGGCCCGCAGTGTCGTATCCGGTCATTACTGCCATTCCTCCGTCAAGGGCCTGGTAACTGCCTGCTGCCGCACTAATAGATAGCCGACACGTGAAGGTTCGTTTCAGCCGTTCCGAGTGGGCTGAGGTCAGCAGAGAAGAACGCGAGCCTCGGGTTTTCGGGTCGCACTGCCAGCAAGGCTCCGCTGGGCAGCTGGTAAAGACCGTGATAATGGCGGCCCTCGCTATAGGAGCCAGCCAGCTTGCCGGAATGCGCATGGTAAGCGCAAAGGCCACCGGTTCCCGCCGGGCCGAGGACATAGACGGTCTCGCCCGCTGGTGAAAGCACCGCCTTGCTCCACGGTGCGCCGAGCGGCGATGCGGGGGCCGCGTACCGAATGTGGCTCCTCGTCCGGAACGAGTCCGTCGCCTCAGCTATCACGGCAACCCCGGCCCCCGGCTTGGTCATGAACACCGTGCCATCCGGCCGGGCGTGCATGGTGACGGCACTCGGCTTCGCGTTCCCCTGGCGGAGCGCGGGGATCTCCAGTTCGGTAACGTCTCCGGTCCGGGCCGAGCACACCTGCACCTGGCGCCCCCGGACCAGGCGCGCTACGTCACCGGTCGGCAGCGTAGCGACCGGTTCCCCGCCTGGCCACGGCGCCGGCACCGGCGCTGACAACCTGGCCTTGCCGCTGCCCAGTGGAAATACGTGCAGCCGGGACAGCGATGCCTGGGCCCGGACCGCGGCCGGATCATCTGGCTGCGGTTCCCTGGTTGTCCACAGCAGTAGATCAGAGCTATTAGCGGCCGCGGTCGACAGCGCCAGCGAGGGCTCATCAGAAAGGTGGAACGGCCCCGTCATGGCCCCGCTGTGCTGATTGAAATAGGCCAGCGCATGGTGCGATCTCCAGGTTGTCGCCAGCTGGGCCACCGGGTGGCCCGTATGCGGGTGCGCCTTGCGCACCATGCGCTTGCCCACGGGCACCGTGATGGCCAGAACGAGGGAGATGATGGCCGAGCCGGGAGCGAAGACCGGCGTCACCAAGACGTGCGCGTCGTGCGGGACACCGGTCACAGTCACCGACCCCTGCTTGACGACGGTTGGCGCGGTGGCGCCGAGAAGCGTCAGCGTTATTCTGGCGCCGTCGTGCACCATGTCCACCGTGGCCAGGGCCGTGACAGTCTGGTCCGATGACGAGACCGGCGCGGCGGCGAGTTTTACGGCGACCGGGACCGGCGGCCTTGACGCCGCCCGCGATGGCGGGCACATCGCAGCGACCACAGACCCGCTAGGCGCTTCGTCCAGATCCGGCGTGCCGTAGACGAAGGCGTACCGTTCAGCGGCCCGGCCCGATACGCCGGCCCCGGCGCTCGAGCCTAGATCCGGCAGCGCCAGGAGCGCGCCAGCGCCGATACCGCCAGCCAATACCCGGCGACGGCTAGGCCCGGAGCCGTCGCCCGGGCCGCGAGACCAGACTGAATTTCCCCGCCTTCGAGAACGCACGAACTATGCTCCCCACAACTCAGCGAACTAAATGGCGTTGAAAGACAGCCGCCTCCTGTCGTTCAACGCTCCTGCAAAGACTCGGGACCGCACATTAACAGCATCTCATGTCCCTGACGTGCTCCGATCGAGGCCCTTCTCCACGCCGATATCTTACTGATTTGAGTACGCAGAACTATTTGACACGCCGATGCGACAAATTTCCTGGGTGTAAGTGTCGGCACGCAAGGGGGTGGCCGCGGCCCCGCACGGCGGCGTAATGGCCGATTTTATGGCCGGATGTCCGGTTCGTCCGTTAGGTAGCTGATACAAGGCCCGTCCGAGAGCGGCGGTAAGCAATGACGGGCGAGGACAGCAGTATCAAGGCGATCTGCTGATCGCCGGCGGGGCAGCCGGTCCACAGGCCGGCCGGACGCTAAAGTGGGCCAATGTCCCGGTTTGTCGGCGAGGGTAAGCGCACGCCGGAGCCCGGACCGCTGCCGGAACTGCCTGCGGCCATCGAGAGGCTGACCGTCACCTTCCGTGAGCTGACCGGTAAGCGTGATCGTCTGGAAGGCGACGTAAACAAGCTCCGGCGTCGCGTCGCGGAAGCCGAGGCTGAGCTAGATCAGCTCCAGCTCCATCAGCTCGAGCTCTCCTGGCGGCCGCCGCAACTCGCGGAGCAGCGGCTAGAGCAGTACCGGGACAAACTCCGCGCCCATCTTGCCGTCGTCAGGAGCGAGCTGGACGCGACCAAGGCCAGCATCGTGGAGATCCGGACCGTACTGGTCAGGCAGTATGCCGTAGCTCAGGCATCGTGGCGGCCCGCGGAAGCCCTCACTGTGCCCTGTCCGGCCTGCGGGCGGCCGTGCGTTCCGCATAGGGCGGCCGCCGCCGGGCGGGGCTGGCGTAAGGGCTGGTACGAGTGTCCCGCCGATGACTGTAATACCGCCTGGTCGGCCAGGTGGTCAGGTGGGGCGCACCCCGTCGTCAAGATGGGGGGTTTGTGAATCCTGTGGCCGATGGGGCAGGATGCGGCGGGCCGGGTTCAGAAGACTACGACCTCGGCTCCGGTCGGTAGGTGGTCGTGGTAGTAACGGGCACTACCGATGTCCAGGTGGACGCAGCCGTGCGAGGGCGTGTCAAGGCTGCCGCCGTGGAAGGCGACCCCGCCGGGAGCGAAGAACACAGCGTACGGAATCGGCACGTGGTACTCGGTGCTGATGTAGTTCGCTCCGGCCCTCCACTGGACGTGGAAGGTGCCGCGCGGAGTCGCTTGCCGCGTGCCGGGCGGCCCTGGCTCCATGGACACCGGGCCGTAGGTTATATGGCCGTCGGACTGCAGCCAGGTGAGGTGGTCCTTGAGGTCCACGCAGGCGGTCGCCGCAGCCGGGCAAGAACTGCGGATCCCGGGACTGGGCGTCGGAGTCCCGGGGACTGTGGCATCCGGCGTCGCACGCGGCTCCGGCGACGGCGCCGCGATCGCCGCCGCCCGTGCGTTCGCCTGCCCGGCCAGGACCGGCTGCGCCACCCGGGACGGCGCGTTCTGCTGGGGGTGGTGGCCACCCTGCCATCCGGCTGCCGTAGTACACGCCACGATCAGGAAGGCCAAAACGCCAGTCAGCCGATAATCTCCGGTCGCCACGGCACAAACCTATACAAGGGGACCCGTAACCGGCGGTCGGCGCGCCGACACGGCAGCAGGAATCAGCAGCCCGCCAAGGAGCGTCCAAAGTCGGCCGTGCGCTGCCCGTGGCAGCGCCGCAGGTAGGCCGGCTGGCTGCTTCAGGTGCTGGTGAGCTGGCTGGCTCTGACGTTCATGAGCAGGTCCCGGAACTTGGCAGGTTCCTCCAGGTGCGGTGTGTGGGCCGATGATTCGAACCACACCAGTTGTTTGCTCGGTGCTGTTAGTGCGTCGTGGAATCGCTGTGCCGCCTCGCCGGGCGCAACCTGGTCAAGACGGCCCTGCGCCATGACGAGGGGCACGTCGAGGCGCGGCATGGTGCGAACCAGGTCTGTGGTGGCGAGTTGGGGCAGCAGCGCCGCCTGTGACGCGCTGATCCCGCGAAGGGTGCGGATGATGTCTGCGGCGGAGTAGTCGGGCGAGCGGACCAGGCTGACGACGAACTCGCGGAGCAGGCTGCTGAAGTTCGCGTTGGCCGCGACGCCTCCGAAGTTGGCCGCCCAGCGGGCCCGGGTGGTGAACTGCTTCACGGTTGGGTGCGGGGGCGGCCCGATGGCTTCCAGCTGCCGGATCGCGCGCCGGTTGCCGCGCTGGCGGGCGGCGTCGACCGCGAAGGCGTAGGTGTTGTTTTCGGCCGCGGGAATGTCGATGTCCATGCCAGCCGCCACCAATGCGGCCACAAGCTCCGGGCGTCGCACAGCGGCGTACGCCGCGAACGTCGCGCCGAAGGAGAAGCCGGCCACGAATGTCTTGCCGCCGAATCGGTCGCGAAGCAGCTCCAGCAGCGTCACCGTGTCATCGACCATCCGCGTCACGCTGATTTCGAACCGGTTCGAGTTCCTGCGGAGCGATGGTGATGACAGGCCGGTGCCCCGCTGGTCCCAGTAGATAACGGTGAAAGCCTTTTCCAGCCCGAGAAGGTGCTCCATGCGCCGCGCGTCGTTGATTATCGGCAGCCCGGGACCTTGCTGCATCAGCAGCAGCACCGGGTTGGACCCGTCCGCCCCCCGAACGCGGATCCACTGCGTGATGCCGCCGAGCTGGACTCGCTCAAGCGTGTCGATCTTCATTTCGCCCTCTGTCCGTTGACGGTCACCTGGGTGTCAGTTGTCCAGCAGCCGCTGGGCGGCGGTCGGGTCGTGGGCGGGCAGCACGACCAGGCCCGGCTGCTGCCCGGCCAGGGCGAGGACCTTCTGCGAGCTTTCCGCGAGCCGCCGCCGGCTGCCGACGCCGGGCAGCTGGCCGCGCTGGAGGATGTCGGCCCCGTAGGTGAGGTCCCCGGCCAGCAGCAGCGGCGGTCGGCCGGCGCGGCGGACCAGCAATGACACCGAGCCCGCGGTGTGGCCGGGGGTGGGCAGCAGGATCAGCGACCCGTCGCCCATCACGTCCAGCGACTCGGTAAAGGGCGCCAGGGCCGGATCGCGGGTGGGTTCCAGGCTGACCTGGCGCCATCTCGCTCCCGGGAGCTCGATGTGGCTACGCAAGAAGCCGCGCAGCTCCGGGGCGGGCTTGGCCAGCTCGGCCCATTCGGCAGCTGACACCAGCAGTTCGGAACCGGTCAGTTCCCTCAGCCCGCCGATGTGGTCCTGGTGCAGGTGGGACACGATTGCGGTGTCCACGTCGGCGGGGGAGTATCCGAGTGTGGCGAGCTGAGCGGTGAGGGTGTCGTCCTCGCCGATGTCGAAGCGGGCGAGCCGTTGATACAGGTAGCCGGTGGCACCGCCGGGGAAGTAGGTGTCGTTGGTGACCGAGGCGCGGTCCTGCCCGGTGTCGAACAGGATCAGCCCGCTGGAATGCTCGATGACGTAGACGTTGACCGGGCGTGGCGGTGTCCACTGCCGGGAGGTGAGCAGCCACCAGTACAGCGGCTTGCGGCTGCCGTAGGGGTGTTCGGGGCGGATCCGCACGGTCCCGGTGCTGATCACCGACACCGCCTTCACCGCCCCAGCCGGCCCGGGCCCGGCCCAGGACATCGCGGTCAAATCGTTCATGGCGGGAAATCTTTCTGTTGCGGGCCGACCCGGTTTCCCGGGCCTGACCCACCCAGGCTGCCGCGGCATCATCGCGGCGTCAGTGACCTCAGTCCCGCTCCAGATGACTAAAGTCACAGGCCAGCTGGGCCTCCGGATTCGGCGTACAGCCGGGCCGGGTCGAGGATCACGACACTGTCCGCCGCGGTGGCCACGATCCCGGCAGCGCGCAGGTCACGCAGCGCCCGGGCCACCACCTCGCGGACGGACCCGGCCGCATCCGCCAGCTCCTGCTGCGACACCCGGGCCACCAGGCGGCCGCCCGGCCGCTGTCGGCCGGAGGCGAGATCGAGCAGATGAGCGGCAACGCGCTGGCGCACCGAACCGAACGCATTGACCGCGGTCTGCTCCAGCACCTCATACAGCCGCCGGTTCAGCTCCTCGGCGATGGCCCAGGAGACCCGGGCATCGCGCCGCGCTTCCTCGGTCAGAGTCCGTGCGCTGATCCGGAACACGCTCGAGGGCTCTACCGCCTGGACGCCAGTATCAGCCGGGCCGCCCACCAGCACCGCAATCCCCAGCACATCACCGGGCCGGGCATAGCGGACGGTGACCTGCCGGCCTCCCGGCGAACTCAGATATACCCGGATCAGCCCCCGGACCACCAGCGCAGCCCGCGGGTCGTCACCGGCCCGGTACACCGTCGTGCCTGCCGGGTAGTCGGCACGCTCGCCCTCAGCCCGCAACCTGCCGGCCAGCTCGGCCGGCAGACTCGTAAGGAAGCTCCGCGCCACGGCGTCATCTACATCCCGGTCGACCACGTCAACGACGGTATGCCGGATGGCGACGGCGCGACGGAAACGGCCAGATCCGGGCGACCATGATCTGGCGGGCCCTGGCACCGCGGTTCCGCAGTTCCCGCAACATTTAAGTAACGCCATTCCTGGCCTGAGACGTCAAGCATGATTGAAGGCTCAGGTCAGGCTGAGATATCGCTCTCGGCGGGCGTCCGACTTTCGGATGGACGAGATGCCGTCCAGTCGTAAGGGATCGAGAGAGACCTGACTAACTGAGTCGGAGGTTCTCCCAGGTCCAGGCTTTGACCCCAGACCGCACTGCCTGGTTCATTGCCGAGATCACCCGCGAGATCTATTGCGCCAGGACGAAAGGCAACTGGGATAAGGTAGTGCTCTCCTGTATCAGGCAGACCGACACTCTCCTTCAAGGATCTCAGATGACCGATGACCGTTCGGCAGTCCCAGGCGGGCCGGAAGAATTGGACGCTACCGCGACCGGGATCGACACCACCGTGCCGCACTCGGCCCGGATCTGGAATTACTGGCTCGGCGGCAAGGACAACTTTGCCGTCGACCGGGAGGCCGGCGACGCGTGGGCCGCGACGTTCCCGGGTGTGCGTGATATCGCCCGCGCCTCGCGGAGCTTCCTGATCCGCAGTATCCGCTACCTGGCCGAGGAGGCGGGAATGCGGCAGTTCCTCGATGTCGGGACCGGGCTGCCGACGGCGGATAACACTCACCAGGTCGCGCAGCGGATAGCACCCGAGGCCCGCATCGTGTATGTCGACAACGACCCGATGGTGCTGGCGCATGCCCGCGCCCTGCTGACCAGCACCCAGGACGGTGTCACCGCCTATATTCACGCCGACCTGGGCGAGGCGGACAAGATCATGGCGGAAGCCGCTAAGACGCTGGACTTCGCCAAGCCCATCGCGCTGATCCTCAGCGGCGTCATGGGACACGTCACCGACACCGGCGAGGCACGCTCGATCGTGCGCAACCTGATGGGTACCCTGCCGTCCGGCAGCTTCCTGTCCCTCAACGACGGCACCAGCGTCGTCGGCGGAGAACAGCTGGAGCAGGCCACGCAGGACTACAACGAAACCGGCGCGATCCCGTACGTGCAGCGTGCCCCCGGGGAGATCGCCAGCTTCTTCGACGGCCTCGAGCTCGTCGAACCCGGCGTGGTCTCCTGCCCGCGATGGCGGCCTGAAGATCCGGCAGGCGATCCGCCTGCCGAGGTGGACGCGTTCGGCGGGGTTGGCAGGAAGCCGTAGAGGACAGCCCTTTACTTTCTAGAATGCCCGAGGGAGACCTGCTGCCAATTTTCTGCGGGCCATTTCGTCCTCTCGTCGATACCATCTATCCAACGTGCTCGTTCACCTCTATCTTGCTGTGTAACTCAGGGATTGACGCATCTGCGATGACGCTAAGTTTGTAGATTTTTACAAAAGGCCAGAATGTCCGTAAAGGGAAACCGCTAGCTTGTGCGCCTTCGCCGCGACCCTGCGCCTTCGCCGCGAACCTGCGCGCCTCGTACGACATCCACACGCGAACCCCGTCGTAGCCGCCGGTGAGTAGCAGCGTGCTGTCCGGGCGGAACCGTAGCCGGCCGCGGACCGTCTAAGGGGAGGAAAGGAGGCCTGCTATGGCCGCTCGGGGAGTACAGGGCATGATCGCCGTCACCGCCCTGATGGGACTAGCGGCGTGCGGCAGCGTCTCGGCGGGCAGCGCCGGGCACCCGGCCTCGGCCAGCGCGAGCTCATCCAAGGCGCCTGCGGCCACCGCGGAAACGCCGGCCGGCGGGTCGCTCTGCGCGGACGGCCGGAGCGCGGACCGGGTCGTGGTCAGCCGGACCGCGTCGGCGCGCGCGGTCACGCTCACGGGCGCGACCCAGGTACAGGCGATGGTCGCCGCGCTGTGCGCGCTTCCGCCCGTGCCTGCCGGGCAGCACTGCGCGGCCGCGTCCGCGGGATCGGTCCGGCTAGTGTTCGCGGCCGGACCGCAGAGCTTCCCGGCGGTCACAGTGCATGAGTCGGGTTGCCGCAGCGTGACCGGGATGGGGGCGACCCGGTCATGGTCCGGGTCTTCGCAGTTCGGCGTGCTGCTCGACGAGGCGGTGGGCGGCCTAGGCCGGCTGGTGCCTGGCACCCACCCGAGCTGGCACCCACCCGAGCAGCGTGCCGCTCGGGTCGTGACCGGGCTGGGAATAGCGCCTGCTCCCGGGCGGCGCGGGAGGCCGCCCGGGAGCGCGAATCGGGGTTACCGCTCGTCCGGGACGAGCGGCTCAGTCCTGCTAGGCCCGGCAGGGGTTCCTCATGTCCCCGCTATTGAAGTTATTGATCAGCACCGACGTGGTGACCCCGGCCTCCGGGTAGAGGGTGCGCAGCAGCGGCCCGAACTCGGCCTTGGAGCTGCCGCCGAACTTATTCACCGTGCCCGGGATGAACGGGCCGCCTTGCTGCCAGGTGCATACCCCGTGGCGGAACGTGGTGGAGAAGAACGGGTAGAACTGCGCTCCGGCCGGCGGGTTGACGCAGTTGGCACCGGTAACCCGGTCGCAGAACGGCGGGTTGGCCTGCGAGTCCGCGGCTTCGATGCGCGGCAGGTCGGTCTCGAATGCGATGGTCGAGTAGTTCTTTCCGCGGGTCAGCGGGCTGGTGAATAGCACCGGTGTGGGGTGCAGCGCCCGGTCAAGGAACGGGTTCGGGTTCGTGCCGGGCCAGTCGTTGCGGTACGACTGCCCGTCGAAATCCGCGTCCGAGGCGAAGCAGCCGTCGATCTTCACCACCGTCGAGTCGGTGCCAGGGACGCAGCCGGTGTCGTCCCCGTCCAGGCTTGGGTCCTGGGCGCCCGGCGAGGTGCAGTTGCCGTTCGCGTCGATGGCCAGGCAGTTCTCGAAGTGGCCGATCTCATCGGACATGGCCACGTTGTAGGTGTGGGCCGACCAGGTGTTTCCCCGCGGGTTGGCGGTCGAGTACTCGGGGTGGAACGCGTAGGGCGCGGCCTGGCAGGTGCTGGAGTTCGGGGTGTACAGGACGTGGGCGAACCCGTTGGCGGTCGAGGCGGTCATCGAGCCGTGCTTGCCCGTGCGGAGGTCGGTCATGTCGACCCGGAACCCGGCCGGCGTGTCGTGCATGTGGATCCGGATGCGGTCGCCGGGGTTCATGAGCAGGTCCTTGTTCACGTCCGGGTTCACCGCGCTGAAGTTCGGGCTGGTGAAGGTCCCGGTAAACAACGGGTTGGCCGGCGCCTGGGAAACCCCGTTCCTGGTGATGTAGGCCCAGTTGATGGGCTCCTCGCCGCCGAGGATGAAGTTGTTGCACGCCTTGGTGTTAGCGACGCCAGTGTTCTGGTTCAGCCCCAGGCTGTCGATGGTCATCGCCGCGCAGTACTGATGTGCAGTACAGCCGAATCCCTCGAACTGGGGCACGTAACCCGGGCCGTAGAACTGGAGCTCCATGAAGGCGTTCCCGGGATGCTTGCCGATATAGTCCGGCGCGTTCGGATTGCTGCCGACCAGGTTATTGGCGTCGGAGTCCGGCTTACACGTCGTGGTGAACTCGGGCGCGGACTCGGTGTCGCACAACGTGAGCCCGAACCAGAACGTCGGCCGCAGCTGGAAGTTCCACGTGGCGCCCCCGGCACCCGACGCGTTCGGCCGGGTCCTCGGATCCTTCGGCAGCGTTATGACGTAGGTCATGTCGTTGCCAGAACCGGGGATGCCCGACTTGAACTCCAGGGACGGCTCATCGTGGCCGACGTACTCGCCGCTGATGTTGCCGGCGGCATCGACGCAGGTCGACTTGTTACTCTGGCAGAGAGGCTCGTCGATGGTCCCAGCGGTGTCCTTGAGGACCTTGGCCTGGGAGGCGGCGTGGCTCGCGGCGCTCGCCGGAAGCGCGCCGGCCGCCAGCAGGGGGATGCTCAGGAGGCTGAGCGCAGCCAGTCTGGATCGCTTCAATCTCTGTCCTTTCGCCCATCAGCGAAGCCGGGGAGTGGGTGGTGGCTGCTGACGGATGGTCATATGGACTGCCCGAGTCGTCTGACGTACCTGCCCGATCCGGCTGCTCCTCCGTCCAGGGAGCAGCACGGAGCCTGCGGTGCCGCGACCCGCTGAGGCTGCGGGCAAAACTGAACAAGATGAACATACAGCCGCGACGAATCGTGCCGAAAGCCCCAAAAACCAAAAATCTCTACTTCACGCTTTCGTTATCTGGATCTGCTGTCAAGCAGGCGATTCCGCCCGATGCGAATTAGCCGCGATTTAACCGGCAGTCCGGTCACGTCCGGGTACGTAACGCGCGAAATGGCCCACCTGGTTATACACAACACTTGCCTCCAGGCAAGGTCCGCCGGGGTGCCAAACGGGGTGTTATGTCACAAGGCTTGGGGCGCGTCTGACGCTAAGCGCCTATCCAGAAGTTCTGCGCGGATCCCGCCACACATCAGGATCTGCTCGATCTGAGCAGGTAACAAGCGGTGTCGGCGGTCGTGCGTGCGAGCGGTTGTGCGCCCCTGGTGCTGTATTTCCTGCTGTAGGGAGTTGACGCTTGGAGCGTTGGTGGCTACGGGACCCGGCCTTCCGTCCTGGCCGCCTCAGCCAGGAAGCTGACGCGGGCGGTCTTGAAGTTGCTGGAAGATGTCGCTATAGCTGGCGCCTCGCATGTCCTGCGGCACCCGCCAGACATCAATCGTCCCGGCAAAGCCGAGGGCGCGAACATGAATGGTCGGGGCGTCGGGGCGGTCAGCGTCGAGGCCCCAGTCCCGGCGGTGGCCAAAGAGGCTGATTCCGCTAACGTCGACGTTGACGCCTTCTGGCACATAGACATCGACGTTTCCGAACGCCGCGAGAACGGTCACCGTGGTCTGCCAGTGGTCGACCGTGACGTTGCGCAGGTCGAAGTCGAGATCCGCGAAACTGCTGGCGGCGACGGCCCGCCTGCGCAGTCTCAGCCGACCGCGCCGGACGACGTGACTGAATAGGGCCGTTGTAAGCCGGGCAGGCTTGCGGCGCGACCCGGGCGCCGCGACGAAGACATCAGGCAGGTCTTCTTTAAGACGCCCCAATTCCGTGCCAACACGAGCACGCAGAGCGGCTTCGACCCGCTCGGAGAATTCCTCCAGGGTCAACCGGCCTGCAAGGAGATGCTCACGCAGCGCGACGACAGCCTGCTCACGGTCGTCGTCCGAGATGCGCATGGAAGCGTCATCCATAGCCGCCACGCTAGAACACAGATGGCATGCGAGACCACCGGAGAGGCCGGTGGTTGAAGGAGGTTGACATTAGCCTCAACGATTCAGGGGTGGGGCGAGGTTAGTTACTGATCGTGTTGGGCCGGTTTTTCGGCGGTTGTGTCTGGTTCAGGTGTTCCGGCGGATGGCAGGTGGCCCGGTGTGCCCGGGGTGGCACCGGCTCCGACTGCGCCGGGGAGGCCTCCTTTCCGGGTCGCAGGGACGAGGATGGCTGGTCAGGGGGGTGCGGGCAGGGCGCACAGCCGCTGCCAGCAGGCCAGGAACGCCTCCTTCCACGGCCAGGTGCGGCTGATCTTCAGCACGCGGGCGCGGGCGTGGCGGACCAGCCGGGCGGGCAGGCTCAGCAGCCGGTAGCGCAGCGTGTCCGGCTCGGCGTCTTTGAGGTCGTCGCAGTCGTACAGGCCGAGCAGGCGGCACCAGGCGGCCAGGTCGGCGGCGAGGTTGGCGGCCAGCACCCAGCCGCAGTTCACCACCCAGGTTTTCGACGGAAGGTTACGCAGGCCCATCGATTTCGCGGCCCGGACGCCGTCCTCGACGACGGCGTGCTGGCGGTGCAGCACGTCGGTGAACTGGGCGTGGTGGCTGCCGGGCACGCCGGGCACTCCGCCGGCGGCCGGGATGCTGGTGACGATGATGGAGTACCGCCAGCCGGTGGCACGCTCGAAGGCGGTCAGGTTCCTGGCCTGCCGGCGCGACGGCCTGGCACGGCGCACGATCCAGCGCAGCCCGGCGGGCCAGTTCCCGGCGCGGCTCAGCAGGTGGGTGATCTCGGCGACGTGCTTGTCGTGCTGGACGGCGCCGTCCTGGTCTACCGCGGCCTGCCAGGCGGTGGCGGGCAGCAGCCGGATCGCCTGCTCATCAGCCCCGGTGATGGCCCAGCCGGAGGTGAACAGCACCCGGCGCCGTGGCGTGGCCAGGGACAGCAGGTGGCTGATCAGCTCGTGGCTGGCGCCGGCCCCGTCGACGCGGACCAGCAGCTTGGACCGCATCCGGGAGGGGATCTGGCGGAGCGCCGCGGTCAGCACGGTCAGGTGGTCGGCGAAGGTGCTGGATCCGGCGTTGCCCGGCCGCAGCAGCATCGCCAGCGACTCGGCGGTATTGGCGCACCACGCCCCGAGCGGGTGGAAGCCGTAGCCCATCTTGAACGTGGGCGCGGCTCCTTCCTTGTCGAACTCGCACAGGTTCGCGTCAAGGTGTGCAAGGCGGCGCCTGCAGCGCACGGGTTGGCTGGCGGCCGATGCCGGGGGTGCGTTCGAGGCGGTCGCTGTCGACGTTGCCGGCGAGGTAGCGGATCAGCCCGGAGTCTTGCATGCCGAGGGCGGTGGCGGCGAGCTTGGGATCCAGGTCGGTGACGAGCTGGGCGATCCGGGTCTGGCGGCACAGCGACGGCGTGATGCCCGCAGGCCGGAGGACCCGGGTGAGGTAGGTCTGATGCG
>WNFY01002281.1_pt1 | contig 34619 bp, 32 predicted proteins | sample 5400091 | NCBI WGS metagenome assembly WNFY01 (sample SAMN13153364, study PRJNA577476) | soil metagenome | isolation source: 60 cm soil or saprolite under grassland replicate 1 | place: USA:California | collected 2016-06-15 | reverse complement strand
TACGGTAGCCGAGCCGCCATAGCCCAGGGGTCGTATCAAGCGATAGTGTCCCAGGATTTGACCAATGATCTCTTCAGGTCGCATAAAATATAATCTCCCGCAAAGGTATCATACATACATTTTATCCCAGGCTTTAGCCACGCCTGCAACCCTGGGTCCAGATCTAGTGATTGGTTGTCATTATCCAATATATCTATATACGTATAAACGCGAGAATTATTCTTTTGCATAGGATAACATATCCAATAAGGACCGGGTGCTTGTTGGTATCATCTGGGTATACACCATTGTTTTGTATCGGATAGGAATGAATCGTTGCTGCGGCTCTCAATCAACCAATGTAGGGGCGCGATTTATAAGCCCCTACATTGGTTGATTGGTAAGGTACGTTTCAGCGCAAAAATGTATTGCACATTCGCTAAAACCTGTGCGTCGCGTCGTTTGCGGATTGCTGTGTGGCACTCGTCGGTTCGAGATTGATCACAATTGGCTCCTGCGAATTGCGCACAATTACCCATTGTGAAGGAGTATCTCCTGGATTGATCTCCTGATGTGGGACAAAGGGCGGTACATAAATAAAATCGCCTGGCGCAACGCTTTCCTCAAATTCCAGGTTGTCACCCCAACGAATCTTGCCATTGCCAGATACTACGTAGATCACCGTTTCAAGTTCACCGTGATGGTGCTTTCCGCTGGCAACATGTGGTGCGACAACGGTCACTCCTGCCCAGATACCCTGTGACCCGGCCAATTCGCGTGAGACGGCTGCAACGCGCTGCATGCCTGGAGTCTGTGGCGTATTTGCATCGAACTGGTGCGGCTTAATGACGCGCACATGCTGCCAATCCTGTTGCGTTTCGTTGGTGCTCACTGTAAATACCACCTTTCGTAGGGCCTCCCTTGCGGGGGGCCCTGTGAGCCGATAGAGCCGATGGATGGGCCCCCGCAAGGGAGGCCCCTACGGGAACATGCGGGGGAATTGTTCCCAGGTTTCATAATTCTTCCTTAATTATACACATTTCTTTATAATCCTTGCTCAATTGCTCACATCAGTGTCCAACCGACTATCTCTGCGCTTTCGCCTGCCTGAGCGATAGCTGCCAACGTTGATGGACCTCCGCTCAAAGGCCCATACACAACCCTGGTCAGCGCTTTATCGCTACCAGGGATATAGTCATAGCCGATTGCAGCATACATGCGTCCATCGCGTGAGATACACGACCAGACCGTATGCTGGTCGCTTAAGAGCTTACCATCCCTTGTCAGAAGCATAAGCCCGCTGCCATCTGTATTTATTTTCCACAGACCATCCTGCTCACCAGACGCGGATCTGCCTCCCAGTACGAAGAGCAGCGTTGTTGCAGAGATGGACCGTACCTGAGTGACGGCATGGACATGACTGGCATAGACGACATGCAACCTGCCGCCGGTTGCAGGTTGTGCGCTGATAATGCCGGGTGGTAAGGGCTGTCCCTGTGGTGGGGTAGCGCCACTCTGGCTCAGTAGCAGCTCGTTTCTATTGGTTGTCAGACTCAGATCCCAGCCGTAGCCCCGGATCAATGCGATGTGCTTGATGTTTCTGCTCTGTATATCAAACAGGTAGACATCGTGCGGTGGGACACCGTCGTTTGTAGAGTAACCTTGCATATAGAGCTGAGTATTGCTCAACCATGCACGTGGAATATAGCTGGTATGGTTTCTGGTACTCATGACAGTCTGTAACTGGCCCGTATTCATATGCAGCAATTGTATGATGGGATCGGGTGGTGTCCCCGTTGCACCTGGTGTTCTGAAGACGATTGATTGCTGATCCGGCGACCATAAAAGGTTGTCAATAAAATTTATTCGTGCTCCATTGTCGGGCGCACAATACAACGTCTGCAAACCCTGACCATCAATACGGATCATTTGTATAGCCAGTCGATTGGCAACCTGCGTGGCAAACAGGACGAATTGTCCATCCGTCGAGAGTTGCGCATCGCTGATAGTTACATTATCGAGGCTCAAGATCGTTGTTTTCTGCCGACTACTGGTATCGTAGCGCAGCAGCATGGCCGCGCTACTCGTATTGTAGGTGTAAACGAGGTTTTGTTGCTTCCCTATCACCAGGGGAGCGATAAGAGCGGCTCGTGCCGGACTTGTTGTAGGGCAATTGGTCTGGGCTGCAGGCATGCGCGTGCTTATGTGTGCGAGTAAAAGACCTGTATTCGTATTACTTTGCCTGCCCGCTCGCGCTAAATCGTCACTACTTAGTTCTGATGCCATATGCATATTGCAGCCGCTCAACAAAAATACGATACTACAGATCATAATAGCCAGCAGTAAGCGCTGGTTGCGTATAGAGTACATAGCTATAGGTTCTCCATTCATCATAACATGAAAAAAAAGAATATTTGCGTTCTATAGTCTATTGTACTCGTTACCAGAAATTGCCTTCTCCCGTAGAGGCATACCTTGCGTGTGCCGTGCGTCCGTGGATCATGAAAACGTATAGATATGCGACACGTACCCGGACGCACGGCACACGCAAGGTATGCCTCTACGGGTCGGACGATGCGTTATTGGGAGCGATGTTCCGTACAATAGTGATAGGTCTTGGCGACCACTGTGACTACGTTCTTGATCTCTTTTTCCAGACGAAAGGCTGGACCGGCTGGCAGGAACAAGATGCTCCCCTCGCGCCGCACGCAGACATTTTCCACGATAATAGCCCGTAGCAGCCAGAGCGCCATCTCCTCATCAACACAGTGCAGACCGACCCAACCCGGGCTCTTACTGCGCACAGTAGGAAGATCAGTAGCCAGTCGAAGTCCACGCTCAATCTCAGCAACTACGCGTTCATAAGCGTCTAAATCTGCATTTACTTCCTCTGGAGCAACCGGTTCTAATAACGTGCCTCGATGGGGAGGACCTCCTGCCAGGGCAAGGTCGCAGAAGTCGGTCCATATGCGGTTCCAGGCAACTCGCCCGTCATCGTCGTAGAGCAAGGGCGCTGATCCCATAGGGGCCGAACTGACAGCACAACCGTTCTGATAGCGTGGAGGCAGCATGTGTGATACCGTAAATGGTACGAGCTGAGAGGAAGCGTGTTCGTGAGGATGAGGACGCCCAAAGGAGGCGCTATCACTTATGTTGCGCCAGTCTACTTCGGCAACGGCACCACCAACAATTGTGACGGAACCTGCTGGAGTTGTAGCATTCTTCCAGATAGTATAGTCACCGGCAGCGAGTGCGAGAAAGAGTGCTGCAAACACTGAGCGCTCGCTGACCTTCCGTTCCAGCACAGCAGTATGAGTCCTCTGCGCATCGTTCCCCAGCGGACTGACCTCGATCTCGCGGCCACGTAGTTCCTCTCTGGTGTAGATAACCAGTGCGCCTATATCCTGTCCTATGTCTAATACCGAGTGCTCGGTATGAATCATTTCTATATACTGCTCGACCATTATTATTTGCTCCTTTTTGTATTCTTCTCATCATTTCATCAAGTCCTTGTCAGTCCCTACCACTCAATTGGTCGATAAAAAAGCGCCTGTCAGCGCGCCCTCGTGAGGATTGGATGGGCCTCTCTCATTTAAACCTACGACCGGGAGCCTCCTGTAGATCACTAATTATATTGCTCACATTTCCTTTACGGTTCTGCAAACGGTATAATAAAAGAGCGTCTGAGATAAATCCTCTCACAGATCAGGCAGGAGAATACGAATATGAGCATACAATCAATTAATCCGGCGACTGAAGAGATCATCGAAACATTTGAGCGGTATAGTGCGGAACAGGTGAATGAAGCTCTTGAGCAGGCGCGTCGTGCTTTTTTGCACTGGCGCGAAACTACTTTTACCAGCCGGAGCGCCCATCTCCACCGCGTTGCCAGCCATTTACGCGAACATAAGGCCGAACTGGCTCGTACCGCGACCCTGGAGATGGGCAAGCCCATCATCGAGGCCGAGGCTGAGGTCGAGAAGTGCGCGTGGAACTGCGATTTCTATGCGGATAATGCAGAGAAGTTTCTCGCGGACGAACATATCAAGACCAATGCCACCGAAAGTTATGTCTCTTATCAGCCACTAGGTGTCGTACTGGCACTGATGCCGTGGAACTTTCCTTACTGGCAGGTCTTCCGGTTTGCTGCACCAGCATTGATGGCGGGCAATACGGCTGTATTGAAGCATGCCTCCAACGTCTCGCGTGCCGCCCTGGATATCGAGCGCATCTTCCAGGAGTCAGGCTTGCCTCAAGGGATATTTAAGACCGTCCTGGTGCCAGGTGCGGAGACACGGAGCTTGATCGAGGATCCACGTATCGCTGCAGTCACACTCACAGGAAGTGATGCAGCAGGCGTCGCGGTCGCCTCGGCCAGTGGGCACGAGCTCAAAAAGAATGTACTGGAACTGGGGGGCTCGGACGCCTTCATTGTATTGGAAGATGCCGATCTCGATGCAGCCGTGCAGACAGCCGTACGCGCACGCTTCCAGAACACCGGACAAAGCTGTATCGCCGCCAAGCGCTTTATCGTCGTAGAGGCAATCGCCAGGTCGTTCGAGCGCAAATTTGTGGAGGCAGCATCAAAGCTACACGTAGGGAATCCATTCGATCGACAGACGCAGATCGGTCCGATGGCGCGTGGTGATCTGCGCGACGCACTCCAGAAACAGGTGCGGGCTTCCATCGCCATGGGTGCGCATGTATTACTTGGCGGCAAACCGATGGAAGGCAAAGGCTACTACTATGAGCCAACCATTATTACCGACGTAACACCCGACATGCCCATCTTCCGCGAAGAAACCTTCGGCCCGGTCGCAGCGGTTATCCATGCCCGCGATACCGAACATGCAATAGAACTGGCAAACGACTCAGATTTTGGACTGGGTGGTAATCTATGGACGAGCAATATTGATGTAGCGCGTAAGCTGGCCCGGCGCATAGAAAGTGGAAGTGTGTTTATCAACGGCATGACGACCTCAGATCCACGTCTACCCTTTGGTGGCATCAAGCACAGTGGCTACGGACGCGAACTCTCTTCGTTTGGTATTCACGAGTTTGTGAATATTCAGACAGTTTGGATTGGCCCGGCAGTGGATGCCGCACCTGCAAAAGCTCCAGGCGAGTAGGGAAGTAGAGAATGTAAACGCCAGGAGAAACTTTTGGCTCTGCATCCTTGCGGGGAAAAAGAGGGAAAACACTCCATCCTCTTCGTAGGGGTGGGGCTTGCCCCCACCCGTGTTTCCCTGGGTCAGCGGGTGGGGCAAGCCCCACCCCTACGAAAGCCTGTTTCCCCCGCAAGGATGCAGAAGATGCACCACTTAGGGATTGGATTTAGCGATACCTGAGATGCGCGGTGTCCCAATGCCTGTTGCCAGGTCATAATTCTGAGTCACCGGATAGAGACCATTGTTGTTCTCAGTCTGATTAATCCCCGTGATGTCGTGGAAGAAACTGTTATAGGAATTATTGGAACGGAACAACTCGTACAACTGGGAGTTTGCGTTCCCGAAGCGCTCTCCATGAACGCTATCCCACAGGGCAATAATCCCTGACCACACTGGACTGGAGAGGCTGGTACCTCCAATGCCAAACCAGCCAGGAGCAGGTTGCGTACTGGAGAAGAGCGCGCAGGTACTGTTCGTCGCTGCATTCCCCGTACAAAACTCTGCATAGGGAGTGAACTCGTCAGCGTTGGCTGAAATATCCGGTACCTCGCGACAGAACTGTCCTCTAGCGGCCAGGCTGCAATACGGCCCTTTCTTACTGGAGGAATTGATCACTCCCGGGCCAGATTGATACGATAGCTTCGGCCAGAAGGCGCTTACACCACCACCGCCCGCGCCCAGATTAACACAGTTAGCCAGGCCCGTAGCTGTGCCTGAACACTCATTAAGAGGATTCCACACGGTCTCAAAGCCTGTAGGATAAGATGGATGCTGGTTGGATCCCGGGTCAAACGTGCCAAAGGATGTCCCACCCACACCTGTGACAAATGGCTGCGAAGCGGGATCATCAACAGCAACAGATTTCAGGTTCGTACTGCCAGTATCACGTAAACAATCGAAAGCACCAGTGTCGCCTGCTGACGTAAACATGCTCTGACCCTGAGCCGCCATCTGTGCGAAAGCGATGAACTCGGCCTGAGCTGTAGCGATACCTGCATCCAGCTCGCATAGCCCCCAGCTCGAACTGATCGAGTCAGCCAGATTATCATTAGCGATCTTGAAGTACTCGTCTACTATCGTAATACTGAGGTTATCGTTGGGAGCGTTGTAGACCAGAATACGATTAATCTTCGGGGCAATAGCAATCTGCGTTTCAATATCAGCTTCTACCTCGACATCCCCTGAGTAGTCGTTGGGGGGATTACATGTATCGCCAGTGGGGCACACAGGAGTGAGAGGACCACCATCAACGTTGATATCGACGAGAGGAACATTTTCCGACGATCCAAAGAACTGGTGCTCATAGGTCCTGATGTCGCCACGCGTGTAGCCCGACAGTTCAAAGACTGCCAGCGTAGCTCCTTTACCTTTACCTTTATTACCTAGATTATAGACCTGATCAGCTCCATAGATGCCAGCAGTCTGAGAAGGGGTGAGACCACTGCCACCAGGGCCTGCTCCGTAGTGGGGTACTGCTCTCCCTGCCTTCTGAGCCGCTGTGTGGGTCGTAACGTAACTCGGGTGCAATTTAGCGGTATTCGACAAACCACTCACGGCGACTACCAGGTTACTCAGACTGGCCGGGATCTGCAAATTGGTATCGTTCTGGAAGAACGATTGCCCGTTAGCGGCCACGTAATCGCTGATATGGGTATGAAAGGCAGTCTCAATTTGAGCCGTCGTACCCGTAGCACGTACCAGGAAAGGCGACGGGGAGGCAATAACTTGAAGCCCCGCCTTCCCTAAGAAGCTACTTACTTGCCCAATCTGGGAGGTAAGAGGTGCAAAGTTCGCATTAAACTCTCCTTGCGCGAGCCATTGATGGAACTGAGGGCTATTTACGTCATAAAGTGCTGTCATCAGATTATTAAGTGCTGCACTATTGCGTGGCTTTAAGACAAGTGAGATAGTGAGTGGTCCACTCGCTGTATGATTGCCGCTCAGCTTTGCGCTTGCTGGAGCACTTACATAGCTCCCGGCAAGCGAGATATACGACGGATTCACCGCCGCGGCAGCCGTACGTGTGAAGGCAATGGTGCTAAAGCTTGCGGCAAGTAGAAGCGACAGGACAGCGAGAGTCACAAGAGAACGTCGAGGTGCGATGAATCGATGCATGCGATTTCTCCGATATTCAATCAAGCAAAATTATTATGCAAAGGTCTGACACTTCCAAAGTATACCCGAGACATATCCAAACTAATAGAGATACCGGTGTAGAAGTGGTATTTATCAGGTTAAGAAATGGTAAAGACTTTTGAGTTTGTGCACATTGTAGTGTTAAAATATGCGCTATGCCCTTTATTTTAGTGCCTGATTAGTTGCTTTCTCGATACTCACTGCAACAAAAAAGTGAAACTCATGCCTCTACGGGGACGTTTGAAGCTTTGGTATTGTAGACATATGTCACCATATGCGGACTAGATGAGTACTTTATATAGAGGTTAATAGAGCACCGAGGCATTATACTTGTAAGGAGGAGCAGGCAGATGCAAATTTCGCAGGAACAACGCGCAAAAAACTGGTGGGCGGAGGGCGATACGCCCGTACGCACTGACTCACGTGTGACATATCTCGTTGATGGTCGCACAGCGATGCTGATGATGTGCCATCATTTTATTAAAGCACGTCGCTATATCTACCTGGCAAACTGGGGCATGACGCCTGGTATCGAGCTTGTACGTGGCACAGATCATCGCGCCGGACCTGATGGGAGTCCTGAGCAGGAAGGGCTGCTGGCTAATCTACGAGGAGACGGTTTCCAGGAAGCCGATATTGAGTTCTGGCGCACGCATGATCTCTCACAGCAGGCAGTGCTGAGCTACGCAGTGAGCAACGGCGTTGAGGTCAAAGCCCTGCTCTGGAAAAGCTTGCCGATGTTCTCGCATTATAATCCACAAGATACATACAATAAGCTCACCGAAGTCGGCGTAACCTGCATCCTGGATGATAGCGCACTGGGAATTATCCATCATCCGGTGGAGTCGCTGCACCAGAAAATCACTATTGTAGATGGCAACTATGCGTTCGTGGGCGGTGTCGATCCGCTAATCGAGAACGAGGGCGAGTTCGATCGCTGGGATACACATAATCACCCGTTCTCGACGCCATTACGCCGCACTCCTGACGGCACCACTCCTCATCCATGGCACGACGCGCACTCATTTATAGAAGGACCAGCGGCAAGTGACGTGGAATTGAACTTTTGCCAGCGCTGGAATGATGTGGTTGAGCGCCATCATTGGCACCGCACTTTGCTTGTTCCTGAACATCCAGTTCCTCCTCCTCTAGAGACCAGGACGATAACACAGATAGCGCGCACCATTCCCGAGCATACCTATAACTTCAAACCATTGATTATCCGCGGTATTGCCCAGCTTTATGCGCATGCACTGAATAATATCCAGGAATCTGTCTATCTGGAGAATCAGTACTTCTGGATACGTACCTATACCGGTATTGATATTCCTTTCATAGGCACAGACAATGCTGAGATGGAGCAAAACATCCGTAAACTGGCAGCAGCATTGCAGCGAGGGGCGAGTATGGCAATCATTCTGCCAGATCATCCAAACGCGGGGCGGGCCTTTAGTGATGCTGGACTGGCGCGTTTGCGTACTGAGGCTCCTCAGGCGCTAGAAGAGGGACGGCTGCAGGCGTTCTGCCTGGCAACCTCCGCACGAGAAGACGGAACCGAACACTATCGACCAATTTATGTGCATGCCAAGGTCGCGATCGTTGATGACGTGTGGGCGACCCTCGGCTCAGGCAACTTAAATAATCGTGGCATGCGTGATGATACCGAAATGAATGTCGCCACGCTCGATCCAGAAGCTGCATATACTCTACGCTTGATGTTGCAGGGCGAGCATCTGGGCCTTATTCATGATGATGACCTGCTGGCACTGGCGCGCCTGCGCAGTGGGCAATACCAATCGCAAAAGGAGCGCGAACAGGCTATGCGCGTAATACCATACTTGCGAGAGACGTTGGGTGATCCACTCGAAGCACTGCACATGATGCATGAACACGCCTGGGAGAATCTGCGCCGTTATAAAGCGAAGCAGTCCCTGACAGGTCACCTGCTCCCGTATCTTACTGCTGATGAGGCGATACAACAGGGACTGAACTTCAGTGAAGAACATGGCTGGATCGAAGAGCCCGCTGATTGATGTTCGACTCACCATTTCAAAAGTGCCCGTAGGGGTCGGCCTGTTGCATACGTTCCATGCGGGTCGAGATAAACGTATGACGAGCGGCCCCTTCAGCCAGGCCAGAAAGAGCCAGAGATGCGGCGGTATACTCCTGGTCAATCCGCTCAATGAGACGTGCGACCTCGCTCTGTGATTGCTGCATCACTTTCCCCTTTCACGAACGTACCGGATATGAACCTTGCCAGGATCATGCACGCCATCCCAGTACGATCGGGCGCGGCAGTGCTGGACGGCGTCACTGCGCTCCTGGAGCGTCGGTTCCGTGATGCCACGAACGGCTAAGTAGCCTTGCACATACGTTTGAAACGTGGCGTCATCCATCCAGATGAATATAGTATCGTCTTCTCCTTGCCAGCGTTGAAATTGTCCGCTGTACTTCAGGAATGGCCCTGTGGTAGTTGCTTGTGTCACGATGAGAAAACCCCTTTATGCTGTTTTTACTGATACCGGGTTCGCAAGGCTCTCTCTGCACGGACACAGAAAACCACACCCGCCGCACACAGAGAACCAGGAGTTAGTATAACATGTACACATTGTCTGTCGAATCTTAAATTAAGAAAAGAGCGCTCGCCTTGCCTTCCCTTGCCTGCTCGCTGCAACAATCTGATACGCATGAAAAGCCCCATCCGGGTATAATACTTTTCGTACAGTCTACAATTTTCATCGTTTCATCGTTTTATCATCGTTTTTCTTACTTTCTCACCGGGGCTACGCAAAAGTCGCGCGTGGACCCGTAGAGGCGTGCCTTGCGTGCGCCGAGTCGCTGGGGAGGATGTTGCTGACGCCGGGCGGAATGGCTCGTGGACCATACGGCGCACGCAAGGCACGCCTCTACGGGACGTTTGAAGCGCCCTGCTCTCTCATACCCTCTTGCATATGACGTTACGTCATGCTTTATACTTGTGTCGTTGAGGAAGTCTCTAGAGAAAAAGAAAGGGAAATTGTTAAGATACATATTGCAAGGATGGGCACACTGCTATATACTGCTAATTAGCTCTACCAGCTAAACATAAGGAGATTTGCAAAGAATTGTAAAATAATCCTTAGATGCATCTAACGACTGTTGACAACAGGGGCAAGGGCTGAGTAAGATAGATATGCCCATATATTTGTACGAAAAACGTGTATAGACAACTGTTGCAGAATTTGCACTCTGCAAATTTGATGGTGATGAACGGAGATGATAGGGTATGGACTCAACGCCGCCATATGAAGATGAGACGGACGAGACGCCCAGGCATATAAAGCATCCAATACAGCGGCACAAAGGTGAGGCAAGGTATAGGCCAGCCCGCTCCTACTATTATTCACGACCCTATTATAGTGATGAACATCCTGAAGTGCCAAAGGTGAAACGGGCCTCGCTGCATGTCGATGCGGAGGAGTGTCCGCCTGTGTCTACCGAGAAAGTCTGGCGTATTACAAAGAAGGCCCCCTCCTCTGAGCCAACAACGCAGCTCAAGCGCACTGAGCGCGACCCCCGCGGACCATCCTCTATATCACGAACTGCCCGGGCTGAGAAGACATCGTACAGACCAGCAACTCACCCATCATATAGAAGCAATCGCATCAAAGAACCTCCTCTCCGTTCTTCCTCTCCTGAAAACATATCACGCGCCAGACCATACGAAGAAGATTTTTTTGCAGATTTTGAGGAAAATACCGAGCATACAGAAGCGGCGCCACACACGAAGATTATGGTGGCGCAGCGGCGTCGTTCCAGCATCTCTACGGTCTATGAGCCGCCATTTAACGTATCTCATCGCTCAAGAGGACTACGCAAAAAGCAACGGAATACGCTCTTCACACAGATACAGCTATTCAGCCATAACCGAATGTCTATGATTACTGTATCGATAATCATCGTTATGCTGATTATCTTGCCCATAATCGTCGGCGTACTCGTGAACAACACGAGACAGATCACCACCGTTTTCAATCCAGGCGTGAATGGCACTGCTATAAGCAACTCACCTGCTGGCGTACAATCTGGCGGGATCGCTAATGGTGCGCATGGACTCACAATCACTCCCTCCGACACCGATCACCCAGCGCCGCCGGTATTCGCTTCCTCGGCCTACCTGCTAGACGCGAATACCGGCGCGACACTCTACGCATACAATCCTTTCGAACACCTGCCAATGATGAGCACCACCAAGCTGATGACAGCCATACTGGCGGTCGAGAAAGGGAATCCTGATCAGAACATTACGATTAATGACGCCATCAGTAATGACCTCAATACTCAGCTATCGGCGGACAGTTCAGTGATGGGTATCAAGAAAGGCGAGACTTATACGCTGCGCGATCTGCTCTACGGTCTGCTGCTGCCATCTGGCAACGACGCGGCGATTGCTATCGCTGACGGTATCAGTGGTAGTGTGCCGCAATTTGTGGCTCTGATGAATCAGAAGGCTCGTGAATTGGGTCTGCACGACACGCATTATACAAATCCACATGGACTCCTGGACGCGAATCATTACTCAAGTGCGCATGATCTCGCGCTGCTTGGCAGATTTAGCATGAATATTCCATTGATCCACCAGATCAGTAGTACAAAAACCTACACTATTACAAAGAGCGCGGACCACGCGGCACATGATATGTTCAACGGCAACCAGCTTCTGTGGTGGTATCCGGGCGTCGATGGCGGGAAACCTGGTTGGGACGGCAATGCAAATTTCGTCCAGGTGGTCTCCGTCACGCGCAATGGTCATCACCTGATCGGCGTCACCATGCACACCAAAGATTGGTGGACCGATATGCGCGATCTTATGAACTGGGGTTTCAACAACTTCCAATGGATCTCGCCGCGTGACGTTGATGCAGTCAGTGCTATTCCTTATGATACCGATTGGAACTATTTTGTGAAGGATCAGAAAGACAATACGATCCCAACCGCCGACCATGGGCGATATTACATTTATACAGGCTATAGTGTCTCAGGCATCATTCTGACCTATTTCGACAAGAACGGCGGTCTGCAGAAGCTCGGCTATCCGACGAGCCTCCCTAAACCCACTAGCAATACGACCGTCAAGCAGCAATTTGAACATGGTAGCATTCAATGTGATACTACTAGCAAGCAGTGTGAAAGAGTGTAGCATGAATGCAATTCTCCGTTTAATTTTGTGATTATTCAGGTCTCCTCGCCGCCGCAGGCGGCGAGGGGTCAAGAAGAGGAGACCTGAATAGTCAGGTATTTTTTTAGGAAGAGGCAGTATGATGTGCATTTCAAAATTTGTGCAAGGGAGGATAATAACAAGGGGGCAGTATTTTCTTTATAGGGGGCGCACCCTATTATAGCTATGTTACTTGCCCATTGCACAAGGGTTTGTTATACTGCCGCTATCATCGACGAGGCGAACATACAGCTTTGTATTCCTCCCCATGGCTCAAGCCACGGGCATTCACAAAAGAGTTCTGGTGAATAATTATGGTAACAGAAAACACAAAAACAAATCAGGAGAGTACGAATGATGGTGCAGCCTCGCCGACAGGGCTGGGGAGAGCACGTCTGGCCTTTGCCATCTCTGCCGGAAAATTAGCGGGTGCGTCCGGGCGCTTCTTCCATATTGGTGGGGGAACAAGCCTGCCGGGAATGATTGCGCGCCGTATTGATCCTAATGTATTAAAGTCGGTGGTGGGCGCAAGTAAAGCAAAAAAGATCGTTATTACGGGAAGCAATGGGAAGACCACAACGGCACGCATGACCGCTGCAATCGCTGATGCCAGCGGGCGACGTGTCTCACAGAATCGTACCGGCTCTAACCTGCTCCAGGGCGTAACATCGGTCGCCGTCAATTTCGCCGATCTGTTCGGACGCCTGGATAGCGATGTGTTGCTGTTCGAGATCGATGAGGCAACGATTCCACTGGCCGTACCGGAGATCCAGCCTGACGTAGTGGTGATCACGAACATTTTTCGCGACCAGCTTGATCGCTATGGTGAATTGTACGCGGTAGCCAGAGCACTGAATACGATGCTGGAAAACCTGCCAGCGTCGGCAACGATCCTGCTGAACGGCAATGATCCACAGGTGGCAAGCTTCGGCCAGAATGCGAAAGCAAAACGTATCTTCTTCGGCCTGGAGACGAAAGAGGTTGGCACGCCTGTCCCGGAGCAATCGGCTGATATTATTCGCTGCATCCGTTGCAATTCCGACCTGGTCTATGAAGTGGCGTATATGTCGCACCTGGGAATCTATCGCTGCCCAAATTGTGGCTATACCTTGCCTCCTCTGGATATCGCAGCCACCTCGGTCAAACTTGCCACCGATGGCGAAAGTGCCAGCAACGTTGTATTCCGCACTCCGCAGGGCGAGATCAAGCTGGAGATCCCACTGCCAGGTCCGCACAATGTCTACAATGCAGCCGCCGCTATTGGGGCAGCAATGGCGGCAGGCTTCGAACTGGATAAATTACAGAGTGCCTTCGGCCATCTGCGCACGGCATTCGGACGTCTGGAGAAAATACAGGCTGGCGACAAAACCGTCTACCTCACCTTCGTCAAGAACCCGACTTCTTTCAACCTGATGCTGCGTCTCATTGCTCAGCATCTCGGCGATAAGCATCTGTTACTGGCAATGAGCCATACAGTCGTTGATGGTGAAGATTTTGCGTGGCTGTGGGACGTTGAAATCGAGGAGATTGCATCGACTATTCGCGATGCAGTCTGTAGTGGCAATAAGCCCGAAGAACTGGCAATGCGCCTGAAGTATGCAGAGATACCCACAGATAGCATTACACTCATACCCGATCGCGAGGCTGCGCTTGATGCAGCGTTGAAGAATGTTGAACCCGGTGGTACTCTTTATATTATGAGTGGTTATACACCAACCCAGGAACTGCGGCGCATCATGCAGAAGCGTGGCTGGGTCAGGCATTTCTGGGAGGAATAGTACTTACGGGTTTTTCGGGTTTTTCGTTTCTATTCGACGCCTCTTAAACTGGCTTTTCAGGCTGGTTCAAGAGGCTTTTTGATAGTTGTATTTTGCTTATTCGAGGCTTTTTCTGTCTTGATTGTGCTTTGGGTAAAGCATTTCTTTACTTTCACTAGCTAACTCGTTTTAAGATGGTTTTAGGAGTGTGAGGATGGTGTGAAGTTGTTCTTCAATTTGTGTTAACCGCTTCTTTACTTCAATTACATCCTGCTTTATCTCTTTTACATCTTTTCGTAGCTCTTGTGTGATACCTGTCTGATCTATAATAAGTCCTTTTACCATTGTTACTTCATATGCAAGGCTCTGTAGGACTGGTCTGTATTCTTGTGTTGTTTGTTCTAGTGCTGTGATGCGTTCTTCTTGTGTTGCCATAGAGTGTTTGTGCCTTTCGCTAGATGTTTTTGTGAGTTGGTTCCATTATAACAGATAGTCCGTCTTGTGGCTTGCTTTCTTCTATGGACTCTCTGTACTCCTTGGCAAAGGGTGAGTCTGATGTTTCTGCATCGAGGATGTATTGTTTAAATGTGCTTCCGACTGCGGGTGGCTTTTCCTCGAAACCTAGACCCTTGCTTAGTTTAATTCCCTCTGGTGTGTCGCTTACTGCATATAAACGTTTTATAAGTACTCCTCTTTTGCTTAACTCTTTTAGAGTATCCATGATGCCTAAGAGAAGTCTCATTCCGTACTTTTCCTGTTTATAGATGCCTGTTCTTATTGCTATGCCTGTATAGCATTCTAAAGGTACTCCTGGTTTGAATGGTAGTACATTCTCTGGTCTTATGTCCCAGCCTCTTATTTTTCCTGACATAAGCTTTTCGATGATTTCGTGTTCTAGTGGCATAATAGTTACATACCCAACAACTACGCCTTCTTTTTTTACTACGTAGTCTATTTCGGGGTTGCTTTTGTACCAGTCTAATCTAGTTTCAATGGGGGTTGTGTGCAAGGTACCCCATAAGCTTGCTATAACGTCATAGATGCCTTGTGCATCCTCTTCTGTTGCTACTGAGAATGTAGCAGGATCTTCTGCGTATTGGATAGCAAACAACTGGCTAGCTTTAGCCATTTTGTCAATGTATGCCTTCTCATAGTAACCCTCGCTTCTTCCTGGTGGTACCACTTTCTTTATCTTTCCGGTTTTTACATAGTGATGAAACGTAGTAGGTGCCATATTTAATCTTTTGATAGCTTCGCTAGCGGTGTAAAGCCCCTTTGGTGCTCTAGGTGTCTTTGGCATTTTTATTTCCTCCGTACTATTCGATTTCTTCTTAGATTATAACACATTCTTGGTTAGTTTGTGTTCTTGCACTTGACAAATTGTTGTCGGTCGTGTTAATATATTCTTAAGTTTATTGTACTCTTAGATTGTTTGAAATAAGGAAGTGTTAGTAGGGTTGTTCATCGAACAAGCGGTTCTATGGCAAAGCCGTTAGGGTAGCGGCATTCAGAAAGGAGTGTGCAGATGCAAAATGTTGATTTTCAGGTTCAGGGCAACCGTTTAGTGATTACCGTTGATCTGACTCAGGAGTTGGGTGTCTCGGCTAGTGGCAAGTCGCTCATTATTGCGACCACGTCGGGCAATGTCTTGGTTCCTGGCTACGAAGAGATCAAAATTGGTTTGAATTGTTATCGACCTCAGCAGGCTGGTAACGGTTCTCGTCGTACAGCACGCCATTAGGAAGGGGGACGGCTATGGGTTGGGATCGCAAGCAATTTAAGGGTCGGGAAAGTCGTCCTCGTCATGCACGTGTTTGGTTGTGTGTTGCTCATTGTGAGGATTGTGGGATACGTCTTCGAGTCACGCATCAGGTTTCCCGATTTGGGGGCCGATGTCGTGGCTGCTTTTCTGTCTCTGAGCTGGTCGTGGTCCAGTGGCAAGCCGTGAGCGGTGTTGATCCTTTGTAGGAGTGGGGGCTAGGGTGCTCGGAACATCCTAGCCTCGCTGTTGAGTTACTAGTTTGCAGTCATGCGTGCTAGGTTCCTCGCTCATAAGTATGCCTGGGTGGGGCCTAGCCTGTCAATCTCATCAAGGAGGAAAGCCTATGATGCATATGCATGAAGAGAGCCGTGATGTGTCGTTGCTGGCAATTGATCAATATATGCGGGGGCTGCGGTGGTCGGAGAGGTTGATGGAAGAAGAAGAGGCCCGAATGATTGAACGTGTTGAGCGGGGCAAGGTTGAGCACACAAAAGAGCGGCCTAATCAGTGGGTGCTCAATCTTGCAAAGCATGCATTTGATCGGCTTGTAGAGGGGTATCAGCCCTATGTGTCTACGGTTGCAAGAAAACTGGTTTCTCGCTGTCGTGGTCTGGAATTGCTTGATCTTATTCAGGAGGGCAATCTTGCTCTGATGAGTGCGATCGAGTCGCATGATCCATCCAGGGGATATCCTCTCTGTACGCTGGTAGGGGTTCGTGTGCGTAGCAGGATGTTACATGCGCTGGCAGAGATGAATGGGACGGTGCGGGTGTGTTGGCGTGGTCGTAAGGCGGTGGTGCAGGTGTCGGAGGCCCAAAAGGAACTGCGCTTGGTTCTTGGTCGTGAGCCGCTGTATCCAGAATTGGCTGCTCGCTTGGGGTGGACTCTGCAACGACTGGTGGAGGTGATGGAGTGGTGGCAATGTGAGCGGGTTGAGAGTCTTCAGGGTTTACTCCAGGAGGACGAGCAAGAGGATCGTCGTGATTTTGTGAGTCTGTTTCGAGCGTCTCTCCATGATGAGGAGTCTCGTTCGTTTGAGCTTGGGCAAGCGGTACAGCAAGCTCTTGATACGGTATTGACGGATCGTCAGCGTGAGACGGTTTCGGCTCGTTATGGCTTTGGGGATGGTATTGCTCAAGAGGGTTCGTATCCTGAGATTGCTTCTGAGTTTGGGATTAGTGCAGCGTCGGTACAGGTGACTGATGTGAGAGCAAGAAAGCGTCTTCAGGCGGCTCTTACTCCTGTGATTGGTGGTTTTCGTCAAGAGTTGTTGGCTTAATGGCGTGCCGTTGCTGTGTGGTATGCATAGCAACGGCTTTTTTAGCGGTTAGTTTGAGTCGTAGTAGGGTTGTTTGAAGATGAGTTCTTGTCCGGTGTCGTCGGTGATGATACCAACAAGTTCCCATCCTTTGAGTCCTAAGTCTGCAATCCAACGACGGAGAGTATTGGTGAGGCTGTTGTCTGCTATGGGGTCTTGTTTGATGGTTTCGTAGTAGATAACGTTTGTGGCGTATTGAATGATAAAAAGATCGTTTCCGGTAAATCGAAGGCTTTGGTAGATCCATTGTTGCAAGAGTGTGCTCCTTTGAATGAAAACGCGCTTTACAGGGGTTTTGTAGGGAGTGTAGCACATGCTTGTACTGCTTGTAAAGGAGGTTGCTTATGGGGATTTTTGAGGCGGTGAATGCTCGTCGTGATGCCTGGATAGCGCAACGTCAAGCATCCATTGAGGAGGCGCGTCGTGTATGGGTTGGGATGGTGGTATCGTTTTATGACTCAACGTTATCAGTGATGTATCCCTGGTTGCCTGTCAATGCTGATGGGCTGATTTATGGGCAGGTGAGAGAGATTGATGATCGTGGGGGTGCTCTGATCGTGTATGGATATACCAGTGAGGGGGAATCGATGTGGCGTCTGGTCCCTTTTACGGTTCTGGGTGTGAATTATTGGCTTGTTGAGGGTTAACGGCGTGCCATTTTGTAGTGTGTTGCTGCTGCTGGTGGGGGCGGCGGTGCGGAACCGAAGGTTGATCAAGCATCCCTGGGCGGTTGGGTGGCTCTTCCGCTCATGATGAGCAATGCTCGGTTAAGCCTTGTGAGGGGGAACAAGCGATGCCGCCAGGCCCGACCCTTGACAGGGGTGTGTAGACTCGGCACGAGCAAGGGCGGCTTTGGCGTGGTGGTCGTCGGCGGGGGGTTGCGGTTGTACGCGCCGTCCGACCAGTCGGGGCCTGCGGGTTCCGACGCGTCGGGCGGACGGCGTATCAACCGCCTGGGGCGCGAGGCAAGTAAACCGCGCCAGTAAAAATACAAAAGAGAGTAAGCGTGGTGGTGTTTGTTTGACAGATGTGCATGTAGTGTTGCAAAACGGGTAAAACGGGAACGAAAGGAGCGGGTTACGGAAGTATTGAATGAGTAAAGAGACAATAAGGAGGTGGCTTTATGGAGAAATGCTTTGTTGCGAATTGTGGTGTGGATACCTTAATCCTTAATGCCTATCATACCGATGATAACGGCAAACCAATCAAGCGAGAATTAGAGCGGTCGCTGCATGTGCAGTTGGACCACTGGAAAAAAGAGGCGCAAGGGATGCATGACGCGTTCCCGACGCCTTTTGTTTTTCATGGGGCGACACTACATATGCAACCCAATGGAGCGGGTCAAGGTCAATGGCCCTGGATGCTCAAATCAAAAGATATTACGCTCTACATTTCGGGCGGTCAATGGAATGGGATCGCGTCAGCTCGTCTGAGTTCAGAATACCTCTGGTCATGTCGTGGGGTGCTTGATGCGATACGCAATGTGCAGGTGTTGCTTGATGATCTCTTTCATGATGAGATGTACCTGCAAGTGTCTTTGGTTGATCTGTGTGTTGATCTGGCAGGCTGGCATGACATCGACCAGTTAGACCGCTTCCAGAACTTTATCACACGTGCCAAGAAGCGTACAGCGTATGCAGAGTTTGATATGGTTCATGATGGGGGCATTCAGGAATACTCGTATGGCAAGCGACAAACAGGTTTCGCCTTTGGCAAGGATCGCAAGGGCAAAAGTTCTCTTTCCTGTCGCATCTATGACAAGACGCGAGAGATAGAGCAGTCGGGGAAAGATTGGGTACTTGACCTGTGGCGTGGGCATGACTGGTCTGATGCTGATGGGAAGGTGTGGCGTGTGGAAGTCTCATTCAAGCGTGAGGTGCTCCATGAACTGTTTCAAGAAGATACAGAGTCCTGGGGGATTGAGGACGCCTATATTCTCCCTGATGTGCTTCCGCTCCTGTGGGCGTATGCAGTCGGTCAAGTGGGCGGCGGTCCTGACGGGTTGCCAGATGGCTGGCTGCGTTGTGCCGTCTCGAATGGAGATACGAACCGCTCACGCTGGCCGACACATCCTGCCTGGAAGGTGCTCCAGGGGGCGTTTGCTCAGTCGGTTGAAGTGCCTGAGCAGTTCGGGAAGATTATTCGTAAGCGTCATGAAGAGCGGAGCATTGAGAAGGGAATAGAGGCGGTGATGGGGTACTTGACGACGCTAGCAGCCTGGGAAGGCGGTGATTTGGCTCTTGAGGGGACTGATCTGTCGGTGGTGCTTCATTGGCTTGCCAATAAGGGTCAAAAGTACCTGGATCGGGTAGACCGTGATTTTAGTGCAGAGATTATTCGGAAGCGGGTCAAGCTTGGTCTGCAAACGGCAAGCCAATAGAGGGAGGTGGTCTATGGGAAAACAAGCGAGACGGAAACGGGAGCGTTGTACCACAGTGGAATGGCAAGCCGTAAAGCAAGCGCGGCAAAAGTGGCTAGGGAAAACGGTTCAATTTGATCTTGGTCGTGGGGATGGTGTCCAGCTTGGGAAGGTGATAAGCATTTCTGAAGGCGGTGATGTGGCTGTAGAGTGTCTCCCTGGTTTCAATGCTCGGGTGTTGGGGCTGATGATGTCACTTGGATATGTAGATCGTGCGTTGTCCCTGGTCGATGTAGAGTAGGAGGTGTTCTATGGATATTAAGCAAGCTATACGTGATTACGCGACTGCACACAGGGTGAATAACGATAGTGCCGATACACTGAAAAACTATCGGTATACATTGTCTCAGTTTGCTGATTGGTTAGCATCTCAGGGTGTGGTTGATACTGATGATCTACGATTGAACCATCTTCGTGGATGGATTGTCTACCTGCAAGAGTTACCGATTAAGCATAGTGGTGAAAAGCTGAAAGATACTACGGTCCAGATGTACGCTAAACGTGTCTTGGCGTTTTGTCATTGGTTGGAACAAGAGGAGATTATAGAGAAGCCTATCACTACCCGTCTTAAGTTGCCTCGTGTTGAGAAACGGTTTATTCCTACGCTTGTACCTGGGGATATTGATAAGTTGCTGGCGGCATGTGAATATGGGGATGATCGGCAACCACGTTTGAAAAAGGCGTTGTCTGCTCGTAACCGTGCGTTAGTGTTGCTGTCTATTGATGCTGGCCCTCGGCGAAAAGAGCTAGCAGAACTGCGGCTTTGTGATATTGACCGTAATCTATGCTTATTGAATATTCATCGTAAGGGTAACACTTGGCAACAGGTGCCAGTTTCACGAGAAGCGTTCAAAGCACTTCATGATTATGTCAAGAAGCACCGTTCTTTTTTAGCTGGTCGTGGTGGTGTAACTGTGGTGAGAAAAGAGGATGCGGTGTTTCTGTCGCATGAGGGTAAGCCACTTACTCGCGTTGCTATTGGGCTTCTGTTTTCTGACCTGGGCAAGCGAGCGGGTATTGATGGTAAGCGGTTCTATCATCATCAGTGCAGGCGGTATATGGCTACAACTCAGCTTGCTATGGGTCGTAGTCCGCTTGACGTACAGAGACAGATGGGGCATACTACTCTTGCAATGACTAATCATTATGCTTCCCTGACCGTGGAGCACTTAAGATCGTCTCAAGAAAAGTTTTCTCCTTTGCGTGCAAAAGATGTATTAGGTGATGATGAGGCCAATGGTAATTACTGGAATGAGTGACCGGTAAAACATTTCTTCGTTATTATGGGTAATGTCTGGTCCTCTGTAGACGCGCTTTAGAGGCTGATTTATGGGGCTTGGGTCAGGCATTTCTGGGAGGAATAGAATAAATATGGGCGAGCAGAAAAAAGATACGGGGATGGTGCTGAAAATAGGCCATCTCTATCCAACATTAATGAGCGTCGCTGCGGATCGCGGCAACCTCTTTTCAATCGAAAAACGTTGTAAGTGGCGCGGTATTGCGGTAGAAGTAGAGCCAATTTACGTCAAGCAGACGCCTGACTTTACTAAATATGATCTGATCCTGTTGCATGGTGCCGCTGATCGCGAGATGGAGATCGCCTCAGAGGATATCCAGGACAAAGCATCCTCCTTACGTGAAGCAGCCGAAAGTGAGACGGTTTTCTTGAGCGTGTGCGCGGGCTATCAACTGCTAGGGCACTATTATAAGCCTTTCCAGGGTCCAGAACTTAAAGGCGTTAGCCTGCTCGATCTATACACCGACGGTGGTGGCACACGTTTCATGACGCATATGGCGCTTGAGTGTTCGTTTGATGAGAAGGGGACCAGGATCCTGGTCGGCTACGAGAATCACAGCGGGCGTACCTACCTTGGCTCAAAGGCGCAGCCGCTCGGGAAAGTACTGGCAGGCTGGGGCAACAATGGCAAGGATGGCGTCGAAGGTGCCATTTACAAAAACGTCTTTGGTAGCTATATGCACGGACCGATACTGCCGAAAAATCCCTGGTTCACCGATCTCCTGATTCGACGCGGCCTGGAGCGTCGTTATGGGAAAGTCGAACTTGAGCCACTGGATGATGCGATCGAAAATGCTGCACACGATGCCGCACTGAGATTAGCAATGGAATTTAAAGGTACGATGTCGGCGATAGAAGCAACTCCCTGGAAAAAATAACTCCAGGTTTAAAGGATCACTCATGCCAGCCAGACGGGCATATAAACTCTTTCTATCACTCTGTCTTTTAATCGGCCCTCTGTTGGCTTGCGATGTGTTGCCCAATGTTACCCATAATGGCACGCCCGTCATCTCCTCAACACCTACCACCGGACCGACTGCAACTGCAATGAAGGTGTGGTATACAGCGGCGTCAGGTGTTGAGGTACGCTACGAGGATTGGAAAGCACCCGATGGTCACGAGGATACTGTGACGATTGTACGCCTGAACCTGAAACGTGTGCATATCAGCATTGGCTATCAGCCGAATCAACCTCTATCGATGAGTGCCTGGATGAAGCAGACAGGCGCGGTGGCAATGATCAATGGCGGTTACTTCGATGCCAGAAACAAGCCCACAGGCTTACTCATCTCCAATGGACAGGTAAGTGGTAGCTCCTACGACGGTTTTGGCGGCATGCTCGCGGTGGATGCACAGGGCAACCTGAGCTTGCGCTCGTTACGCGACCAGCCATATGATTCCGGCGAGCAGTTACAGCAAGCCACACAATCCTCACCCATGCTGATGATTAATGGGCAACGCACGCAGTTCACAGCGAACTCCGATTTTCAGCGCCGCAGCGTCGTGGCGACCGACAAGCAAGGACACCTGTTACTGATTGCCAGCCCATCACAAGAATTTACTCTGGATGAAATGGCTGATCTGCTGGCAGGCTCAGATCTTTCCATAAAGAACGCGTTGAATCTGGATGGCGGATCGTCAACTGGTCTCTACGTAGCAGGTAATCCCCAGGTAAGTATTGACCCGCTCCTTATGATACCAATCGTAATTGTGGTCAAGTAATAACAAAAATGCATTCATTCAGATCACAGGCCGGATGATAGCCTATTTTCTGGTAAATACTATTTGAGACAGGATTTGCCAGATCAGTAACCAGGCTACAAAACTGCCAGCCTTCATCCAACAAACGCTGGCTGAGAGCAGCAACACAATTCGAAGCATAGCCCATAGCACGATATTCGGGCGGCGTGTACACCAGAGATATACTAATTACCTTCGAGACTGGACGAGTTTTAGCAGCCATAGTCACTGCTTGCCCATCTGGCAACTTCCAGAGATAGATACTCTGATTACGAATCCTGCGCTCAGCCTCCTGCTGAGCATCTACTGAATCATCCTTATGCAAAGCTTCTCGATTAAACGCTAATGTCCACCGCGTAATCAACTCAAGATCATTTTCAGTTGCAACACGTAGTGCACCTGCTACATGTCTGGGGGGAATGACCTTGCTCAATTCAAATATACGCTGGCGCATCCCTTCTTTATAGCCTTGTCCTGTACGTAGTGCCCAGTTCTTTGCAAAGTTTTCAGCCACTTGCCCCGGTCCGACCGCGCCAGGTACAAACCAGTTATTATCCAGCAAATTCTGGATCAACAATGCAAATGGCTCGTCATCATTTGTGTTATTGCTATAGAGTACAATGTTGTACGGCGGAGTCATACAGGCCGCCGCAAGCAGACCATGCTCATCCTCAACCATTGCCAGATAAGGAGCCGCTCTTATGATTTCTGGATCATTCACCAGCCTCAAAGCAATGCCCAGAATCAAACTGTTGGCAACCTCGTTTTTTTCCAGCGTCGGACGCGTGCTCAGCACAAAATCATTCGCGTTTCGATATGTATTGATAAACATTTTGCACCATTCTTCTTCCATCTTTTACATTATGTTGTATACTCGCCGTTAATACGTACATATTCGTACGACAGGTCGCAGCCCCACACGGTCGCGCTGGCATCTCCCAGGCCGAGCGAGACGTGGATGAGCACCTCTGGTCTGTGCAGGTACGCGCTGAGTTGTTCGAGGGTGACATCAGACGAGGGGCGAGTTCACGATGGATTTGGCGACACGTTTCGCCTGCGCGAAAGATGATGCCTGGTCAACGGTGACTTCTATCAGTCTGGTCGCACCCTCGCCATCGCGTGCCATCTCCTGGGCAAGCTCAATCGCCATCGTCTGCAAAGCCCGGCGGAATTCGTCGAGATCAACTTCTCCCGCCAGCCCGTTAGCCATGATAGCGACGGTATCACTGGTGCTGGTATCGGTATCGATACTGACCATATTAAACGAACGCTCAACGGCTTCTTTGAGGCACTGCTTCAGGGTGTCCGGCGCGATCTTCGCATCAGTCATAAAATAGCTGAGCATAGTAGCCATGTTTGGCTCGATCATGCCTACACCTTTGGCGATCCCGACCAGGACGGCATTGCCAATCTTGCTGGCACGCATCTTCGGACGCGTATCAGTGGTCATGATAGCAAGAGCGGCCTGATCGAGTTGGCCGGGCTGCATATCTTTGCCAAAGCCACGAATACCCTCACGAATCTTCTCCATAGGGAGAAGCCGCCCGATAACACCTGTTGCTGAAGGCAGAACATCTTCGGGAGCGATACCCAGTTCTGCGGCTACAAGCTGCACGATTTCTTGCGCGTTCGCCAGGCCATTATTGCCTGTCGCCACATTGGCATTTTTGCTATTGATCACGAAGGCCTGCAGGCGTCCATTCGCCACGTGCTCTTTGCCGACGATAATGGCAGGACCGCAAAAGCGATTCTGCGTGAACATCGCGGCAGCGGCAGCCGGTACGTCTGAGGCAATGACGGTGAAATCGAGCGTGTTGTCCTTAATGCCGATATTTTTTGCGCAGGAACGGAAACCCTGCGGATGAAATGCCAGGTTTTGCATGAAAGATATCCCCTTATTTTTGTTGATACGTCTGCTCCATTGACGAGAGATCGATACATCGGTGGACGCGGTTCACCGCGTCCCTACCATCGGCGAGGGGCAACATAAGCGTGAAAAAAGCACCTTCGCGCAGTTCTTCCCAACCCTGGCTGGAGTAAAAGCCGCGCTGATAGGACTCACGGTCACGCCTGTTCATCAAGATCAGCCGTGTGCATCCACGCTTAGTCGCTTGCTCATTGATAGCATCCAGCAGGTGACTCCCGATACCTTTGCCAACCTCAGATGGATGCACAAATAGTTCTGAGACATAGCCATCAATGCCGCGCATAAGAACCGGAAACCAGTGCACGGCTATATAGCCGACAATAGTGCCATGAGGCAGTTCTGCTACCAGGATAGTATGCGTCCCTTCACGCTGGCATTGCAACAGGCGTTGAATAATCTGAGATTGTGTGTGTGTCGTCGTTTCTTTGTTGATGCGCTCGAACCAGCCAACTGCGCGCAGAATAGCGTCAATGGCTGCGGCATCCTCCAGATTTGCATCGCGAATAGTTACTTTTGAGTACATGTGTGTACCTCTAATTTTCCCTAAACAATACAGTAGGGACCATTGTCTTAGATTGCTTTTACTGTACGCAACCAGGATTGTGCAATAAGTGCGTGCCCCTCGACAGTAGGATGAACGCCATCGCTCGCCCAGAAGGCTGGTTCACGCTGTGTTGCAGCCCGGGCAAAGATACCATCCAGGGGCACATAGAGCGCTTTAAATTCGCGCGCCAGGCGTCTGACGACCGCGATTTTGGGGTCCAGATCTTCACGCCATGTCGTACGATCTTCTAGTGCAGGCAGCACAAAGGGTTCGCATAGGATCAGTCTGGCATTCAGTTTTGCGCTGGTCTGCTCCAGAATGGCCCGGTAGGCGCTCTCGTACTCGCGCACTGGAGTGGGATCATTGCTGTCATAGCGCCGCCAGGTATCGTTAACACCAATCAGAATTGAGATCCAGGTTGGGCGTAGAGCCAGGCAATCCTCCTGCCAGCGCTCACGTAGATCTACCGTGCGATCACCACTTATACCACGATTGATGAAGCGTACCGCTTTTTCCGGGTAGAGCGCGGAAAACCAGGCTGAGGTCATCATGGCATAGCCGTAGCCCAGATTGCCTGGAGCACTATCGTCGTTATGGTAGCGATCGGCATCAGTGATGCTATCACCTTGAAAGAGAACGACTGCTCCATCTTCTATCAGAGAGGACATGACTTCTCCTTATAGTAGGGGCGGGGCTTGCCCCCGCCCGCGTGCCCGGTGACCACCACGGGCGGGGGCAAGCCCCGCCCCTACGAGATCGTTGGGGAGGACTCCCCGACAAGATCAAAAAAGGGAACAACTAACCAGAGCGGTCTTTGCGAATGCCCTTTACAGTGACACAAATGGCCTATAAAGTACGTGTAAGTCCTGCGCGAATTTCGTCCTGGATCGCCTGTACAGCGTCGTTCAAGGGGATAATGCCGCTCTCCTTCTGGGAGCGCAATTTCAGTTCAATGCCACCGTTCTTCAGTGAACGTCTGCTGACGACGATACGGAGCGGCAGGCCGAGCAGGTCAGCATCGTTGAATTTTACGCCAGCAGTCTCAGTACGGTCATCGAAGAGTACTTCGACGCCCGCCGCAAGCAGGTCGGCGTAGAGTTGTTCGGCAACCTGACGCATTTCAGTTTTCTCCAGATCCAGACCCAGCAGCAACACATGGTAGGGAGCCACGCCGAAGGGCCATATGATGCCCTTTTCGTCGTGGCACTGCTCAACGATGATGCCCATCAGACGACTGATACCGATACCATAGCAACCCATCAGCATTGGAAGAGCCGTGCCCTCTGCATCGAGGTAGGTAGCATCGAAGGCAGAGGTATAGCGGGTACCGAGCTTAAAGATATGACCCGGTTCGCAGCCGCGTATGGCGTGGAGTGCACCACCACATCGTACGCAGGTGGAACCGTCATAAGCCGAGGCGATATCTTCCCAGACATCTACGCGGAAATCGCGTGGATAGTTCACGTTCTTGATATGATAATCGACCTTATTTGCACCCGCTACGAAGTTATTGCCCTGCTTGAGCGAGGGATCGGCGATGATGAGTATTGCAGTACTCTTGTTAAGCGGCGAGGTAAATCCGGCAACGATACCTGCTTCCTGCAACTCTTCCGGGGTAGCAAGATGCAGATCGGTGGCATGGATACCTGAGCGATAGAGCGTATTGGTCAGTTTGACTTCGTTGACCTCCAGATCTCCGCGTATAGCTACCATGACCAGCTTTCCGCCTGCAGCATAACAGACGATCTTGATGGTTTTTGCCTCCGGTATTTTGAGAAAGGTCGCCAGATCGCTAATCGACATACAATTGGGTGTGTAGACCTCTTCCAGATCAGCTTCCGGCTCCCTGGCGAGTTCCGTGCGCACAAACGCGGCCTTCTCACGATTGGCCGCGTAGCCACAACGATCGCACTGCATGGCATCGTCTTCGCCCGCTTCGGTTGGAGCCATGAACTCGTGTGAGTCCTTGCCGCCGATTGCGCCACTGTCGGCCTCGATGGCGATAAAGCGCAGGCCACAACGTGTGAAGATAGCATTGTATGCTACATACATCTTGTTATAACTGATAGCAAGACCTTCTGCATTGGCATCGAAGCTATACATATCCTTCATTAAGAGTTCGCGTGTACGCAACAGGCCGCCGCGTGGACGTGGCTCGTCACGCAGCTTGACCTGGATCTGGTAGATGAGTTGTGGGAGATCGCGATAGCTGCGTACAAATTCTTTTGCCAGCAGCGTCGCGACCTCTTCATGGGTTGGGCCAAGCACCATCTCGCGCTCTCTGCGATCCTTGAGACCGAACAGCACAGGACCATAGCCCTCAACGCGTGTGGGACCACCATCAACTGGAGGCACTTCCCAGAGCTCTTTTGGCTGAATAATCGGCATTATCGCTTCCTGTCCGCCGACGCGATCCATCTCCTCACGCACGATATGCGTGATTTTCTGGATGACGCGATTGCCCAACGGCAAAAAGCTATAGACGCCGGATGTCAACTGGCGGATAAAGCCAGCACGCGCCAGGAGTTCCGCGTTGCCGCTCTCCGCATCGCGTGGAGCCTCACGTAACGTTGTAGTCAATTGTTGTGAGATGCGCATAGTAGCCTCCTTCCTCAACCCATCATCTTAGTACGAACGAGCAAAGATCGCTTCACAGGTAGCCGGTTTACCGCTATAGAAACACTCCCCTTCAATGCTGCCCTCAGGCTGATCGAAAGGAATCACGCGGATCGTTGCTTTGGTCTCTTCCTTAATGGCCAGTTCGTTCGCGCTATCTTCGGCCCATTTCACACGTACAAAACCACGCTGCTCGGCAAAGATCTGCTTGAATTCATCATACGTTCTGGCGTAGTGCATATTCTGCTCGCGGAAGTCGACCGCACGCTGGAAGAGTCCCTTCTGCACTTCCTCCAATAAAGCGGGCAGACGCGTTTCGAGCGCATCCACAGAGACCGCTTCTTTGACACGATTATCACGGCGTACGAGCATGACGCTGTTATTCTGTACATCGCGCGGTCCGATCTCCATACGTACAGGCACACCACGCAGCTCCCATTCGTTAAACTTCCAGCCCGGCGTATTCTCGCTCACATCGACTTTTACGCGCACCTTGCCCTTGAGCATCTTCTCTACACGCTCCAGCAGACCGCTGACCTTTGCCTTATCAGCATCATTGCGCCAGATCGGTACGATCACGACCTGGTGCGGAGCCAGGCGCGGAGGTAGGATCAGGCCGGCTTTGTCGCCATGTACCATGATCACACCACCGATCATACGTGTGCTCATACCCCAACTCGTCGTTGCGCAATACTTACGCTGCCCATCGGAGTCCAGGTACTGGATATCGAAGCTCTTTGCAAAGTTCGTGCCCAGGTTGTGGCTGGTACCGGCTTGCAGCGCCTTGCCATCACCCATCAACGCCTCAATGGAATAAGTCCGCAGGGCGCCCGCGAACTTTTCATTCTCGCTCTTGCGACCCGCCAGCACCGGGATGGCAGCATCTTCCTCAGCGAAGGCGCGGTAAACTTCGAGCATCAGACGCGTACGCTCCTCGGCCTCCTCAAGAGTACGATGGGCAGTGTGACCTTCCTGCCACAGGAATTCGGAGGTACGCAGGAACAACGCCGTACGTTTCTCCCAGCGCATCACATTATTCCACTGATTGATCAGGATCGGCAGATCACGATAGCTCTGGACCCATTTCGCATAGCTATGACCAACGATCGTCTCGCTGGTAGGACGAATAGCAAGCGGCTCTTCGAGTTCCTCGCCGCCACCACGCGTCACCCATGCGACTTCGGGGGCGAAACCCTCGACGTGCTCGGCTTCGCGCTCCAGGAAACTGCGTGGGATAAGCAATGGGAAGTAAGCATTGACAACGTCAGTCTCTTTAAAACGCCGGTCCAGGTGCTGCTGGATGTTTTCCCAGATGGCATAGCCGTAAGGACGAATAATCATGCAGCCACGTACGGGCGCGTAATCGGCCAGTTCAGCCTTGCGTACTACCTGGTTGTACCATTTTGAAAAATTGTCTTCCTGGTCGATGATATCCTCGACATACTTTTCCTCATTGACCATAACTACCCCTTTTCGTCATAATAATAAGCTGGAAATGAGCATAAAAAAACCTCGCCCCAGACAAGGACGAGATCATAACCCGTGGTACCACCCTTTTTGAACCATGCATCACTACATAGTTCCACTTACGCGGTCGAAAAACAACCGCTCCTCGCAATAACGGTGAGGACTTCCGGTCAGTTTCTCACTGACGCTCCCAGGTGGGTTCAACGTGGTACCATCTACCGACTCTCACTCTCTCGGCTCGCTGCTCGACTCCACCAGCGCTTACTGATCCTGGTCAGTGCGTTCTCTCTATTTTATTTCTTGCGCCAAGGATACACTATCCATATGATAGTGTCAAGCCTTTTTTGCGTGGACCCGTAGAGGCATGCCTTGCGTGTGCCGAGGTGCGTGCCCTGTGGCCTGCTCTGCCCTCTGTCCGCGTGCCCGGCATACCCACTCGGCACACGCAAGGCATGCCTCTACGGGAACGTTTGAGAAGCCTTATATTAACTCCTGTCGATTGACCTCGTTGTTAATCGGCGGGAGTTTAGGGGACGCAGCGGCGTCCTACTATAATATACGTATATCGTTACACAGTGCAAGTTCAGGAATGAATTTCTTTTACTACTGGAAGTGACTGCTCGATAAGGTTGGCGGCCAGTTCCAGGGAGAAGAGTCCTGTGTTGATGAGGAGATGGTAAAGCCCGGGCTGGTGTCCATCATTACCATAATAGCGTCGTAGATAGCTATCGTGCTCGTAGTCCTTCTGTTCGATCATCTGTTGTGCATGTTTACGGTCCAACTCATAGCGTTTCATGATGGTCTCAATACGGTAGGGCAGGGGAGCGAAAATGTAGATATGGAGTGTGCGTGGTGCGTTGTGGAGCAGAAACTGAGAGCCGCGCCCGACGATAACGGCATTACCCTGTGTTGCCTGTTCTAAGATAATCCTTTGCGTTAACTGGAAGTAAGCCAACTCTTTTGATTGAGCCAGCGCCGACGCCTGGCCCAGCAGAGTACTATAATTTGCCATAAATGGATTGCTTGCCTGGAGCGCTTCGAGGATGTTTCCGGCGAAGCCAGTCGTATGCTCATCCTGTGAGGTCGCTTGCTGTACATCCACGTTGAGCCGTCTGGCGACCTCGTCGATAATCTCGTGATCAATATAATGCAGCCCACTTGCTTCAGATACCATACGTGCAACTGCCGAGCCTCCACTACCAAACTGGCGCGAAATTGTCACCACCACCATATCTTCTGGTGGATTGCCGGAGGGCATGGGCACACTTGCTGCCCACGTGGTCTCTGGTAGCATTTTGGTCGCTGACTGTTCTTTATTTGTTTGCCGTGCCTGTGGATGCCCTCGACCGCGGAAAAGGTTTACCATGAACCAGATCCTTGTCTTATGGTTTTATGCGTATATTAAAGTAGTGTTTATAAGGTCGATCTTTCCCTTTTGCTCTCGAATCGTACAACTTAATGTGGTATACATGCAAGGGCAACTTTTGCGTCGCTCACCCGTAGCGGCATGCCTTGCGTGTGCCGGGTGGGGGTGTACTCTAAATGTGCACTGAACGGACACTCGGCACACGCAAGGCATGCCGCTACGGGTCGTCGTCTCCACGAATACTCGGCACACGCAAGGCATGCCGCTACGGGTGAACGAGCGTGCGTTAATGGTTGACATATACGGCCTGAATAGTACTATATTGGTACATGCTTACGGGATGCGTTTCGTTTCAGAGGACCTATGCGTAACATCAATTTGCATCAACTCGCAACCTTCCAGGTCGTTGCTAAACACTGTAGTTATGTACGTGCGGCTGAAGAGTTGCACTTTAGTCAACCAGCCGTCTCTGCTCAGATTCGCCAGCTTGAAGAGTCGATGGGGGTCAAACTGTTTGACAAAATTGGACGTAAAACCCATCTCACGCAGGCCGGCGAAGAATTGTACCTCTATAGTCAGAAAATTTTCTCCTTGATTGATGAAACATTGGAGACTATGGAGGCGTTGCGTAGCCCTCATTATGGTCGTCTCAGTGTAGGGGCCGACACGACTGTGGGTACATACGTCATTCCCGGTTTGTTGGGCAAGTTTCATCAGATGTATCCCGAAGTCGAAATAACGCTGGAGGTCGTTAATCGTGGCTATCTGCTGGATGCGATGGTAAATAACCGCGTGGATATGGTTGTCATGGGAAAAATTCCTACCGATGTGCCTGTCTTTGTGGCACCATTTGCACCCAACGAACTGGTACTGGTAGCTCCTCCAACGCATCGTCTTGCCGGATGCGGTAGAGTGCCCTTCGCCGAACTGGCGCGTGAGAATTTCCTCTTGCGCGAGGAGGGATCTGGAACGCGTAGCGCACTGGAGAACGCCTTTCAAGAGGCCGGGATGCCGTTGCACGTGAGCATGCAGGTGGGGAATAATAGTGCCATCAAACAGGGAGTTGCAGCAGGTCTGGGGATTGCCCTCATCTCCCAGGTTGCACTTGATATGGAACTGGAGACCAATCGTCTCGTGATCCTTGATGTCGAGGGCTTCCCGATCATGAGGCAATGGCGACTTGTACACTTGAAGGACAAAAATCTTTCGGCTACTGCGCGCGCGTTCAAGCTATTTATGTTGCAGCATGCCGATCGTCTGATGCGCGTGCGCAGGTAGTAGGGGTCGGGCTAGCCCCCACCCATTGGCGTCAAGTGACGGAGGCAGAAACAGGCGATGAGATGGCTCCCAGGGCGACCGCAAGGGTCAAGCGCCCCTACAAAGACCCGTTGGGCCTCAGCAACCCGCCGTTCTCTTTGTAGGGGCTGACCCTTGCGGTCGCCCTGGGAGCGGCTCGACGGAACAACCCCATCTCCTGGGAGCGGCTTGACAGAACAAACTCAACCATTGTTACCTTGACGCTTATGGGGTCGGGCTAGCCCCCACCCGGTTCCAATGTGTATTTCCCCATCATATAGTCTTTGTACGAAAGGAATAAACAGATGCGTTTGAGGCGATCTGAATTATCAACACCCGCCAGTAACGAACGTATGATAGAGAAAGCTGTTGCCAGCAGTGCCGATCTCGTATTTCTCGATCTCGAAGACGCGGTTTCTCCTAATGAGAAGGTAGCGTCGCGGGCAAAGGTGATCAAGGCGCTCAAAACCCTGGACTGGGGCAAGAAAACGCGCGCCTATCGTATTAATGATCTGGAGACAGAATACGCCTACCAGGATATCATCTCTGTGGTCGAAGAAGCTGGCGAGCACATCGATATCATCATTGTCCCGAAGGTGAAGTCGGCAAAAGATGTCTGGTGGGTTGATGTGTTGCTCACACAGATAGAGAAGCGTTTGAAGCTCCCGCATCGTATCGGCCTTGAGGTGCTTATCGAAGAGGTGGAAGCCATCGTCAACATCGAGGAAATTGCCCTATCCAGTCCGCGGTTAGAAGCCCTGATCTTTGGTCCAGGCGACTATAGCGCGTCACAGGGCATGGATAGCAGAGTCATCGAGGGCCAACTGGATGATTATCCTGGCGATCCCTGGCACTATGTGCGTAATAGGATCGCTATCGCCGCCCGCCTGGCCCACATCGACGCCATCGATGGAGCATATTCCGACTTCAAGAACCCTGATGGCTATCGTAGAGAGTGTACACGATCGCGTGTTATGGGCTTTGCCGGGAAATGGGCTATCCATCCCAACCAGATCGGCATCGCCAACCAGGTCTTCTCTCCTTCTCAAGAAGAGATAGCGTATGCGCGCAAACTTGATGCCGCCTATACCGAGGCGCAAGCAAAGGGCCAGGGCGCAGTAGCTTTTGAAGGGAAGATGGTGGATGTCGCCATTGTGAGAAGTGTGCGCAACGTCATTCAGAAGGCCGATCAGATCGGCCTGTAGCGAAAATAACGAGGAGCTCGGCTTTGTTTGTTTATCAGGAAGGAGCCGAGCTTCTCACGTGCGTTATCCCATAATTTCGATATAGAGTTCGCAGACAGTTTGCGTTGCTTCTTGCGCTCCTACGTATTGTGTTAGCTGGTCATGATAGCCATCGACGCGGTGCATACGAGCATCAATAAACGCATGTTTTGTAGATCCACACGCAAAGCCAGTCAGACCACGTTTCATAGCTTCATACTCTTCTATAATTCTTTGGCGGAGTTGGGCGACTTCGCTCTGAGCCATACAGGACCTCCCAGGAGGTTTAAGAGGACAGACTACATAATAGGCATACACCTTTCATACGCATTTTATATCACTGGAGACGTTTATACTTGTATAAATGTAAACGGAAAATCCACTCATTTTCTCGTAAAGGTTCGCATGTTTTTTAGATTCTTGTCAAACTGATACCGCGCGCAAAAACGCAGTATCCGGCTGCATGAGCCAGTGCAAGCGAAGACGCGTTCTCAGCCAACGCACTATAGAATGGAATACATCCTTCTTGTATTACGTCTGCTGTCCATAAAATAGTAACAGCAAGCGCATATCCACGACGACGTGCCTCTGGCAATGTATCAACTCCTAACTCACACGCTTTAGCGGTGCGGCGTGCGCTATGAGCGATACTAAGCAAACGCCCTTCCACGCTAACGCCATAGAGTGGTCTCCGTTCTGGTTCCAGGTAATACGCTGCTGCACCGGGCTCAAATGCTTCAACAAGAGCCTGTTCATGAACCGCGATCGGGCGTGCTATCTGTTGTGCTCGTACTAGATTCATCGTCGGTTGCCCAGTAAACTTGAGTGCGACTTCCCGCTCGATACCCTGAGCCTGCGCCTCCTCGGTCGTTAAGATGAAGGCTTTATCCACTCGTGCCTGTAACACCCGGCGATCTGCATCATTCACGTCGGGACGCCAGATAAACACGCGCTCTTGTGCTAGTTGTCCAACATAGAGCAACCAGGGCGGCTGTTTTCCGTTTGCAAGTATGTCTACATCGTTTTCTGTGCTTTTTGGCAGATTCACATCCCATACCGCCTCTATGTGTAAACGAAGTAGTTCTAGATCGTCAAATGGCATAAAAGTCCCTTCCCTCTATCTTATGAAGGCGATAAGGTGAAAAAGAAGCTTACCGTGGATGAGAAAAAATGATGGAGCAGTATCCTGATCTAATCTATTTAGCCCTTGCTTATGTCTGAGGAAGGGATGGGCGTCCTGCACGCCACATCCCTGTAATTGTGTAAAATTAGCGCAAATGCTCTTTTAAGAAGTTGACGGCCAGCGGCCATGCCTCAGCAGCGGCTTTTTCATTACCCATACCATGCATAGGGTTGACGAAGGCGTGACCAGCTTCGTAAATCTTGACGGTGATATCTTTGCCTTGC
>WNFY01000938.1_pt1 | contig 34645 bp, 36 predicted proteins | sample 5400091 | NCBI WGS metagenome assembly WNFY01 (sample SAMN13153364, study PRJNA577476) | soil metagenome | isolation source: 60 cm soil or saprolite under grassland replicate 1 | place: USA:California | collected 2016-06-15 | reverse complement strand
CGCGACCCCGACCGGCTCGCGCAGGGTGAAGTCGAGCACGCCCTCGCCCATCGGGATGGTCTCGCCGAAGAACTTGTCGCCGGCGCCGGCGTAATATTCGAACACCCGGGCGGCGGCTTCGACCTCGTTGTTCGAATTGGCCAGCGTCTTGCCGCCGCTGCGCGTCTCGACCTCGGCGAGCGTTTGCAAATTGCCGCGGATCGCATCGGCGATCGCGCGCAGAACGCGGCCGCGCTCGAACGGAGCGAGCTTCGGCCAATGTCCATGATCGAACGCGCGACGCGCCGCGGCCGCCGCGGCATCGACGTCGCGCGTGCCGGCGCGGGCGACCTCGGCGTAACGGGCGCCGTTCACCGGGCTTATCACGTCGAAGCGCTCGCCCGTCGCGCTCGGCGTGAAATCGCCGTCGATCAGCAGGCCGGTCTCGAGCTGCATCAATTCGCGGGCTCCGTCGCTTTACGATTGGACATGGTCGATCGGCGGCGCCCTTTCAAGCAAACTCGAGCGCCTGCCCGGCGAGCCGGCGCGCCGCCTCGGCCGGATCCGCCGCAGCGTAGATCGCGCGGCCGATCACGGCGTGAACGTCGCAACCGCGAGCCGCCGCGAAGGCGTCGGCGATCGAGCCGCCGAGTGCGCCGATGCCGGGCACGAACAAGATGGGCCTTTCGATCTTCTCGACCAGCCAACGCGCGTGATGCGCGATCTTTTCCGCAGTGTTGCCGGGAATGACGAAATGGTCGACGCCGACTTCGATCGCTTTGCGGAAAATCTTGTCCAGGGCATCGTCGATCACGTAGCCGCCGCCGCTGGCATTGTAGTCGGGAAACGGCAAATCGCCACCCACGATCGGCACCAGCCGGTTGGCGTAGGCGCTGCCCGAAAACGCGGCCACCGCCCGGGGGCCCGCGACCGGAAACAGGATCAGCCCGTCGACCCCCGCCTCCCGGCAGGTCGCCGCGAATTTTGCCGCCATGTCGGGGACGTCGGGACCGGCCTTCTGATGGTCGTAGATGAGCGGCAGCGGCGTGACGGGACGCAAATGGCCGACCGCGCCCTTGAGGCCGAGCCGCAACGCCGCGGTGAGCCCCACCTTGTAGCCGACGATGCCGTCGATCGCGGTGGTTGCCTCCACGACCCGCCGCATCTGATCGAGCGAGTCCATGTCGAGAGCGATGAGGATGCCGTGCGTCGTCTTGAGCCGCACGTCGTGCCATTTGGCGATCGGCGCGCGCGCGAGCCTGCCGTCGGGCAAGCGGCAGCTCTCGTCGGGGATCGGATAGGCGGCCTTATCCATGGCTCGAATTCCCCGCCTTCCGATGCTCGAGTAGCCCTGCCCCATCGATGGCCCTCGGGGCTCGGCCGCCGCATGCGTTGCGCGTAGCACCACGGCGATCCGATGCCGGCCGTCGCTGCGTCGGCGGGCTCGACTGTCCTGTTTGAACGCCGATGTCTTCAATCGAGAAAATGTTTGGGCGAGTCAAGCTGTCCGCGCGAACCTTTGGTTTGGAACTCGCGCCAAATCCGGCAGTTAAAGGACGCGATGCGGCAACAGCCGGCGGGGCCAGGACCGCCCAGACCGCGGCGCTATCACGCGATCGTCAATTTGGGATTGCACCATGACGTGAGTTATTTGGTTATCCGGACCTCCGCCGCACCGGCCAAATCGAGGGAGCACCAGGATGGCAAGCGAACAATCCGTCGACCGGCGTCGTCGCGCATTTCTGCGCATTTCCGGCATGGCCGCTCTGCTCGCGTTCGCGGCACGGCGGACGCCGGCCTTGGCCCAGGCGGGCGGCGGCGGTACCGCCATGAAGATCGGCATCGTCGGATCGGGCAAGATCGGGGGCGCCGTGGGCTCGCGCTGGGTGAAGGCCGGCCATGAAGTGCTGTTTTCCTCCCGTCATCCGGAAGAGCTCAAAGGGCTCGTCGATTCGCTCGGATCCCGCGCGCGCGCGGGCACGGTTCGCGAAGCCATCGCGTTCGGCAATGTCGTGCTGATCGCGGTGCCGTACGGCGCGCTGCCGCAGATCGGCCGCGAGCACGCCGCGGAGCTCTCCGGCAAGATCGTCATCGATGCGTGCAACCCGATCGCGGCGCGAGACGGCGAGATCGTCCAGGAGGCGATGGCGAACGGCATCGGGCCCACTTCGCTGAAATATCTGCCGGGCGCGCGGCTGGTGCGCGCGTTCAACCCGGTCGGCTTCCGCAATTTCGAGGGCGAGGCGCCGCGCGATGGCGAAAGGATCGGCATGCCGGTGGCGGGAGACGATCCGGAGGCCGTCAAAATAGCATCGCAGCTGGCGCGTGATGCCGGCGTGGAACCGGTGGTGCTGCCGCTTGCGCGAGCGATGGACTTCGCGCCCGGAACGCCGCTGTTCGGCAAGGCGTTTCCCGTAGGCGAGCTCCGCAAGCGGCTCGGGATCACGCAATGAACCAGGCTTCCGGCGATTCTCGCGCCGCGGATTCCGGCACCGAACGCCTGCTGTATCGTCTGCTCCGCCGCGCAATCGAGGTCAGGCCGGCGGAGGTGTCCGCGCTCGGCTGGTCCTGGCTCTACATCTTCGCACTCCTGTCATCCTACTACATCATGCGGCCGATCCGGGATCAGATGGGGGTCGCCGGCGGCGTCAACAATCTGCAATGGCTGTTCCTGGGAACGCTCGCGGCGATGCTGCTGCTGAACGTCCCGTTCTGGTATCTGGTTAAGACACTGCCGCGCGCGCGGTTCATTCCGATCACCTACCGGTTTTTCGCCGCAAACGTTCTGCTGTTCGCGCTCGCGCTGTACTGGGCGGATGCGCAACAGATCATCTGGGTCGGGCGCGCCTTCTTCATCTGGATCTCGGTGTTCAACTTGTTCGTCGTGTCGGTGTTCTGGCAGCTGATGGTCGACCTCTTCAGCTCGGAGGACGGCAAGCGGCTGTTCGGCTTCATCGCCGCGGGCGCCACCATCGGCGCGATCGTCGGCTCGGCGGTGACCGCATCGCTCGCCCGCCACGCCCCTACCTCGCTCTTGCTGATCGGTGCGGCACTGTTGCTGGAGGTTGCAGTGTTCAGCGTTCATCGCCTGTCGCGCCAGTCGGCCAAATTTCACAGCCGGTCGGCGGAACAGGCCGCGGAAACCCCGATCGGAGGCAACGTCTTCGCCGGCATCATCCACCCGTTCAAGTCCAGCTACCTGATGAACGTGAGCGCATTCCTGTTGTTGTTCGCGATCACCTCGACGTTTCTCTACTTCCAGCAGGCCGGCATCGTCAGCCGCAGCTTTCAAGATAGAGGCGCGCAGACGGCGTTCTTCGCGACGATCGACCTCGCGGTCAACGCGCTCACGCTGTTGGTTCAGCTGTTCCTCACCGGCCGCATCGTGCGATCGCTCGGCGTCGGGCCGACGCTGGCGTTCCTGCCGGCGCTCACCATCGTCGGCTTCGGAGTTTTGGCGCTGCTGCCGAGCATCGCCGCGCTGGTGACGTTTCAGGTGCTCCGCCGCTCCAGCGATTATGCGATTGCGCGGCCGACCCGCGAGGTCCTCTACACCGTGCTTCCGCGCGAGGACCGCTACAAGGCCAAGAGCTTCATCGACACCGTGGTCTATCGTGCCGGCGATCAGGTCGGGGCGTGGTCGTTCGCATTGTTGTCCGGGCTCGGCCTCAGCGCCAACGAGACCGGTTTCGCGGCCGTGATCCTGTCGGTCATCTGGCTCGCCAACGGGCTTTGGCTCGGCCGCAGGCAGGACTTGATGGCGGCGGAGACCCGGTTGGCGGAAGCGTAGATCGAACATCCGCCCGAGCGCCGTTGGGTCACGCGGCAGCCCTACAGCCGCAGCGATGCCAGCATCGTTGCGCGCAATGCGGCATCGGGTAGCGTGCCGATCCCCGCGGCGGCGTTCTCCCGCATGTGCTCCGGGCGACTCGTGCCCGGAATGACGCAGGTAACGGCCGGATGGCCGAGCACGTATTTGAGCAGGATCTGCGCCCAGCTGCGGCATTCGATCTCGCCCGCCCAATCCGGCAACGGCTTGTTGCGCAAGCTCCGCAACAGGCCGCCGCCCCCGAACGGCAGATTGACCACCACGGCGATGCCGCGATCCGCGGCAAGCGGCAGCAGGCGCCGTTCCGCCGCGCGATCGTCGATCGCATAATTGAGCTGCACGAAATCCAGGGATTCCGCGCGCATGACGGCTTCGAGCTCCTCATAAGCGCTCGATGTGTAATGGGTGACGCCCAAATAGGTAATGCGTCCCTCCCGCTTCCAGCCGCGCAGTGTTCCGAGCTGCGTGCGCCAGTCGACGAGATTGTGGACCTGCATCAGCTCGATGTGGTCGGTGCGCATGAACTGCATCGAGCGCTGCATCTGCGCGATGCCGGCGGCGCGCCCGGTCGTCCACACTTTGGTGGCGATGAAGGCCTTGTCGCGGTCGCCTGCCGCGCTCAGGAGATCGCCGACGACTGCCTCGGCGCGTCCGTACATCGGTGAGCTGTCGATGACCGATCCACCGGCCTCGAACAGGACGCGCAGGACTTGCGCCAGCGCAGCCCGCTCCTTCGCGCCGTCCCCGACGTCGAAGGCGCGCCAGGTGCCGCAGCCGACTACCGCCAGCGCCGCCCCGCTCGAGGGGATTTTGCGCGTATGCATCTTTTCCCCCGCGCCTTGCGCTCGCGCAGGCGCGCCGAGCGCCGAGGCGCACAGCGCTCCGAGCGAGCCGCGCACGAAATCCGCCCGCGTCATGCGGCTCGAAACGATCGGAGGCACGTGGGCGGGCATTTCCAAACCGGGTTCGTATCAGCCCGGACCGCGGAACCGCGCGGTGCCGTCGCGGTCGAGGCGAGGCAGCAGGTCGGTTTCCCAGGTCAGATATTCGGTCATGGCCGCAGTGGCGGCCCGCGGCTGCTCGTAGGGCCGCAGCCACACATCCACCGCTTCGTCCGCCATCCTGTCCTCGCCGGCCGCCAGCGGCAATCCGGCCGCCGACCACGCGGCGTTGCCGCCGGCCAAATAGCGCACCGGAAGATCGGTCAACGCCGAGAGCTCCGGTACCGCCAATCCGGCGAGGATGCCGTCCTCCGACGTGAGCACCCATTTTTCGCGCAGCGGAATGGCGGCGAGCGCGCGCTCGAGGCGCGAGCGGATCGCGAACCAGGCGCCCGGAACGTGCGCGCGCCGGTACGCGCGGCTGAGCGAAAGGTCGATGACGGTCGCCCCCTCGCGCGCCAGCAGCGTGTCGAGCTCGGCAGGCCGGATCTCGAGCTCCGGCCGCGGCGCAAACCCGAGCACCGGAGGCTTCGGGAACTCCGTCTCGCTGCCGCGCTCGGCGAGCACGAACACATCGCGAAAACCCATTTGCCGCAGCCAGGACGCCGTCATCAGCGCCCGCACCTCGGCGTCGTCGACAAGCACGATGCGGGCCCCGAGCGTGCCGATATATTGGTCGGTCGCCTGCACGAGCTGCCCTCCCGGCGCGGAAACCGCGCCCGCGACATGGCCGGCGCGGTACTCATCGGGATCGCGCACGTCGAACAAATAGAGCGTGCGCTCCCGATCCTGCTGCCAGCTCTTCAAGGTCGCGGCATCGATGTGCTCGATCCCGTAACGGCTCGCCACCCGGCTGGCGGCGGACTTCGCCCACGCAAGCCCGCTCGCGGAGATATCCGTGGCCCGCCGGCTGTTCCCGCTTTCGCAGGCAAAGCCCGCAAGCTGCCAGCCCATGGTGCCGTTGCGCAGCGCCACGACCTTGTTCGGCAGCCCGGCGTTGATCAGGGACTGTGCGCCGATGATGCTGCGCGTGCGTCCGGCGCAATTGATCACGACCGTGGTCTCCGGCGAGCGCGCGACATCGCGGGCGCGCAGCACGAGCTCCGCGCCCGGCACATTGATCGCGGTGGGGATCGACATCCGCGCGTATTCTTCGAGCGGCCGGCTGTCGAGCACCACGACATCGGCGCCGGTGTGCAGCCAGCGTTCGAGCTCCTCGGCGGCGATGCTCGGCGTGCCGGCGGCGTGCTCGATGAACTCGCCGAAGGCTTTGCTCGGGACGTTGACGCCGGAGAACAGCTCGAAGCCCGCCTCGGCCCATGCCGCGATGCCGCCGCCGAGACAGAACAGATCGGTGTAGCCGAAACGGCGCAGCCGTTCGGCCGCGCGCTCGACCGGTCCGTTGGCGGCGTCGCACAGCACGATCCGGGTTCCGCGGCGCGGAACGAGACGGGCGACCAATAGCTCGAGGCGGCTCAGCGGCACCGAGCGCGCCCACAACAGATGCGCCCCGGAGAAGATCAGCTCCTCGCGCAGGTCGAGGATGGCCAGCTCCAGCCCGTCGGCGAGCATCGCCTTGAGGCCGCTCGGGCTGACGGCGCGCAGCATCGAGTCGTCGGCAAGCGTCGACGGCTCCGCGCGCATCATGTCGCCTGCTGCGGCGTCATCTGCATCGCCTTGCCGGTCGCCAGATCGAAACGCCGGCGCGGGATGCGATCGAGATTGGTGCCGGTCACGCGAATGAAACGGGCCTTGGCCGGGTAGTCGATCGAGTGAATGACGCCTTCCTGATAGATTCCCGCCTGACCCGGCAGCAGACGGTATTGCTTCTTGGGTTTGAGCGTGGCGCGGTCGGGATCGGCGCCGTCGTCCAGCCGCTCCCATTCGGTCATGTCGGTGTATTGGGCGGCCTGGCCGTAGATCGCCCAGGACGCGCCGTGATCATGCGGCGGCGAAGTCCGCGGCTTTTCGTTTACGTGGGCGAGGATCTGAAACCCGAGCGCGGGGTCTTCGTAGAGCACGTTGAGGCCCTGCGGGGCCTCCTCGCCGCAAACGCGGCGGACGAATTCGCCGTTGGCAAGCAGGCGCTCCAATGCGACGCGAACCTGCTCTCGCCCATTGGGGCCGGGATCGCTCGACAGCGCGGTCCGGCAATCCGCTATGAACGTTTCGAGGTCGTAAGCCATGCCCTTGCTCCGGCGTTGCGACCGCAGAACTTGCCGCATCCCGCACCGACGTGCCAGCGCTATCTTGTGGGTCGATCGACCGGCCCGATACGAGCGGCCCGTGTGCTGAAGGTCCCCGTCGAAACTACCGACGGGTCTTTCGGGTCTTTGGGGCCGGGCCGGCAGGGCCCATCCGCTGACGATCTCCACCGCCGCGGAGCGAGTGGTAAATTTTCGATTTATTTTCTGCTGACGTTCCCGCCGCGTCCCCGAAGCGTTCCTGCGTTTCGGTAACGAGCAACCAGCGAACGAGACGTGAACGATCGTGATCTGGCATGCAGCGCATGCTCGCCAAGCGCCACGGCCGGTGTTCCGAAGATCCGGGCGGGCCGCCGGGCCGCCGGCCGCCGATCAATTGCTGTTCGCGGACCGCTTGCCGTTGACGATGTCCCAGGCGGCGTTGATCTGCTGGAGCTTCATGGTCCGCAATGGCCTGTCGCCGGCCAAACCGTGGTCGGGATGCCAAGCCTGGCGCAAGCACAGCACGAGCTTTTCCACGACGGGCTTCGGGGTGGCGGGATTGACGTTCAGCACCCGGTGGGCATCGTTGAGGGAACGCGGCAGGAACCCGGGTTCGATGGTTTCGGCGGGCCGCGGCTTCGGCGGCGGATCGTAGCGATAATGAAGGCCCTTCCAGCTGGACACTGCTTTACCTCTCGGCAGGCCGACCGCGTTCCGATCGCCGAGATGTAAATCCCAAATCCTAACGAGGCCTTTCCGGCGGCCCCGCAACGCCGGCGCCGGTCGCATGCTCGCGGCCAAGTCGCTGGACGTGCTTCGAGCCACGATCCCCGACTGCGTCAGTTCCAGCGCAGCAGATACTTTTCCAGCTGTCCCGCAATGCCGAAGATCACCAGGACCACCGCCAGGATGAGGAAGATGATCGCGAACATGAGAGCGGCGTTGTAGGTGCTTTGCGCAAACGACAGCAGATAGCCGAGGCCGCGCGTTGCCGCCACGAACTCGCCCACGCAAGCTCCCGTGAAGGCAAAACCGACCGCGATTTTCAGGTTGCCGAGCACCCAGGCCGCGACCGAGGGCAGATAGACGTGTCGCACCAGCGACCAGCGGTCACCGCCGAGCGTGATCACACGCTCGACGAGGCGGCGGTCGACCTGCCGGATTCCGGTGAACACGGTGAAGAAGATCAGCACCGCCACGAGAATGAACGACAGCGCAATTTTCGAGGCCAATCCGATGCCGAGCCAGATCACGAACAGCGGCGCGAGAATCACCCGCGGGATGGCATTGAGGACCGTCATCACCGGCTCGAGCAGTTCCGCGATGAACCGCACCAGCGCCGCGACGACGCCGAGCAGAATGCCGACGGCGATGCCGAGCGCAAGACCCCCGAGCGCGGCCGTGAAGGTTGCGTCGAGATGCGGCCAGATGCGGCCATCGGAGAACAACTCGACCAGCGCCGCCCCGATCCTGCTCGGGCTCGGCACGTACATCGGATTGAGCATGCCGGCACGACCGGCCGCCTCCCACACGGCGAGCAGGACCGCGAATGCCGCGAGCTGGCGTATCCAGGCATAGCGGGGGCCGAGCAGCATCATGCCGCCTCCGCCCGGCGGTCGACTTCGCGGGACAGGTCCGCCCACAGCCGCTCGTAGAGCGGTGCAAAGGCGGGGTGCGTGCGCGAGAGCACCGGATCGCGCGGCCGCGGAATCGGCACCGGGTAATGCTGCGTGATGCGCGCACGCGGCCCCTGGGAGAGCAGGTAGACTTCGTCGGAGAGGCTGAGCGCCTCCTCGAGATCGTGAGTAACCAGGAGAACGCTGATCCTCTCGCGCTCGACCAGCGCCACGACATCGCTCATCACCCGTGCGCGCACGATCGCGTCGAGCGAGGCGAACGGCTCGTCCATCAGCACGAGCCGCGGCTTCATCGCCAGCACTTGCGCAAGCGCGACGCGTTTACGCTGGCCGCCGCTCAGCTGACGGGGAAAGCGGTCGCCGAAGCCCGCAAGATCCAGCCGCTCGAGCCATGCTTCCGCCTCGGCCAGCGCCTTGCGGCGCTCCATGCCGTGGAACGTCAGGCCGAGCGCAACATTGTCGCGCGCCGTCTTCCACGGCAGCAGGGCGTCGTCCTGGAACAGGATGCCGACCTGCGCGCGCGCAAGGTTCGTCTCGACCGTGCCAGAAAGCGGCGGCTGCAGCCCGATGACGGCGCGCAACAGGCTCGATTTGCCCGAGCCGGAAGGGCCGACGAGGCTCACGAACCGGCCGTCGTCGACGGCGAGGCTCACGCCTTCGAGCACCGGCTCGCGGCCGTAGGAAATCGCGAGGTCTCGAACGCGCAGCTTTCAGCCCCCCGCGACGCTGGTGTCGTGCAGCCCGGACATGCTGGCACCCGACTTGATGAGGCCGCCGACGATGAGGCTTCGCTCGACGCGCTTGGCCGCGTCGAGATCGATGCTCACCGTTTCGGGGTACAGCGAATCGCGGTAGCGCACGAGGATGTCGCCGAACTCCTTGAGGTCGAGCCCGGTGGTCATCTCCTTGGGGAGCGCCGCGATCAACTGCTCGCCGGTCATCCCGCGCAGCGTCTTGAGCGCATCCGCCAGCGCCCGCGCCAGCGCCAGCATTTCGGGCCGGCGCTGCTCGATCTCCTTGGCACGCACGGCGACGCCCATGAATTCGAAGGAACCGCCGAGATAGTGCTTGGCGTCCTCGAGGTCCATTGCGTTCACGAGCACGCGCGCGCCCGCGCGCCGCAACAGCGTCAGGGCGGGTTCCTGCACGACACCGACGTCGATCTGACCCTGCCGCAACGCTTCCAGCAGGTTGACGCCCATGGTCGCGAACTGGACTTTGCGGACGTCGGCCCCGGCTTGCTTCAGCAGATAGATCGTCAGGGCGTGATCGGCATTGCCGAGCGCGGAAACGCCGACCGTCCTTCCCTCCAGATCCTTGATAGATTGAATGAGACTTGCGGTCTTGGGCGCGGTGACGACGGCGAACAGGGGAAGCCGTCCCGTGACCGCAAAGCGGCGGATGTCGGCGCCGACATTCGCGTAGGCTTGGATCGCAACGTCCAACGAGGTGGCGGCGTAATCGACCACGCCGCCGATGAGCGCCTGCATCGCAGCGTTGCCGCCTCGAGTATAGACGAGTTGCACGTCAAGCCCATGCGTCTTGAAGGGACCGGCCGAGCGCGCGACTTCGTACGGCACGCCGCACAGAAGCTGGCTGCAATAGGCGAGCGTGATCTGCTTGGTCTGCGCCGCCGAGCGGGCGGGTCGCACCGCCGGAACGACGCTCGCGACCAGCGCCGCGCCCTTGAACAGCGCGCGCCGAGACACGTCTGTGTCGGGTATGCGGGCAGTGGTTTGATCGCAGCAGCTCATCGGGTTTACTCCAAACATCGTCGCGAGGTGCACTCGGTCAGCGGAAATTCCTTGGCCCGACGACCGCGCCGGTTGACGCCACATGCCCGGCGTCGCTTCGCCGCGGTCGGTGGCGCCGATCGAATTCCAACCCCGATGAGGCGCCTCTTGCAGTCGCGAAACCAGAAACTATTAGGGCAGCTCGCACAGCGCCAAGTTGTTCCGCCCTATGGCCGGACCAGCTGGCGGAGGGAGAGGGATTCGAACCCTCGATACGGTTTCCCGTATACACGCTTTCCAAGCGTGCGCCTTCAGCCGCTCGGCCACCCCTCCGGATCGACGCGGACCGGCACTATAGCGGCGCGCGCGGGCCGGACAACGTGCTTCCGGCCGGCCGCGATCCGCTTGGTGATGTAGGGGGTCGGGCGTCCGGAAGGAAGGAGGCGGCGGAGAAGGAGCGCGGCACGGGACGCGGCCATCGCCGTTTCTCTCGCGCTCGTCCGGATCCCTGTTGAACCGCGGCACGGGCCGGAGTAATCGACCCGCTGCAGGCGGCGCGGACCGGGCCTTGGCCGTTGACGAGCCCGGGCCGAGCACAACGAGGCGCACCGACGCCAACGGGACCAAGGCATGATCCGATTCTTGTTGCGTTTTCTCGGCCTGTGGATCCTCGCGGCGGCTTTCGTGTGGCTGGTCATCGACGGCACCAAGTCGATCGCCGGCAATGCCATCTCGGTCACCCAGCTGGGCAAGACCTGGTACGACCTGAACCCCAGTTCGCTGCAGCTGCTCCAGCCCGCGATCGAGCGCCATGTCGCCGTATGGCTGTGGAACCCGGTGATCCAGACGGTGCTGGAACAGCCGACCTGGCTGGTGCTCGGCGTGCTCGGATCGATCCTGATCCTGCTCGGGCGCAAGAAGAGGCCGCTCATCGGCTACGGGCGCGATTGAGCCACCGGCCCGTTCCGGCCGCAACCCACGGCGCTCGCCGCTTCGTGACCGGACTCAGCGGCCATTTTGATGCCGCAGGGCGCCCGACCCGGCACTATATTGGGGACGAGACTGGGTGTGCCTGGCGGCGCGGCCGCAAGAGGAGACCGTCATGTTCGGGTTCAAGAAGAAGCTGGAAATGCCGAGTGCGGAGAAGGCGCTTCCCGGCCGCTCGGCCCCCATTCCCACCGCAGATCGCCATTTCATCCTCGGCCGGCCGCTCAAGGGTCCCTACCCGCAAAACTCCGCCAATGCCCTGTTCGGCATGGGCTGCTTTTGGGGCGCGGAGCGCAAATTCTGGGAGCTCGGCGAGGGCATTTTCGTCACGGCGGTCGGCTATGCGGGCGGGCTCACACCCAATCCGACCTATGAAGAAGTTTGCAGCGGGCGGACCGGTCACAACGAGGTCGTGCTCATCGTCTTCGACCCGAGCCGGATCTCGTACGAGCGCTTGCTCAAGGCATTTTGGGAGAACCACGATCCGACCCAGGGCATGCGCCAGGGCAACGACGTGGGCACGCAATATCGCTCGGGCATCTACACCTTCGATCCGGCACAGCGTGCGGCCGCGCAGGCTTCGAAGGCCGCCTATGCCAAGGCGATCGAGGCGAAAGGCTACGGAGGTGTCACGACCGAGATCCGCGACGCGCCGCCGTTCTATTTCGCCGAGGATTATCATCAGCAATATCTCGCCAAGAACCCGACGGGCTATTGCGGGCTCGGCGGCACCGGCGTGAGCTGCCCGGTGGGCATTGCGGTGCCCGCGGGATAGACCGCGCACGATAGCGGACGGAAAGTCCCTAGCTGTTCCGGCCGCTGTCGTTCCTATGGGCGGTGTCGTCCGTGCTCCGGTTCCTTGCTAAGCTAAGTTCCACAAACAGAACGGGACCGGAGGAACCGCCATGACCGCGTCCGCCGCCGCATCGGAGGTGAACGTTCCGGCGCTGATCGACGAGCAGAAGATCAGCGCATTGCAGATTCGCGTGGCCCTGCTGTGCGCCGCGGTCGTGTTCATGGACGGCTTCGATGCGCAGGCCATCGGTTACGTGGCGCCCACCCTGAGCAAGGCCTGGAATCTTGCGCCGGGAGAGCTCGGATGGACCTTCAGCGCCGGGCTCGTCGGGTTGATGCTCGGCGCGCTGGCGTTCAGCCCGCTCGCCGACCGCATCGGGCGCAAGCCCATCATCGTCTTCTGCACACTCTGGTTCGGCATCACGTCGCTGCTCACCGTCACCGCGGAATCCACCACGAGCCTCCTGGTCTGGCGCTTCATCACTGGCCTCGGTCTCGGCGGCGCCATGCCCAACCCGATCGCGCTGACCTGCGAGTACGCGCCGCAGCGCAGCCGCGCCACCATGATCATGGTGATGTTCATCGGGTTCTCGCTCGGCTCCGCGGTCGGCGGGGCGATTGCGGCGCAGCTCGTGCCCTCCTACGGCTGGCAAAGCGTGTTCTGGATCGGCGGCATCTTTCCGATCCTGCTCGCGCCGATCCTGATTTTCTGGCTCCCGGAGTCGATCCGGCTGCTCTCGCTTAGAGGCACCCAGGACAACTACGTGGCCGGGCTGCTCCGCGCCATCAACCCGGCATTGCGATTCGCGCCCGGTACCCGGTTCGTCGCGCCGGAAGAGCACCCGGAGGGATTCCCGGTGCAGCATTTGTTCACCGAAGGGCGTGCGCTGGCCACCGTCCTGATCTGGGTAATGTTCTTCACCAATCTGCTCGTCATCTATTTCTGCGCAACCTGGCTGCCCACCGTCATCAACAACACCGGCGTTTCGGTGCGGCTCGCGGTGATCGCGACCGCATTGTTCCAGGTGGGCGGCATCGTCGGCACGCTGGTGCTCGCGTTCCTGATCGAGCGCTTCGGTCCCTATCGGGTGCTGGCGGGCGCGTATTTCGCCGCCGCCATCCTGATCGCGGCGATCGGACAGGCGGGCTCGGCGATCGAGCTCATCATCCCGGCGGTGTTCGGCGCCGGTTTCTGCGTGGTCGGAGCCCAGATCGGCGCCAATGCGCTCACCGCGACGTTCTATCCGACCTTCATCCGCTCGACCGGGGTCGGCTGGGCGCTCGGCATCGGCCGCATCGGCTCCATCATCGGGCCCCTGCTGGGCGGCATGATGCTGTCCCTGCAATGGCATATCCCGACGATCTTCTTCGCCGGAGCGATTCCGGTGCTGATCGCCTGCGCTGCCGTATTCGCGATGGGCCGACTGCCGAAAACCGCGAAGGACCAGGGCGCGTCCGCCGTGCCCGCGACGTGATTCCGATGCGCGCTGTTCGGCGCCGGCGGCAGCATCATCGCTTTGTCCCGGCATGAAGCTGCCGGCGCGGCCGTGGTCCGAGCGTCCACGCCCGCTCATGGCTGGCCTGCGGCAATCCGTGTTGAAATTGCCGCACCGCGAGCCGATCTCTAGCGCTTCCGGCGATGCGCCGATCCGCACGGTCCTGCCAATGTCCGTTTCGAGATGAATTCCCGCCCCGTGGTCGCCCCGCCAATGCCGCTCGATCACGCCGCGGTGCGCACGATCGTGCTCGGCATCCTGCTGGCGATGCTGCTGGGCGCGCTCGATCAGACCATCGTGGCCACCGCGCTGCCGACCATCGGCCGCGATCTCGGCAATGTCGAGGACCTCTCCTGGGTCGTCACCGCCTATCTGCTGACCGCCACGGCCGTGACGCCGCTCTACGGCAAGCTCAGCGATATTCACGGCCGACGCGCGATGCTGCTGGTCGCCATTGGTGTGTTCGCGCTGGGCTCGATCGCCAGCGCGCTGGCGCCGAGCATGGCGGTCCTGATCGTTGCGCGCGGGCTTCAGGGGCTCGGCGGCGGGGGCTTGTTGTCGCTCGCCCAGACCATCATCGCCGACGTCGTTCCTCCGCTCGAGCGCGGCCGCTACCAGGGCTATATCGGCGTGGTGTTCGCCTCCTCGAGCATCGGCGGCCCGGTGCTCGGCGGCTTCTTTGCCGAGCACCTGCACTGGTCGCTGATCTTCTGGATCAATCTGCCGCTCGGACTGTTGGCGTTCCTCATGACCAACAGCGTCCTCAAGCGCCTGCCGCGCTACGAGCGCCGCCACCGGGTCGATCTTGCCGGTGCGGTGCTGATGGTCGCAGCCACCGTCGCCCTGCTGCTGGCGCTCACCTGGGGCGGCACGCGCTATCCGTGGTCCTCGCCGCGCATTGTCGGCCTGCTCGCAGCGTCGACTGCGTTCTGGCTGATGTTCGTCGTTCGATTGATGACCGCGCGCGAGCCGTTCCTGCCGCTGCCGCTGCTGTTGAATCCGGTGGTCGGCATCGGCACGGCTTCGGTGACATTCGTGTTCGGCACGATGATCGGCTTGACCATCTTCGTGCCGCTGTATTTCGAAGTGGTGCTCGGACTCAGTGCCAGCGAATCCGGGCTGGCGCTGATCCCGCAGCTCGCCGGAACCGTGGTGGGCTCGACCGCCGCCGGCCGCACCATGGTGCAGATGCGCCACTACAAGCGAATGCCCATGGTCGGCCTCGGGCTGGCGATCGCCGCGCTGGCGGCAATGGCGATGGCGCCGACCGCGCTGCCGCTCGCGGCGATCTGCGCGTTGCTCGGGATCGTCGGCATCGGCATGGGCACGCTGTTTCCGGTGACCACGGTCTCGGTCCAGAATGCGGTGCTGCCCTATCAGCTCGGCACCGCCACCGGCGCCATGAACTTCTTCCGTTCCTTGGGCGGAGCGCTGATGGTCTCGGTATTCGGAGCCATCGTGCTGGGCGGAAGCGGGTCCCAGAGCAGACCGAGAGTGACGCTGGAGACGCTGGCTGCGGAATTGGGCAATGCCGGAGCGAGCCTCGGCGAAGTGTTCCGCTGGGTCTTCGCAGCGGCCGCGTGTTGCCTTGCGGTCGGGCTCGTTTGCCTGCTGCTCATGGAGGAGCGGCCGTTGCGCGGCCGACAGCAAACCGCGAGCACTCCCGTCGCCGCGGAGTAGCTTCGGGCCGGCTCGACTCGGGCGCAGCACCCTTACGAGCCGTTCATCTCGCGCAATTCGCTGACGAACAGCTCCGGAATCAGCAACGTGCTCGGCGTGCGCAGCCCGAGCCCCTGGGCCAGCTCCGCCGCGAAATCATTGCAATTGTTCAGAAGCGCATTCCACAGCTGCGTGTTGGCGCGCAGCCGGCCGATGGCGGCGGTGGTTTTCGCGAACTCCTCGGCCGTCAGGATGCGCAGATAGCTCTCGGTAACGGGATCGGTCAGATCATCGTCGACTGCATCGACCCTCGCGGGCACCGGCAAGACGTGCCCCAGCATGAATCCGACGGGACCGCCCTCGGGATAAAGCCCGGCGTAATGCACCTCGGCGCGCTTGCCGCGGCTGTCGAGCTGCCCGTAGACCACATAGGTGTGGCCGTAAAAACCGGTCCGGGACCGGAATTCGACGAAATACCGCACCCCGTTGAGCGGCGTGGCTTGAGCTCCCGGCGCTGCACGGAACGCGCGCGGGCCTGTAGTTTCCACCGGACCGGACTGTAGCGACAACCGTGGCTTCGCCTCGAAACGCTCGCTTGCGCCGAGCGACGGCGACACCATCAGGAGCCCAAAAGCGATCGCTCCGAATGCGAGCGATCCGAGTTTTTTGCCCAAGATCCCGTCCCCGTCCGCGCGCCGACGATGCCGGCGGGCGGCACGATATCTCGCAATGGCTAACAATGGCTAACCGCCGAATCCGGCATTTCTTGTGTCATGCGCGTGCCTCCGCGGCAAGCTCGGCACGGCGCGCCGATTGTAAGGCCCGGATGGAAATGCTACGGCCTGCGCGCAGCCGTCAGGATAGCCTCGGCGGGGACCTCGACCGAGGCTCGACCGATCTGGCTCGGACCCCGGAGGCGCCGATGTCGCAAAAAACCCGGCTCAAGGTGCGGGTCGATCGCGCGCGTTGTCAGGGACATGCCCGCTGCAACGCACTCGCGCCGGAGCTGTTCGACCTCGACGAGCTCGGCAACGCGCGCGAGATCGGCGACGGCAGCGTGCCGGCCGGGCTCGAGGACAAGGCGTGGCTCGCGCGCGCGAATTGCCCGGAGCTCGCCATCGAGGTGATCGAGGAGGAGGGCTGATGAGCGCGCGGCCGCCGGTGACCGATTGGGAACGCGATTTCGATCACCTCGATCCGCGTTGGATCGAGAACCCCTATCCGATCTGGGACGAGCTGCGCCGGCGCTGTCCGATCGCGCATACCGACCGCTTTCTCGGCGTGTATTTTCCCAGCCGCTACGAAGACGTTCGCGCCGTCGCCTACGACACCGAGCATTTCTCCTCGCGTCGCATCGTCGTACGCGAGACCCCGCCGCCGAGACAGCCGGCGCCGCCGATCACCTCCGATCCGCCGCACCACCGGCCGGCCAAGACCGTGCTGCTCCCGGCGTTCACTCCGGAGGCGATCGGCCGTCGCGAGCCGAGGACGCGCGACATCTGCCGCGAACTCCTGGATCGTGTCGCCGGAAAACCGGGCTGCGACGCGGCGGTCGATTACGCGCAGGAGATTCCGGTGCGCGTCATTGCCCATATGCTCGGCGTCCCCGAGCAGGACGGGGACCTGTTCCGCAAATGGATTCACGAGATTCTGGAGCTCGGCATCACCGATAATCAGGCCCTCGCCCGCGCCAGCGCGGAAATGACCGCGTATTTTGCCGAGCGCATGACCGATCGCCGCATTTCCCCGCGCGATGATCTCATCAGTTATTTCGTTCATGCCAGGATCGACGGCGAGCTGATGAGCGAGCAGCACATCAACGGCACGCTGCGTCTGCTGCTGATTGCCGGCATCGACACCACCTGGAGCGCGATCGGCTCCTGCCTGTGGCACTTGGCCGGCCATGCAGCGGATCGCGAGCGGCTCGTGGCCGAGCCCGCGCTGATGCCGTTCGCGGTCGAGGAATTCCTGCGCGCTTACGCGCCGGTGACGATGGCACGCGAGATCCTCGCCGAGACCCGCATCAACGGCTGCCGCTTCGAGGCCGGGCAAATGGTGCTGCTGTCCTTCCCGGCCGCCAATCGCGATCCCGCGGTGTTTCCCGATGCCGATCGCGTGATCATCGACCGCAAGGAGAATCGTCACGCGGCGTTCGGGCTCGGCATTCATCGCTGCGTCGGATCGAATCTCGCCCGCATCGAGATCCGGGTTGCGCTCCAGGAATGGCTCGCGCGCTTTCCGAGTTTCCGGCCGGATCCCAACGGGGTGGTCAAATGGTCCGAGGGGACGGTACGAGGGCCGCGACGTCTTCCGGTGCTGTTCGGGTGAAGAAGCCCCGGCCGCCCTGCCCGCGCCATGGTGCATGGGACGCCCCCGAGCTACATAGGCGCCGATGCACGATATCGGCCAGGCCTTCCTCACCGCCGTTGCACTGATCCGCAGCTTCGACCCCGAGCTGATCGGGATCGTGAGCCTGTCGCTGCGCGTCAGCCTGTCCGCGGCCGTGATCGCCATGGTCCTCGGCGCGCCGCTGGGCGGCGCGCTGGCGGTGACCCGGTTCCGCGGCCAGCAAGCCGTGATCGTGCTCGCCAATGCGCTGCTCGGGCTTCCGCCGGTGGTGGTCGGACTGGTGATCTATCTCATCCTATCGCGCTCGGGACCGCTGGGCGTCCTCGGCCTGCTGTTCACGCCGACCGCCATGGTCATCGCCCAAATGCTCCTCGCAACGCCGATCGTGGTGGCGCTGGTCCATCGGACCATGGCGGTGCTGTGGTCGGAATACGGCGACGTGATGCGGGTCGACGGCGCCTCGAAGGGCCGCAGCATCCGCGAGCTGTTCATGATCGGTCGCGGCGCATTGCTGACCGCGTTCCTGGCGGCGTTCGGCCGGGCGATTGCCGAGGTCGGCGCGATCATCATCGTGGGCGGCAACATTCGGGGTTTTACCCGCACCATGACCACCGCGATCGCGCTCGAGACCAGCAAGGGCGACCTCGCGCTTGCGCTCGGCCTCGGCATCATCCTGATCCTGCTCAGCGTGATGGTGAGCGCCGCGGCCTTCCTGCTCAGCAGCTGGGCGGCAAGACATTGAAGTCCTGCCACCATAGGCGTGTTGCGTTCCAAGCCCCGAGTGTGATGGACTCCCGCCGTTCTCCTCTGCATAGCGACCGAACCGAAGGAGGTGCAAATGCCGGACGCGAACTGGATGATCAAAGGCCGAGAGTTCGGCAATTGCAATTGCGCCTACGGCTGCCCCTGCCAGTTCAATGCCTCGCCGACCTATGGCGACTGCAAGGCGGTGGTCGGCATGCAGATCGACGAGGGATATCACGGCTCGACGCGGCTCGATGGGCTGCGGAACGTCCTCGTCCTGGCATGGCCGGGACCCATCCATGAGGGCAGGGGCCAAGCCAGCATCATCCTCGAAAAGCGCGCGACGACCGCCCAACGCGAGGCACTGCTGCGGATCCTGAGCGGGCAGGACACCATGCCGGGAGCCACGGTGTTTCAGGTGTTCTCCACCACGTTCGAGAAAGTCCACGATCCGATCTTCGCCGACATCGAGTTCGACGTCGACGTGAATGCCCGCAAGGCTCGCCTGAAGGTCGCGGACCTGGTGGAAGCGCGCGGCGAGCCGATCCGCAATCCGGTCACGGGAGACGAGCACCGCGCCCGCTTCGACATGCCGAACGGGTTCGAGTTCGCCGTTGCGGAGGTCGGCCGCGGCTGGGGCAACACCAAGGGGCCGATCCAGCTCGAGCTCGCGGATTCCCACGCGCATTTCGCCAATCTGCACATGTGCCAGACCGGCGTCATACGCTGAGGCGAACGATACGCCGAAGCCAATGGCGGAAGGATCGCTGGAAACCGTGCTTCGCCGCGACCGGCTGGTGGTGGCGGGCGCGCTCGCATTGCTCGCGGCATTCGCCTGGGGGTACGTGCTCTGGCTTGCGTTCGGCATGGAGATGCCGGCGGCGGGCGGCCGGGCGATGAGCACGGGCGGCATGGGCGACATGCTCGCGCCGGCGCTCAAGCCGTGGGGCGCGGCCGAGTTCGTGTTCGTGCTGACCATGTGGGCGGTGATGATGGTGGGCATGATGACCCCGTCCGCGGCCCCGATGATCCTGATCTATGCCCGCGTCGCCAGGCAGGCGGCGCTGCAAGGACAACCGTTCGCGCCCACCGGCTGGTTCGCCGCCGGCTATCTGCTGTGCTGGATCGGCTTTGCGCTTGTTGCCACGGGCGCGCAATGGGCGCTCGAGCGCGCCGCCCTGCTCGCCCCCCCGATCACCGCCCACGCCAGCGACGCACTCGGCGGGCTCGTGCTGCTGGCGGCCGGCCTTTATCAGCTCACGCCGCTCAAGAACGCTTGTCTCGCGCAATGCCAGTCGCCGCTGTTCTTCATCCATCGCCATGGCGGCTTCCGCGCCGATGCGCCCGGGTCGTTCCGCCTCGGGCTTACGCATGGGACCTATTGCGTCGGATGCTGCTGGGCGCTGATGGCGCTGTTGTTCGTCGGCGGGGTCATGAACGTGCTGTGGATCCTCGGGCTCACGGCGCTGATGCTGCTGGAGAAACTGTCGCCGCCCGGACGGATCTTGCCGGTTGTGGTGGGATGCGTCTTGAGCGCGGCCGGCGTGTGGCTCGTCGCCACGTCGGGGCTCATTCGATCTTTTGGGTGAAAACGCAGGCGCGCGAAGCGGTCAGCGGCCGTAAAAGCCGGTCAGCGTCGCCTTGGTCAACGTATGGGAATTCAGATTGAAACCGACGAGTGCCGCGGACGCGCTCTCGTCGATCGGGAGCTTGTCGATATCCACGGCGAAAATCGTGAACACGTAACGATGCGGCCTGGCCCCCCGCGGCGGGCACGGCCCGCCGTAGCCTACGGTGCCGAAGTCGGTCCGGACCTGAATCGTGCCCGGCGGCGCCAAGCCCATTTTCGGATCGCCGGCGTTCCGCGGCAGGAACGTGCTCGTCGCCGGTATGTTGACGATCACCCAGTGCCACCAGCCGCTGCCGGTCGGAGCGTCCGGATCATAGAAGGTCACCGCGAAGCTTTTCGTTCCGCCCGGCGCACCGCTCCAGCGCAGCTCCGGCGAGATGTTGGCGCCGTTGCACTCGAAGCCCCGGTAGACCTGCTCGTTTTGAATGGTCGCGCCCGGCGCAATCTCGGGACTCGTCAAGCTGAACCCTGCGACAGCGGCGGGCGCCGCACGGGCACCGGTCTTGAGCCCGGGCACCGCGAGACCGTGCGGATAATACGCCAGGAACACGTAGGCCGCCGCGAACAGCAGTCCCGAGAGAATGGCGGCCCAGAGCCGGTGCTTGAAGATCAGGATGTTGCCGAGCAGCGCCGCCAGGAATGCGATCGCCGAGAGCAGGCCCACATTGGCCCAATCCACCGTCGTCCAATCGACCGGAATGTTCGGCATGCTGTGCCTCCCCAAATGCCCCCGGCGAAACACACCGGTCGTTTCACTCTAGCGAAAAACCGGCAATGGGGCGACAGGCACGTTCAAAAAATCCGATATGGCATTCCCGCGCCAGGCTGCGGGCGCAGGTCTCAGGCGAATTCGACGCCGAGCTCATTGCCCAGGCGCCAGACCACCCGGCACTCGCGGCGCACGGTCCGGGAGCCGGTGAGCAGCAGAACGAATTGATCCGGAACTACGATGCCCTCGGCGTAGAGCCTCGCGCCTCCCTCCGAGATGTCGGTGACGAGGCAGTCGCGCGGCAGCGAGCCCGCCGATTGGATCTTGGCCACGCGATCGATGCTGTGGCACTCGTGCCGGCGTCTTTCCTTCAGCATGACGTTTTCAACCGCTGGAATGCGGGCCACCGCCAGCCAAGCTAGGCTCAAGTGGTTCAAAAATCCTTGTCCCGGGCGATGGGCGCGGCCCGAGGTCTCTGCGACCGCTGGCCGGGGGGCCGGCCGGGGGCTAGACTTTCGAATCCCCCGGCTCGGTCGCCCGGTCGCTGGTCACGGTAACGAATAGGCAAGAGTTCGATGCGATTCCCGACCTTGGCTTGCGCGGTGCTGTCGGCGGGATACGCCCAGGCCGCCACGATCTCCGTGCAATCGGCCGGGCCGGAGAAGCCCGCGGTTGTCGTCGTGCAGGGCACATTGAACCCCGGCGACGGGGAACGATTTTTCACGAAAGTCGCCGCGTTGACGACGGCGGTGGTTCGCTTTCAAAGCAACGGAGGCAGCGTAATAACCGGAATTCAGATCGGAGAGATGATCCGGTTGAAGGACTTCCACACCCTCGTGCCGGGCGGCGCGCGCTGCGCTTCCGCGTGCGCGCTGGCATGGCTGGGGGGCACCCGTCGCTTCATGGGACCGGGAGCGCGGATCGGGCTGCATGCGGCTTCCGACCCGAGGTCCGGGCAGGTGACCGGCGTCGGCAACGCGCTTCTGGGCGCCTACCTCAATCGGGTCGGGCTTCCATATTCCGCCGTAATCTATATCGCGCAAGCTGCACCGAATTCCGTCACTTGGCTGAGCTTCGCCGACGCCAAACGGCTCGGCATCGAGGTAACGCTCGTGGATTCCGCAGCGGGAATATCCGACCCGTCGGCGCGGATCCGCGTCGTCGCCGCCGTTTCCGACGGCTCATCCGGTCCGGTTGCGCGATAGCGGGACCCCGCCGCGCAACCCCGGCCCAAGATCCGATGTTTTTCGTTGCCAAGCGCGTCGCGCGGCAGCGACCCGCGTCTAGGCGGCCGGCGCCAATTGTCGCTGTGCGACTCGGTTGCGGCCGGTGGCCTTGGCCCGATAGAGCGCCTGGTCGGCCAGATCCGACAGTGCGCTCATGTCCTGTCCGGGGTGGAGGATCGATAGCCCGACGCTTGCCGTCGCGTGGATCGGCAAGCCATCCACGCTGGCGGCAGCGGCCGCGAACGCCGAACGCAGGCGCTCGGCTACCAGCAATGCGCCCTCCTGCGACGCGTTCGCCAGCAGAATGGCAAATTCCTCCCCGCCCAGCCGCCCGACGAGATCCGTCGGCCTCACGTTGCCGACCGTCGTCTGGGCAAAGATCTTCAGGACCTTGTCCCCCACGGCGTGCCCGAACTGATCGTTGATCGATTTGAAATGGTCGAGATCGATCATCAGCAGAGCGACCGGGCGACTGCCGGTCGCAATCAGCCTGGCCGCCTCCTGAAGGAAGGAACGCCGGTTCGCAAGTCCGGTCAGCGCGTCGGTCTTCGCGGCGGTCTTGTGGCGGAGCTCGGCGCGCTCCTTGGCCATTGCGAGCAGGATGAAGGCGGTCGAAATCGTGGCCAGCAGCGATTCGGTGCTGATCACAGTCAGCCACGCACTCGAGAACACATGCTCGTCGGTCGGCCAGGCCAGCTGCGCGATCAGCGGGCTGCGCAGCAGGAACACCGCGCCGTTGGCGAACAGAATGAAGATCGCCGGCCAGCGCGACAGCAGCCGCTCGGCACGCCCGCGCCAGAATTCATAGGCCGTGAGCCACATGAAGGTGGCGATGATGCCCGCGCTGAGCGAGGCGCGGATTGCCGAAGCCTGGGAGAATTCCAGGAACTGGCACGCCAGCAGCCAAATCGTCGCCCCGGTGATCAGCGAGCCCGGGCGCGGGGCGCGGGCATCGAAGATGCGCGCACCCGTCCAGGTCACCGCATAGGAGCTGAACAGGATCACGTCGGCGGCCGTGATCGTGATCGCATCCGGCAGCACGCCGTACATTCCATAGAGGCCGATCGAGAGCGAACGCAGGAGATTGGCGCATCCCCACCAGGCGACCGCCCGGACCGCCGTGTTCTGCATCCACGAGAACAGCAGCAGGATTCCGAGCATCGCCTCGACGTCGAGCGTGAGCAGAAACAGGGTCTTGAAATCGATGGACATGCCCCAGCCCCTAGCGTGCGGCTGTGCCCGTTCTATGCGGCGATTGCCAAATTTTGATGAACCGGATGCGTCGAACCCAACGGTCGTGCCGGCATGGTTCACGCCGGGTTGCCGAGCGGGCTAAAATTGCGAGAGGATGGGAATGATGCGGCGGAGCCGGGCCGACGCAAATTATTTCCAGTGCGGCGGCCAGGTCTTTCGCGTGACGGGCAGCGCCTCCATGCGGCGCATCCAGGCGCTGAGCGAGGGAGACGCCAAATCGGCCGCCGTCAGCCCGGGCTTTCGCTTGGCCATCCGCAGCACGAGCGCGACGTAGGGGTAGAGCGTGAAATCGACCGCGGAGAGTGCCCCGGCCAGATACTCGCCGGCGAACGCCGGCTCCCAAGAGGCGAGCTCCTTGGCGACGCCGGCACGGGCGGCGGCGATCTGCTCTTCCGACCAGCGCTCCGGCGGCGTGAACAGCACGGATTCCACCAGACGCTCCATGGCCGCGGCGAAATACTGGTCCGCTTCCCGCACCATGCGCCGTTGCAGGGCACGCTGACGGAGAACAGCCGCGGCTCGCCGAGCCGCTTGTCCTCGAGATACTCGACGATCGCCGCGGATTCGTAGAGCGCAAAGCCCTCGTCGACGATCACCGGCACCTTTTGGCGCGGATTGAGCGCGACAAACTCCGGTCTCTTGAGATCGCCTGCGTCGAACGACAGCAGCTTGAACTCGTACGCAATGCCCTTGTGCTCGAGCGCGAGCCAAACGCGCCACGCATAGGGCGAGCCCGATGCGTAGTAGAAAGTCAGAGCCATCGCGGTTTCCCCAAAACGCCTTGCGCCGCGCCAGCGAAACGATTTCGGTGCGATTTCGCAGAAGCTCCAGCGGGATCAGATCCCCGCCGGCGCCCTTTCCCTCCCGCACGATCGCGGATCACAACGGTAGCTCGGGCGCGTTCGGCTGCGCGCCTTCGATCGCGAGCAAGCGAAGCTTCGTGGCAACGCCGCCGTTGGCGGAAAAGCCGCCCGGCTTGCCGCCGGCCGCGACCACGCGATGGCACGGCACCAGGATCGCGAACGGGTTTCTGCCGAGCGCCTGGCCCACGGCGCGCGCCGAGCGAGGCGCGCCGAGCCGTGCCGCGATCTCGCCATAGGAGAGCGTCGCGCCCGGCGGAATCTTGCGCGCGACCCGATATACGCGGCGATGGAACGGCGGCACGCCGTCCATGTCGAGCTCGACGGCGGTTAGATCGCTCGCCTCGCCGCGCAGCAGCGCGGCGAGGCCGTCGACCGCAAGCTGGACGGCGGGCGGCGGCGCCGCTTCGCGCGCCTGCGGGAAGCGCCGGACGAGGCGCGCGTGCGTTTTCCGCTGCGTCCCCTCCGGAAGCTGCACGGCGAGGATGCCGCGCTCGCTCCACGCAACGGCGCAGCGGCCGATCGCCGTGTCGAACAAGGCAAATTCCTGGGCCTTCATGCTGCGATGTTGGCTCCCGCGGTGTGGCTCGACTTGGAGAATCTTGCTCCCGGCGGGTTGCGGCCGGGCGGTGTCGCCGCATGGTCCTCATGCTACCATGGTTGGGGCCTCGGTCGCATCCTCCGCGTGGTGTCGCGCCGAATTGACAGCGCGCGGGGCTACAGTCAATGAAATCCTGAAAGGCCTTCCATGCCGGCGAACAGCATCAACACTTGCCATCGTGCTTTTTTGCCACTTTCGCCCTGATTCGATTGCACTCGTTCGCGTAGGTATTGCCGTTACATCCGCAGACCGGCCGATACAGCTGAAAACAAAGCTGCCGGACTTTGACGCAAGTCCCATGACGGTCCGCCGGCCCGCATTGTCCCGGAGCCCGATCGCACCACAGCTCCCGACCGCAACGGCCGCCGACGGAGCCGTCGCATTTTTCTCCGATCTTGGCCGCGCTTGCACCGTCTGCCCCACACATCAGGGCCAGCACGGCTGTCGCGGCAATGACCGGCAGTTTGGGAAACATTGCTTCCTCCCCGGCGCGTCTCCGTTCCGGCCGTCGATGAGACGCGATACACATGCAGCGCGCCGCCGGGAGATCGCGAGCCTCAATGCTTCGGGTTCAGCCGGACACCTAGGGCCTCGCCGTCGATGAAATCAATCTGAGCGCTTGTAACAGAGCTGGCGCGCCGCAGTCGATGAAGATGGGCACTATTCGTTCGCCATTCCCCTATGATGCCGCAGCCCGCTAGGCGCCCCAATCAACAAAACTGCGACACTCTGCGACTTTGTACTACGCCTCGCGGGTGCTGCGTACAATTTCGCAACCGGTCCGGTTGCCCTTCGACAGCGGCCCTCTCGATCAATCCCACGATCGACGAGATGTGCCACAAGCAGAAATGCGCAGTGAATGCATCGGAGTGAAGGGAGAGCGTTCCCTTCACACGGGAGAGGTCGTAGGTTCAATCCCTACAGCGCCCACCAGCCTTCGCTCGCTTCGCGGGCTACGGCTCGGCAAGCCATCTACAGACCATCAACAGTGAAGCGAGCGAAGGCTGCCGCGTCGAAGCCCGAAGGGCGAAGACGGGCGAAGTCGCGCGCAATCCGGACCATCACGCCTACCTGGCAATTACTATCGAGGCTCACCGCGACTACCCGCAGAGTGAGGCGCGCCGGCATCCGGAACGAGGCGTTGCGTGAAGAACGCCAGGATCTCGTCGCGTGCCTCGATGGTCGGCTGGCCGGCCGCGTCGATCAGGTGGGCCGTCACAACGCTGTGCGGGCACGCAACGCGCTCCGCGAAGAAGGGCGCCACATCGGTGTTTGCCGCGCTGTCGGGGAGCACGCGCCCGACGAAGCGGTCGCCGAGCGCCGCCGCATAGGCGGCGAAGCGCTCGGCGCGGCAGAACCGATCCCCGGCGAAGCGATAGGCGAGCACGGTGAGGTCCTCCCGCTCGAGCCGGTCGCGCACCGCCTTGATCTCCTCGGCGGCGATCTCGAGGCCGGCGGGATCGTTGAGCGGCAGCGCGGGCTGGGAGAGCACCGGCGCCAGCATCGCGGGCTCGAGCATCATGGTGAGCGCGAAGTTTCCGGTGAAGCACATTCCGATGGCGCCGACGCCGCGGCCGCCGCACTCCCGGTGGGCGAGGCGCGCGAGCGCGCGCAGCCATTGCGTCACCTGGCTCGACCGGCCGGCCGCGAGCGCGCGGAACTCGGCACTGACGCAGGCTTGCTTGAAGACCGCGACGCCTTCCTCGGTGCGCGGCACGGCGCCGTCGCGGCCGAACAGCGAGGGCATGTAGACCGCAAATCCGGCGTCTCGCACCCAACGGGCGAAGCGCGCGACCTCCGGGCTGATTCCCGGCATCTCGCTCATGACGATGACCGCCGGTCCGCGGCCGGCGACGTACACCCGCCTGGCCACGCCGTCGAACGCGATCTCGCGTGGCGCGAAATCCTCCAGCGGATCGTCCTGCTTCATGCTGCGCGCCGGCATGGTTGCACCATCTAGGTCTAGATTATAGACTCAGGAGAGCACACCTGGATCCGTATTTGCAACTCAGAAAATCGCGAACCGCCATGGCCGAAATTCCGCTCAGACACCGCTCGCCGGTATCGCTGCGCGACTGCAATCTGTCCAAGAGCTTCGAGCTCATCGGCGACCGCTGGACCCTGCTGATCCTGCGATCGGCATTCTGGGGCCTGCGGCGCTTCGACGATTTCCGGGCGGACATCGACGTGCCGCGCAGCGTGCTCAGCAACCGGCTGGCCGCCCTGGTCGAGAGCGGCATCATGGAGCGCCGCGAGTACCGCGAGGCGGGTCAGCGTGCGCGGATCGAGTACCCGCTGACCCGGATGGGACAGGCGCTCGGCCTGCCGTTCATGGCGATGACCGCACCTCTGACGCTGCGGTCGAAATCGACCGGTCAAAAATTTTCGGTCGCGCTCGTCGACGAACGCGGCAGACGCGCGAAGGGATCGGATATCGAGATGGTCATCGATTCGAGATTTGAGCGCAAACGCCGCCGGTGAGCCGACCCGTCAACGAAGCGCGCCCGCGTGACGCGCGCATACGTTCGCCTCCTGGCTCACCACCTCCGTGCGAAGGTATGACCGCGCCAACATGCCTTGTTTTCGCTCCGTGCACGATCGCTCTTGCAATCCCAGCCCCGCTCTCCCGATGCGGTGAGACTTGCAATCGCCTCAGGCAAACCGAACTCTCCTCGCCTCTTTCAATGCGGCGGCAAGCCGATCGACTCCCAACTCGATGGCTGCGACATCGACAGCTGCGAAGCCGAGAACGAGTCCATTCGGAACCCGGTGTTTGATGACGTACTGCGACACCGGCCGCACTTCGACGCCGCGTTCCGCCGCGGCGGCGGCAGCGCGCCGGTCGTCGATCTCAGCAGGCAACCACCCGATGATCTCCAATCCCACGCACTCGGGCGCTAGATCAAGGATCTCAGGGTGCCCGCGGGTCGCTTCCCGCAGCGTCATCAGACGAGAGCCATAAAGTTCCCGCATGGCTCGCAGGTGTCTTGCGAAGTGGCCTTCAGAGATAAAGTCACACAGCACAACCTGGTCGAACACGGCCGGAAATCGGTCTACAAGCGATCGCGCAGCCATGAAGCCGTCGACAAGCCCGGCCGGAAGCACCAGATATGCCAGGCGCAAACCGGGAAACAGCATCTTGCTGAACGAGCCGGCGAAAAGCACGGCGTCGCGGCTATCCAAGCTTTTGAGCGCGACAATGGGCGCCCCGTCGTAACGGAACTCGCTGTCGTAATCGTCCTCGAAAATCCAAGCGCCTTGTCGACAAGCCCAGTCTAGGAGCGCGAGCCGGCGTTCCAGAGAAAGACGGCTCCCAAGGGGTACTTGGTGTGCCGGTGTGACGTAAGCAAGCCGAGCCGCAAGACAGAGGCGGCGCCCTGCAGCGACATCGATTCCATGCGCATCGACCGGAACCGGCATCAACTTCGCGCCCGCCGATTCCAGGAGGAGCCGTGCCCCTGGATATCCCGGATCCTCGATCCACACGGGATCATTGCGATCAAGCAGTAAGCGAGCTGCAAGGTCGAGAGCCTGTTGCACGCTAGAGACGATGAAAATCTGGTCGGCATCACAGACCACACCGCGCGCCGAACCGAGATAGGCGGCCACCGCTTCTCGTAACGGTTTATAGCCGCGGGGATCGCCTATTCCCAACAGCTCTCGACGGGCGAGGCGGTGACGGCGGGCGGCAATCCGCGTCCAGAGCGCCAGTGGGAATGCATGAAGATCGGGCTGATATGCCCGAAAGGGAACGCCGACGCGTGCCGTGGGCTGAAGCGGGAAACACGTTTCAGTCATCTGCCGGCCACGTGCCGAGAAGGCGGGCGACCTCCTCCTCGCATGCGCAATCGAATTCCGCGACCTCAGGACCTTTTGATCGGGAACGCTGCTCGAGACGAAGGTGCCCGCACCGACTTTGCTCGAGACATAGCCTTCGGCGCTCAACCGATTGAAGGCGTCGACCACGGTTCCGCGTGCGAGATCGTATTGGCCTGCAAGGTCGCGCGAGGACGGCAATCGCATTCCGGCCCCCAACCTCCCGTCTAGGATGGCGGCGCGGATTTGCTGGTAAAGCCATCGCGAGCGAGGCTTCCCGCGCGGTCGAACCTCGAGCGGGAAATCCTGTAAACGCGATCGCTTCGGCATGGCAGCGTCCAAAATGGACCACGAAAAAATTCAAAAATGGCCCAGGCACGAAGGCCAATCTTCCCTAGTTTCTTAATCAATACGCGTGCCCGCCGACCGGGTTCCCGCACGAGCCGGCACGATTCCGCCGAGATCGAGGAGTCCCGCATGGTTCTCGTCACCGCCATTCCATTCGACGAACTGCGTCGGTCGCGTTGGCGCAAGTTTATGTGCGCGGCCCCGCCCATCGCCGCGCTGGTTTACCCCGCAGCGCTCTTTGCGCTCCATCTCAGCTTCGGCCGCGTTCGTGACGCCGTGGAAACAGGCGAGAGGCTGTTGGGCGCCTGCGCGGTCGGCATATCCCTGTTGCTCACCTATGGCATTCCCGTTCTCGCCTTCATCGTTGCATACCATTTGGGGCGGGACGCCAATCAATCTTCGCGCGGACCGCGGATCACGGCTCATCTCGCGGTGGCCAGCCCACCGCTGTTCACGATGATTGGCGTCGGTTTCTATATGGCAGGTATTGCCAATGGCGATTACGTCTTGTGGGGGCTCATCTGGATACCCGCCGCGATTCTGACATCGAGGTCCTCTCGGACGACCGACATAACGGAGAACCAGTCTCGGCATCCGCGCGCGCCGGCGCTTCGGACCGCTCACGGGATTTCGGCCGCTGCCATTTTGCTCATCTTCCTGGTGCCGCACATCGCCAACCACCTGACGGCGATCTGGAGCATTGACGGGCATAAGACAGTGATGCGCGTGCTTCGGCACGTCTATCGCACCGACATCGTCCAGCCGCTCCTGCTCGCTCTCGTCACCTTTCAGATTGCAAGCGGAGTTGCATTGTGGCGAGCGCGCATGCGTATCGAGGCTGATTTATTCGGAACGATGCAGACCGCGGCCGGAATATACCTGGCCGTCTTTATCGTCTCACATTTGATTGCCGTGTTCGTGCTGGGACGCATGGTAATGAAAGTCGACACCGATTTTCTTTTCGCGTCCGGCGCGCCGACCGGCCTGCTCTATGACGCGTGGAACGTCAGGCTCATTCCGCATTATTCGCTGGCAGTGTGGGCGCTGTTCGTTCACCTCGCCTGTGGGCTCAGAGTGCTCCTGTCGCATGGCATTTCGATTTCGGCGGCAAACAGGTTTGCCTGGTCGATGATCGGACTCGGCGCCGCCGTTGCCGCCACGATCATTTTGTCAATGTGCGGACTGCACATTCGTCCGCAATCGACAGCGTGAGAATCCGGATCGCAGCTGATGTCTTGTTCAATCGGTCGCAGCGACCCCGCACAGAGGAGCGGGCATGATGACCAACCGCACGGGTTTCGTGCCGAACAGCCGGCTCGGCGAGGGCTACGTGGCGATCATCATGATCGTTGCGGGGCTCGGGATGCTTGGTGCCGGTATCTGGGCGTGGCTGGCGCCACTCTCGTTCGCGCAGGCCGTGGCCTTTTCCTACCATGAGCATTTCCTGCACGATCTTGGCGTATTCCAGATCGGCATCGGTGTCGCGCTGCTGGTCGCCATGGTCTGCAGGGATGCGCGCGCCGTCGCGCTGACCGCTTTGCTGACAACCAACATCCTGCATGCGATAAACCACGCTTACGACCGGCACCTCGGCGGCCATGACAGCGACGCTTACCTCCTCGCCGCGCTGTCCCTGCTTGTCGCCGCCGCCCTGGTCCTCCGCCTTCGCGATATTCGTCGGCCCGCGGCAGGGAAACGGCATGGAGCGGCGCCGTGAGAGTCTTGGTAGCAGGCGCGACCGGCGCAATCGGCCGTCCGCTCGTCCGGGCCCTGCTGGGCGCCGGACGCGAGGTCATGGGCCTATCGCGCAGTCAGGCCGGCAGTCACGAACTGACCAGGCTGGGCGCCGAGCCGATTCGCGCCGATGCGATGGACCGAGACGGCCTCCTGCGGGCGATCGAGGGCAAGCGGGCGGACGCGGTCATCCACCAGGCGACCGCGCTCAAGAATGCGAAATTAACGGAGCGGCGGCTGCGCAACGACCCGACGACGGCGCTCCGCATCAAGGGCACCGGGAATCTTCTAGCCGCCGCCCGTTTGCTGGGTGCCCGGCGTTTCCTGACCCAGTCCCTTGTGCTCGGCTACGGCTATGTCGACCATCGCGCCAGGATGCTCACCGAAGAAGACCCGTTCGGCAAGAGCCGAGGCAGTCTCGTCGACCCGGTCGTGGCTGGGCTGCTTTCAACCGAGGAGCAGACCCTCAACACCGATGGAATCGATGGAATAGCGCTGCGCTACGGCATCTTCTATGGTCCCGGCACCTTCAGCGATCTGTTCGTCGACTTGCTGCGCAAGCGACGCCTGTTCCTGCCGCCCGGCGAAGGCGGCACAGCCTGCTGGATCCATGTCCGCGATGCTGCGGCGGCGACTATGGCGGCGCTGGAGCGGGGGAGGGCCGGTCAGGCGTACAACATCGTCGACGACGAACCGGTGACCTGGCGGTCGTTCGTCACGGCACTGGCGGAGGCCAATGGCACGCCGCGTCCGCTCACGGTTCCCGGCCTAGTGATCCGCCTGGTCGCACCGTACGTGGCCGCACTCGTGATGGACACCTCTATGCGCGTTTCACACGCCAAAGCCACCCGCGAGCTCGGCTGGACCCCGACCATGCCCAGCTACCGAGACGGCATCCGCGCGGCGACAGCCGATTTGGATTCGCAAACTCCTCCGATGCAGAGTTTGGCAGCGGCATCGGAGTCGCTGCCGCCGCCCCCGTGACAATCATCTTGTCCATGTACGAACTGCACATTGTCATCAGGGCTCCAGCGTAAGCGATGCATGGAAAACAAAACGCAAGTGCCCCGTGGTGGCCTGCAGCTCTGTCGTCGCCTACTTGTGCGAGACGCCGATCGCAGCGACGACTTCGCCACTTTTCAACAAAGAACAGGACATCCCCAATGCGCGACGTGTTGCTCTACGCGTCTGGGACACTGGGCTTAGCGGCGGCCTTCTTGCACGGGTTGCTCGGCGAGACGCGGGTGTTTGCGCGCGTCCGGATCGAGCCGGAGCGACTGAGGCGGCTAATCCAGCTTGTCTGGCACTGCAGCGCGGTGGCGTGGGCTGGTGTCGCCGTCCTGCTGATCGTTGCTCCATGGCTGGGTTCGCAGATGGCCCGACATTGGATCGTCGGCGTAGCCGTTGTTATCTACGGCTTTGGTGCTATTGCTAATGCCTGGGCAATGCGCGGGCGAAGCTTCGGTTGGGCCATGTTGACGATAGTGGTCGGCTTGGCTGTTGCCGGCCTATGATGCCGGTATGGGCCGGTGACGGCAGAGGCGTGGCGCACTGTTGCCGCTGGCTTTGCGGCTGTCGTCCTCATGTGGAGCCATTGGACGCTGCGTTGCATACAGGGATTGAGACGTCCTCTCAGTGATGAACCGCCGCACGCGGCCGCCGTTTTCAACTGCTTAGAAGATGAGAGGAACAGAAGCGCATCAGCCGCTCCTGATCAGTTAAGCGCAAGAGTCTGCTATTTGGATCGACCGCAGCGGCGCCGGGGATGGTAGGAGAAGAGGTCGTCAAGAACGCGACAGACACGCGACCAGTAGCCGGAGCATGATTGGCACGTGAGCATCCAGGCACGTCACTGATTGATGTAGAAGCAAAAATGGCGCGCCCGACAGGAGGCGCCACCCGGCCGATCAAGCCACGATATTTCCTCAACAATTTAGCCTGCCTGCCAAGGCTTTGATACCACCTGAATGTACCATCGGCAAATGGGGAAAGGCCGCACCACACGTATGTTCCCGGCGTTTAGGCTGGTACAAGTGCACGGATCGCCATCATCGCTTCTTGGGAACTCGGCCATGCGGCTGCAAACTTATGGCCGCCAAAAAAGCCATCAGCCGCGTGGAAGCCGAGCGCGCGGTATACCTCGAACTGCTCCTCTGTGAAGAACTGGTCGTTTGTAGTCTCGTGCGGGAACCGCGGATTTCGATCCTTGTAGTCTAATATGTAATCATCCTCATCCCCGGTGAGCGATGATTTGATATATAACAAAACTCCATCCGGCCCCTCTGGATAAAGGATGCGGCCAACCGCGCAGTGCGGGCCAGTTTTACGCGTTGGGAAAGCCCGTTCTTCGGACTCGAAGCTCTCGGTCACGCGGTGCGTCATTCTTGCGATGTCCCGCCACGGAAGCTGAATCCGCACGCCTAGCCCGTCTTATTCATGACGACCGTTTGTGACGGCTGGAACATTTTCGGCCGTCGGGGAGGCACGCGCGACCGCCTCGGCTTTTTCACCGCTCTCTGGATCAGACTTTGACTGTGACGGCTGGAACATTTTCGGCCGTCGGGGAGGCACGCGCGACCGCCTCGGCTTTTTCACCGCTCTCTGGATCAGACTTTGACGACGCGTTGGAGGATAGGAGCGGGGTGACCGGGGCTCAGGCCCCGTGGGTCAGGGGCCTCGCGGGAGGAGCGCCTTCGCCAGTCCGCGGAACAGATCGGCCTCGGGACAGGCTGCCGCAAAAGCGAGGCGGACGCGGCTTTTGGTCTCGACGACGCGAGCTGCGATTTTCAGAAGCCTGTGCCTAAGGGTCGCGAACTCCGCGGTTGCGAGATCGCGGATCTTTGGAATGGCATCGCGGACGGTGAGCATGAGCCAATAGGCGGCGGTATGGAAGACGAGGCGAACCTGGTTGGCAAGCGCGGAACGGCAACTGGTGCGATCGGACGCGAGTTGCGTCTTGTGCAGCTTGATCAGATTTTCCGCCTGCCCGCGCGCGCAGTAGAGGCTGTCGTAGATCCACTGTGCCGAGCCGATCCCTAGGCTCGTGACGACGTAGCGAGTGTCGAGCCCGAGTTCGGTCGCTTCGATGCGGGCGACGACGCGACGCTCGCGATCCCAGGATCCTGCCGCGTGGCGGGTTTCGGTATAGCCGCGCACCACCGCCTTGTTGTCCACGGCGCGGTCGGTTCGAATCGCATCGGCGACCTCGTCGACCTTCTGGGCGAGCGGCTTGGTGCCGGACAGGCCGAAGATGTAGTCGATGCCGTTCTGCTCGCACCAAGTCATCGCCTCGGGCCTGGCGTAATGACCATCGCCTCGGAAGGTGATGTGGGTCTCCGGCCAGCGCCGGCGGATGCGCCGGACGAGGCGGCGCAGATGGGAGCGCACCTCGACGCCGCTCGGCGTCTTGCCGGGACGCAGGACGACGGCGACCGGTCGGCTGCGCTCGGTGTCGTAGACGTGGATCGGCAGGAAGCAGCGTTCGTCGTAGTGGGCGTTGAAGAGCGAGAGCTGCTGATATCCGTGCACCACGTCGACCGTGTCGTCGATGTCGAGCGTGACTGCGCTTGGCACACGCGTGTAACTGTCCATCCAAAGATCGACGAGCGCATAGGTCAGCCGGATGACCTCCCGCAGGCGCGGTGCGTTCTCCAGGCGAGACAGCGTCGGCTGCGAACACAGATCCCGATCCGTGTCCGGCAGCCGCCCGCAGGCAAGCTTGAATGCCGGGTCGGCGCGCAGATGATCAAGATCATCGCTGTCCTCGTAGCCGCACGCGATGGCAAACATGCGGGCGCGGATCATGTCAGCAAGGCTGTGCACGATCCGCGTCGCATCGCGCCGCTCGGGGAACACCAAGGACAGCTTCTCGGCCACCCCGATGCGCCGGTCGGCCATGGCGAGAAGCATGACGCCCCCATTGGATGTCAGTCGGCCGCCGTCGAAGGCGGCTGTGATCTTCTTGCGGGAGACGGCTGGAAACGAGAACGGCAGAATCGTATCGTCGGTCATGGCGAGTGTGGCGACCAGCATCGGTGCGAAGGGTTGGTCTCAGCAACCGAATCCTACGCCATGTCAGAGGCTTATGCCACGCTCGCCAGCCTCTCTGCACATCCCTGATGAATAAGACGGG
>WNFY01000720.1_pt1 | contig 34650 bp, 31 predicted proteins | sample 5400091 | NCBI WGS metagenome assembly WNFY01 (sample SAMN13153364, study PRJNA577476) | soil metagenome | isolation source: 60 cm soil or saprolite under grassland replicate 1 | place: USA:California | collected 2016-06-15 | reverse complement strand
ATCCCGACCTTGCCGCCCAATATTGGGACTGGGCAGAACAAGATGATATGACAGATGCCGAACCAAAGATCTTCGCAGAAGACCAGACGGTTCTGGCTTCCCATAAACCCTACAAGATCTTTATTGTGGCTGTTCCATTTCCAATGTCACAAGACGAGGCAACTGCATTATCAAAACACGACGCTTCTCCATTGGCAAGAGCCTTGACGACTCCATCATCACTAGATGATATGAACTCAATATATAGTGGCCGAGATATTCTACAAGGAGCATATGTACAACAAAAAGAATATAACGACTCCCATTCCAACATGCAAGTATACTTACTTATCGCAAACATTGGGAGCCTATCATCGCTGAATATAACTTCAAACCAGCAAGCAGTAGCAAATCAAATCAGGCAGGCAATCCATGCAGACCCCAGGATCGTGGGAGTAGTGGGTCTGCCTTTTGGCTCCAATGATCTCATTAATGCATTAAGTCAGGCAAATATACCAATGGTTTCAATTGCACCTGCTGAATATGATAGTGGCAATCAATATCTATTGAGTGTTGCACCTTCTATAAGCGACGAGGCTGCGGCTGCGGCATCGTATATTGGTAACACTCTACACTTTGAACATGTATTTGTCGCTTATGCTTCTGATAGCAAATATAGTCAATATAGCGCGAAGTTAGCAAAAGCATTTATTAATGCATTTGCTACCATAGCTCCCCTTTCCTCTATTAACCCTTATCCTGGTGGAAGCACATCCGACATCGAGCGGATTGCGCGGCAGGCTGTGAACGATCAAGTTGACGCAATCTATATCGTCGGTCCTTACACCGATGCCAATACTCTTCTTGCCGACCTGCACACTATGAATTCCCAGATAGTAGTTATGGGTGGAGATAGTACCTATCAGTCAATACATGCTCCCGATACTATGAGAGCTAACTTTACTGGCATGCTTTTTACCGCATTTGCCTTTGCTGACGAATGGCATATACAGGGTCTTAGCACCCCTCCATTCATTCAGGATTACTGGAAAGACTATGATCCAGATAAAAAGCATGCAGGTAATCCTTATACCTATAGCAAAGCTGACAGTGATACAATCCTTTCTTACGATGCGATGTCTTTGCTCACAAGTGCCAGCGATGTTGTTCTCCAGAAAGGACTAACTCTCACTTCAGAAACTCTGCTGAAAGCGTTAAGGCAATTTACTCCCAACCATAAATTGCAAGGGGTAAGTGGACAAATCTCTTTTGAAGTGAATAATAGTGTCCCATATAAGAAAGCTATCCTCATGTTATCTATACAATCCGGTGGATCGAAGTCCCTCGTAGTACAAAGTGGTAGCTATCGCTAATCCATATACGAAGGAGGTTTGCAGTGACTTTACAGCAAAAATTAGCACAAAACAGACTTATGCTCGATCTCCGTGCAGGAAAACTAACACGTCGTGCTTTTTTCAAGCGAACCTTTGAGATAGGTCTTACAGGAAGTGCTGCGACTGTCCTTTTTGAATCCTGTGACTCCTCAGCGCCATCTTCCAAGACAAGTAATACGCCAACAGGTCTATTTACTCTTCGATGGGAAAACGAGGGAGACACAAACGGATCACTTGCGTATCTTGCTGATAAATTTCAGCACATGAATTCATCTGCCATTAAGGTTGCACAATTCCCTGGTCCATCTGGCACAGACACTAATGGTAGCAATTCGGCAATGTACGACGACTTTTTTAATAAGCTGCGTAATGGCTCAGAAAGTCCCGATGTACTCTCACTAGATGTTGTCTGGGTAAGCTCCTTCGCAAACAGGAACTGGATCGTGCCTCTGGATGATCGCTGGTTAAAAGGAGAGCGTGATAAGTATTTGCCTGTTCCTCTAGAAGCAGTTAATTTTAACCATCGCATCTGGGCAGCACCGTTACATACTGATGTTGGAATATTATTTTATCGCACAGATATGCCCGATATTATTCCTGGTCCTCCTACGACATGGGAAGAGTTAAAAGCTATGGCGAATGCAGCTATGGCAAGCAAAAAAGCGCGCTGGGGCTATGTCTGGCAAGGAGACCAGTATGAAGGTCTGGTCTGCAACTTTATAGAAGTCTTATCCAGTTATGCCGGTGCAATTCTTGATGCTCATAACAACATCATAGTGAATAGCACCTCTGCTCAGCAGGCTCTCACAGAGATGACCAGTTGGATAGGTACAATTTCACCACCTGAAATTGTGACATATGAGGAAGGGGATGCAGCCAGTAAGTGGCTAAATGGAGAAGCGGCCTTTATGCGGAACTGGCCCAACAGGATTGTACAGAGTAACGACGCACGCCAGTCCAGAATTGCAGGCAATTTTGATATAGCACCCCTCCCATCCGGTGCAAAATCCTGCCTTGGCGGCTGGCAACTGGCAATTAACAAGTTTTCCAAAAACCAGGATGCTGCATGGGAATTTATCAAATGGATGCTGCAATACGATGCACAACAGTATCTTGCGGTCCAAGAAGACTTTCCTGTGACGTTGCAAAGTATCTATAAAGACCCTTATGTAACACAGAACAATATCTTCCTGCCAAAACTTCAACCCATCCTTGCAAATGCCCAGTTTCGTCCCGTTTCACCCCGCTATCAGGATATCGCGAAAGCTATTGAATTACGTGTGAACCAGGCACTCAGGGCACCAGGAGAAAAAACTCAGTACAGTCCGGCAAAAGCGCTACAAGACCTGAAAAAGGATTTAGAACAGATCGTTCAGCCGGGCTAGTACTTGCTCGAATAGAACAACAGTAGAAATAAGCAGTAGCCAATTCATATTTATGCATAGGCCGCAGCATATGAGAATACACATTAGCAGTTACTTCAATACTACTATGCCCTAACAACTCCTGCACCACTTTCAGAGAAACACCCGGGTAAACAGGGCGATTGAAAAGTCGCTGCCATGGATCCGTAGAGGCAGGCCTTGCGTCTGCTGGAGTCGTGCCCGGACACCTGGCGAGCCGCGCCCGCTCACAAGGCAGACGCAAGGCCTGCCTCTACGAAGGCTTTTCAATCGCCCCGCCGAGTAAAAATTAGAGGTAGACAAACACCCTTGCTAGGCCCTATACTAGAAAGTGCATTCCGACGCATAGACATGATGTCTGTTTTTTAATGGTACAGGGGAGAAGTCCACGCATGAGCAAAATTAAAATGCGTTGCATCACCTGCGGCAAGTGGTTTCAGTCGGCAAATGCTAAAGAAGTAACTTGCCCCGAGTGCACGCAAAAAGCGAGAAAAGAGAAGTTGGCGACGAAGAATGCGCCACCTGTGTCAAATAAGCCCGGAGGAACCGCTGGTCCCGGAATTCAGAATCGTCCAGCCGTCCCACCACCTCCCAAACCCAAACCAGTGCAGAGTGGTACTGCTCACTGGCTTGATACCCTCGAAGATGCAGAGGTTGGTCAACCTGATCAGCCACCACCTCGTCCCACGTTGCCTACTCCGCCCCCTAAGCCCAGAGATAATCCTAGCGCGCCAGGTGGGTTCCGCAGCCCGGCTGGCTCTGGCGATCGAGAGCGTGGCCCCGGCAATTATCGCGAGGGTGGTAGCCGCGGACCCGGCGGCTATCGTGAAGAAAATCGCGGCCCCGGTGGCTATCGGGTCGGTGGAGGTTCCGGTCTACCAGGAACAACAATCGGGCAACGTCCACGCCAGCCTATGGAAGGGGGACCGCGTGGTCCACGCCCGGATCGACCACCACGTCCAGGTGGTCCTCGTGAAGGTGGCCCCGGCGGTCAGAAACCGAGAGGCAAGGGCAAGCCAACTGGCACACCCAGGCCAGCAGCACCGCCCAAACCAAAGCGCGAGAAGACACCACCGCCTCAGCCCTTTACTCCCACATCGGAGCAGATTACCCAGGTTGAGGAACGCTATCTCGAACTGGCAACTCCCGCCGAGTTCGACGGCATTCGCACGCAGATTGGCCGTGAACTGGGCATCCCGAAGAAAGCGGTGAAAAAGATCATCAAAGAACTGCGCGATCGTCAGGGTATTCCAAGCTGGTGGGAACTGCAAACATACAAAGGCAGCCCGGAGGAGCTGGAACGCATCAAAAATGCCTATCTACCCCTTCTCCCCGTGCCTCCTGTCGGTGTGCATAAACAGATTGCCGATCAGCTCGAGCTTAAAGCTGGCATCGTCTACCAGGCGATCAAAGCTATACGCCTGGAGATGAATCTGCCACAGTATAACGATCCTTCTTTACACGGACCGGACTTTGTGGCAAGCCAGAAGAGCAATCATGCAAAAACTGAGGAGAAGTCCGAGGAAGAGACCGTAGAGGAAACTCCCGTGACGGAGGCCGAATCCGACGTGAAAGGCGTAGAAGCTGCAACTTCAGGCAGCGAAAACACAGATACAACCGCCAGTACAGTTAGTGTCACCGAAGGTACAGCGCCTTCCGAGGCATAACCGTGATCAAGGGAGAGAGTGATACATCGGCGGACGCGATGATGTTTTTGACAATTTCATCATCGCGTCCCTTTCTCGTTGGAAGATTTTCGAGCATAGAGCAGATATAGAACTATTAAGGAGGTATCTTTTGAGCGCAGAGAAAGCTTTTGTTAAGGATTGTTTATTCTGTAGAATCGCTGCAGGCGAGATACCAGCTAAGACTGTCTACCAGGATGAAGATGTACTGGCTTTTCAGGATATCCAGCCACAGGCACCACAGCATGTACTGATTATTCCGCGCCGTCATATCGCGGACTCTTTGAATGATCTTCGGACAGAAGACGAACAGGTCCTGCTCAAACTCTTTTACGCTGCAAGAACTATTGCACGCGAACTGGGCATCGAACAGAGCGGATACCGTCTCCTGACGAATACCGGGCGCAACGCAGGTCAATCCGTTTTCCACATGCATTTTCATCTCCTGGGTGGTGCTCCTCTTGGCTTATTTGGCGCGCCACGACGCTCATCAGCCAGTGAGTAAGCTAGCAGGAAAAGATGTACAAAGGTAATTCCATGCGCATTACTATTGACTATACAGCAGCTATCCGCCAGGGTGCGGGTATTGGTTCCTATGTACGTAACCTTGTCGCAGCGCTCCTTGCTCAGGATATTGACAACCAGTATATGCTGCTTACCAGTGGACAACCGACACCGGAGCATCCACTCCCTTCTGCACCAAATGCCCGTGGTCGGAGCATCTTCATCCCTGACCGCTATCTGAATATTCTCTGGTATCGCTGGCGTTTGCCCCTTCCCGCGACGCTCTTTTCGGGCGCGACGGATCTCTATCATGGCCCCGACTTTGTGCTCCCTCCACTCGGTAAGAAGGTGCGCAAGATCGTCACCATCCACGACCTCGCCTTTCTGGAGCATCCCGAATATGCAGTTCCCTCGCTGGCGGCTTATCTGCGCAAAGTAGTACCTGAGTCGGTTGCCGCAGCTGATGTAGTCGCAACGGTCTCTCACGAGGTAAGCCGCACACTGATCGAGCACTTCCAGACTCCACGTGAGAAGATTACAGTCATCCCGAACGGCGTCGCCGCCTACTTTCGCCGCATCACCGATCCCCTTATTCTAAACGCGACTCGTCATAAGTTCGGCCTGAAACATCCGCTGGTGTTAGGCGTCGGTACACTGGAACCACGCAAAAATCACCTGGGTCTGATCAAGGCGTTTTACCAGGCACAGAAGAAGAAGCAGGGACCGGCGCTGCTCGCCATTGCCGGAGGACAGGGCTGGCTTTATGAAGAGACGCAGAAACTGGTGGCAGAACTTAAATTGGAGCGCAAAGTCCGTTTTCTGGGCCGTGTGACCGATCTTGAGTTGATAACCCTGTATAGCATGGCTGATGTCTTCGCCTTTCCTTCCTTTTTTGAAGGGTTCGGCATTCCTCCTCTCGAAGCTATGGCTTGTGGTGCACCAGTCATCACCTCCAATACATCCTCGCTGCCAGAGGTAGCTGGAGATGCCGCTTTGCTGGTTGATCCCAATGATATCAACGCACTGGCACAAGCCGTCTTGAACATCCTGGGGAACGAGCAACTACGTACTGAACTGGTACAGAAGGGCTATCAGCAAGTACAAAAGTATACATGGGCCACGTCGGCTCGTAAAATGTTAAATGTATACCAGAAAATGTATGCTGGAGAAATCGACTTCATCGCCGAGGGAATCCTTTAAATGAAAATAGGTATTAATGCTCTTTTTTTTCAATATCCTGCCACGGGTAGTGGACAATATATGACCCATTTACTTTCTGCACTTGCTGAAATTGATCAAGAGAACGAGTATGTTTTATTGGGGCCGCAGCCAGTAGAGACCTCTCTGAATGCCTTTCCCTATCATGTGCAGCCATTACCTGGCTTTGCAAACAATAATCGCAATATCGGCAAAGTGTTGTGGGAACAATTCACAGGACCAGGAGCGGCGCATAAGGAGGGCGTGGATATTTTCCATGTCCCCTATTTTGCGCCTCCTCTATTCCCTCGCACTTCGACGGTGGTGACTATTCACGATGTTATCCCTATACGCCTGCCTGCCTACCAACCAGATAGCAGGATCAGGGCCTATATGCGCCTTGTCACACGTGCCGCTCATAACGCAAATCTGATCATTACCGTTTCGCAGCACGCCCGACAGGATATCATCGATACGATCAAGTTGCCTGCCGAGCGTATTCGTGTGATCTATGAGGCGGCTGGTAAGGAGTATCGACCGGTCGCCGATCCTGACCTCCTGGCAACTGTCCGCCAGCGCTATGGTTTGAACGATCGCTACATCCTCTATCTCGGTGGCCTGGATCAACGCAAGAATGTGCCACAACTGGTTCATGCATTTGCCCATGTACATCGCCTGATTGGTGATCCCAATCTGCAATTGCTTATCGCAGGCAATCCCGATAAACAAAAAGGACCGCTCTTCCCGGATCCTCGCCCTGTTGCCGCGGATCTGGGTATGACGGGGCAGATCATTTATCGTTTTATCGAGGAGGAAGACAAGCCAGTTCTCTATAGTGGTGCCAGCCTGTTCGTCTTTCCATCACTCTACGAGGGCTTCGGACTAACGCCCCTGGAGGCGATGAGTTGTGGTGCGCCAGTCGTTTGCTCCAATCGTACCTCGCTCCCGGAGGTAGTCGGGGATGCAGCTATTACGGTTGATCCCGAGAACACCCAGGAGCTGGTTGAAGCGATGCGGCGCGTGCTGGTCGATGATGTGTTACAAGCTGGTCTGCGTGCACGTTCATTACAAAGAGCTACGCAGTTCAGTTGGCAGAAAGCCGCAACTGAAACACTGGCTGTTTATGAAGAGGCTCTAGCACGCAAGAAGACTAGCGCACAGAGGAAGAAATAAGAAGATGCGTGTATTGATGATTTCCAAGGCCCTCGTTGCGGGGACCTCGCAGCGTAAACTAGAAGAGATAGCACGTTGCCCTGACGTTGAACTTACCCTGGTTACACCAGAATACTGGCTGAGCGATGATGGTAGCAAACAGGTACTAGAACGGCTCTACACGAGCGGTTATGAGATGATTGTGACACCGATGGCTTTGAATGGGAATTTCCACCTGCATTATTATCCACAACTCGGGCAGATTATGCGCGATAGAAAGCCGGATGTTGTGCACATCGACGAGGAGCCGTATAATTTCGCTACCTTCCAGGCAATGCGCCTGGCTCAACAATTGAAGGCGCGAGCCCTGTTCTTCACCTGGCAAAACCTCTACCGCAACTATCCTCCTCCTTTCCGGCAGATCGAGTTATATAACTACCGCCATGCTACAGCAGCGCTTGCTGGCAACCGCGATGCCTCTGATGTCATACGCAGCAAGGGTTACCAGGGTCCCATTCATATTATCCCGCAGTTTGGCTTCGATACCGAGATCTACAGCCGCAAGGAACCGCGCCATGTGCGCAAACCCGGCGCTCCCTTCACCATGGGCTTCATTGGTCGTCTGAAAGAAGAAAAGGGCCTGTCTTTGATGGTCGAGGCTCTGACATACCTGCCTGAGTATTGTCGCGTCGCCTTTATCGGTAATGGTCCTATAAAGAGCGCTCTGGAAGAGCTGGCAACACGCCTGAGTGTCAGTGAGCGCGTCATCTTCAAACCCGGCGTTCCCACCTACGAGGTACCCGGAGAGATGGAACGCCTCGATGTACTTGTGCTACCGTCCCTCACGCGCCCCAACTGGAAAGAGCAGTTTGGTCGTGTGCTCCCAGAGGCAATGTCCTGCGAGACACCCGTAATTGGCTCCAGCAGCGGCGAGATCCCTTATGTCATCGGTGATGCGGGTCTCGTCTTCCAGGAAAGCGATGCGAAGGACCTGAGTTCCTGCGTCCAGAAACTGCTCGATGATCCCAACCTCTATGGCGATCTGGCACGCCGTGGTCGCCAACGTGTGTTAGATAACTACACTCAGGGCCAGATCGCCAAGCAGACGTACAAGGTATATTGCGAGATGCTAGCTGCCAGAGTATGAATAAGAAAGCCAGTAATACCTTGACAATAAGGTATTACTATGCTAAATTAGTAATGTGCTAAAAAGTAGCACTTCTAGCACCGAAGGTATTACCATGCAAGAATTTGAAACCACGCTGACAGAAAAAGGACAGGTTACCATTCCGCAGGAGATTCGTCGTATCATCGGCTTAAAACCACGGGATAAGGTTCGCTTTACAGTGGTCGGAGATGTAGTTACTCTTAGACGTGCAACATCGAAACTTTTACAGGGATATGGAGCAGTATCTCCCAGGAAAGAACCAGAAGATTTCCAGCAGGCGCGGGCGGAAGTTGAGAAAGGGGTTGCCGAGGAGGTTGTCTCCGAGGCATAGGAAATATAGTGTCAATACGATTCCTGGATACCAACATACTGTTACGTTATCTCACAAGAGATGATGATCACAAAGCAAGAAGAGCGTTTGACCTTTTAATAAGGGTTGAACAAGGCGAGGAGAAGGTTATTACCTCCTCCTTAGTTATTTTTGAGACGGTTTTTACATTACAAAGCTTTTACAAGTTGCCCAGGCTGCAAATTAAGGAGCTTATTGTTCCTATTATTTCATTACGCGGTCTTCATCTACCTGGTAAGAACACTTATTACCGGGCCTTTGATCTCTACGTGACCCAGAATATTTCTTTTGCCGATGCCTATAATGCAGCTTATATGCTAGCAGAGCAGGTATCTGATATCTACAGTTGGGATACAGACTTCGACAAAATTGAAGGCATTACGCGTCTGGAGCCTGAAGAATAACCAGTCAAGGGAGTGTAGTAAGTAATGACAAAACACAACCTGACAGTAGCGATGAAGCGTGCATACGATGAAGCAGAAGAGAGCGACGGGACGCGTGTGCTGGTGGACCGCCTCTGGCCGCGTGGTCTTTCTAAAGAACGCGCCCATATTGATGTGTGGTTAAAAGAGATCGCGCCCAGCAACGAACTGCGTAAATGGTTTGGACATGAACCTGAGAAGTTTGCTGAGTTCCGAGAAAAGTATATGGCAGAGTTGTCGTCCGGGACCGGGCTGGAGGCTCTGAACAAATTGCGGGAGCTAGCACAGCAAGGACCAATCACCCTGGTATTCGCGGCCCACGATGCCGAACATTCTAATGCCGCTGTCTTGCTCGATATATTGCAGCATAAGCACGCTTAGTATGCAGAACGCTTGTGCTTGCATCTTGCTGAATCCTGATTTATGATACTCTTGCAGATGTATCGTTTTACGACGAAAATGCTGTGTTTATATGTTCAATATCATTGGTACAGCGGATAGATAGGCCCGAGACCGATAAATCGGAGGGGGAGATCTGCTATGGATCAATCTATTGTACCTTCGTCTGGAGTCGCGGCTGATGGAACGCACTCACCTCCTGAACGCCAACGACCTTTTTTTGGCTGGGGACTGCGTGCGCGTTCTCTCTGCTACGGTATTGTCGCTGCACTGCTGCTTGTGTTGCTGATTGGACTGGGCTCGCGTGGGTTCCACTGGTTTGATGCGGCGCTCATTGGATATGCTGTCGCGACCATCTTCGCGACGGCTGCGGTGACGTATAAGTACGCGTTCTGGCTCTCTCGACCACCAACAGGACGCTATTGGAAACGCAGTTGGCAGTTATTTTTCTCTTATGATAACTTCCGTCACTACGCGTTGCTTATCCCGCGTGCGATTGCTGATTTGTTTGCGCAACAGTTTATTCGCAAGCGTGGACTCTATCGCTGGCTGACGCACCAGTGTATCTTCTGGGGTGTGCTGCTCTCGTGCGCGATCACCTTTCCACTTACCTTCGGGTGGCTACGCTTTACGCAACCACCAGCGGGCGGCTACCAGATCTGGGTGCTGGGTTTTCCACTCTTTACGTTTCCCACCGATTCAGTGCTGGCCTTCCTGCTCTTTCATGGCCTGGATATTACGGCCCTCATTTTACTGGTAGGGCTGGTGCTGGCCTTCCACAGGCGCTTCCATGACCTTGCGTTGATCGCTGTACAGCGCTTCCGCTTCGATTTTGTTCCGCTGGCCTTATTGATGGCAATTGTCATAACAGGCCTGATGCTCACGGTCGATAGTAGTTGGCTCGGCGGGGCTTATTACTGGTATATCTCGCTGACACATGAAACTGTTGTGGTGTTGTGGCTGATCTCGCTACCATTTGGCAAGTTTTTCCATATTGTCGAGCGTCCGGCAACGGTCGGCATCGAATTATACTGGCGCACTGGCGAAAAAACTGAGATGCAGCGCTGCGCACGATGCCAGGAAGAATTTGTGCCTAAACGCTTTATTCATGATCTGAAGCATACGCTTTATGAAGTGGGCGAAGATTACACGCTACCAGTTCCCACGCAACAGAAACACTCTCGTGGAGAGGACGAATCTGCTGAAGAGCGGGCAACGAGTACGCTCTGGTGGCAGGATTTCTGCCCGACGTGTAAGCGTGTGATGCGTGCACAGGCCAATCTTACGGCGCTGGGTCGCGACGGCAATCAGTTTCTATAAAGGACTAGAGAGCGGGGAAGCATATGAGTGTCGATAAAAATATTTTCCGCCTGTGGCAACGCAAGCAGGCCAATCAGCCAGAGACCTTCGATTTTCATTCTGGTGCAGATCGTGGGCGAGTAAATTGGAAGTCTGATGAAGAGGTTGAGCGCTATGTGCCGACGCATTGCTGCTACTGCGGCGTACAATGTGGCATGTACCTCAAGGTTGCTGACGGACAGGTCGTCGGTGTTGAGCCACGTGAGGATTTTCCGCTCAACCATGGTATGCTCTGTCCTAAGGGCGCCACGGCATACCAGACGGTGCATCATCCAGATCGTCTGAAATATCCGCTGATGAGGCGTGGTGGGAAGGATAGTCCTCTTGAGCGAGCGAGCTGGGATGAAGTGCTCGATACAATTGTGCAACGCTTTCAAGGACTACAAGCAGAGTATGGCAAGGATTCTGTCGCGGTCTTCAGCGGATCTTCAATGACCAACGAGAAATGTTACATTATGGGCAAGTTTGCTCGCGTCGGGTTAGGCACACGAAACACGGACTATAACGGTCGGTTGTGTATGTCTTCAGCTACAGGAGCTAACGAGCGATCGCTGGGCATTGACCGGGCTGCAAATCCGATCAGCGATATGCTGCACGCCGATTGCATCTTTGTGATCGGCGCTAATGTGGGCGAGTGTTTTCCCATTGTGACCAGCTACCTGTGGCAGGCACGCGACCGGGGCTGTAAGCTGATTGTGGCCGATCCACGCCAGACAGCAATTGCGCGTACTGCCGACATCTTCCTACCACTGCGCTCCGGTACTGACTCGGCGCTACTCAACGGCATGCTGCACGTAGTGATCAAAGAAGGACTGATCGACGAAGATTTTATTCGTGAGCGGACGGTTGGTTGGGAAGAGACAAAAGCCCTGGTCGAGCAGTATCCGCCTGAGCGAGTTGCAAAGGTGTGCGGGTTGCGACCGGAAGCAATCATTGAAGCGGCACGTATGTACGGGCAGGCTAAGGCAGCTTTGACATATACAGCGCGTGGACTGGAGCACCAGAGTAAGGGCGTAGATAACGGCGTTACGGCGATGAACCTGGCACTTGCCACCGGCAATTTTGGACGGCCAGGGGCAGGCTGCGGTACCCTGACCGGGCAGGGCAATGGACAGGGTGGACGCGAAGTTGGGCAGAAGGCATCGCAATTACCTGGTTGCCGTGAGATCGAAAATCCTGAAGATCGCGCCTACATCTGCTCGGTGTGGGGTATCGATGAGAAGGATCTGCCACATGCTGGCTATCCAGCAACGTTGATGATTCCGGCTATGCTGCGGAAAGAGATTCGGGCCTGCTTCATGGTCTGCTCGAACCCGATGGTTTCGCTGCCTGATCAACATACGGTCGAGCGCGCACTGCGTGGGCTGGACCTGTTTGTGGTGACAGACTTCTTCCTGTCTGAGACTGCCGAGCTGGCTGATATTGTGCTACCGGGCACGGTGTGGGCAGAGGACGAGGGCACAATCACCAGCCTGGAGGGGCGCGTCATCAAGTATAACAGGGCCGTTGAGCCTCCGGGTGAAGCGAAGCGCGACTGGGAGATTGCGTGTGAACTGGCGCGTCGTCTGGGCAAAGGACAATACTTTAGCTTCAAGTCTCCGCGCGAGATATTTGATGAGTATCGACTCTGCACTAAGGGTGCCAAAGCCGACTACTGGGGCATTACTTATGAGAAGATCATGGAGCAGAACGGTGTCTTCTGGCCCTGTCCTGCGGAGGATCACCCTGGCACGCCGCGTCTTTATGAGGAACGCTTCGGCTTCCCTGATGGCAAGGCCCGGCTGCATCCTATTCCCTATATTCCACCTGCCGAAGAGCCAGACGAAGAATATCCAATGGTATTGACAACCGGGCGCGTCATCTATCATTACCTTTCGGGCAACCAGACGCGGCGCACACCATTTCTCAAGGAACAGGCACCGTTTCCCTGGGTAGAGATGCACGAACAGGCTGCGGCACGGCTAGGCATCGCCGATGGGGATTGGGTAACGGTACGTACACGTCGCGGCGAGATGACGATACCCGCACTGGTAGTGCGCTCGATCCGCCCGGATACGCTGTTCATCCCTTATCATTATGGACATACGCAGGCAGCTAATCAGCTAACCAATCCTGTGCTGGAGCCGATGTTCAAAATTCCCGAATATAAGGTCTGCGCGGCCTCTGCTGTCCGTGTTAGTGAGCGACCTGAATGGGCAAAAGATCTGGATGTGAATGAGCTGCTCGCGGCAGGTAAGCGGCGTCACGAATTGCCTATGGCGAATGCAAAAGCGCAGCCAACACTGCGCTAATTTCAGTCCCCTCAGACGGGTCGTAAAAGAACAGAGGCTTCTGCCGCCACCTCAGAAGGAGAGTAGAGCTCGTTATTCGGCTGGCAACGGAGCTGCGCTCCTACCTACGGTCAGCCAGCCGAAAGGAAGTATAACACGAACTCCTAAGAGGTCAAGTGAAGATGCCCTAAGGAAAGGGGAAATGCATGGTAGAACTCATAAAAAGGATCTTCCTCGATCCTTCCCGCTGCATCGGGTGTCGCTCGTGCGTGGCGGCCTGCCGGGAGTGCGATACACACAAGGGCGAGAGCATGATCTATATTGACTTTGTGGAACGCCATAATACCGTTGCCTCCTCGCCGACGCTGTGTATGCATTGCGAGGAACCGCTCGCGCCCTGCGCACAGGTCTGCCCGGCACAGGCTATCCTCGTCAGCTCCGATGGAGTTGTACAATCTGCTGATGAGACACGCTGCATTTACTGTGAGAATTGCGGCTATGCCTGTCCGTTTGGCGTCCCCAAATTCAACGTAGCGGGACACTATATGCAAAAATGTAACCTGTGCTATGACCGTACAAGCCAGGGCAAAGGTCCGATGTGTGCCACAGTCTGCCCTACACAGGCTATCTTTTATGGCACCTATGAAGAATGGGTGGCAGTTGGACGCGGTAAGCAAGGAGCAAAGCCTGTCAATACCTTCTACTTTGGACGACAAAGGTTGCGCACGCGTAACTACGTGGTGATGACGCAAGACGATGAGGAACTGGATCTGATGGCACTGGTGGATGCGGTCAACTTTGGCAAATCCAGCGAGATCCCACAATCCCTGTCCACGTACGACACAGAGCAGTGGGTTGACGCCGAAGCAGCAGGCATCCCACAACGGATGGTACCGCCGCAACCATGGACACCGCGTGATCCGGCAAAACAACCAGAGCCAGCGCCAACGCGAGGAGCTAAATCCCCGTAGAGGCATGCCTTGCGTGTGCCGCGTGTGCCAGGTGTCATCGGAGCTACAGCACTTCTATTCAACACGCGGCACACGCAAGGCATGCCTCTACGAGACAAACGCAGGAGGACACATCATGGTACAAGAAGTAAATCCGAAAGACGAGCACGCAACGCTACCTGCTGGAGCTGCAAAGACCAGCGACTCAGTAGGTATGACCGAGCCAGCAACAGCAGGTTCCAATGAGGACTGGCGTAAAGAGTTTCCGTATCCGTGGGACGAAGATGATGTGGTAACCAGGCGCGATACGTTGCGCTTCCTGCTAGCAGGATCGGGAGCGATGTTTGTGGCAACTGGCATACTGGCAATACTGGGACACCTGCCCTCGGGCCCCAATGTACAGGCCGTAGCTATAGCCAGAGAAGGTGAACTGGCAGAAAACGCGTGGAGAGTCTTTAACTTTCCCGATCAGTATGCCCAGGGAATCCTGATTAATCTGCCAGGAAAGGGGCTTGTTGCTTACAGCGACGTGTGCACGCATCTCTCCTGTGCAGTAGAGTATCGCGGCGATGGCAAGATGCGTTGTCCATGTCACGAAGGTCTTTTCGATGCCGCAACAGGGAGTGTACTCGCAGGACCACCTACACGCCCACTACCATTGATCCAATTGGCGATTAAAGACCATGTCATTTACGCGGTCAGGGAGGTGGCGCGATGAATAGAAGAGTTGATGGCAGGTACAACAGACGTTCGGCTAATCCCGATGACCCGGTAGTGAAGCTACCGCAAAGAGGCCAGCATGGAGAAGTTTTGCCGGGACCCAACTATCTGGGCTTGGAGGGGCGTACAGCTATCGTGCAAGGGCAGATCTACCTGGTCGCCATCATCTTTGCAGCGCAACTCTGGCTGATAACCACAGCGCTCTACGACGTGCTTTCCGGGCATACAGATACACTCGGCTGGCTGGCGCTTTTCAGCGGAATCGGCTTCCTCCTCGCGCTCATCATCGCACTCTGGCCACGACGCCGTATTGAACGTCCTTGAACGAGGTGAAGGTATGAAGCAGGAAACAAACAAGCCCGTAGAACAGGGGACGAGCGACGACGCCTCAAACAAAGTCGCGAGTAGACTCAGTAGGCGGATTGATCGTGAACATCCTATTGGTGGAGAGATGTCTGATATTGTGCGCGGCCTCTTCGTGCGCACACGTCTCCCCTGGCTGTTGGAACATTACTCACGCGTCCCTGTCCTTGCAGTGTTCAGCTTTATCAATGGCTGCATCAGTATCGGGATAATGGCGACTCTCGCCGTTATTACCAGGTCGCCTTTTATCTTTCCATCACTTGGCCCCACCGCCTTTCTCTTCTTCTATACGCCTACCGCGCCCTCCGCATCGCCACGTAACACCATTACCGGTCATGCCGTCGGGGTAGTTGCGGGCTATCTCAGTCTGGTAGTGACTGGTTTAACGAATGCGGGACCCGCGCTCGCTATAGGTGTAACGTGGCCACGTGTCATCGCAGCAGCACTCTCGTTGGGCCTCACATCGGGCCTCATGGTATTGCTGAAATCACCACATCCTCCCGCAGGAGCTACCACGCTCATCATTTCGTTAGGTATTCTAACGCATCCCTGGCAACTCTTGCTGCTTATGATAGCCGTCGTACTGCTTACCTTGCAAGCTCTGGCTATCAATCGCGTGGCGGGCATTCCATATCCGTTCTGGAATCCACTTAAAGAAGCCGATAGCGGGAAAAAAGAGCAAGAAGGCTCTAAAAAGAAAGAATAGCCAAACAAAATAATCACAGTACATCAATATTCATGGTGCTGGCGATCGTACTATTATTTCCAGCCTTGACAGAGTATATTTGTAATGCTATTCTGATAACCACTATGGTGGTTACCAGGAGAGATAAAGATGACCGCGAGAGAGCTATTGCAACAGGTGGGGCTCAATAAGTACGAGGCTGAGGCGTACTATACATTGTTGGCGGAGGGCGCGTTGACCGGGTATGAGTTGGGGAAGCGTTCGCAGGTACCGCTTTCACGGAGCTATGAGATTCTGGAACGACTGACGCAGAAAGGGTTGGCGCTGGTGCAACCGGGCGATCCACCGCGCTATACGGCTGAGAGACCTGAGCGTTTCCTGGGGCAGGTGCGTGCGACGTTGACGACAACGCTGGATGCATTGACGAGTTCTCTCATGGCACTTGCACACACGGATACGTCTGGAGAGTTCTGGGTAGTGCGGAGTCGCCAGCATATTCTGGCACGCGTGCGGGCGATGCTTGCTGAAGGGCAACAGAGCATCGACCTGAGCATAGCAGGGGATGTGACAGAGGCTTTGTCTGCTCTCCTTACATCCGCTCAGGCACGCGATCTGACTGTACACCTGGTGCACACAGATCAGGATACATCCGGGCAAGAGACTATTTTGCTGCTGGTTGATGGTCGCAAAGCGCTTGTTGGTATGCTTACTCCCCAGGAACGTTGCCAGGCCATTGTCAGTTCTAATCGAGCACTTCTATTGGCACTCAATGCTTACTTTACACATCAGTCGCTGGTAAAAGTTTCGTCCCTTGCTGTTACATCTCCCACTATTACAGCGGCGGATCAGTTGGATTGGGTAGCCTGGGAAGATCGCAAACAGCAACGCCTGTGGAAACTGAATACAAATAATCGTGTTGCTTGATTTTACATAAAGACGGAAATCAGCTTGTCTATCAGTCCACATGGCAATATGGTACTGCATGAACCGGATATGAAATGAGAGGAACAAAAAGACACATTTGCCCCGTTTTCTTTTGGGACCGCTGTTATTGACAGCGGTCCCGATTTTATACCAATGTGTAGGTCGGTTGAAAAGTTCCCGTAGAGGCATGCCTTGCGTGTGCCTCGTGCGTGGATAGAGGGCAGAGCAGGCTACGAGGCACACGCAAGGCATGCCTCTACGGACCCATAGCAGCGACTTTTGGATAGCTCTGTATCAATGTGAAAGAGGTCATAGACACCTGTGTCCTTTTTTGTTAGAATCTGGATATAGTTGCGCAATATATTCTATATAATGGGAATACATGACAGAAGACCCAAAAGTAGGTATACTACGGGGGAAATCATACCCAATACTGTGAGGAATTCGAGCTTCCTTCGTTCTTAGAACAAAGGAAGGCTATACTTTCCTCGTAGAGGCACGCCTTGCGTGTGCCGGGTGCGCGCCAGATGGATACCACCAGGCACCCGGCACGCAACCCGGCACACGCAAGGCGTGCCTCTACGGGAAGACCTTCGCAGGGTAGAGTATCATGACACAAGTGAGTGGATGGTGTATAATATGGTCGCTGACAGTAAGCCTTAACTTATAAGGAGTTCACAGCCATGAGCGGTGATATGATTGGCCGTACCCTCAAGGGACGTTATAAACTCATTGATGAACGAGGAAGAGGGAGCTTCGCCACCGTCTATATTGCGCGCGATGTCGAGACCAATCATATCTACGCTGTGAAGGTTATGCACGCCGAGCTTTCTAATGACGATGAATATCTCGCTCGTTTCCATCGAGAGGCACACATCCTTTTAAGCCTCAGTGATCCTCATGTCGTACGTATTGATGATTCTGGGGAAGACAATAATATGCATTATATTGTGATGGACTATATAGATGGTCAGAGCCTTAAATATTATATGATCGAAGATGGCCCAATGGAGCCACTCCGTGCATTAAACTACGCACGTCAGATCGCCGAAGGATTGGACACAGCCTATAAGCAAGGCGTAGTACATCGCGATATAAAGCCACAAAATATCCTTATCAATACAAGGGATATGGTCAAGATTACTGACTTTGGGCTAGCGCGTGGTCGGGAAACTGTCACGCTTACGCAGTCTAATGTATTTATGGGCACAGCCTACTACATCTCGCCCGAACAGGCGGAAAGTGGGCGTTCGGCGGACACCCGTTCTGATCTCTACTCGGTTGCTACAGTTTTGTTTGAGATGCTTGTCGGCCGTCCTCCTTTTGAAGGAGAGACGGCAGTGGACATCGTCATCAAACACATGAACGAGAAAGTCCCGTCGATCTGCCGTTTGCGCCCCGACCTGCCTATCGAGATGGACACCTTCATGCAGAAGGCGCTGGCGAAGTTACCGGCAGATCGCTTTGCGACGCCACGCGAGTTCATTGTAGCGCTTGAACAGTTACAGGAGCGTATCCAGGCCTCGCCGGAGCGAGTCGGGCGGCCCGGAGGCGACCCAAAGCCAGGAAATGCGGGTTATCTTAACAAGCCACAACCGGCTCCGCAAAAAGAGGCACGCATTATAGTTATCTCAAGTGGAGAGTCTATCCCGTTGCGAGGAGAACTGATGGTCGTGGGACGTAAAGATCCCACCCTTGGCATCTTCCCGGAGATTAACCTGGCAGACAAGACGGTTGGGAGGCGGCATGCTTACCTGCGCAACCAGCAGGGCAAGTATACTGTTGAAGACCTTAATGCCCTGAATAAGACTCGCTTGAATGGAGTGACCTTGACACCACACGAGGAACGTACGCTCAAAGATGGTGATGTACTCCGCTTTGGCAGTGTTGAGGTACGTTTTGAATTGCGATAGATGTGGTGTTGATACGCACTGAGTCGCAGTTGTAGGGGTACCATTATCGGGTGCCTGATTCAGATCGGGTGGCAGCAGGCTTGTTCTTGTAGGAGATACAGAAGCGCTGTTCTGCCGCCCCTACGATCAGAGGGGTGAACTATATGGGAGCGTTATTACTTTTAGTAAACGCAGTTGCAATTACACTACCTGTTCCGATGCCTGTAATTATTGTTGTTTTCGTTATCCTTGCTGTGGTACTGGCAGTTGGTTCGTTTCTGCTCTTTCGCAGCGGTGGTAGGAAAAAGGGTGCAAAAGCTACAACGTCAGGCGGAAATAGTGATTGGCAGCGACAGGCGCAACAGGGTGGTGCTGGAGCATGGAATCAGCAAGGAGGTCAGGCATCTGGAGGCTGGGGCCAACCAGCACAGCAGCAACAACCAGGAGGTTGGGGAACACCAGACGCTGGCGGTTGGGGAGCACAGCCTCAACAACAGCCTGGAGGATGGGGAGCGCAAGCCCCGTCACAACCTGCAAATCCGTGGGGGGCACCAGCCAACCAATCGACACCTGCTCAGGCACAACAACAGCCAGCCTGGGGGATGCCCAACGCGGCCCCCGCAAATCCATGGGGTACGCCAGCCGCGCAACAGCAACAGCCAGCCGCTAATCAGTGGGGAAATCAGGGAGCCCAGGCACCATGGGAACCAGCTCCTACACCGGCGCCATCCGCACAGGATCCATGGGGACAACAGTCAGCAAATCCATGGGGCACACCAGCCAGCCAACCTTTACAACCGCAACAAGGACAACCGCCACAAACAGCCTATGGTGCTGGCAACAATTCTGCTCCCTCCTGGGGACAATCTTTTGGCAGCTCACAACCAGATCCCTGGAGCAATGCACCCGCAGCACAGCAGCAACCGGCTAACCAATGGGGTAGCCCGGCAGCCGCACCAGTGCCCGCCAGCGGTTCTCCCGGCGTTCCTCCATGGGGACCACAGGGAGGCTTTGGACAGAATAATGCAGCAGGCCCGGGCATGATGCAGCAGGACGCAAACACCCTCTTTGCCAACAGCGAGGCGGATAAAACGATCCTGCGCAGCACAGGGCCACAGGGAGCGCTCGGCATTGTACGCGTCGAAGAAGGCAAAGAACCAGGTCGCATCTACGAGGTGCGCAAAGAATCATTGAGTATTGGGCGTAGCCGCGAAAGCGATATTTTCCTCGAAGATCTGGCTGTTTCACGCTTGCATGCTTCGATCGTAAATATGGGCAATGGCAACTATGCGCTGAAAGATGAGGGAAGCGCGAATGGCACCAAGGTCAACGGTCAGCTAGTCAATAAGTACCAGACCTATCCTTTGCAGGAAGGCGACCGCATTCAGCTTGGTCAAACAGTCCTTGTCTTTGGCAGACGTTAGCATAGCATGACGATACCATGCAACAAGATGAACTGATTGGAACAATGCTCGGCAGCTACCGTATCCTGGCTTCACTGGGACAGGGTGGGATGGCACGGGTCTATAAGGCATACCAGGAGAATCTCGATCGAGAGGTAGCGATAAAGGTTCTTCCACCCTGGTATGCCGCCGACCGTAGCTTTGTTGAGCGTTTCAATCTTGAAGCCAGACTGGTTGCGCGCCTGGCACATCCCAATATCGTAACGGTCCATGATGCCAGTGAACAAAATGGGCACCTTTATATTGTTATGCAACTGGTCAGCGGTGGAACCTTGAAACAACGTCTTGATCAATTGCAGTCTCTGGGCAAAGTCATGGATACAGCAGAAGTGGTACAGATCTTTTCGCAACTTGCCGACGCCCTCTCTTACGCGCATGAACAGGGCATTATCCACCGTGATATTAAACCCGTCAACGTGCTGATGGATCACTCTGCTCGCCCTATTCTCTCCGACTTTGGCATTGCAAAGGTGCTTGCCAGTACGCAAGAAGGATTAACGCGCCCCGGAGCAGGTGTAGGAACTCCTGAATATATGTCGCCTGAACAATGTCAGGGTGGGGCAGTCGACGGACGGGCTGATATTTACGCGCTGGGTGCCATGCTGTTTGAAGCCATGGTAGGCTGCACACCATTCCGAGGCGATAATTATCCCGCACTTGCACACAACCATATTTATGAGCCGCCGCCGCGTCCAGGCATCTTGAACCCTGGCATCAATCCGATTATTGAGCACGTTATTTTGACAGCGCTCATGAAAAAGCCACAGCAACGCTACCAGCGAGCCAGCGATATGGCAGATGCTCTGAAGCAGGCACTGGTGGCCAATACGAATGTAGCAGGCGGATACTTCAGACGGGCACAGCCAGGATCAGCATTTATGGGCCGGCGAGCGTCAGCACCACTAGAAGCAGCTTACCCATGCCTCTATTGTGGGAAACCGAATAAGCCACAGGTACGTTTCTGCACGAAATGCGGTATCCCAACAAATCCATGCAGCATATGCGGTACTACTAATCCTGCCAGCAATCGTTTTTGCTATAAATGCGGGCAACCTTTGACGCGAATGTCTCCTCAGGGATGAGATCTAATAGACGAACTCGTCAGGCTGGGCAGCGTTGAGACGTGTCAATGTTTTACGCTGCTCGTCCAGGCGTTTATGCTGAAGCATACTTCGTTGTTCCGCACTCATTGCAAGGATAGTACGGACGCGCTCTACAATTGCACTGGGCTGTGTGGGTTTGGTAATATAGTCCACAGCTCCTTCTTCAAAGCCATGCATTTGCTCTTTTAAATGTACAAGCGCACTGAGCACAATGACAGGCAGCGGCGGAGTCGGACGATTTAAGCGGAGCCAGTTCAAGACATCCCAACCCGAGACAGGATGCATAACCAGATCTAACAGCATAAGATGAGGATTAAACTCTGGAATGACATGAATTGCCTCTTCTCCACTGGAGACGCCAAGGGTTTCAAAACCATTATGATTTAAGAAGAAGCAGAGTACTTGCTGAATAGCCTTCTCGTCCTCGACCACCAGGATTCTTGCTTTTGTGGGCACATCCATATATTTCACCTCTACAAACCACCATGTCTATAAAAATAGACGAGCAATAAACACTCAATGTATTGCATAAAGGCATTTTACCATCGGAAGTACGTTGTGGCTCATACGCGATTTGCGATTTAAGCCATGAGCGGGTGAGGTCAGCCCCCACCCCATAGGCGTCAAGGGAACAAGGGCTGAGGTTCTGGTCGAGCCGCTCCCAGGGCGGGGGCAAGCCCCGCCCCTACGGCAAATGGTGGCCTGTCTTCCCTCCGTAGGGGCGGGGCTTGCCCCCGCCCTGGGAGCCATCTCATCACCTTCACCTGTCTCCTTAACTTGACGCTTATGGGTGAGGTCAGCCCCCACCCCTACTGTTTTAACGATGGCAAAACGTTTTCAGGTTCGGCTACGACGAACCAGTGGGAAGCGCACTTCGGCAACAGTGCGCTCCGATGGCTCATCTTTCTGATCAGCATTTTCTTTCGGCGCTTCCGTACCAGACCTGTCAGAGATTTCGCGTTTTAAGGAGAAACTACCGCCCAGATCTCCTATCAGGTGCTTAATCAGTGAAAGGCCCAGACCCTCAAAACTGTTACTTTCTCCGCTCTCCTCAACAGGCACCTCGGAGATGGATCCACAGCCAGTATCGGTCACCTGGACAATCACCGTGCCATCTTCCTCGCGCCCGCGTACAATCACCGTGCCCTCGGATTGTCCCGCCATACCATGTTTAATGGCATTGGAGATCATTTCATTTATCACCAGGGCAAGGATGGTCACAGCCCGCGACGGGATCACTACAGGGCAGGGCTCGACCACAAACGTGATATGCTTCTCTGGTGGACTCAAGTTCGCATTAGCGACGCCGACAATTTTGCGCGCAATGTCGTCGACGCGCGCTTCGCTCACATCTTCATGTGCCAGCAGATCGTGTGTGGCGGCCAGTCCCTGCACGCGATTGACGCTCTCCGCCAGGGTATGGCGCACCTCAGGTGAGCGCGTACGACGCCGTTGCAACGAGAGAATACCGGCCACGGTTGCAAGATTATTCTTGACACGGTGATGCAACTCGCGCAAAAGCACCGACTTGAGTTCGAGGCCACGACGCGTCTCCTCGTATAAGCGAGCATTGTCGATAGCGATAGCAGCTTCGTTAGCAAAGGTAATTACGAGTTGCATCTGTTCGGGACTGAGCAAATGGCGATGACTACTGTAGATACATATGCAGCCCAGGACTTTTTGCTTCACTTTGAGCGGCACGCAGAGCACCGAATGGATCTCCGAAGAGATAATTGGATCGTTATGGATAAAACAATGCTCATCAGCATGGAAACAATCGACCGCCATACTGGGTCTGCCTGTCTGCACACAGCGCCCGGCACAACACTGTCCAACGCCGATATGAATGCGACTCACGAGGTCTGGATCCAGGCCATAATGAGCCAGGACATGCAGGCGGCGCAGATCTGGATCGAGTTCGAAAATGCAGGAGCGCTCGGCTCCTGAGAGGTGCACAGCCTGGGTGGTGATCATCTGCAGCACTTCGTCCAGATTGAGCGTAGAGGCAATGATCCATGAGACGCGATGGATCGTCGCCAGTTCGTGTACTTTACGGCGCAGCTGCTCATCGGTCTGCTCATACAGGTGACCATTCTCGATACTGATCGCCACAATTCCGGCCACTACCTCAACGAAGCTGATCTCATCACGGGTAAAGTCCCGTGGCTCACTCGACTGCCCGCTAATGACACCGATGAGGCGTTCATCGTTACCAAAAAAAATGATAGGCAATGACATGAGACCATGATAATCAGTATTGTAAGCACGCGCCTCGCTGGCAAAGTTCGTATCGTTCATAGCATCCTGAGCCAGGAGGGGACGACCTTTATCAGCAACCCAGCCACTATAGCCTTCACCCAGACGTAGAGTGAAGTGCATCCCACCCAGCGGTCGAGGGCCATTAGTAGCGCGCAAGGTCAATACACGTTGTAGTTCATCATAGAAGAAGATCGAGCAAAGATCGATCTGCAATTCTTCGGCCACGACCTGCACGGTCACTTCCAGAGTCTGGTCAAGATCCATCGCCGAATTGCTAACACCATTAATACGTTGTAAAGCAACCAATCGATGTTCAAGACGCTCTGAAACATGCGCATTACTTAATGCGAGCTGATCGGTCACACCCTGGTAGCCACGTGTCAAAGCCAGGACACAGACCGATTGCAATTGATACAGGCGTGAAATCGCCTCTGCCAGTAACTCGGGTTGTGAGGATAGTATCTTTTTGAGTTCGGCGGCAAGCGTCTCGACGTAACGCTGCAATCCGCCAAGTCGCGCATCAAGCTTTCCACCTTGCTCTGCAAGCCAGCGCCCTGACTGTTCAAAACGAGTCGCCAACGTCTCGTTATTATACTCATCACTGCCGATCAAAGCATTGAGAAGCAGCCATGCGTCACTTCCCTCTTCGGGTCCATAGCTCTCGCCTGAAGCATGCTGAAGACACACTTTCAATCGGGTAATATGCTGAGCCAATACTTGCTCTACACTATTAGCACTTTGTGTCACGTTTTTTCCTACCTGACTGCTCCCCACTTTTCCGGGGCACACATTCACTACCACAAGACCACAGATTACTCATTCATTTGTATTGTAGTTGGGCTATCTAGCGGTGTCAAGAGCAAGACATGTGAGAAGCAAGGTCAAGGGGTAGGGATAAAGCGACGAATGTCCTATACAACCGGAGATACTTTACTGACACCTCTCACATACGTTATAGATAAGAGCAGAACAGATCTTCGATAAGGGGGATTTTTACAATGAAATGCGCAAGTTGCGGCCTACCGCTCTCTCCAACACGCACGCATTGTCCAAGGTGCGGAACTGCCAGAAATGGAGAGCCCGGAAAACATAACGAACAGTCTTTCGACCAGGCAGAGGTGCCGCAACTCGCTTTCCCGTCTCAGCAAGGTGGAAACGGTTTCCCCGGTGCACAGATAAATGCCGAGGCACCACAACCTCAGTGGAGGCCCCTATCACCGGCCGCTGCGTGGGGTGCCCAGAACGCTCAGGCTACGCCGTTTATTCAACAGCCATTTCCAGTTTACCAGCCTGCTGGTAGCGAGATGCCATTACCAACGCAGTTTCCCACTCAGGCAGGCCAACTCAGGTTACCGGATGTGGGAGGAGACCTTCAAGCCGAGCCGACGGCAGGTTTGAAACCAGCTTCTCAATCGAGACCAGGAAACCTGGTCTCGCCACATCTGAATTCGGGAGCGTTTCCGCAATTTCCACAACCTCCACGAAAATCTGCGCCTGCCACGGGCGGACGGCCTCAACGGCTTAATCTCACTATTGCGGGACTGTGTGTGCTCACTGGCGGACTCATATTGACTTTTGTTTATATCATTTCGTTGAGCCTGCCCCCCTCGACTACAGGTAATCCACCTGGCCCGGTAGCAATTGCTACAGCGACGACCGGGGGCCTCTCTCCCGCAGCGCAGGGGTCGACAACAACGAGCCTGCCAACGCCCACAGTCACGCCAACAATGAGTCTACCAGGTCAGGCATATATTGATACAGCCCAGATGGCAAGCCGCGTAAATACCTACACAGCCCAGCCTATACAACTGGCAAACAACTTTAAGGTAAAGCAGCAAATATTCGTCACCTTTATGCTTCATCCTAAAATCGGCGGAGGTGCTGTCTGCCTGCTATGGTACTTAAATCAGAAAGAATTTTCACAGTACGCATTCGCAGTAGACGCTACGCCACAATTAGCCTATTCATATGCTTATGCAGGAAATCCTGGTCCAGGTTCAGTAGAGATCTATTGGGCAAGTACAACAGCTTGCCCAGATAAAGCACTGGCCCAGGTCGTCAATTTTACCGTTAATCCATAACGCCCAGCAGAACAGGAGATTCCTAATAATTATGAATTGTCAGACTTGCGGTAAGCCCTTGCCCACGGGGGTCGCGTTCTGCCCCTCATGTGGTGCAGCTACGCCATACAACACGATAAATCGGAATGCCGCTTCACCTTACGCTCCGACCATTGCCTCCCCCTATGGGACACCACCTCCCTCACAGCCATCCGCACAAAATCCATATACAGGTTATGGGGCAGGGATGTCGCCGCAAGATCCCTACAGTAATACGCCACCATCATATGCAGGCAGTATGCCAGCGCAGAATCCATATGCGGCCCCTCCAGTCACGCCTGCACCTTATAGTTACGGCATGCCCGGCACCCAGGGCTACCCATCGGGGATACAAGCAGGAACATACAATACCAACATGCAGCCGAAGCGTCGTAGCAGAGTCGGTCTCATCATTGGTATAGCACTGGTAGGGCTTGTGCTTTTATGCGGAGGACTTATCGCGATCGTCGCAGTTGCTGGGAAAAACGCCTCAACGACTGCTACTGTATCGACAGATGCAGCTACACCGACAAGTCCAGCTACACCAACCAGCAGCGTACCAACCAGTAGTAATATTGTACCAGCAGCATCGAAGATTATCTTTAATGTGCAGACAAGCAGCGCAATAGACGCAGACGATAATCCAACAAATGTGACGACATCATTTACGGCGGGACAGACCGTTTATCTGACCTTCCAGGACGATTCGCAGGGGAAAGATGGCTTCATCCAGGTCAAGTGGTACAAGGATGGAACCCTTGTCAGTACACAGCTCCTCAAGCACAGCGCCCAGAACAACATCGGTTACTTCTCCCGACCGTATGGCGACACAGGTAATGCAGCAGCGGCGTTATACTGGTGCACACAATCAAGTTGCGGCGATGCCCAGTTAGCACAGGTGACTACATTTACGATCAAGGCTTCTGCTGCTTTGCCAAACAACAATTCAGGCATAGTTGCAGCACTGAAGGATAAGCGCAGAATAGACTAATTATATGCAATACGTATTATCATCTACGCCTCGACAAGCAATCTGCGCAGCACTTTGCCGACGATGTTTTTGGGTAATTCGCTGCGGAACTCAATCTTTTTAGGGACTTCGTAGGAGTCGAGGCGTTCACGGCAGAGGGCTAGCAGTTCGTCAGCGGTAACATGTTCACCACGCTTGAGCACGACGACGGCTTTGATCTGGGGCGAGGTTATGCTGCCTGTGCCTACAACGGCAGCCTCTAGCACTTTGGGATGCTCGTAGAGCACTTCTTCAACCTCCCGGGGATAGACATTATAGGAACCAGAGAGAATGATATCCTTCTTACGATCGACTATTGTAAAGAAACCATCCTCGTCCATACTTGCCAGGTCACCGGTATGTAGCCAGCCATCAATGAGCACCTGCGCAGTCTCTTCAGGCAGATTCCAGTATCCCTGCATCACCTGAGGTCCGCGGATAAGTAGTTCACCGACCTTGCCAGGAGGAAGCGATTGGCCTGTCTGTACGTCAACGATACGTGCACGCGTACCGGGTAAAGGCAGACCAATACTGCCAACACGACGTTCACCTTTAAGCGGGTTAGAGTGGGTGACAGGCGAGGCTTCAGTAAGGCCATATCCTTCGACAAGATGACCCTTTGTGAGCTTCTCAAAGGCCTCCTGCACCTCAACAGGGAGAGGCGCGGAGCCGCTAACACAGATCTGTATGGCCGAGACTCCGTAGCGTCTGACTCCCGGGTAGTTGGCAATAGCCAGGTAGAGAGACGGAATGCCAGGGAAGATGCCTGGACAGTTGTGCTTGATGGCATACATAATTTGCTCAATGCGAGCGGTTGGCAGGAGGACCAGCGATCCAGCAAGCCCCACGGCAAGGTTTAATGCCCCAGTCAGGCCGTAAGAGTGTGAAAGTGGCACGACAGCGAGCACCACTTCTCGCCCACGTTGTACGTCCGTCATCCAGTGACGTACCTGAACGACATTGACCATAAGATTACGATGCGAAAGCATAACCCCCTTCGGCACATCCGTTGTGCCTGATGTATACTGGATGAGGGCGAGTTGATCCGCCGAGAGTTCCTTATTGAGTAGACGCCTGGGTTGAAGACGCAGGAGATGCTGAAATGCGTGCTCATGCAATGAAGATAGTGCAACATCATTTCCAGGGCGCATCACCACGAGCGTCTCATCACTTTGCTCTTGATAGGGTATGATACCTTCAACAGAATTAGCCAACGAGAGGCGTTGACGCAGAGGGAGGTACTCACGCACATCGGAATAGATCACATGCTGAATAGTAGTATCACGGCATATGCGTTCAACCCCGGCACGGTACGAGGAAAGGGTCAGCAGAATAGTAGCTCCCGAATCGCGCAGTTGATAATGGATCTCATCCTCACTGTAAAGTGGACTGCCGAGGACTACTACACCGCCCGCCTTGAGCGTGCCAAAGAAGCCGATAACGCATTGCGGTACATTTGGTAAGATAATAGCAACACGCTCACCAGATCTCAGTCCCAAACTCTGGAGCGCGTGAGCGAAGCGATTGCTCAGGCTATCGAGTTCACGGTAGCCTATTTTCTGACCAAAGAAGATCAGAGCGGGATGATGAGGATAAGCAGCCGCATTATTGCTGAGCATATCTTGCAGGAGCAGATCGGGTATAGGCAGTTGTTCAGGGACACTGTCGTCATAATGTTGCAACCAGGGCATATCCACATAGCGGTTAGCAATGTGTGGGACGGCAAAAGAGTTTCCAGGCGCTTGACCAGGAAGCGTAGTATGAGGAATTGCACTGGTTGCCTCGATAAAACGACGAATGGCACGGTTGACCGCATCGGGTCGCTCTAACTGGACGAGATGGGCCGAGACAGAGATGACAACACGTTGAGCTCCAGGGATCAAGCGCGGTACCTCATCGTAATGCTCGCGTAAAAAGACCGTATCGCGATACCCCGATATGACCAGCGTAGGGATGCGCAACAGAGGTAAGCGCTCATCACCGGGCCAGACCTCCATTACCTTCACAAGCATTCCTTTGAGCGTTCTCTGTGAAGCGAAGAGCGCGATATGAACGGCTTTAGCAGTCCTACTAAATATAGGATCGGGAATGTTGAGCAGGCTCCTCATGAGTGGACGTAAGATGAAGCGCGAAGGAATGCCGATCAACACGAGTCCCTTGAGTTCGTCTGGGTGGCGTAAGGAATATTCAGTAGCAATAGCCGCACCAAAGGAATGCGCGATCACTGAGAAAGGGCGCTGGACCTGTAGCGCAGTTAGCACACATTCCAGGTCGTTGACAAGGCCCTCCATCGTATAGGGCTGATCATAGGCATCGTCGCTCAGGCCATGACCACGCAGGTCTGGGGCAATCACACGGAGGCGAAGCCCAAAGAAACGCAACTGGTAGATCCATTGAGTGGCACTCCCGCCATAGCCATGAATGAGGACCAGGGTATGAGTTGCGCCTTCGGGCCGAATATCTATCACACTGATACGGCGCTGGCCCTTCTTTCCAGCAGGCGTATGGACAGAGCGGCGATAGAGTTCAGCGTCCAGTGTCATAACTGCCTCATGTTTCTAGAGGCATAGCCCCTAAAATTGTGGCGAGTTTATTACGTTCCTCCAGGGACAAAGGCTGCAAGGGCTGACGTGGCTTGCCGCCGTAGCCTGCAACGATTTCGAGCGCAGCTTTGAGACCGGGAACGCTGTAAATAGTCGTGACAGCAGCGTTGGCAGGGATGATACGCGCCTGCAACGAGCGCGCCTCCTCTAATTCACCCGCCTCGAACAGGGCCTGCAAGAAACATACCTGGTGAGGAAAGACATTTGCCAGGGCCGTGACAGCGCCAACCGCACCAACTACGAGAGCTGGCAGTAGATAGCTTGCGCTCCCCACGAAGACACGGAAGGTAGCGGGAACATTAGCTACAATCTGTGCAAGCTTAGCAATATTGCCAGCGCTATCCTTGACACCAATGATATTGGGATGCTCAGCCAGCATACAGACTGTATCAGCATCGAGGTCTACACCAGCACTCGCGCCGGGCATATTATAGAGCAGCACAGGCAAGGGGCTATCATCGGCAACAGCGCGATAATGAGCAATGAGTGCAGTGCGATCCATGCGCCCCTTCCACTATCCTGCAAACGGCGTATGTGCTGCTGCAAGGTAGCAAGATCGAGTTCCTCCTGGTCAGTAAAGAAGGTTGGCAGTGGAGGATAGATCCCGCTGGGTAAGAGAGTTTGCATTGTGTGCCTCCAACAGAAATAGCGTGTGTACCGAGGCAATTATAACACATAGCCAGGCTGGTCAGCATTTCATGAACTATCTCACAAATGAACTGTGCTTTAGAGCATAGCATACGCAAAAAAAAGAGTGTATAGTCGTCAATATAAAAGGATTCTAAAAAATATGTAATTGAAGAAAGGGAAAACACTATGAAACAGTCTATAGTCAGGCGAGTGAGCGTGCTAGTAGTATGTACATGTAGCGTGTTCATTATGATGTTGTTTACAGCATGTGCAGGCGTGAACACAGGTACAGGCAGCACAGGCGGGACGAACTCGATCGCCCTCACAGGAACAGTTCAATCGGTCAATACCCAGGCAGGGACGGTAACGCTTGCCGTCAACGGTCAGACCTACACTATTGGCGGATTGAGCAGTGCAGACCTGGCAAATCTGCAGCAGCATCTTAATAAAACATTTACCATTCAAGCGGCGCAAAATGGCAGCAGCTATACGATCGTCGCCAACACTAGTCCAGTCGAAAAAGATAATGCGCCCCAGGGAACAACTGTTGCACCAACGCAACAGAATCAGAACAATAGCACGAACCAGCCGGGCAATCTCAGCTTCATCGGCAAAGTACAGAGTTCTGACGCCAACAACGTCACCGTCTTAATGCCTAACAACGACACGCTCTCCATGAGCATCAACTCACTGACCAAACGCTCTGATTTCCCGGGTCAGATCCCTAGTGGACGGCAGATCAAGGTTAGCGCAGTAGCGAACACCGATGGTAGCTTTACAGCAAAAGAGCTGAAAGCAGTAGATCAAAAGGATTTGCAGGATACACAGAAGCTGAGCGAGGTAGACTTCCAGGCTGTCGTCACCAGCGCAGTTGGTACCAATAATGTAATCCATTTCCAGGTTGGGAACAAGAGCTACAGCGTAACCGCTAATGGTGCCACGCAGGTGAAGGGCTTCACCAGTTTGCAGGCTATCCCAGCCAACCAGAGCGTCAAGCTAAATATTCAGTACAACGGCTCCAATGGTAACCTGATTAAGGTTGATAACGGCAACGACTAGTACACATCATGCATCTTGCAGATGATATACTACATTAGAGTCAGTTAGAGTACATCTCGACTAAGTGACCTGGGCCTGTACAATCCCAGGTCACTTCATCAGGAGAAGATTGAAGATGATTGATCGGGTAGGACAGCAGTTTGGGAACTACCGTCTCGTCCGTCTCTTGGGCAGAGGAGGGTTTGCTGAGGCCTATCTTGGTGAACATATCCGCCTTAAGACATCTGCAGCAATCAAAGTACTGCTGCATACACAACTTACGGCCAGGGATGAGGAAAAGTTCCTGGCCGAGGCGCATATCATAGCTCACCTGGAACACCCCCATATCATCCGCATTCTTGATTTTGATGTAAGAGAGGGTACTCCCTTTCTCGTTATGAGCTATGCTTCTGAAGGAGCCCTGCGCCAACGTCATCCCAAGGGTAGCATCGTACCTGCAACAAGTATTTTACAGTATGTTCAGCAAACAGCCGATGCGCTGCAATATGCACACAAACAAAAACTGATTCATCGTGACGTAAAGCCAGAAAACATGCTTCTGGGGAAAGATAACCAGATTTTACTAAGTGACTTCGGGCTCGCCCTTACCATTAACAGTTCACGTTATCAGAGCTTACAAGAGGTCGCAGGCACAGTTTCATATATGGCCCCTGAGCAAATCCAGGGCCGACCACGCGCCGCCAGCGATCAATATGCACTCGGTATTGTCATTTACGAATGGTTATGCGGCGAACGTCCCTTCCACGGCTCCTTTTCTGAAATCGCTACCCAGCACATACTGGCACCACCTCCACCACTACATCAGAAGGTACCAGCAATACCAGCCACACTTGAGAACGTTGTGATGAAAGCACTCGCAAAAAATCCACACGAGCGTTTCACAAACGTGAAAGAGTTCGCGGCGGCCATTGAACAGGCATGCCAGTCCTCTATTGAACCAGGACCGATTACTATGTCAGATGCCCCTCCACCACCTATGCAAAATATTTTTCCACTTCAACATGTTTTATCATCCAGCCCTACCGCACCCCTGAATCCTTCCCCTCTCTCTGCGAGTCCAAAAGATCCATCACCTTATCATCCAATCACCCACCCCCTCCTCTACTCCAGATGCTCCTCAACAAAGCAAAAGACGGTCTCTGCCACGTGCACTATTGCTGAGTCTGATAGTTCTGGTTGTCATAATTGGAGCTGGTATATTGTCAGTCACAAGTGGCCTCATTACGCCGTCATTCCAAGATCACTCAGCTAATGTCTCGACTATCACTCTTACAGGTATCGTTCAGTCGGTTAATACCCAGGCAGGGACGGTAACGCTTGCCGTCAACGGCCAGACCTACACTATTGGTGGATTGAGCAGCGCAGACCTGACAAACCTGCAGCAGCACCTTGGTAAAACATTTAAGATTCAAGCGGCGCAAAATGGCAATAGCTATACGATCGTCGCCAACACCAGTCCAGTTGAAATGGACAATGCTCAACAGGGAACAACTGTTGCACCAACGCAACAGAATCAGAACAATAGCACGAACCAGCCGGGCAGTATCAGCTTCATCGGCAAGGTACAGAGTTCTGACGCCAACAACGTCACCGTCTTAATGCCTAACAACGACACGCTCTCCATGAGCATCAACTCACTGACCAGGCGCTCCGATTTCCCCGGTCAGATTCCGAATGGGCGGCAGATCAAGGTTAGCGCAGTAGCGAACACCGATGGCAGTTTCACAGCAATGGTACTACAAGTAGTAGATCAAAAGGATTTGCAGAATACACAGAAGCTGAGCGAGGTAGACTTCCAGGCCGTTGTGACCAGCGCAGTTGGTGCGGATAACGTGATCCACTTTCAGGTTGGAAACAAAAGCTACAGTGTCACCGCCAACAGCGGCACGCAGGTGAAGAGTTTCACAAGCCTGCAGGCTATCCCGGCCAACCAGACTGTTCTATTATATATTCAGTACAACGGCTCTAATGGCAATTTGATCTATGTTGATAATGGCAACGGCCAGTAGTTCAAGACAAGAAAAATAGCGATCTATGTTAATTTTTCTTGTCTTGAACGTATTTACCGCACCATCAAGGCAACAAACCCGACGGCAACCACCAGCATTACTGCGACGCTAATCCATACAGCTCGCATAATTGCAGCACGACGCTCTGCACGCACGCGCAAGTTATTGACGCGCAGATCTTCAGCAGGGCACCAGCGAGCAGTACCGCAGTAGGGACAGAGTGGGAAGAGTTCATAGGGCGGGCAGAGGGCAGCATCATCCAGAGGATGACCCTTGCCATAATTGATAGAGGCAACCTCGTAGCGGATCTGCTCACTCTCAAAGACGGCACAGCAGTGCACACAGCGCAGGAGCAGGTATTCGCTCCAGTCCGAAGCCTTACATTTAGGACAGGTGTAGGGCAGAGCGTTTTTTTCCGCGTGTGCAGGGTCCCAGTGCTGGTGGCAGCGGTGGCAATAATAGCTATGCTCCTCGTTTTCAGGCGCGATGCCACGCAGCATGCCTTCCTGTCGCAAAGTATGGGCAGCCGCAGGCACGAGTGTATAAGTGAAATCAATCAGATCGATACGCACGCCGCGACCATCTTGAAAATCGGGAAAGTCATAGTAGCGCTGGCGATCACGGCGAGCTCCCGGCGATACATCAGAACGAGCACGCGCTGATGAGGAAGCACGACGCGTTGTATTATTTTGTGCATTACTAGAACGGTAGATATGACCATCCTGAATATGTTCAGAGCGACGCGCATCATACTGTCTACGCGTGACAGGATCGTTCAGAGTTTGATAGGCAAGCAGCAATACACGCATACGTTCATGAGCATCCTCCCCTTTGTATACATCGGGATGGTATTGCAGTGCCAGCTTCTTGAACGCAGCTTTAATTGCTTCCGGCGGTGCATCCACATCGACGCCCAGAACAGTGTAATAATCAATAAAAGAGTTCATTTGTGTTGCGTTAACCAGAGCTTTCGAACGCAGATGGCACGCGTTCAAACTGGAAATTTCTCAAAAAAAAGGTATCGTCTAACACATAGACGAATAAGCAGCGCAAAGGTTGTATCTATGCAGAAATCACGCGAGTATCAGACACTATTATACACCGGTAAACAAGCCTGTAAAAGATACCACTGAAGCCCCTCCACAAGCCAATCAAAGCACATAAAAAAATAGCCCAAATTCCACAAAAAGCAGAAATTGAGCTTAAAAACACCGGTAACGAAGTATAAACAGAGAAAACTAGCTATTCCTTATCACCACCTTTACGCCGAACCTCCTTACGCCACTCTCTAGCCTTCTCTCGACTAGTTTTAGGAGAGTGATGCATCGAAAGATTATCGACAGGAGAGAACTTGTGATATATAAGAGTCTTATCCTGTTCTGCCAAGCGAACATAGACTTCTATCATATCCCAGTTCTCATGTCCCAAAATCTCCTTTAAAGCGACTGTTGGCATACCATTCTTTATACAGTTGACAGCAAACCAGTGACGGCACGTATGAGGACTTACACGCTTATCCACAATACCCGAAACCATCTGCAATCTCCTAAACATATTCCCTATAGCAGTAGCTTGAATAGGAGTACCAAAGACGGTAAGAA
>WNFY01001937.1_pt1 | contig 34651 bp, 28 predicted proteins | sample 5400091 | NCBI WGS metagenome assembly WNFY01 (sample SAMN13153364, study PRJNA577476) | soil metagenome | isolation source: 60 cm soil or saprolite under grassland replicate 1 | place: USA:California | collected 2016-06-15 | reverse complement strand
CAGGTGGAAATGGGCCAGCACAATGTAGGTATCGTGGACGGGTAAATCGAGAGAACTCTGGCCGAGAATCAGACCCGTAATTCCGCCGGCGACAAATAAGGAGACGAAACCGATAGCGAAAAGCATTGGTGTGGTAAAGCGTATCCGGGCACCCCATAGAGTTCCGATCCAGTTGAAGGTCTTCACGGCCGAGGGCACGCCTATGGACAGAGTCAGAATCGAAAAAGCAACGGCGGAGTACGGACTCATGCCGCTGATGAACATGTGATGTCCCCACACGAAGAACCCGAGGAGGCCGATAGCAAAAATTGCAAACACCATTGCCCGATAACCGAATACCGGTTTGCGCGCAAATGTTGCCAGGACATGCGACGTTGCTCCCATTCCGGGTAGGATTGCGATGTAGACTTCGGGATGGCCGAAAAACCAAAAGAGATGCTGCCAAAGGATCGGCGAACCGCCGGTATGTAACGGAAAGTTGGGATTAGTTCCTGAGAGAATGCCACTGACATAAAGCCCGCCGGGAATAAAAAAGCTAGTACCGGCGAGACGATCGAGCAATAACAGAATGCCGCCGCCAAGAAGAACTGGAAACGATAGCAACGCCAGTACTGCCGTTGTGAACCAGGCCCAACAAGTCAGGGGCATGCGCATCAGAGACATTCCCCGCGTGCGCATGTTTAGAAGCGTCGTGATGAAGTTCAGAGCCCCCAGCAGCGAACCCACGCAGAAGATTGCAATGCTGATTATCCATAAATTCATTCCCATGCCCTGGCCCGGCCCGGCGATTTGCCCGAGCGCGCTGAGCGGGGCGTAACCTGTCCAACCTCCGATTGGTCCAATAGTGGAAGGAGCGCCTGAGAAGAATATCGCGGCGAGGATCACGACGAAGCCGATGAAAGTCACCCAGAACGACATCATGTTCAGAACGGGAAACGCCATGTCGTCCGCGCCAATCTGAATCGGCAGAAAATAGTTACCAAAACCGCCCTGCGGCGCCGTGGTGAGCACGAAAAAAACCATGATCGTCCCGTGCATCGTCACCAGCGACAGATAAAACTCAGGGTTCATCACGCCGTTGGGGGCCCCGCCAGGAAAGAGAGTGCCAAGGATGGGCCAGTTAGTTCCCGGCCAGGAGAGGTTCAAACGCATCAACAGGGACATGATCATCCCCACTATCACCGCCGCGAGCGCCAGCAGGATGTACTGGATGCCGATAACCTTATGATCCAGACTGAAGATGTATTTGCGTATGAAGCTCGTCGGCGGCTCATGACGATGCACAGCTTCGTGGGTTTCACCTGACATCTCTTGGTCTCCTGTGTAGATTCATGAACGACAAAGTGATGGACTTTCGTCAGTACTGCGGCAACTGGTACTTCGCTAGTAATTCCTGCATCCGGGCCTGAAACTGCTCTTGAGGTAAAGCAACCAATGCTCGGTGCTCGTCTTCGGGCAAAACAAGCATGTAGCTCTTCATCTTGAAGTGGAGCTGGCCGCACAACTCGGCACACGCTAACTCATACTTGCCCACTTGCGTGGCGGTGAAATGAACCTTTATTTCCATGCCGGGAACAAGATCCTGCTTGAAACGCAGGGGCGGCACCCAGAAACTGTGAATCACATCCTTTGAGCGTAGACGCAGTTCGACCGGCCGATTCAGTGGAATGGCGAGCGCGGTCGTTACAGAGTCATCCTTGGCACTGGGATCCGTCTCATCCAGACCAATAAAGTTCAGCGCCGAATCATCAATCAGGCTGGGATCAGTGCGGCCGAATACGTTGTCCTTCCCAGCATAATGAAAGTTCCACTGAAACTGCTGGGAGACGACCTCAACCTGGAAAGCTCCGGTCGGCGCATCGTGCAAGCGAAGGGATGCCCAAACGCTCTGGCCCATCACGGCGAGAGCTATGAAGACAACAGCCGTCACAACCGTCCAAACAACCTCCAGACGGTTGCTGCCGTGGGTATAGGTTGCGCGCCCACTCACGGTGTCGCGATACTTCCAAACCATCCAGCCCAGGCCGATCTGCGCTGCTGCGAAGGCCAGACCGACAACCACGATCGTTATCATGAACTGGCGGTCCAGAGCGGCAGCGTGCGCAGAGATTGCCGGTGGAAACCACCATTTCTTGCTGACAAACAGTGCGACCGAGGCAAGCGTCAGAATCCAGATAATAACCGCAAGAACTCGTCCCATCGGTTACATCTCCTTAGTAAATACTGAATGAATAAAAGCCTTAGCGTTCAGTGTTCCAGGTTTCAGGTTTCAGGTTTCAGGTTTCAGGTTTCAGGTTTCAGGTTTCAGGTTTGGTTACAAGGTCTTGGTTGACACTGTTCAACAAAACTGAATTTGAAACCTGCGACTTTGAACCTTGAAACCTGAAAACTTGAAACAAATGTATTTCACCGGTTGAAGACCATCAACATGAACAAGAGCGGCAGATAAAGAACAGATGCCAGCAACAAACGCCGCGCCTGTTGTCTCGATAACGAAAAAGCGGCGCGAATGCTGCTGTAAAGAAACAGCAGACCAAGAATGATCGCGCCAAAGAAATAAATCTTCCCCGAGATTCCGAGCACCGTTGGGAGCAGACTCACGGGCAAAAGCATTAGTGTGTATACAACGATCTGCTGTGCGGTTATGCGCCCGTCAGGTTCAACTACCGGCAGCATAAGAATGCCTGCGCGACTGTAATCCTCGCGATACATCCAGGCTATCGCCAGAAAATGTGGAAACTGCCAAAGGAACAAGATCGCAAACAATACCCAGGCTTCAAGGCTGAGTTCTCCCCGCGCGGCTGTCCAGCCGATCAAAGGCGGCACTGCTCCGGGAAATGCGCCGACCATCGTCGACAGAGTGCTTCTGGTTTTTAGTGGCGTATAGACAAACAAGTAACCAGCTATTACGGTCAGCCCCAGCAACGCTGTAAGCGGATTCACAAAGGCAGCTAGATAAAGCTCAGCCGCAACAGTTAGGGTTACGCCAAACCAGAACGCTTCCGCGGGCAGTAGCTTTCCCGAGGGCAAGGGTCTGTCGGCTGTGCGCCGCATTAAGCGATCGAGATCGCGCTCGATATATTGATTCAGCGTAGCGATGCCTGATGACAAAAAGGCAATGCCCACCATTGCGCTCAACATGGCGACATAATTCACGCTGCCTCGCGATGCTAAACAAAACCCCGCCGCAGCCGTCAACACAATTAGAAACGTTATTCGCGGCTTGGTCAGCTCGGCATAAGCAGCGATACGTTCGCGGACGGTCAGGCGCTCGCCTTCAAGTTCGGCGATACCGGGATGAAGCTTTACAACAAACTCTTCCATCGATGCTAAATCCCCGAAAGACTCTGCGATCTGGAGGTTAATTCCAGAGAAGTGTTTGGGCGCAGACACCTGAACGCTCTAAGCGTCAAGACTATCGCAGTGGCGAACACCAGGGCGCCACACGCCACGTGGGCTACAGTAATAGCAACCATAGGATTCAGCGGCTGCGGATCATTCGGCGAAGCCTGCCTTGCTACGTACGCCGCAAAACCAAGAAGAAGTTGAACGCCCAGTAACGCCAGCGCAATGGTGGCTGGTCGTGTCAAGAATGGATGATCTCCATGACGACGCAAGATTATTCCTGCGGCAGTGGCGAGCAGGAGTGTGACTATAACTGCGCCGGCGATATGGGTCAGAAGAAGATCCCTCGGTAATGGTTTGTCCCAGGTTGCTGAGTGCCGTAGCGTAGCGCCAATTATGAGTTGGAAAAAGATCGTCATCGCGGCAGCCAGACAAATATATCTAGCAGCAAGACTTCCCTGCTCCTCCATCGTCGGTCGATCTTGCAGCCAACTCCGCGACGTGAACACTGCCAGGCTAACAGTAGTGCAAAAAAACAGTTGGGCCAATGTTGCGTGCGCCGCGGACACAATAAGCGGCAGCATCAATTTTACGGTGAGTCCGCCGAGCAGACCCTGAGCAATCACTGCGACCAGCGCAAATACCCCCAGCCGTCGTATCCATTGCCGCTGCTCTTTCCTGAGTAAATAAATCGTTAGCACAATGGTTAACAGCCCAACTGTCGTCGCAATCATGCGGTGACCGTGCTCCCAAAAAAGGTTTCCGACCATCCTCGGAAAAACCTGCCCATTTGAAAGGGGCCAGTCAGAGGTTGCCAGGCCGGCGTCATGGCTGGTAACGAGGGCGCCGGCGATAATCAATAAAAACGTTGCGCACGCGACCAGGAGGCTGAAACGGTGAAGAGACTTCATTGCCGATTGCCGATTGGTCATTAGCCTAAATTGACGCTCGCTGTCACGAATCCAAATTCTAATTGGCAAAGTCTTCGATTTCTGATTAGTGGATTAGCCCCGGTGGACCGCACAGTCGCGAACACAAAATTCAAACTCGCGAATACTTCCTCAAACCGTCTAGTTCAAAGCCGGAGGCCCGCTCCCCAGAGCGGCCCCAGCCTTCGTTTGCAAATGCTCCCGATTGGTATTTACCTTTCCGATGGTATTTACCTTTCCGAAAGCCAATTGCCAATCACACTTTCAAATCGGCAATCGGCAATTGGCAATCGGAAATATCAATGTTTTCCACCCACCAACGGAATCTCGAGAGCAGGCATTACCTCAAGCGAACCTGGACGAGCAGCTGTGGCTTCGCCAAACGAAAAGTCGGCCTTGGCGCTGCCGCTCGCGGGCACTGTTACTGACATTGTCTTTTCCGTGCCGTTGACCCCACCCTCACGCCACGCGGCAACCGTATAAGTTCCCGGCGGCAATCCCTTGATGCTGTAGGCGCCGTCTTCTCCGCTGACACCGAAGAACGGATGCTTTAACACACCGATGTACGCCTTCATCCAGGGATGTTGATTGCATTTGACAGGAATTAGCACCTCGGCGCGGGCAAAGGTCTTCTCAATCGGCGGAGCACCGTTCGGCTGCGTTTGGTTCCACTCAGGGTTGTTCTTCGGGGTCGGATGAATATTGTGCTGAGTGGGATCGCTGTTGGTGACCATCAACTTCTGATTCGTTTGAATGCCAAGCACATGCGGCCTGTAATGGCAGCCATGCTGATCAAGGGTGACCGGCTGAGACGGTGGATCAAACGAGTAGTCTCCTATCTTCGTGCCGTCGGCAAGCGTGCCATCCTTTACATAGATAAAAACATTCGCCACTTTGCCATCCTTGATAACTGCGTCCTCCGTCGTCAGGTTCGGACTCTCCTTGGAACAAACCGGATCAGCAGAAGTATCGATCTTTTTCGGCGCCGGTGGGGTCCCCGTATAGGCAATAGTTCCCGCAACGCTTCCTTCATTGCCCTTGGGAGCAAACTTCTTCGCACTCGACGATGTATCCGCAGTGCCCGACGTGTTGTCTGATGTCTTATTGCCGCAAGCCGAGCTCAGGGCAAGCAGCGACAACACTACTGTGAGTACAAGCCAGACTTTTGTCTGCTTATTCATATTTCAGTCCTCCGCATTAGAATAACTTTCGCATGAACTTTAGCACGGGACACCGCAAGATTGCAGGCCCGCACCCGCATTAGATCCATTTCCCGATAACGTTTAGAGTTCAAGCTTTAGCTTGTTTCCTAAGCACACACAACCAAAAGATTAAACTCTAAACGCTATAACCAATCACAAACGGCCCAAAAACACCTGCGACCGAGTTCGGTCACGAGGTGCCCGCGCGCGAGCAATCGCATTAGTCTGCTTTTTCCTTCGGGCGCGATTTGCCCCGGTTTGACGACCGGATAAAGTTCCCGACATCTTTCCAGTTTGCTGAGCCGAACTTGCGGCTGCGGCTGGAGCCACTGGAGCAGTAGCCAGTAATCGACGCTGCTCGTCTGGCGACAGTTGCAACATGTAACGCACCAGCAACATCGCATGGTCGCTGTGGTATTCATTCGCACTCGCCGGAGGATTCGGCAGGTTGATGACCCAATGATCGCCTTCCTTGCGAAACAGCCCTGAAGGCATCGCAGTGCCCGGGCTTATTTGCGCGGGGTCGAGCAACCAGCGGAAAGTCCATTCAGGTTTCAGACGTTCCCCCGAGAGCAGGAAGTTCGGCGCGATCGCTTTCTGATCATGTGTCGGATCGCCTGTTATATGACACTTCAAACACGGCGTGCCCGAGGTAAACATCTGCCGCGCAACCAATTTCTCCTGTTCCGTCAGCGGCTCGAGTTTCTCCTTGATGTAAGGTTCCTGCTGACCCGACAACGCCATGAAGAAACGAACCAGAGTCTGCAGTTCATTCGGCGAGAAGTTAAAGGTCGGCATGCGCACCTTCAAATAAGGACGAACTCCGTTGCGATCGGCGCCTGGCTGTGGTTTCAACTTCTCTGAAGTCTGTGGTGCACCCGCGTTACCGGACAACGCCTCGCCATTAGTTGAAGCGTTGCTGGTCGCCGGTGGTGTTACCGCTTTCTGAGCGGGTTGAGTGGTTGCCGCTGGTGTGGCAGCGGCAGAAGGTTTCTCGTCCGCCAAAGAAGGATCGTGCAGAAAACGCAACAGCCAGGACGGATCAACTCGGGCGCCTTCGCTGGTTAGTCTTGGCGGCAATTGTTCGGCAGACCCTTGATACTGTGGCAGGTCCATCAGGATGGACCGTTGGCCAACCTGTAGTTGGTGACATCCCATGCAGTTGTATTTCTTGACGACCCACCAGCCATTCTGCACATCCTGCCGGCGTTGATCCTCCGGTGTGTAGAACAACGACGCGGGCACATTGGCGCCTTCTGATCCAACGCTGCCCAACAGGAAAGTCGTCAATGCGTTGCGCCATTCTGGAGTCAGGTAAGGTTCAGGCATTCGCAGCCTGTCTTTCGGATCCTTTTCTTTACCGACGTCATAGAGGCCGGGCTTGGCGAGTTTATGTTCGAAAAATCCTTTATGGTTGTACCAGGGTGTCTCTTTCTTATCTTCGTGGAGATTAAGCGGATCCTGACCATCTTCGGCCTTCTTAGTTACTAAAGCAAAATCCAATCGCTCGATTGGGGTGGCGCCCTCAACAGTAAGTTCTTTGCCGATCCGTTGCTCCTCTTCAAAGCCCTTGATTTCGTGACAGCCCGCGCAGCCGTACTGCTTGATCAAGGCAAAACCCTTGTCCTTCAACTTTGGATCGTCCATGAACGACGCATCCTGGTACTGCGGCGGCGACGAGAGGGAGAAGAGGTACGTGGTAATGTCACGCGCATCCGACTCGGACAGACGGAAGTTTGGCATTACAGTCATGTTCTGAACCTGGAGCTCCGCGCCATCATTCGGACAACGCGAGTGCAGTTCGGTGTCAAAAACGTAAGGCTTACCGGCCCTGGCATAGTCCTCAGCCGTTAGATCGCGCTTTTCTTTCGGGCAGTACGGGGCGAAGCGCTCGCGCGGGTTATGAATCCACCGGACGATATAATCAAAATTGGCCTTCTCGCCGACTTTGGAAAGATTTGCAGCGAAGGTACCGCCCATCTTGCTGTCACCTTCTCCGATTGAGTGACAACCCAGGCATCCGCGAGTTTCGAATAAATCTTTGCCGCGGCTGGCATCGCCTCGCTGTTGCGCCGGCAGCTTGCCGTCAAAGGCGTCTTGCCATAGATAAGCGGTGATGGCCTTGATTTGATCCGCGCCATCGTTGTCAGCTTTAACTCCAGAAGTATCACTTGTATTTGCAAAGCGCCAGAAAGTCGGCATCTTCGTCCCTGGACGGAATGCCTGCGGATTTCCTAACCAAACCGGAACCCATTCTTTTCTTAACTTGAGTCGCACGTCCTTTAGGTTGGGACCAACCTTCTTCTGATCCTGCATCAGGTATTTCGCTTGCAGGCTTAACTGGTCGATGCGTGCAGCCAGCAAACTGTTTGTGACCTTCAAGCCTTCCGCGTGCGCCAGCATTCTCCGCGCTTCTTCGTCACCGGTACCCTCTGGCGGGTTTTCGTCCTGCCGAATCTGCTTCTGATTTGCAGTTATCTGGTCTTCAAGTTGGCTGATGCCTTGACGCGTACCGCCCAACGAATCTGTTTCCCGGTCAAACCCTTCATAGCGATGACACCCCACACAGCCGCGTTGGTAGAAAAGATCGCGACCAAGATTCAAAGTCTCGGCACCTTGAGTAACGCGATCTTTTGCATGACACTGCTGGCAACCAGCCTCAGTATTTTCTTTTTCAAACATTGGCCACAGCCAAAACTTATTCTGACCATGAGCCTTCAATTCACTAGTTGTCGCGCGACCATTACCCCAGTGACAACCAGCGCAGCCAAACCTATCAGGCTTGTGGATGTCGAGTAGTTCCCTATTTGGATGACTAACAAAGGCGCGAGAGAGACTATCTGGTTTTTTTCCTGGTCCGTCCGGAGCGAGATCCTCAGCCTTGAGAGTCAACGGCGATCGTGTGCCAAGATGACAAACCTCACAACGGTCGACAATGTTGAACTCATTTACACTGACCTGATGACCTAAGATTGAATAATCGAAGCTGGCAAGTCCGTGTTTCACACTCTCAATCTGCGCCGGACCCAGGCCGAAGAGGTGATTCTTCAGATAGTCATCCCGCTTTTTGTCCAGATCGGACGGTCCTTTCAACAGGTCTGCTTTGCGTCCAAGTTTTTGCGCTTTCAAATCGCGAAGATCGTTAAATGTCTTTTCAAGGGTGGGGTAATCCATCCGCACGACCTGCTGGTGCGCCGAGCCGTCTTCGGCAGGCATTTCCACTTCGACGATCTCTTTCTTTTTCTCCTCCGCCTGCTTTTTGTAGCGCTCCTTCGCCTGACCGTTGGCGATCTCCACGTTGTAATTGATCACGGTCAGCCGGCCGCGCTGATTCTGGAAAGGTTCGGTTACCGCGGCGAGCTTCGCCTGAATCTGCTTAACCTCGGCATCGATCTGATCGGCCTCAGGCTTTACCTGTTGCCGCGCCGCTTTCGCTTCCTCATCGAGAGCCTGGTACTCAGGGCTTTCCTTTATTTCAGCCTCACTCTTTCCGGCCTGTGGCTTAATGCTGTTTAGGTAACGTGTGTAGCGACTGACAAACTCTCGCTGTATTCCCTTCCAGGGGCGCTGCCCAAAAGCCTCGTCGTAGAGCGCCCAGGCTAACGAAAACGTGAGCAACAGGGCGCAGATCAACATAATGCCGCTCGTTGAGCGGCTAACGATGGGATCGCGTACCGGAGTTTCCTCGGTTTCTTTTCTTACTAACGACTCAGGAGCTTGAGGAGAGTCAGCCACTAGGATCGTCCCTCCGCCCTCGTCAGATATTGAACCATGGAGTTACCCAGACATACTTGATAGTTAGTCCCAGTCGGAGAATTAGTTTTACAGGCAACGCGAGCAACACGCTTACCGCAAAGAACTGAAACGTCAAATATTGCAGAATGCTCGTGCGCGCGAGAAGCTTTTGTTCAAGTTGATTCTTGGGGAAAAGATTGAGTGGCTTTAGCCTGATCTTCTTGAGATCTACGGTCATCAGCCAATGGAAAAACAAGGCTCCAACGAGGTAGAAACCACTTACCACGATCAAACCAAACAAGAACTTCCACGGATTGCTTGAAAGAAAGCCGAGATGCAAGAACTTGCCAATTCGGCTGGTCGCGATCATGTCGTGCAGATCCACGTTCTTGTCAAACACGACCGCGTTGTGGTCCCACGTCTGTCCCGGCCAGAACCAGATCCAGCCCGGGCCGCGAATAAACGTGCCGATAAAGATCAAACTGATCCACATCAAAAAGCCCCACGCGAACATGCCCACGGCAAACCGCCTTTGCTTGAGCGTGTAGTAGCCGTTCCCAAGCGGATTCGCATCAACGTATGGAAAGACCATCAAACCCACCATTATTATGCTAGGCATTACCACGCCGGCGATCCAGGGATCGAAATAGACCAACATTTCCTGCAGCCCCAGAAAATACCAGGGTGCCTTTGATGGGTTCATCGTCAGGTTGGGGTTCGCAGGTTCTTCCAGTGGCGCATTCAGCGTGATCGACCAGACGAACAAAATCACCGTAACAATTACAGTCACCAGAAATTCAATGCGCACGAGATACGGCCAGACATGAATTTCGCGGGCCCAGCCCGGGCGCCAGGGCTCAGCTTTCCGGTGATGTGTTTTTGCGAGTTTGGGGTCCTCTTCCAGCCGAGCAATCAGTCGGTCGTTTGCCCGCGATTGGCTAATTCCCATCCAGGTGAAAAAGGGTACGAGGAAAAGCATCGCAACGATCGGTACGTTATCCGGAGCGGACGCGATGACCCACAACTGCTGCCAGTCTTGAACGAACAGCGCGGCAAGAACGACGAAAATGGCGCACGCTCCGAGGATGGTCCACTTGTTGATCAGTTTCCGCATTTACTGTTCTTGAAAGCTTACTTTTTCTTTACCGCCTTTAGTTCCGATTCGAGCATTACCGGCGCGGGTCCGGAAATACCGCCGTCCTTTCTTATGCGCCAAAAATGGACCGCCATAAAAATAGAGGCGACGAGGGGAATGCCTATGCAGTGCCAGATATATGAACGCAGCAACGCATTCGAATCAACAATGGAACCGCCCAGCAACCCGAAGCGCACGTCGTTGTACGGTGTCATTCCCAGTAGCGGCCCAAATGGGCCTTCATGACCCAACATCGGCGTGGCACGCGCCATGTTGGTTCCTACCGTCACCGCCCAGAAACCAAGCTGGTCGTCGGGTAACAGATACCCAGTGAATGACAGCAAAAGCGTGAGCACTAGCAACACCACGCCGACGCACCAGTTAAATTCCCGCGGCCGTTTGTATGAACCGGTTAACACAACCCGAAACATGTGCAGCCACGTGGTAATCACCATCAGGTGAGCGGCCCAGCGATGCATGTTTCGTAACAGCTTGCCAAAAGGAACATCGTGTTCGAGGTAGAGAATGTCGCGAAAGGCATCTACCTTCGTGGGGTGGTAATAAAACATCAAGAGCACCCCGGTGAAAGTGAGCACAATGAACAGGTAGAACGTGATGCCGCCCATGCCCCAGGTGAACGGATAACGCACCGCATCCCGATTGATTTTTGCCGGATGAAGATGGAGAAAAACGTTTGAAAGAACCGCCAGCGAGCGGTTACGTGGATCGGAACGATCGTGTGAGACGCGGAAGATCGATTTCCAAACCTGCGTATCCTGAGGATCCTTGTAAGTCTTGACCTCTTCAATGGCGCGATCTTTCAAGACCGCGCCGGTTTCACGGACACGCTCGATGATTCCAGTCCCCGACAACTGCCCTTCGGTTAACTGTTTCGTCTCTTTCTTGTCGGAATTCTCAGGAGCCATGAACCCTCAGGATAACCGTGGATACCAACAGAATTCTGTTCGCTTTGGATCTATCAATACTACAGAGGTATGTACGATCCTTCGTCATCAAACTCGCTCCTCTCACCCTTAGGCGCCTTAAAAAGTTTGGCGATGTTGACAACTATCTGCCCTTCGGCATCGAGTTTTACCTCTGCACGATCCATCGGACGTGGCGCCGGGCCCTCGAAATTGATGCCCTCGCTGTCGTACCCACTGCCATGACAGGGGCACTTGAATTTGTTTTCGCTCGCACGCCAGTCCGGTGTACACCCCAGATGTGTGCAGCGGGCATAGATTACAAAAACGCGGTCGGAAGTCTTGTCAACCCAGATGCGATATTGTTGCTGCCACTTGGTGTCGACTCCGAGTGCGTAGTCACTGGGAACACCGACTTTGAAGACGCTTGACGGCTCGGTAATCGATCTTGGAAGAAAGAACCGGAGAAACATCAGGAAGCAAGTCGTAAGAAAACCGGCAATACTCGCCCACACTATTCGGCGACGCATTTTGTTGACCGGCGGATCCGGTGCGCTCTCAACCACAGGGCCCGCAGGTCTTGCCACCGCGGCTTTTGGTGCTGGAGGTGCGGGCGGCTTTGCTGCAGCAGACGCAGGAATACCGGCAGGTCTGTCCGGGCTTTCTGGTACGTGGCCGGGCAGTTCCTCATTCATACTCTCCACCAAGCAATCCTCCTAGTTGAAGTCCGCGCGGGACGAGCGTCGGAAGCCGTAACCATCTGCAGGTACACTTCTACTTCTCAGTAGAGTCCAAACTATACAACTCCCCGCAATGCAGGGATCACTCTCTGCGAAGTGGCTCGAATTATAAGCGTAATCATTAAGAGCGCCGTGCCAATAATGTCTATAATAGGGCTCGGTAGCGATATTTATACCTATTTCCTGATTTACTGGCAAGAGCTTTTAACATTAATTGAAAGTACACATAATCATCTACACACGGCCCGAGTGTCACCTGTGTGACGAAGCCAGGAAAGCGATTGACCAGGCTAACTGCGCGGCCTACTACACCCTGGAAGTGGTGAACATAGAAAACGATCCTGAACTTCTGAAAAGATACTCGCACGATATTCCCGTAGTCACCGTGAATGGCGTTGAAGCGTTCAGGCACCGCGTCGACTCCGCGAAGTTCAAAGAAGCTATTCTGAAAACGTTACACTGAACCCATGTGATACTACGGACATATCTTTTACTGGGACCCCGGGCGTCTCCCCCGCCGAGCATGCGTCAGCACGCTCTAATCCCGTTCATCTCGGAATCCTAGCCTAGCAGGCTGCTGAAAAACGAGCAGCGTCGATCAAAAGCAATCAATACGATCCACGAAGCAGCACGAAATTTCCGAAATAGCACGAATCAAGGCGTTCATTTTGTGTGGTTTGGTTTTGCTTCGTGTGGTTTCGTGGATCGTATGACCGTTTCAGCATCCTGCTAGGCAACGCGTGCTCGCGCTACGCCCTCACGGCGGGCGAGACGCCCGCGGCCCAGTAAGAACGGTGCGTGTTGCTGTCTGCAGATTCAAGCTGCGACTGTACTCTTCAATCGATTCGAACAACCTATTCCGCTCGTCTTCAACATCCGTCTGCCTGTAAGCCATTATTAGCTCTTTCAGAGTCACAAGCTCTTTATACAAACCGGCATTTTCGATTGGAGGCGTCAGGTACGAAATCAGTTCACCATAGGAGCGGCGTTTTGCGATCGAACCTTCTGAAGGGTTGTTGACGCTATACATATAGATGTTTGGTAACTCACCGATCAAACGATCCGGCCAGCAGTCGTCCGAAAGGCCTACCTGTTTGCCAGGCATGAACTCCAGCGCTCCATGCGTACCGACGTGAACTACGGCATCCGCATCAAACACTTTTTCCAGATAAGTATAGAAACCCAGAAAGCCATGGTGCGGGGCGCCACTGCGTGCCATCATCAGGCGCATTGGGTCGCCTTCGTAACCAAAGGTTGGCTGCACGCCGACGAAGACGTTGCCGAGAATGATTCCCTGAATTAAGAGTTCTCTTCCAAAAGCATTGACGCGCCCCGGAGCCGGCCCCCACTCGCTCTCAGCTTCGCTGACATAAGGACACAGACGTCGGTATTCATCGACGTGCATCCGATGGACGACATTCGCCGTTGAGCCAAACCTCTCGGAATTACCTCCCAGCAAGTTAGCTCGCAATGCTTCGGGTGACGAGGGTACGTCAACGACATAGCCTTCGGCCTTGAGCCTTTTGAGTGTGTCCCAAACGCTCGGGAAAACGTCGAGGTCTGCGGCAGTGCCGATGTTTCCTTTGTTAGGCGGAAAGCAGAAAAGCACGAGGGCCAGTCTTAACTCAGCGCGCGGCGCAGTGCGCAGACGGTTCCAGCCTTTTAAACGGCGGGCAAGTCTGCGGCAGCGATGATCAAGCGGTGTTGGCTCGAACCCCTGTGCGGGAATTCCTCCGTACACGAATGGTTCGGTCGCGCCATCAATCTCTGGAATCGCCACCTGCATTCCTGACTGAACAGGATTCAGACCGGTCTGCAACTGGTTCCAGGATTCAATGGTCTGCATGTCAAGACTAACCACCGAGCGATACGGACGATTGAGATCGTGCAGAAATTTTTCCGCCGACTCGCTGTCGTTCATTGCCGGGCCGCCAACGAAGCTGAAACCCGTTAGTGAAACGATTTGGCTTACTCGAGATTTGTCCGTTGTCCGTCGTCCGTTGTCCGCTGGTCGGCCTTTGCTCTTTGCCTTTTGTCCTTTGGCATGAACCTTACCGAGGAAAAACTTCTGACACGCTTCCCGGTTGTCCATCAATGTGGCGAGTGCGGGGATGACGCTGAGTCCTTCTGCTTCGATCGCTCGAATTAGGCCGTCGTAATGTTTTGTTGTCTTGCTTACGACCTGGGGCCGCATCAACAACAACCCGACGGTTGAGTCCGGGTCGAGTAAAACGGCTTTAGACTTTGGACTTTGGACTTTGGACTCTGTTCTTTTCTGCGAATACCACTTCTCGTAGTCAGCAAATGATTCGAAAAGCTTGGGCGCATCTGGATGATAGATTGCGACTGACGGGATTGCTTCCGGCCGAGCGACTTTGAGTTTGCGCAAACGTTCATCCGGAACATACTCCTTCAACGCGAAGAGCAGCATCGCGCGAATGTTGGGGACCATTCGAAGAAAGCCCGGCAACAAATCAATCAGTTTCAAATACTGAGTATGATTAGTCCGGTTGTGAGACGAGCTTCGACGCGCTTGCTTCCCAACCCACGAACCAATAGTTCCCAGCAACCGTACCGCTTGTCGCGAATTCTCCTTGTCTGGGTTTCTCCCCGTCCGCTCTTCCGTTTGGGTGCTGGAGAACTCCAACCTGCCCATCCTCGTTCGTCGCATTAACTCGGGCATGCAGTTGATGACAACAACTGCGTGGTGGCGAGTCTGGTATCGTTCAAGCGCGCCGAGCAAGCGAGACCCGTTCTCGCCATCCATGACATGGATTACGAACACGACATCCGCATTCGACAGGTCCCTCTCTACTGCTTCCCACTCAGCGTCACTCAGGGGCGAGCCGAAGTTGTAAGCAGAAATGCGCAGTTCCAGCGAGTAAGCGCTGTTAATCTCTCTCTCCGCATTCTTAAGCGGTGCCAGTAAACTCGACCCAACATACAAAACAGTTATTTGCACTTCGATATGTCTTCGAGCCTGACCGGGCTTCCAAAGTTGAGCAACAGACCGACGTGCAAATGAGTGGACTTCAGATAGTTCAACAATTGGGCCACTTCCCTGTTCGTAATTCCTTCGCACACTTTCAGCTCTGCAATGATCTGGCCGTAGCAAATCAGATCCGGCTTGTACTTCTTTTCCAGGGCTTGACCCTTGTAATAGGTCGTCAGCCATTGTTGAGGTTCGAATGGTATCTTACGGCGCTGGAGCTCGATTTCGAGCGCCTCCTGGTAAACCGGCTCCAGGAACCCGCGTCCCAGCTGGTAATACACATCCATCGCCGCGCCGACGATTAGATAAACTTCTTCTTTCAGAATTAATTCGGGCATGTGAGGTTACCCTTTCGAATTTTGGTCGATCGTTTCTTACTTCTGAACAAAGCATAACATTTACCAACTCAATGGAACCAAGTAAAAGCAACAATCCACGCCACTTTGTTCGTAAAGACCCAAACACTGATCCACGAAATAACACGAAATAAAACCGGAAACATACACGAACGAACTTCAAATCAAGCTATGCCTTCAAACTGGTCTTCGAGGTCACCGACGATGTCACGCAGCCTGTCTATTACGTCCTGCTCTGCGTCCCAATAGCCGCGGCCATGAGCTTCCAGCAAACGACCAATCAGCGAGTGGGCAGAGTGCGGGTTGAGCGTTCTCAGGCGCTTGAGCATCTGCTCATCAAGTACGAAAGTTCTGGCGACTTCCGAATAGATCCAATCGTCGACCGCGTCGGCGGTGGCGCTCCATCCAAACGTGTTTGAAAGGTGATTCTCGATTTCGGCGACCCCGCGAAATCCGTGCTTCAACATTCCCTCGTACCACTTGGGGTTCAAGGTCTTGGCTCGTGTCTCGAGCCGCACCGTTTCTTCAAGCGTGCGAATCTTCGCGTCGCGCGTAAGCGTGTCGGATAGATAGATCGCCGGACGCGCGCGCGCTCGATGTTCGACGGCTTTAGAGATGCCGCCGAGATATTCAAAATAGTGATCGACGTCAGTGATCCCGATTTCTATCGTATCGATGTTTTGATATGTTGCTTCCACACGCGAAAGGGCGCGATCCATTGCCGAGCGTGCTTCCTTCCCCTCAATCGTAGAACCGGACGAATCACGTCCGTACGCAAAGCACTTGCGGGTCACAAAAAGGTCTCCGAGCGTTTCATCCTTTGCCCACTGTGAATCCATCACCATGAAATTCACGTTCGTTCCGTAATTGCCCGGTGCATTAGAAAACACTCGCACCGCGGCGTCGTCTTGTGCGCAAGATTCTTCACGCATCTGTTGCTGCACATGAGCTCGTACGTAATTCAGCTCGTCAGGCTCGTTCAGTTGGGCAACTAACCGCACAGCCTTGTCCAACAATTGAACTGTCGGGCTAAACAGATCGCGGAAGATTCCGGATACGGTGAGTACCACATCTATGCGTGGACGGTTCAACTCCTCCAGCAGAATCGGCTCTACGGCGGTTACGCGGTTCAGCCGGTCCCGCAAGGGTCGCACACCTAACAACCACAGTGCCTGCGCCACGCCTTCGCCCTGCGTTTTGATGTTGTCCAATCCCCAGAGCACAAGCGCCATCGCGCGTGGAAAGCGGCCATGATCTGCGCGGTAGCGCGTCAGCAAAGCGGTCGTAACAGGTTCAGCTCGGGTAAAAGCGGTTACGGAAGGAACTGAGTATGGATTGATCGCGTGGGTGTTCCTCCCGGTTGGCAAAATGGAAGGGTTCTGAACGATGTCAGCCCCTGGTCCGGGTTGAATATATTCGCCGCGTAAGGCGCGACTTAGTGCATCGATCTCCTGGTTGGTCCCGAGCTGAGCAACGATCTTTTCCAGTAAGTTAAAAATCGGGCGCGAGTCTTCCTCGCCTACATTCTCACCTTGCAACTGTGATATGGCAGCATCACTGCCCTTTTCCAAGAACGTTCGAAGCGCCTCCGAGACCACAGCGTTGACGGCCTGGCGTTGTGCCAAAATCTCCTCATTGACCGCGCCCCGCGCAGAAACTCTTGGGAACTTAAAAGCTTCCGCAACCAAATCGGGCAGCGCTTGCGCACCGGCCTCTGGCCGATCGAAGGAAGCGATCATGCGCAGCATGTCGATCTTTTCCTGCGCTTGCGACACGCGACCAAAAACATGCAGTCCCGTAGGTATCAGTCGTTCCTCAATCTCCAACAGTTTCTCGTGGAGCTCGAGTACTCGCCTATCGCGTTCGCTTTGACTGAGGGTTTCTTGGCTTGCGGCCATTAGCTGTTGGACTCTTCGATCGGCGGGGAACTTATTTGAACAAGCTGTGCAGCGAGCATTTCGGCTAACTCACGAGCTTCCCCGCCTGAAAAAAAGGAATTTCGAGTTTCAACGACCACCGTTGCCACACCGGCCTTACCCAACTCGGAGCCTAAGAATCTGATCTCGCCTTCAATCAATTGCTTTTGGTTGGCACGATCGGCCATTCCATTTGCTCGCAACGGCACATTTGCTCGGCCATCTGTGAAAACCAGTAGCACAGTGTTCAATGTCACTTGCGCGCGCATTTGCTTTGCAACCTTGAGCGAACACGCTAGGCCTGCGGGAAGGGGTGTTCCTCCCCCCACGCTTAAGGTATCTAGTACGCGTCGGGCTCGAAGCATGCTGCGCGATGGAGGCAAGTAAACTTTCGCTTGGGTGCCTCCGAAAGCGACAATCGCAACCCGGTCGCGGTCAATGTAAGACTTCTTTAGTAGTTGCAGCAGTGCGCCTTTTGCCTGGTTGATCCGATTCAGTGCCATGCTTCCGGATGTGTCGATGGCGAAGATAAACAAGCTGCCACTCTTACGAGCAAATAGCTTGTAGCGCAAGGCGTCGGAGCGAATCGATTGTCTAATCCGGGTAAGCGCCTTGCTGTGCGATTTCGTAGCATCAGCATCGCGCGACCCATTCGCCACCGCGGGGTTGCACTGACCGGTTGAATCATGCTTGTCGCTTGCGGACGCTCGTAACGTCGCATCAACCGCTACTCTCGCCGTCTTATAGCCAACCGCTCTTATGTAACGGCCGCGGTTGCGATTCATGCTGGCTTTTTGGGATCCTTGTCGGCCGCTGAGGGAATCAACCGACCTGACGCCACTGATCGCAGACTGGGAGCCTCGAGTCGTCAAAGCCTTGATGCGAGCAGCTGAATCTGCCGGCTCCGATAATCTTGAAATACCGTCGCTGCCGTTCTTACCTTGGGGGCTGATTGATTTTGCATGCGGCGCCTTACCTGCGCGAGAGTTTACTGGTCGCTCGATCGACCCATTCTTACCCCTGCTTTGGTCCGCAGGCGAAAAGTCGTAATCACCTGTTCCCTTTCCTGCGACCGGGCTGGATGAGAAAACGCGATCTAGTGCTTGTCTGATCTGTTCAGTACTTGCTGTATCGTCCAGTGCGTCGCGGCGTACGCGATGCCGTAATGACATGACGGTTACGCGTTTTACGTCTTCAGCGGTCACCCGGCTGCGACCTTCGAACGCCGCGAGCACGCGCGCGGCTCGCGTAATTGTTAATTCGCCCCGATGCCCATCAATTTTCAAGTCCGAGCAGAGCTGAGCGACCTGACGAATTAGCGCACGATCAATACGGATCTTAGCCAGTTTCTTCCGCGCGTGCTCGATCCTTCGCCGCAGAAAGTCCTGATCCGCCCTGGTGGTCTCGAAGAAGGCGTCCGGATCGCGCTCAAACGCTTCTCGCTTTTCTACAACCGCTACCCTTGAATCCAAGCTATGGTCGGTTGTTACTTCGACATGAAGCCCAAACCGATCCTGAAGCTGGGGTCGAAGTTCACCCTCCTCGGGATTACCTGATCCTATTAAAACAAATCTTGCGGGATGCTCCACGGAGATGGTTTCACGCTCAACGCGATTGCGCCCTGTCGCCGCGGCGTCAAGCAGTAAATCTATCAAATGGTCTTCCAAGAGGTTTACTTCGTCGATGTAAAGAAAACCACGATTGGCCCGTGCGAGCAGTCCCGGCTCGAAAGCCTTTTTACCAGCCTGGAGGGCCCTTTCAATGTCGATTGTTCCACAAACGCGATCTTCCGTTGCTCCAAGCGGAAGTTCTACAACCCTGACCGGAACGCGTTCTCTTTGCAGTTTTGCATTCGCAGATAGTTTAGCCGCACATTCCTGGCAACGGTTCTCTCGGTCCTCTGGGTCACAGCGATAAAGACAATCGCGAACGACGGACATTTCCGGTAACAGATCGGCCAAACCTCGGACGGCGGTTGATTTTCCAGTACCGCGGTGACCCATGATTAAAACGCCACCGATTAGGGGATCGATAACGTTGAGCACCAGGGCCAACTTCATTTCTTCCTGACCGACGATTGCACAAAACGGATAGACACGACGAGATATAGAGTTCTCTTTCTGAGAACGTCCTTCAACCAACGTGGTGTTTTCTGGCGAAGAAGGTTTGCGCGTCTTCATTGCGTGATGAATCTTGTAGCTGAAAAGGTCATAGGGGGCAAGCGGCCCGCGTTAAAACGTTAGGTTGACTTGAAGCGTAACGTCGCCTGACTGCACCATCTATTTACGGTCAGGTAATCGTAGGAATTGTTCAGTCATGTGCCAAAACATAACACTACTTTTTTCTTGACAAGGCATTACTTCAGCCTTAGAGTGAGCGCGCCTTCTCAGACCCCCATAGTAGTATCAGGCGAAGACTCACAAAGTCCTTAAGCTTCCAGATAAGACCTGTGCGAGATGGCGTTTAATCGGACTCCTGTTCGCTCGCAGTGCAGGTGGCGTCCAGTCAGTCTCAAGTAGTGGGAGATCTTCCTTTAGTCCAAATCGCAGCGACTAGAGCTTTCAACTTTCTAACCATTCACCTTAAAACCTAACTCTTTCCACTCAAGCGGGGTTTCTCAAAAGCGTTCAAGAGGAATATTTGCAGTTTGCAAATTGCAGACTGCACGTTTTCCGTTTCTCACAGTGCGTTGCAACCCACCTAGGAGGTGAAAAGTCCGATGACGAAAGCCTTGAAGCTAATAACTCTAATTCTCTTTGTGACGGCGCTTGCCGTGCCCATGTGGGTACCACGAGCCGTCGAAGGTCAGGGTGGAACTGAAGCCCTCACCACTGACATGGACGCAAAAACCGATGACCTGTTCAACGGTTTTGGTGCGCTTGGCACACCCATAGACCCTTGCGTGGCCGAGCCTGTACCACCGACTGCGCGAGGCAATGGCAGATTCAGAGACAACCAGTTCATATTCTCCGAACGTGAGGAAATTGACGAAGGTCTTGGGCCGACCTATAACGATGTGGGATGCGTCGAGTGTCACCAATCCGTTGACGTTGGCGCATTCAGCCAGGCGACCGAGTTCAGGGCCGGCCACATAACGAATGGCAGCTTCGTCGACGCTCCCGGTGGCCAGTTAATTCACGTCCGCGCGACCGATTCCGACATTGTCGAGCACATCTCCACCGCCGAGGATGTTAATACCTTCCGAATTACCACTAGCGCTCTTGGCGACGGCTTTGTGGAGTGCATTTCCAACACGACACTGCAGAACAACGTGGCAGCACAACCGTTCGCTCAGCGCGGGACCCTAACCGCTGTGCCCGTGGTTGAGGCCAACAACGCGCTGCGCAATGGCAGATTCGGCTGGAAAGCTCAGCACGCGAGCCTTTTATCGTTTGCCGGCGACGCTTACCTCAATGAAATGGGAATAACCAGCAAATTTGATGGATTCGGCGGAAGAAGTTCCTCCGCCGCTGATGCCGGAACGCATGAGAATCCTGCCAGTACTGCAGAGGGTGTTACAGACGTGACTTTCCCATCTGCATTCGACCCGGTGCAAGATCCGGAAGATGATGGTGGGGACGTGCTTGCCTTTGCAGACTTCATGGCGGCAACTCGCGCACCTGCTCGCCAAAACCCAATTCCAGCAGCCGCTGTACGCGGCGATCCGCTGTTTACACAAGTAGGCTGTGCGGTTTGTCATACGCGTACCTTCCAAACCGCACAGCCTGGAACGTCGATTAATGGCGGGGCATTCACGGTTCCCACCGCCCTGGGCAATAAGATTATTCATCCCTTCAGCGACTTTGCGCTGCACGACATTGAAACAGGGGATGGCATAGTCCAGAATGCCGGACAGAGCTCGGCGAACCAGATGCGGACCGCACCGCTATGGGGTATCCGTGCTCGCGGTAGGTTTATGCATGACGGCCAAAACTTCACCATAACCGACTCGATCAACCGGCATGCCGGCCAGGCAACGGCTGCACGGAACGCCTTTAACTCTCTGACGGCTGGACAACGGTCGGACCTTGTTCTCTTCGTCCTATCGCTGTAGCGCGGCGACAGTGAATGGACGACACCTTGCAGAAGCTCGCCGGACTGCAGTACCCGGCGAGCTTCCTTTCAAACAAACGATTAGAGGTAACTGGAGGTCATGGAATGAGATGAGACACGTAGCAGTTCACGAGCGACAAATGCGTGCTTTCCGAAGCCTCAGCATGGGCTTTGCTGCTCTCATTTGCGCATCCTTCCTCGTGTCGAGTTGTGCGAAGTCAGAGCGACCGGTCGCGGAAGCAGCTCCTGCCTTTCAGCCGGCGCAACCGGCGCCGCCTGCGGACGTGCCGAAGTTGCCAGCCAAAGCTAATGAGGTCCAAGAGGCAGTGAAACGCGTTTTTAAGGATGCCGCCCTTCTGGATACCACTCGTGAACCGAATTTCGTTGCCGGAGATTTCAACGGAGATCAGTCACAGGATATTGCGGTAATCATCAAGCCTGCGTCAGGAAAGATCACAGAGATGAACCAGGAGTTTCCCGCCTGGATTCTGAGAGACCCTTTCGTGCCCAATAAGTTGGGAACGTCGATGCTTCGCGTAGAAGAGAACGAGGTGCTCCTGGCTGTAATTCATGGCTATGGGACAAACGATTGGCGTGATTCACAGGCAACTCAGACATATCTCTTGAAGAACGCTGTCGGATCTGGCCTGGAGGTGCGTAAGGGAAAAGACTTTTTGGCGGCAAACACTGGCAAGAGGTTGCCTCGAATGCAAGGGGACCTGATAGGGGAAATACTTCGGGGTACATCGGGGTACCTTTACTACACCGGCCCTACTTACTCCTGGTACGACCCCAAGACTTTCAAGGGTGAACCCGAGAGGCGCCTGGTCCATCCTGGCATTACCCCCAGGACCGAGAGATAGGGTCCCAGGCCAAAGCGGGAGTAGAGGAGACCCACAATTCCAAACAACCGCAGACAAAGCCTGGAAGAGTTCCGCATATTGGGAAAGCCTCATCCGTTCGGGAGATGACCAGATGAACTTCAAGAAAACGCAATCATCGGCATTCATATTCCTATTGATCCTGGTGCTGTCGGCTGAGGCGACACCTGGAGCTGAGCCTCGGTCAACGCAGACGACGGTCCCAGTGAAGACTACGGAGATCGAACGCATAAGCGCTGAAGAGTTGAAGGCAAAAATAGCCCGGAACCAGCCCGTAACAATAATAGACGTTCGCTCAACCAACAGTTACGCTGACAGTGACAACAGGATCAAAGGAGCAATCCATGTAAAACTTAGAAGACTTAAGTACCGGCTTGGCTTCCCTCCTCTGAAGAACGTTTTACGCGACAGAGAGATTGTGACTTACTGCGCATGCCCGAGCGATGAATCAGCCCTTTCTGCAGCGCAAGTCCTCATAGGTTCGGGCTTCATGCGTGTGCGCGCCTTGAAGGGTGGATGGCAGGAGTGGTTGAAGGTCAGTGGCCAGGTTGAGCCCCGACCGAAAGGTATGTGAGACCCAGCGTCCCGCGACTGTTGGGCTTCTTCCGTCTCGATACTATCTTTCTTGAGGTTTCCTTCAGTCTTGCCTCGTGCTTATTGCTACCTGCCGGGCCCTCGCCATGACAGGATCATCGCTGGTCAGTTATTATTCAAAACTCGACAGCTCGCATTAATTTTCCGTGCCCTGGTAAATCGCGACGTTAGAAGAAAACCCGGAGGGCCTGCTGAAGGCGCATGTTAGAAGCTAGCAATCTGGAGTGCGTTCGCGGAGATCGCAGATTATTTAGCAACTTAAATTTCGTGCTGGAACCTGGCGGGTTTCTGCAATTAACCGGGCCCAATGGCAGTGGGAAGACAAGCCTACTGCGAATGATTTGCGGATTATTAGCTCCTGCCCGCGGTGAACTTCGCTGGCAAGGTGCGAATATTCACTCCCTTGGAGAGGAATATTCCACGGTCTTAACATATCTTGGGCATCGGACAGCAATTAAAGATGAGTTAACGGCGCAGGAAAATCTTATATTCTCAAGTGCCCTCGACGGTACCGAAATAAATTCGGCGCCTGCGGTCAGTATCTTGGAAAGGATGGGGCTTGGAGGACGCGATAAACTTCCCGTGCGGCTGTTGTCAGAAGGTCAAAAACGAAGAGTGGCCCTGGCGCGGCTTGTTGTTTGCAATACCAAGCTCTGGTTACTGGATGAGGTGCTGACGTCGTTGGATAAGAACGCTGTGACGCTGGTGTTATCCCTAATCGAAGACCATCTGAGCAATGGCGGCTTGGCAGTAGTCTCAACACACCAGGAATTCAAGCTGGCGGCAAGTTCTTTTCAGCGGCTCGAACTCGCATCGTGAGTGCATCATCCACGCTATCGATGTTTCGCTGGATGGTGCAGCGTGACCTTACCTTAGCGTGGCGCCGGCGCGCCGATGTAATGTCGACTCTCTTTTTTTTTGTGATCGTCGTAAGCCTTTTTCCGCTGAGTGTCGGGCCCGAAACACAATTGCTTCGTTCAATGGCCCCCGGGGTGGTCTGGGTAGCGGCGCTTCTGGCCTCGATGCTTTCGTTGGGCAGGTTGTTCGCAAACGACTACCAGGATGGAACGCTCGAACAAATGCTTCTGACGCCGCAGCCGCTCTACTTAATTGTTATGGCAAAGGTGTTCGCTGCGTGGTTGGTGTCCGGAGTACCGTTAGCTTTGATATCGCCAATTCTTGGCGTCCAATTCGGTCTATCACAAGACACATTATTGGTATTGGCGATATCGCTCTTTGTGGGCACTCCTGTTTTGGCGTTGATCGGCTCGATTGGTGCAGCTCTAACACTCGGGTTACGCGGTGGTGGTGTTTTGATCGCGATATTGGTTCTGCCGCTCTACATCCCGGTATTGATCTTTGGGGCAGGAGCGGTTGATGCCAGCATCATCGGCATCAGTGCGCAGGCGAATCTATCACTGCTCGGTGCGGTGTTGGCGCTGGCTCTTGTGTTTTCACCCTGGGCGACTTCGGCAGCGCTGCGGATATCCCTGGAGTGATGAAAGGTCCGACAAACTGAAGTTTGTCGGTGTCGAAAGCTGATCGTAATCAAAGAATCGACAAACTGAAGTTTGTCGGACATTCCAATGGCAAAACGAAAAATCAACTGGTACAAATACGCCTCGCCTGCAAACTTTTATCCAGTTGCGGGAAAACTGATCCCCTGGTTCGCTATTCCCGCGGCGATTCTATTTGTCGTCGGACTCTACGTGGGCTTCTTCGTGGCACCTACTGATTTTCAGCAGGGAGACGTGTATCGCATAATATTCATTCACGTGCCGGCAGCGTGGATGGGAATGTTTTTGTATTTGTTACTCGCGCTTTATGCAGGCATTGGCTGGGCCTTCAATGCGCGACTGTCTTCGATGATGGCCTCTTCAATCTCTTTCACCGGCGCGATGTTCACTTTTCTTTCATTGGTGACAGGATCGCTCTGGGGAAAACCGACTTGGGGAACGTGGTGGGTTTGGGACGCGCGGATGACATCGACTCTGATATTGATGTTTCTTTACATCGGCTTTATCTCTTTGCAGGCAGCGATAGACGACCCGCGGCGCGCGGATCGGGCTGGGGCTGTTCTGGCTCTGGTAGGAGTCGTTAACATCCCCATCATTTATTTTTCCGTGCAATGGTGGAATACCCTGCATCAAGGCGCGACGATCAGAATCCTGAATAAACCCACCATGGCGCCACCAATGCTCGCGGCAATGCTGATTATGCTGGCAGCGTGCTGGCTATATTCGATTGCTATAGTTCTTTACCGCCTGCAATGCATAATCGTCGAAAGGGAGCAGAGCGCCGCGCGAGTTGCAGCGGCAGTGGCATAGTATGAACTGGTCAGCATTCTTCTCGATGGGGGGTTACGCCTTTTACGTGTGGGGCTCATATTTGGTCTCATTGGTGGCAATAGGAGGCGAAGTCGTGCTTCTATGGAGGCGCAGGCAGTCGCTGAAACAAGCAGATATGTCTTTCCGGGAAAGTAACCGTAATGAAAAAACGTCATAAAAAGATTTTCTTTATCCTGGCGGGGTTGTTCGGGCTGGCGGTTGCCGCTTTCCTGGTACTCTCTGCTTTTAAAAACAATTTGGTATTTTTCTTCAGTCCAACTCAGGTGGCCGCTAAAGAGGCTCCGACCGGAAGGACTTTCAGAATCGGAGGGCTCGTCGAAGACGGGAGTCTGCAGCGAGGAGCTGACGGATTAACCATTCGCTTTAAGGTTACCGATACAGCCACGAGCATTCCCGTTGTGTACAAAGGAATTCTTCCGGACCTCTTCAAAGAAGGTAGGGGCTGCGTAGCACAGGGGCATGTAGGCACTGACGGTGTTTTCTACGCTGAGTCGGTGCTGGCAAAGCACGATGAAAACTACATGCCGCCGCAGGCCGGTCAGGCAATAGATAAAGCCAAAATGGGAAAAACTTTGATTGAAAAGTGACAGCAGCTGTTCGGTCGCGACCGCAAACTAACAGGTTGCTTTACAAAATACATGATTCCTGAAATTGGACAGTTCGCTCTCATTATTGCGCTTCTCCTCGCGTTAACGCAGGCAATCATCCCGTTGCTGGGCGCTGCGCGAAACAACCATCAGTGGATCGCTCTGGCGGCCCCCGCAGGTCAGGCACAGTTTATCTTTGTCGCCATAGCCTTCGGTTGCCTTGCATATTCGTTCATCACTAATGATTTCTCTGTGCTGAATGTAGCTACGAATTCAAACTCGCGACTACCTTTGCAATATCGACTGGCTGCTACGTGGGGATCGCACGAGGGTTCATTGTTGCTTTGGACGTTAATGCTCGGTCTATGGACCGTTGCCGTTTCCCTCTTTAGCCAGCATTTGCCCAGACAGATGGTCGCTAGAGTATTGAGTGTGATGGGTGTAATCAGCGTCGGTTTTCTGTCCTTTATGCTGATCACCTCCAATCCGTTCATGCGTTTAATTCCAGCCGCGCCCGACGGACGTGATCTCAATCCGCTGCTTCAGGACCCCGCGATGGTGGCTCATCCGCCGATGCTTTATATGGGTTATGTAGGGTTCTCGGTGGCGTTTGCATTTGCAATTGCCGCGTTGTTGAGCGGACGTCTCGACGCAACGTGGGCTCGCTGGTCTCGTCCGTGGACTACCGTAGCCTGGATGTTTCTGACTTGCGGCATCGCGCTTGGTAGCTTTTGGGCCTATTACGAACTTGGGTGGGGGGGCTGGTGGTTTTGGGATCCTGTCGAGAACGCATCGTTTATGCCGTGGTTAGTAGGCACGGCGTTGATTCACTCGTTGGCCGTAACTGAAAAGCGCGGCGGTTTCAAGAGTTGGACTGTCTTGCTGGCGATTGCTGCATTCTCGCTAAGCTTGTTAGGAACCTTTTTGGTTCGCTCCGGTGTTCTGACTTCAGTCCATGCCTTCGCGACTGATCCTAAACGGGGAATCTTCATTCTTGCGTTCCTTGTGATCGTAATCGGCGGGTCACTTCTTCTTTATGCCTGGCGTGCAAAGAAGGTCGGATTGGGGGGCAAGTTTGATCTCGTCTCGCGCGAATCGTTTCTGCTTACAAACAATGTATTGTTGACCGTTGCGGCGGGTTCAGTGTTGCTTGGCACTTTGTATCCACTGATTGTCGATGCTCTAGGGATGGGTAAGCTGTCGGTTGGACCACCATACTTCAACACGGTCTTCGTGCCTTTGATGATTCCCGCGGTGTTTCTGATGGGCGTTGGACCAATCGTGCGGTGGAAGAAAGCCAGTCTGCCTGAGCTGGTAACACGTCTCCGCTGGGCGTTCGTCGCCAGCGCAGTAACTGCCCTGCTGCTCCCATTCGTTCTGGGCCAATGGAAGCCTTTGGTCAGTCTCGGACTTCTGTTGGCGCTTTGGGTTGTGACGAGCGCGGCCCTGAATCTTTGGCAAAGAGTAAGGACAACGTCGGGCAAGCTGGGCACGCTGGAGAAGTTGAGAATGCAGAGCCGCAGTTATTACGGAATGCAGCTAGCCCATATTGGTGTCGCGGTATTCGTGGTCGGCATCACGCTGGTAACCGGCTACGAGTCTGAGAAAGATGTGAAGATGAACGTAGGCGATGCGGTAACTGCAGGTAGTTACAGTTTTCGCTTGAATGGTGTCAGCAATGTTCCCGGACCAAACTACATAGCGGCGAGAGCTGAGATTCAGGTTACGAAGAATGGAAATGACCTTGGCAAGATGTTTCCTGAAAAGCGGTCGTACACAGCCAGTCAAAATGTGATGACTGAAACAGCGATCGATACTGGTCTGTTTCGAGACTTGTACGTTTCGTTGGGCGACCCGGTCGACGGTGGCTCGTGGACCGTGCGCGTTTACTACAAGCCCTTTGTTGATTGGATCTGGGGCGGAGCGGTTTTGATGGCTCTAGGCGGTGGGTTGGCTGTCAGTGATCGCCGGTATGCTTTGGCAGCTCGCAAACAACGAGCAGCGCTTGAAACCACAAAACTTGCCCCACGTCCGCCGGCGACCGCTGCAGCTTCAGTTAAAGTTGAATTATGACGCGTTTTGCTATTCCCTTGGCGGTGTTCATCATACTGGTTGCCTTTCTTGCAATCGGCCTCAGCCGCGATCCACACGAGGTCCCTTCGCCGCTTATCAACAAACCTGCGCCAGCTTTTCAGTTGGCCCAGTTGAAGGACCCGACGAAGACATTTTCACCCGAACAAATGAAGGGCAAGGTGTGGCTGTTGAACGTCTGGGCATCCTGGTGCATCACCTGTCGAGATGAACATCCCTTATTGTTCGAGTACGCGCGCTCGGGAGCAGTTCCCATTTACGGCTTAAATTACCGGGATAAGCGTGAGGACGCGCTTGCATGGCTTGGCGAGCTTGGCGACCCGTATGTCTTAAGCGTTTCCGATCCGGATGCTCGTGTCGGCATCGACTACGGCGTTTACGGTGCTCCCGAAAGCTATGTGATTGATCGCAACGGCACAATTCGCTTTAAGCAGATTGGCCCAATCACTCCGGACGTCTGGGAGAAAACGATCATCCCGCTGGTCAGGGACCTGAATAAATGAAGCGTCTCGTTGTGCAGTTGTTGCTCCTCTGCTCGCTTGCCCTCACCGTCTCAGCTCAAGAGGCCAGGCCTTTGGCCGAAGATCCCGAACTCGAAAAACGATTAACGACGCTCGCAAAGGAGCTTCGCTGTCTCGTTTGCCAAAATGAAACCCTGGCAGATTCCCAGGCCGATCTGGCACAGGACCTCCGCGCGCAAATCCGTGAACAGATGAAAGCCGGCAAAAGCGACAAAGAGATTATCGCTTATCTCACGCAACGATATGGGCAGTTTGTGCTCTATCGGCCGCCGGTTACGCCAACCACTTATCTGCTTTGGTTCGGCCCCTTCATCTTTCTGCTAGGTGGATTGGTCCTGTTATTTCGCTATGTGAAACAGCGCCGCGAACTAATACCCGAATCGCCGCTCTCAGTCGAACAGCTACGCCGCGTCGATGAAATATTGAAGGATCGAGAGAAGCCTGCATGATTACTTTCTGGCTGGTCTGCGGAATATTCATTCTGATTGCTCTTGCGTTTGTTCTTCCACCGCTATGGCAAGGCCAGCCTGCGGAGGAAAAGAACGAGAGTGAAGGCAGTGAGGAAAACATCACTATCTACAGAGACCAGTTGGCAGAGCTGGAATCTGATTTGCGAAATGGCATAGTTAGCCAGGAGCAATACGACCAGGATCGCGACGAGATCAAGCTTCGTTTGCTCGAAGACGTCTCCCCTGAAAAGCGAAAGCCGGACTCGGCACGACCGGCGCAAAACGATAGACGCGCGGCTTACGCGCTCGCCATCACTCTGCCGATTTTGGCAATTCTCCTGTATGCAAAGCTCGGGAATCTTAGTGCGCGAACCACCGAGCCTGATGCCGCTCCCGGACCGGCCGCGAGTAGCGGCGCGCCGGGTGGTATGTCTCAGGCGCAGATCGAAGCAAACGTTGCCGCCCTGGCGAAGCGCCTGGAGACTAACCCTTCCGACGCCCAGGGGTGGACGATGCTGGCTCGTTCTTACACTGCGTTGGAAAAGTTTGACGAATCCAGTAAAGCTTACGAGAAAGCAGTCGCCCTCAAGCCACGTGACGCAGAGCTCCTGGCCAACTATGCTTTCATGCTGGCAATGGCAAATGGGAGAAACTTCGAGGGCCGGCCGCTGGAGTTGATCGGACAGGCGCTTAAGATTGAGCCTGATAACGCAAATGTCCTGGGGCTCGCCGGTGGTGTCGCATTCGAACAAAAAAACTACAAGCAAGCAATTGAGTATTGGAACAAACTGCTTTCTCGCGTCCCTCCCAATTCCGAACTAGCCCAGGCTGTCAACGAAAAGTTGAAACAAGCGAAGGCATTGGCAAGTGGCGAGGGTGGAAAAGTCCCCAACTAGACACATGACGAGAGAAAATCTTCTATTTGCAATCATCGGTCTGCTAGCTGGGTTCATTGTCGGATTCTTGTTTGCCAGCAGCATGAGCCAGCGTCAACTCACCCCCGCAAGTGTCGCCGCGGGTTCCCAAAATCTGCCCGCCGATCACCCGCCGGTTTCGGGTAGTGGTAGCTCTAACCCGCAGCAAATATTCGCCGACGTCCAGGCGTCGATGAAAAAAGCGCGGGAAGAACCTCAGAACTTCGAAGCGCAAGTTGCGGCTGCCCGACTCGAGTATCAGATTCAGCGGTTTGACGACGCGATTGGATTTCTTCTGAAAGCTAACGAGCTAAAGCCGAGCGACTACGAAACGATTGCGAATCTGGGCATGGTCAATCTCGACGCCGGACATTACGACCAGAGTATTAAATGGTACAAGGCGGCCTTGCTAAAAAAGCCTGACGATATATCTGTTGTCGATGGCCTTTGTGCGGCAGCTCTTGGCGCGGGAGATGCGAAGGAAGCTGAGGAGGCGATAGCGAAACTCGAAAAACTGGATGCTCAAAACTCTGATCTAGCCCAGTTCAAAGATAAGCTAGCGAACTTGAAGAATAAGCCGAAATAGATCTAAGGCCCAATTGACATTCTAATTACGCTCGCCAATCGAATCCTTTCAACTCCTCCATCTGTTCGAGTCACAATAATTTGTCCGCTCTCTACGGTGACGCGACGAATTGAACTCATGTAGTGTTCGACACGGGTACCATCAAGCATTTCGATAACGAGCTTTGATCCGTTTTCCTCTGGTTGGGCAGCGCTGCCCTCCGTGCGTGTTGCTGGATTAGAACGCTTTGAGGTGCGCGCTTTTGACGGTGGGGTTGTGTCGCTAGTAGCCGCGTCGGAAACGTCGGCGGCTTCGGTTGGTTCGGTTCGGCTCTTCTTGGAGTTCTTTGTTGCGGCCTTTGATTCTTCCGGCTTCGTCGTCGCAGGTTCTGCCCCGCTCTTCTCCTCGTCGGATTTAGGCGCCGCCACTTCAGTCGCAGGTTTCGCCGCAGTTGATGTCCCCCTGCCACGTCCACGTCGCGGCGGTGTAGGCCGCGAGCGCGCATTGCTTGCCGGTTTAGGACTTGCCTCAAGCGGAGCTTCCAGCTTCGGCTCAGGCGAAGGTGTTTCAACGACTGTGGGCGTGGGTTCAGGAGTCGGCGCAACCGCAGCCGCGACTTCTGGCGGCGGTGTGGGTTCATCGATGCGCGCGCCAACTGACGACACGCGTTTGCCTCGCCTGACCGGCTGGTTTGTCGCAGTCTCTCCTGCCGCTTCTTCAGTGTTTTCTGCCGCTCCGATTATCGGCTCGAACGCGCCGCCAAAGCGAAGATGGTAAATACCGTCATCATCATTAGGGCTGCGCGCTTCCACACGAAGAATAAATCCTTCCCGCTGGCGGAGATAAATGCTTTTAGTTACCGGACTAGTGGCTTCGGCGTAAACCGCTAGCTTCAAGACCGGGCGTAAGGAGCCGGCGATAAAGACATCGATATCACCATTGAGATTGCGAGTATCGATCGTGATGAGCAAATCTCCCGGCGTTCCCGTGAAGGTATAGAAGTGATCAGTTAATCGAGCATCGCCAAGGTCTCGAGCGGATATTCTGCCAACAACTTCATTGCTCCGAACCGGTGACGGCGAGCGAGCGTCGAGCGATTGCGATTGAATGCTGTTGGCTGCAGTCAACAGAAATAGAGCGAGCAAACAGAGCTTGATGGAATATTCTTGGTGTCTGAAAAGTGACATCGAAACCTTTGCGGATTAAGACTGCGTAGGCACTCCGATAAAAAGCAATACAGCTCCTCGACGTGTGCTGAAGAATAGCAGATTTGTCAGCGGAATCGTATAGTGACAAAGTCGCAGACCCTGGTGAACTTGTAGTATTGTTCCAGGTCAAGGTAAGTTCATGGGGAGATAACTTAGATCCCACTATATCAGCATTGCATTGAGGACATTCAATGGCAGACGCTGCACCGATTCTCAACACACTCTTTGCAAAGGGAGCCAATAAAACAAACTGCTCAGGCTTCTACAAAGCGGTCACCTCGGAACTTGGTATTCCACAGCCCGATTCGCAGGCCGATGCCCTCATCGAGCAGATTACCGTCAGCAGACTTTGGGTCAAAATCGAAGGTCCTGACCGGGGACAAAAAGCCGCGGAGTATGCGAGCCAAGGCTACCTGGTAGTAGCACTCCTGAAAGCTAAGGACCATCTGCCTTTCGCGCTGAACAAGAATACAAATAAGTACGACACACCGAAACAGTATCGCCACGGGCACATGGCCATCGTCCTGGGTGGAAAAACTAACCCAGACGGGTATCCGTACGTAATCTCCGGGAGCGAAGATTCCTGGGGCCAGAGCGACGGCAGCAAAGCGATTGTTCCAGTCTGGAGACGGGTGGATGCCGTCAATGTTAAGTACTATCGAACGATCAAGACATTTCCTCAGTTGATGCCCGAATCCCTCTAACAAGATAATTGAAGACATATATTAAGGAGTGACCGGACGGTCTCGGCGTCTACTACATTACATCCTCAAAAACAGCAAAACCATGCCGCTCGATGTCGTCGATGTAACTCACGATTATTCAAAACCCTCTAATGGAAAAAGTAATCGTCCCCACTATTCAGTTGTCCAGCCAATTCGCATTGTGCACAATCTATCATTTTGCGGACACGTATCCACACTTGTGTTGCGAAGTCGTCCGGATTAATCTAGTCCCCGTAACCGCTTACAGCGTCTCTTGGCACCGAAGCGCGAGCACGCTGAAGTCTCTCCGATAACCTGCTCTTCCGTCTCGTGTCCGACGTTAACAACGTCGGGAGTTGACCTCTCCCCAATCGCTTGCCCTGAGCGGCCGGCATTTCGCTATATCCAAAGGCATCATGCTTCGAGCTACGTACAACTTGCATGGTCACACATCTTCAAAGGGAGCAACGAAAATGAGAGTATTCTGTCCCGAGCACAAGAGAGGATTTTTCGCTCCTCGGCAAAGTCCCATCAAGTGTGAGAATCGAGGTCACATACTGGGCGAGTTGAATTTCGAAGGCGAGGCCAAGCCTGCGGCTGAGATCCTCTGGCAATATTGCTGCAACTGTGAACATTTTTGCCCGACGGGTTTCGGTCAAGATAGCCTCGAACGCTGTCCTGTCTGCACACGACAAAGTTCGGCGCTCTATCTGTGCGACCGCTGCTTTACCATTAGCTTCGAATCCAACACCCCGATCCAGACAAAAAATTTCACACTCACAGCCGACGGTGCGCCACAACCTTCATGCCCAGGATGTTTGCAGGCGACCTCTGTTGATTTGCGCGAACACACTTGCGATGGACTGGGCGTATCCTTGATCACGGCTCTAAGCTCTTGTCCAATTTGCCAGGAGCGCCTGGATATTGGGCCTTCCTTTCCCTCTTCGGTAGCGCACTACCTGAAAAGAACTAAAGCTGCGAACAAGCTGAATGTGACATTCGACTACGAGAGTGAATTGTTTGTTCCAGTGGAAGACGGAGAGTTCGTACTAATTCGCAATAGCAATGAAATCCTTCAATCAATCGTACTGCCCCGATCCGCACGCTTCGCGACAAGTCGAGATTTCTACGAGTTTTATCAGGACTACTATCACTGCGCTAAGCCAGGCACGGGCGAAGTGTATATTGTTCAGCCTGCTGCCGTTGCTCAGGTAACAGATGGATGGAAGTTCCAGGCGACCGGCATTCTCGAAGTGCTGGAATACCAGCGGAAGAAGAAGGCTCCGGCTGATCTAACGCGCCCTAAGGTAGACACATCGGCGAGCAAGGTAGCAGGACTCTCCATCGCAGCGATGAAAGAGGAGTCGCCCGTTACACCCTGTACTCATTGCGGCTCTCTAGTAGAGACGAGATACGCGTTCTGCTGGAAGTGCGGCAACCCGCTAACGCAGAAGCACGAGCCTACAGTTACGCTCAGGGAAGAGTCCAGCGCGATAATGCCCTCTTCTGTGATTGCAACAGAAGAGGAAGAATTAACTGGGGAGCATCAGGTGGTCTCCATTGGCTCGCCAATCTTTTCATGGGCTTCGGCAAAAGAGCCAGACGGGCATACCTCAGCGAACGGTGCGCTGCTAAAACTAATAGCCGTCGCAGTGGTTGGCTTAGTGCTCGTGTCGGTTGGTTTATTTGTGCTGATGCGTTCGACGTCAACAATGGGTTCCAGTAATGACGCTCAGGCCGTTGCTCAAAAGGCGCAAGGTGATCCGGGCACTGCGCCTGGTCGAGAAGTAGAGCACAATGTTGCTGTGGAGCCTACGCCGCTGCGGACTACTGCGGCCCGCGCTGAGGACGAGTTGAAGAAGCTCCGCGACAGGCGAATTGCCGCCGGAGCCAAAGATCGCTCAGCCATTCTCGAAGCCTTCGCCTCGACAGAAAAACGATACCCTGATGATTATCGTTTCCCATACGAGCGGGCCAAGCTAGCTATCAAAGATCAGCAAGTAGGATCGCACGATGAGGCTTTTGCTGCACTCTCACTCGCCGCAGAAAAGGCCATTAGCACAGGTAAAGCTCATGAGATGTTAGATGTTTTGGAAGCGGATAAGGCCGGTGATTTGCGTAAGCTCTCCCACGGGCACCATGAGTGGACTCAAATGGAAGCAGCGTTGAAAAGCAAAGATAAGAGCCTGCTAAGGCTTTGATTCCCTTAATACGGCCACTTCCAGTCGCGAATCTCCGGCATATCGTCGCCATGCTCTATGATGTATTGCTTGTGGTCGATCAACTTGTCCCGCATTGCTTGTACTACGTGCGCGCCGATTGACTGAAGTCTGGGTACGCGTTCAATCACATCCATCACCAGATGAAATCGATCCAAGTCGTTGAGCACGACCATGTCAAACGGGGTGGTTGTCGTCCCTTCCTCTTTGTATCCGCGTACGTGGAGGTTTTTATGGTTGGTGC
>WNFY01000528.1_pt1 | contig 34663 bp, 23 predicted proteins | sample 5400091 | NCBI WGS metagenome assembly WNFY01 (sample SAMN13153364, study PRJNA577476) | soil metagenome | isolation source: 60 cm soil or saprolite under grassland replicate 1 | place: USA:California | collected 2016-06-15 | reverse complement strand
CCGTGAACAGCTTCGTTATCGGTCCATCGCTCGCTTGGAAACCGACAGCGCAGACTCGTCTCGATGTCTCCCCCCTGTTCGGCGTCACAGACGACTCGCCGGTGGCTGATGTGTTTGTTGCCTTTTCGTGGCTTTTCGGCGGCGAACGAGCCGAAGCTGAAGCACCGGTATCAAGCCGCTTCCGTTACCTTTCCGACCTCTCTTATAGCCGCTCCGGCAAGGATTCGGGAAAAGAAATGAAGCAGGTGGCGTACGTGCCGCCCTGCCCGCAATGGTACGGCGATCGCGAATGGAATGTGAATCTCTGGGGCACATATGCATTCACCAATACCGAGTTCGCTCCTAATCCTTCGCTGGTGGACATCGTACAAAGCACCAGTGAAGGTGGTCCTGTGCTCGGCACGTACGATCGCTACATTGGCGGCGACCACGCGTGGGGCGGCGGAGGCGACATTAAATATTTCTTCTGTCGCTATGCTGGTGTCGGTGTTGAGGGATTTGCACTGGACGCTCACAAGCCTGGTTTCGATATCTTCGAGGACCAGGCGGTCCCGATATTTGTTCACCGAAGAATCAATCACGATCACACCGTCGGCGCTGTCCTTGGCACGCTTACCTTGCGATATCCAATTCCTTGCACGCGCCTCGCTCCTTATGCGTGGGCGGGTGTCGGTGCGATTTTCGGCGGCGGCGAAAGAGAGACCCTTCACACGCAGGGACCGCCGGACGCCTTCGCTGTCAATGCGCAGACCGAACACTTCGGTACCGAGACCAAAGTGCTGGGACAATTCGGTGCCGGGTTGGAGATCCGATTCGCACGGCACGTCGGTTGGACTAACGATTTGACTTTCGGCGTAATCGACGGCCCAAGAAACAACTTCGGGATGTTCCGAAGCGGTCTCAATTTCGCGTTCTAGATAATCTCTGAGGGTCACGCCTTCAGGACTGACAGCCCCGGACGCTTTCGGGGTTTTCTGAAGTGGAGATGCCGCAGTCCGTGTGGAGCGGGCTGCGGCTACACTTTTTGAGTTGTAGAGGCGCTCGCCACGGCGAGTGCATGCTTTTTCTGGCTCCTCCTATTGCACGAGCGCCACTATTCTTGCGCATTTCTTGACCGCCATTAATCGCATCGATAACTTCGTTCTCGGAAAGGAGTTTTGTCGGTGAAGACCGAGGTCTCGATCGAATACTGCGTCGTTTGAAACTACACGCCAAAGGCCGTCAGTTTGGCGGCCCAAATTCTTGAGCTCGGCGAGCGCATCAAGTCGCTCACGCTGATTCCCTCGAGCGGCGGCGCTTTCGAGATTCGCGCCAATGGCAAACTCCTCCATTCCAAACTCGACACCGGCGACTGGCCGGACTTCGACGACATCGTCAAGACGATCAAGAAAGCAAAATAACCGAGCACAGGTTTCTGAAATTCAGAGTTCGGTGTTGAACGCCTGCGCACAATTCATTGGCATTTGTCGGATATTGCGTGTTCAAAAGCAGCGTCAAGCCGCCGCGCTCCAAAGCGCGCTCCGCTCGCGAAAAATTCCGCGTTGGAGGTTGGACGTTGAACGTTGGACGTTTTTTTCTTCTCGGAGAGTGAAGGGTGCCTGGTGGCCCTCGCGGTCTTCAAAACCGTCGTCGCCGCGCAAGTGGCGGGGTAGGTTCGATTCCTATCCTCTCCGCCAATTTCCTGCAACTGCTGTAGCCGTTTCCCTGTGCGGACCGTTCGCGTCGCCCTTAGGCGACGGGTACAGAAATCACAAATTCCGAAAGGAGGTGAACCGCAATGCCGCGTGAACAGATCCGTAGACTGACCTCGCTCTCTTCCAGCGCTGGGTGAGCTTCCAAATTGAGCCAACAGGCCCTGCGACAAGTTTTGCCGCAGCTTCCGATTTCATTGGACCGCAACGTCCTCGTGAGCTCGAGAACTTTCGACGACGCTGGCGTATATCGTCTCGATCGGCATCGGGCCCTTGTGCAGACAGTCGATTTCTTCACGCCAATCGTGGACGACCCATTTTCTTATGGGCAGATCGCTGCGGCCAATTCGCTTTCCGATGTTTTCGCAATGGGCGGACGCCCGTTGACAGCTCTCAACATCGTTGGTTTTCCTGCCGACCTGGTTTCAACCAGGGTCGTCTCTTCCATTCTGCGCGGCGGTCTTGCCAAGGCGGCAGAGGTGGGATGCGTCATTATCGGCGGCCACTCCATTCGTAATCCCGAACCGATCTATGGGCTTGCTGTAACAGGCGTCGTCGATGTTCGGCGCGTCACGACGAATGCGAATGCGCGTCCAGGAGATCTGCTTGTATTAACAAAACCGCTCGGCACCGGCATCGCCACCACTGCGATCAAACGTGGAAGCGCTTCGCGCGCGCTTCAAAGAAAAGTGGTTGCTCTCATGTCGCGGGTCAACACGGCTGGCGCCGAACTCGCCGAGCTCGGCCTTGTCCGCGCGGCCACCGATATCACGGGCTACGGATTAATCGGGCATCTGGTTTCATTGTGTCGCGCCAGTCGCGTCTCCGCCGATATCGATCCCAATGCCGTGCCGATGATCAGCGATGAAATAGGCGATCTGATCGAGTTGCGCTGCGTCCCCGAGGGAAGTCGTCAAAATCTCCACGCGGCCACTATCCTTGTCGATTGGGCGAGCACGGATGAGGCGCGCAGGATTCTTTTAACCGATGCGCAGACCAGCGGCGGATTACTCCTTTGCGTGGCCGAAGCGAATCTCGAGAAGGTACTGAGCCTCCTGCGAAAAGCGCGTACATCCTCCGCTGCCGTGATCGGAAAAATTGTGCCACGCCGGCGTGGTCGGTCATTAATATGCATGACCGGGTAAAATCACGCGCGCGGCGGCAAATTCCCGCTGTTGCAACGGTCCTCGATGCGCTTGGTCGTTGTGATTTGCCGCAACCCGTGGTTGTCGATGTCATTCGTCGCAAACTTTCACAGATTCGCACCGAGAAGGAGGTGCCCGAGTTTGAATTAATCATCGCTCTCGTCAGCCGTTCGCTCGATGAACTTCGCGCCAGCAGGCTCCAGCCGATCATCAACGGTACCGGAATCGTCATTCACACAAATTTTGGGCGCTCCCCGCTGGCAAGTGACGCCATTCGGGCACTGAACGAAATCGGAGCAGGTTATTCAAATCTCGAATATGATCTGGCAACAGGCGAACGCGGCCGGCGCAGCAGTTATATCGAGAAGGCGCTGGCGTTACTTTGCGGAGCGGAAGCGGCCACGGTGGTCAACAACTGCGCAGCCGCATTAGTTCTGATTGTTCGACATTTCACCAGATCAAACATTGAACGCCCAACATCCAACGCCCAACATCCAACGGAAGTCGTCGTATCCCGCGGTGAGCTCGTCCAAATCGGCGGCGGCTTTCGAATCGGCGAAATCATCGAAGCAACCGGGGCGCAACTGCGCGAGGTCGGCGCCACCAACAAAACTACGCCCGAAGATTATGCGCGAGCCATCGGTCCGAACACGGCAATGATCCTAAAGGTTCATCGCAGTAATTTTTTTATGAGCGGTTTTGTCGAATCGCCTTCGTCGAAAGAGATCAGCGCGCTGGCGCGAAAGAAGCGGATTCCGTTCATCGAAGATTTGGGAAGCGGCGCGATTGTCGCGACCGAAGAGTTCGGAATTGCCGATCACGAGCCAACGCCTGCCGAGGTTTTACAGAGTGGCGTCGATCTGGTCTGCTTCAGCGGCGACAAATTATTCGGCGGCCCACAGGCGGGAATCATTGTTGGGAAAAAGAGATTGATCGCTGGATTGAAACGCGAACCAATGTTTCGCGCACTGCGCTGCGACAAACTTTGTCTCGGCGCGCTCCAGGCAACGATCGATTGCCATCTTAATCAAATGACGGCCGAAATCCCAACGCTCGCGGCATTACAGATTTCAGAAAATGAATTGCGCACACGCGCCGCAACTATTTGTTCGGGATTGCAGGGATTGCCGCTAAAAATTGCCATCGGCTGCGGCAAGGCGAAAGCTGGCGGCGGCACGTTACCGAAGTCGGAAGTCTCATCTGTCACGATCGACATCATCCCGAAGAATCCATCGCTTGCCGATTTCGCCGCAACGCTCCGCGCATCGAATCCTCCAGTGATCGGTTATATTGCGGACGGCCGGTTCAAACTCGATCTACGCACAATTTTTCCGCAACAGGACGGCCTCGTGGTCCAAGCGATTCGCGCAGGACACGCAAGAATGGAGTGACCACTACGAAGCTCACGAAGGACACGAAAGATGGAGTTTGATGAGTCGTCGCGGAAAGTGATCGGCTGCGCCATCAGGCACAAATTCTTACATACATGCGACTGTCGAAAATTCCGGTCGGACTGATCATCAACTTCAACGTGACAAAGCTGCAGAATGGAATCAAACGTTTTCGTCTTGTAGCCCTTCGTGAGCTTCGTGTCCTTCGTGGTTAAAAAAAAGGCGTGAGCACGCGGCATTTCGTCATCGCCACAGCGGGCCACGTCGATCACGGTAAGAGCGCGCTCGTAAAAGCGCTCACTGGAACTGATCCGGACCGCCTGCCCGAAGAAAAAGCAAGACAGATCACGATCGATCTCGGTTTTGCCGAATTGAATTTGACCGCACCGAACGGCGACAAAATCCATGCCGGCATTGTCGATGTTCCAGGCCACGAAGATTTCGTGCGAAACATGATTGCGGGCGTTGGCTCGATTGATCTCGCGCTGCTGGCAGTTGCTGCCGACGACGGCTGGATGCCGCAGACTGAGGAGCACCTGCAAATTCTAACTTATCTCCGAGTGCAACGCGCTGTGATCGCGCTCACCAAATGCGATTTGGGAACCGTCGAGACCATTGCTGCTCAAATCCGTGACCAGTTGGAACAAACGTCATTCACCAATTGCCAGATCGTTCCGACGTCCGTCCGGACGGGTCAGGGAATCAGGGACTTGAAAGACGCGCTCGCGCACGAGTTCGCGGAATTGCGGCCGCCGCGCGATATTGGAAAGTCTAGACTCTTCGTCGATCGCGCTTTCGTGCTTCGCGGGATCGGAACCATCGCCACCGGCACGCTGAGCGGCAGTTTGATTCGGCGCGGCCAGGATGTTGTCGTTCAGCCCAGAAATATTTCAGCTCGGGTTCGCTCCATTCAAAACCACGGCCGCGATATCGAAATAGCCCAGCCGGGCATGCGCACGGCCATGAATCTGCCTGATGTCTCGATTGGGGAGAAGGAAATGCAACGCGGCGATCTCATTACCGTTCAAAGCCTCGGTAGTCCAAATGCAATGATTGACGTGCTTATCGAAAGATCGCCGCGACTTAAGCGAAACTCCCCTGCAGCACGGCCAATAAAGGACGGCAGTTCTGTTCAAGTTCATTTTGGAACCAGTCGCTCGGCCGCGAAGATCACATTATTCCATGGACGTGCAGTTGCAGCCGGGCAAAGCGCAATTGCTCGGTTGCGACTCGATTCACCGATTCTTGCGTTTGTCGGCGATCGCTTTGTCCTGCGCGATTCTTCCGAACAAAACACCACCGGTGGCGGCATGGTACTCGACCCCGACGCCGATCCCGCCAATTTCCGCTCTGCCGCACATATCGAATTATTAAGAGAGCGCGCGACTGCACCGCACGACGTCGACGTTTGCGTGCGGTCTCAGCTTAAACGTGACGCATTCGGCGAGACTAAAACGCTGCTGGTCAAATCGAACTTCGGCATCGATGAAATCCGTGAGGCATTGTTTCGCCTGAGCCAGCACGGCGAGGTCGTCCTGGCCGGCGATATCGTCGCCGGCGCACGTTATTGGCAAGATTTGATTAATAGCGCAGCCAAAATCACTGATCGGGCGCATAAACAAAATCCAGAGCGCCGCGGAGTCAATGTATCCGAGCTTCGGGCAGAGTTAGAAATCCAATCCGACAAATTGTTTAGCGCAGTGATTTTAGAGCTGACCCGAAACGGTTTTGCTCGTTCCGAAAATCAAATTGGTCGCGTCAGTCATCGTCCATCGCTGCCACCGGAATTAGTGACGGCCGCAGAGAACATTCGAGCGACGCTGTCGGCCAAACGTTTTGATCCTCCCGATCGGAAAGCGTTTTCGCAAGATCGACATCTTCAGCAGGCATTGCGTTTCTTAATCGATCAGGGGGAAATCGTTGAGATCAGTAGCGAGATCGTTGTCCTTCGAGAGGCTGACGAACAAATGCAGAACGCGGTCACCGAATTGCTCTCCAAACACGGTTCCGCCACGGCCAGCCAGGTTCGACAGAAAATTGGCACTAGTCGTCGCGTAATCATTCCGTTTCTGGAATATTTGGATCGGATCGGTGTGACTCGGCGCATCGGAGATGACCGCGTGCTCGCGAAGAAACCAGCAGCCGTTAAATTGGCCAATGCCGCCAGCGCGCAGCAAAGCTGAACCACGTTCACCGCACGTATCGCTGCACATCGGAGCCTCGGCGGAAGCGGCGTGGGAGAATGTAGTCAGGCACTGGTTTGAAAAGATCGCCGCCCGCGCCTTGAAGGATCAGCAACCCGCGGCTGTCGTCACAGTTTCTCGCAGCCAGGCCTATTTTTTCCGCAGTCGCTGGCTTGCCGAAGGTAAATCCCTGCTCGCGGTAAAATTTCTCTCGCCGTCGCAATTGCGGGAACAATTGCTTCGCCGCTATGACCTTAAGATGCCGCTTCGGGAGCATCTTCGTCTTTTTCTTGCCGTCACGGCCGAGCAATTCGCGAGCAAAAGCAGTGATGACGAAACGGTGCTGATCGCAAAATCCGTCGCTCGGGACCCCGATCGTTTTCTCCGCGCCATTGATCAATTAGGCGCCGCCGGCTGGACTTTTGATGAGATCGACTCGCCTGCGTTACGCGAAATTGCCGCGCGATTCGAAGAACAAGTGCGTGAATGCGGTTTCACTTTCGTTTACGACGCGGATCGAGTCGTGCTCGCGGAGGCTCGGAAGTTTCAACCGCTGTTTGGCAATCTGCTCTTGTTCGGATTCGACGCGGCACATTGGCCGCTGTGGCCGTTACTCCATGCTGCAACAATCTCTGCGGATCAAACCACCGTTGTGTTGAGCGACCCGCGCGATGATGCGCGGAATGTCGACGAAACCTGGATCGGAACGTGGGAGGAAACTTTTGGCCCCGCAGAGGTAATTCCGCCGGCAAATGGAAAAACGGCAGCCTCGCTAATCGAATCGTTACCGGTTTCGGCCTCGAATGTTCACTTTGTCATCGGTCGGGACACCACGCAGCAAGCGCGCGCGATCGTTGCTCTCGCCGCAAAATTCCTGGCCGATCCGCACTGCGAACGGCTCGGCATTTTGCTTCCAGGATTGGGCGCGCTCGCGCGATTGGTCGCGACATTTCTCCAATCAGCCGGAATTGCCCACAACGATGCCATCGCACATCTCGCGCCGAATGCGTTCGACGACGACGCCTGGCGCTCATGGCTAGAATTGCAACAAACGCCACGATTAAAACCGCTGTTTCGATTTCTTCGTGCTGTCGAAGAACAGATCTTCGCTGGGTTATCCGTGTCGGAGATAGAAGAGACTCTGCGCCGCGGCTACAAGAACGTGCTGATCGACGACATTGAGCTGTTGCGCGATTACTGCGCGGGCAGCTCCGAGTTGCGGCACGGCAACGTTGTCGCGCGCGAGCTGGAGAAAATCCAGTTTCTGCCCGAGAGCGCGTCATTCACCGAATTTCTGTCACATACGCGAGCAATCTTTTCCAAGCTCGGCTGGAAAGAACGTGGGAATGAAGTCGAGCGGTTGAGTCGCAATTGGAGAGATCAGCCAACGACGAAATTTTCAAAACATTCCTTTTTGCGATGGCTGCGGGAACTTTTCAGTGCGCCATCACTGGAGCGCGACGATCTCGGCGCGCATCCATACGCGCGGGTACACCTGCTCGCTTGCGCCGATGCACAGGACCAGCCGTGGTCGCATCTGATTTTTGCCGGATTAAACGATGAAACATGGCTCGTCTTTGACGACGAGCTTGCTTTCGTTCGCGAGGAGCAAATCGAGGACCTTAATCGACAGAATGTGACACTGAACCGGCGTGCGTCGAAACGCGGCCGGCAAGGGGAAGGTCATTGGAGTGTGTGTGAAGGGAAGACGTTGCTTATGGGCCCGAACGAACAAAGACAGATCCGCCGGCGGCAACTTCTTAACCTCGTGGAATCTGTCAGCGCTGGCATCGGCGCGAGCGCGAGCCTGTATTCCGAAGCGACCCCAAGTCGAATCGCGAACCCGAACGAATTTTTTTCCTGGCTTTACTTCAAGGTACACGGTCGTGGCGTTTCGCAGCAGACGCTCCACTCCCTTGAAGCGCAAACCCGCGATTGGTTGAAGGATTGGTCTCCAGTGGATGCGCAGAAAGTCGACTCGATTAGCGTTGGCCGAACCCGGTACGCGTTCGATGCGCGCCGGCAGTTGCGGCCTGCAGGCGAATACGAGTTCGCGCTTCGAAGTCCATCCGCCGAGGAAAAATCGCTTCGCGTCACGCAGTGGGAACAAGCGTTGCGCTGGCCGGCCATCGTTTGGATGGAAATTTTTCTCGGCGTCGCGCCTGACGATGACAACGGCAACGCGTGGGCAGTTGCGACCGGACAATGGGTCCACCGCTGGCTCGCGGACAGCGTCGGAAAAGGCGAAGAGCGAAAATTTGTCGACGTGAATTGCGCAAATGAAATCCGTGAGCGCATTTCGAAGTACGCCTGCGACCTTCGCGAACGAGTCGCGGCCCTTTGTGCCAGCCTTGGCAAAGTTCTTCCGGATTGGTGGCGCTCCGGCTGGAGCAACGCGTTTTACATTGCCGATTGCCTCGCCGCAAAAGTTTCCGATCTCCAGGACTGGTCGGAAATGGCAGTCGAATGGCCGCTTGAGAGGCCAACTTTAATTCCATTGAACGAGAATGAAACGTTGCGAGTTCTCGGCCGGATTGATCTCATCCTTGCGCGGCGGAAATCTGAGCAATCGCGAATCGGTTACAAAGACCTCTGGGTTGTCGATTATAAAACAGGACGGCAGCGGGGCTTTACTTTGAAAGACGTGCGACGCACGGACACGCCAAAGCGAAGATTTTGCAAGCAGTTGATCGACGGCCGCGGCATTCAGCTCGCGCTGTACGCGCTCGCGGTACACGCGGTCGGCGCCGAAGATGTTCAACTGACGCTGCTTTCTCCGGCGGAACAGCTCGAACCCCAGTTTCGTTTGGCCGATGTGCTCGCACAGAAGGATTTCTGGAGCGAACTGGACCGGATGCAGGAGACGGGCGTCTTCGGAATGCTCGGCCCAATTCATGCAGATTTCGGGTTCGCTGTGAAGTATCCGCTCGCGACGCTGCCAATCGATACAGATCTGCTTGAAGATAAATGGGCGCTGACCCATCCAGCGTTCGTGCTCGAGGAGGAGGAGCAATCGAAGTGACGACAATTGCCGACGAAGCAGCGCGGCAACGATTTGTTCGCGAATTGGACCGGAATTTCTCCGTCGTCGCCTCCGCCGGCTCGGGCAAAACACGCGCGATCACCGATCGCATTCTCGAGATTGCGAAGAATGGACCACGCGCGCTGGAATGGCTGCCGCAACTTGTCGTGGTGACGTACACGAATCGAGCGGCCGATGAAATGCAGCAGCGAACACGACAACTAATTCTGGAAGCCGGACTGCCGCTGGAAACTATCGAAGCATTTGGCCGCGCGTTTTTTGGGACGATCCACGCGTTCTGTATGAAACTGCTCGCGACGCATGGCCATCGTCTCGGGCTACCGGCGAGACTCGAAACAGTCACGGACGATGACGACCTTTGGAACGAGTTCGTTCAGCAGCAGGGGCAGATCGGTCTATCGCTCGGAGAGGAAAATCGCCGTGTGCTGTTGCGCTTAATGCAAGCGCGACAATTGATGGAGCTCGCGCGAAACCAGGATCACGATTTCAACACGTCGCCTGCACTCGAGCGCTGTCCGGAATGCGATTTCAGCAAAGTCGAAGCCGCAATTGAAACCGCACAGGCGACAAACATTCCCAAAGCAAAGACGCAATTGCGTGAATGGCTGCGGCGCTGGCGCGAAACCGAGGAGTTCGCGCCTTGGCCAATGTGCGCCACAACAGCAAAAGATTTCACCGCACGCTGGCGCGAAGCGTTTCGGCCGCTGCGGGAGTGGGCAAGCGCATGCGCGTCGTGCGTGGCCGCGGAAGTGCAACGCAATTATCGCGAGTTCCGTTTGGCTCATGACGCGATCACGTATTCGGACCAAGTGGCGCTGGCGGGCGAACTGTTGCGGCTGCCAGATGTGGCCAGACGGATTCGAGCCAAAAATTATCGCGTTATGCTCGACGAAGCTCAGGACACCGATCCGCAGCAATTTTTTGTGTTGCTGGAAATCACAAGATCCACCCAAGCAGGCGGTGAATGGCTCGAAGTTCAACAATCGCCTCCGCGGCCGGGCCATTTCTCGATGGTTGGCGATTTCCAACAATCGATCTACCGCGATCCGGCCGATTTGAATCACTACCGTGAGCTCCATCGAACTCTGATCGAAACCGGAGCAGCTGAAGAACTGAAATTTTCGGTGACGTTTCGGCTCGATCAGGCCCAACTCGATTTCGTAAACGACACATTCGCCAACATTCTGAACAACGCTGAAGGTCAGGTGGAATTTGTTGAGCTCAATCCTCGCCCGGAAATTCTTCCAGGACAGATCATTCGCTTCGAGCTTGGAGATGACTTCGACGCATCGCTGAAAGAAACGCAACGAGCTCGGATCGAGGCACAGCGTTTGGCGAAATGGATACGCGAGACAGGACTCGCAAAGCTGCGGGCAAGATGTTGGCGCGAAGTCGCGATTCTATGCCCGCGCAAGGGCTGGTTAGGTCCAGTTCGCGACGCGTTGCTCGAACAGCAAATTCAGGTGGAGGTCCAGTCCGAAACTGATCGCCAAGCGGAACATCCGGCGTATGCATGGCTGACTGCGCTGCTCGCGATCATGGTCGATCCAAATGCGAGCTATGAAATCGTGGGAGTACTGAGAGAGGTTTTCGGAATATCGGACGACGAGCTGGCGCGATTTGCGCAAGGCGACGGCTACAAATTTCAAATCGAACGAAAAACTACCGGACGAGGAGTTGTCGCCGACACGTTGAATCTACTGAGGCGACTCCGCGAAACATTGCCCCACCAGCCGCTCTTTAACGCCGTGCGGGAGACCGCGCGAATGACGCAGCTGCGCGAGCGATTGCGCACGCTGCCGCGCGAGGAATTCGGCGATTCGGTTAGCGAGCTGGAGAAACTGCTCAGCGCAGCGGCATCAGCGGAGGCACGCCAGGAGTCGCTGGCAGATTTTGCGGTGACGCTGCGACGCAACTTCGATAAAATCCGTGAAACTGAACCGGCTGAAGCCGATGCGGTCCAGTTGATCACTGCGCACAAAGCGAAAGGATCAGAATGGGACGCGGTCATTGTGCCGTTTCTGGCGCGCGAGGCTCGGCTTGGCGGAAACATTCGTTATCCGCTGGTCATTACAGGTCAGCAACCGTTCATCGCGTTCGATCGGAGCGATCGCGCAGATCTGGAAGACGACATGAAAAAGGTCCAGCGCCAGGAAATGGAACGGCTGCTATACGTGGCGCTGACACGGGCGCGTCACACGCTGGTGCTCGCGCTCGATTCTGAGTTCTTTCGGGGCAAGCGGGGTGTGTACAGCGACACGCAATTGAAATGGCTGCAAGCCGACGCGAAAGAGCCAAACGCCCAAATCATATCAGACCTCTCCGATGAAGCGACAGCATGCGAGCACACCGCCGCACGTCACAAGGAACGCGCACCTGACCTGGTCGCTGACAGTTTACGAGTACTGCGACTTGAGACTGGTTGGATCGACATCGCGCGGCAGAGAGCAGCTTCCATTATCGAAACAGTCACTCCAAGTCAGTTCGCGCCGACGGAAGAAGAATCTAGCGGAAGTCCGAGCGTCGAGGAATGGATCGAGTTGGAACCGGAACTGCGACCGCCGCGGATCGATAACCCAGCCAAGCGTTACGGAGTTTGGTGGCACGATTTCGCCGAACAGATCGATTGGCGGTCCGAGCCGAAGAAGTGGAGCGAAACTTTCGAGCGCAACGTTACCGCGTCGCCGGATGTTGCGCGCTCGAGACGCGAGTGGCAGCTGTTGCAAAAGCATATCGAATCCGCGGATGGACTCGCGCGCATTTTGCGCGACGCGGACTTGGTTCGTCAGGAGATGCCGTTCTTCTGGAAAATGCGTTACAAATGCCTCGAAGGAATTATCGATCTGGCGTCCTTTAATCAGAAGGCGAACGGGGTCTTCATCCTCGATTGGAAAACGAACCGGATCGCTGCGGATAAGATCGACGTCCTGCGTGAGCTTTACCGGCCGCAAATGGCAGCCTACTGGCAGGCGGTCTTGGAGCTAACCAACGCGCGCGTCAGGGCCGCAGTTTATTCCACCGCCACGGGCCAGCTCGTTATCTACGGTGACGACGAGCTGAGCGAAGAATGGCGCCGATTATCCGGCAATTTCTAGCGAAGCTGCCAGCGAAACAATCTACAAAACCGTTTGCCGATCAGCTCTCGCGTTCGCCGCGGATGAATTGCTCGACGCAGCGATACGCTTCGTCGTCCGTCATTTGGACGGGCGGATGTTTGGAGAAATACGCAGAAGGGGAATGCAACACGCCGCCGATGCCGCGATCGAGCGCAAGCTTGCAGCAGCGGATAGCATCGATGGCCACTCCTGCTGAGTTCGGCGAATCCTCAACCGAAAGTTTCACGTCGATTTCCATCGGCACGTCCCCGAAAAGACGGCCTTCTACGCGAATAAAGGCGATCTTGTTGTCCAGTTGCCACGGCACGTAATCGCTCGGACCGATGTGAATATTCTCGTCCGCCAGACGGTCGCCTATCACAGATTGAACGGCTTCGGTCTTCGAAGTTTTCTTCGACGCCAGCCGTGTGCGGTTGAGCATGTTGAGGAAATCGGTATTGCCGCCGGTATTTAATTGATACGTCCGCACAACTTTCACGCCACGCTTGCGAAAGAGATCGACCACTGCGCGATGCAGGATAGTGGCACCCAATTGAGCTTTAATATCGTCCCCGATGAGGGGCAGATTTCTATCAGCAAAACGCTTCGACCATGCCGGATCGCTGGCGATGAATACCGGGATATTGTTAACAAAGCCGAGCCCGGCTTCAAGAGCACAGCCGGCATAAAATCGGGTGGCCTGTTCCGAGCCCACAGGCAGATAATTGATCATCAGTTCCGCAGAGGAGTTTTTCAACTCGGCGATGATCTCTTCGCGACTTGATTCTTTCTCCAGTGGAAGAAATGTGCGGAGCGGATCCTGATCGCTCATGTGCGGCGCGTAGCCATCCAGAACGCAGCCCATTTTTACAATGGCGCCGGTTAGCTTGATCTTTTCACAGAAAACCTTGGTGCAATTAGGCGGCGAGAAAATGGCCCTGCTAACGTCCAGACCGACTTTGCGGCGGTCGATATCAAAGGCGGCCACGACCTCAATGTCGCTCGGGCGGTAACCGCCGATCTGCCGGTGCATCAACCCAACGCCAGTACCGTTTACGGAAGGGCCATCGTAAAAACTAAGGCCTTGGACAAGAGAGCTGGCGCAGTTTCCAACGCCTACAATTGCAATTCGTATTTTTCTCATTTCTAAATTGTTAAAGCTGAAAGGCTACCTGATTTAGATTATTCGGAGCAAGATACAATTTAGGCTGCTTCAACCAGGGGGTACGCCTTCCCTGTAGCGACTCCGATTATCGCAAGCGCGGAATGTGTCTGATGTCGCGCTAGCTTGCAAGAACTGATATAAGGGCAAAAGTCAGGGGCATTCCTGGTCCAAGGAAGGCCCTTCCAAGGAGATAACGAAAATGCGTTTGAAGTTCGCGGCCATCAGCATTCTGATCGCTGGCGTTATGCCCGGTTCCGCGACCATCGTCGGCGCGGTGCCCGCGTATACCATCGAACAAGCAGTGGCCGTCGCGCAGGAGCATAACCCTGAAATACTGATTGCGCGTAAGAAAGTCCTGGCAGCGCGAGGCTCGTTTATTGAAGCGCGTTCGGGATATCTTCCGTCGCTGACCTCCAGCGGCCTGTACGATAAACGGCAGGCTCAGAGCGAGACCAGCCTTCGACAGGAAGATTACAATGCAATCCTGCGGCTGGAGCAGAACCTTTATACCGGCGGAGCAGTAAGCAGCCAGGTGGCAATCGCGCAGTTGAACATTGCCAAGGCAAATTACGAGCTTCAGGAAGTTGTCACCCGCGTGACAATGGATGTGCGAATTGCCTTCAACGAACTGCTGTTGAATCGGGCAAAAGTACGGGTGCGCGAAGAGTCCGTGCGAGTCTTAGACGAAGAACTCAACAACCAGCAGGAAAGATTTAGCGCGGGCATCGTGAGTAAATTGAATATTCAACGGGCTGAGGTCGCCGCCGCCAATGAACGCCCAGAACTTTACAATGCGCAGACTGAATTGAAAAACTCCTATCTGCGATTGAGCGAATTGTTCGGCACCGACGTGCCCCCGGAGGCGGAAGCGCCCCCGTTCGAGATTGCCGGCGAATTACGATATCGGCCCAATCATGCTGACCTAAATAATTGTCTGGCCCGGGCAGACGCAAATCGCCCAGTCATCAAAGCCCGTGAGAAAGACATTGAGATCGAAGACCGACAGTATGTTCTGGATAAGAGCGCGATGCGTCCACATGTCCGTGCGTTTTCCGGATATGAAGTTTATAGCGAGCGTGATCCGGAGGTCGGTCCAGAATTTAACTACGGCGGCGTCGTAGGGATAAACGCAACGTGGAACATCTTCGATGGGTTTGCGACTAAAGGGCGGATGCAAGCGACGCGCGCCCGGCGCGAGGCAGCCGTGCAAGCTCTGGCAGCAGCGCGGCGGAGTGTTGCTTCGGAAGTGCGCAGCGCGTTCTTCGATCTTCAACAAGCCCAGCGTGTGCTCGAAAGCGAAACAAAAAACGTACAGACCGCGGACGAAGCGCTCGATGCAGCCAAAGGCAATTTCGCTGCCGGCCTGGGGACGCAGCTCGACATCCTGCAGGCCGCATCCGACGTCACCAGGACGCGCACGACGCGATTGAGCGCGATTTATCTACACAATGTGGCTTTGGCCCGCCTTGCACACGCTTGCGCCAGTTCAGCCGAAGAGCTCGATTTCGGATCACAATTCAAAGACGTGAAGCGCGAGAATCGCAATGCTGCGCAGGCTTCCGATGTGGCGAAGCCGCCGGAGAAATTAAGTCAGCGATGAAGCGGCGAATTATTTTGCTGGGGAGCACAGGCTGCCAGCCTGTCGCATTCGGTTGCTCGCCGAATGCTATGGAATGGAAACACGAAAGGTCGAGCAACCTGTTCGCGGCAAGCTGCCGCGAACTACAGGCCAGCGGCCTGTGCTCCTTAGAACGCAGTCTGCGTCGCTCCGGAAAGTGTACAACCGCAGGACTCTTAATCCCGGTGTTAATGACTTGCTTCGTATCTTCAGCTGGCGCCGTTACGCTAGAAAACGTTCTGCAGACCACGCTTGCGAAAAATCCCGCCATCCAGCAAGCCAAAGCCGGTTTGGAGCAAGCGGCTGGGCAGCGACTGGTATTTCGTTCGATCGTCTGGCCTCACGCCGAACTGGGCGTGCCGGCTGGTGTTCAGGCCGGTCACCGGTCCGGGGAGAGCGGAGTAAAAGGCTTTGCCGTGGGACGCGGCGCACTTGAGCAGGTTTTGTTCAACATGGCTGTGCCGCCGTCGCTCCGGCGCGGCGACGTCGAAGTCCTCATCGCCCAACAGCAGTTGAATGTCACGGTTGTGGAGCAGTTACACGCGGCGCGGCTGGCGTTTTACACGGCCCTTTACAACCGGTCTCTGGAATCCATCCGAAACGAACAACGAAACAAACTGGAAGAAAACGTCGCCACTCAGAAGAATCGTTTCGAAGCCGGCTTAGCCGACCGGAGCGCTTTCACCAGCGCAACTGTCTCGGCCGAGGAACTGGTTCCGCAAGTTGAAAGCGCCCACCGCGCATATCGGGAAGCACAATTGAGATTGGCGGAAGCGATGGGAATCGATCCTGTGGAATCAGCGTTGCCCCAGCCGGAAGGCGAGCTGGAGTTTGCCACGATGCACGTCGATTTGGAATCCGAAACAGCCGCAGCCTTACAACGAAGGGCTGATTTGAAGCTCGCGCGTCTATTCGTTCGCGCCGCCAACGAAGATCAACGGATCATCGCGGCCGACTATTATCCTGAGGTGGCAGGACGCATTAGCGGGGAGTACGTCCCTGTCACAGGGATCCATCGCCAGGGCTCAACTAGCAAAACACAGGACTTTATTGGATCGGAGATTGTCGAAAGGGCGGGATACACGTGGCGAGTGATCGATAATGGCAAAGTGGGAGGCGAAGTGTTAAAGGCACGCGCAGCACGGGAGACGAACGAACTGACGTGCAGGAAGCTGGAAGCCAATGTCAGCCGCGAACTGTCGCGGATTGCCAATAACCTTAAGGCCATTGATGCTCGCGAAAGATCGCTCTCGGCAGCCTCTGTCGCCGCGGATGAAGGCGCCCACACAGTTCGTGAAAATGTCGCCAGCGGTCTCGTCTCGCCACTTGAATACCGCGTCACTGAAAATGCCCTTTTGACGACCAGGAGCGGCCTGCTGGATGCTGTTTATCAGCACAATCTGGCCGTCGCAGAATGGGACCGGGCCACCGGGCGTTACTTTCAATTTTCGGACGCGTCGTCGCGGCTGGAACAGCGTGATTCGTTGAACCGTTGAAGCGTTACATCGGCTGCTGGTTCAACGCTTTAACGCTTTGACTGGTCATTGAGCTACGACTCTCGCGATGTCTTTAGTTGCTTGGGAATTTCTTCGCCGATCGAACGGAGGTTCTTAATGCTGTGTCTTGGAAAGAATGCTTTCGAAGATGTACCAACAGGCGACGCTCACAGCCGCAACGGCGTGGCACCACGTGATTGCAAAGAAGACTGACGGACATGACACTAGTCGTCCAAAATTGAAATTGCCGGAATCAAAAAGAATTTTGTGGGGCGGCGGAGCAGCGCTCGTTCTTGTTATCGCGCTGGCGTACTATTTCCTAATGCCGGTGGCGGAGGTAGCTACAGTCCGTCGGGGCACCGCCATCTCCGCAGTTTATGGAACCGTGCGGATTGAACCGGCATTTGTCGTCCGTGTTCGAGCGCAAAATGACGGCTTCATTCAGTTGGCAGAAGCTTTTGCCGCCGGTCGCGGCGCAATTGGCAAAAGCGTCGAAAAGGGGCAGCTGCTCGCAACCATCGCTGACGAGGAGACGGGTCGACAATTGAAGCAAGCGCGTGCCGATTTAAAGGCCGCCGTCGACCGCGCCGCACTTCCGCTGCCCTCTTCGGAGTTGCTGAAAGCGGCCGAGGACAATCTGCAGCGCCTCGAAAAGGTCGTCGGATCGGGCAACGTGCCAGCGATCGAATATCAAAAGGCGAAAAGCGAAGCAAACCGATTGCGTGGTGCGGTGGAGACGGAACGAATCGAGCGAGATCGCAATCTTAACTCAATGGAGGAGACGACTAGAAAATTGGAAGCCCAGATGAAGAGCGCGGAAGTCCGTTCCCCCATCGATGGCCTTCTCACCAATGTGCAGACAATAGATGGCGAACTGGTGTCAGACGGCAACGAGCTTTTTACCGTTTCGTCACGCAAAAATTACGTTCGCGGCGAAGTGAACGAAGAAGATGTGGGCGAAGTGAAGCCAGGGATGAAAGCAAAGGTGCAACTATACGCTTATCGGACCCGAAGTTTCACCGCACGCGTCACATCGGTCCAACCGGCTGCCGATCCAACTACTCAGCGCTACACGGTTGTGCTGGAGATGGAAAGTCCGCCGGACAATCTGATGGCGGGAATGACCGGGGAAATGAACATCATCACCGGCACGCACGAAAATTCTCTTCTGGTGCCGACGCGCGCTCTGCTTGTCGATCAAGCCTTAATTGTGAAAGGCGGCATTGTTCATTCGCGGACAGTCGGACTCGGATTTCGCACGCTCGATTTCACGGAGGTAACCAGTGGGCTGGAAGAAGGCAGCCACGTGATCGCTTCCGACCAGGACAAATTCCATCCTGGAGAAACCGTGCGGCAGCGAATCATTAGTTCACCGCCCCCGCCGAAGGCGCCATGACGCCGCCGCTTTATATCGCGCTGCGGTTTTTGACGCATCGCAAGCGGGCATTGCTTCTGAGCCTTAGCGGCGTTGTGTTCGGCGTCGCCATTTTTATCTGCACGCAGGCGCAGACCCAGGGATTCGCACGTTATTTCATCGACTCAACAATCGGCAGCAATGGCGCGCTCGTCGTCAAATCGCGTTTCCGGCCGCGCTACGAGCCGCTCATGGTTTCCGCGAAAGGCTCTAAAGGAAACGTGGGACGTCGCGTTTATTTTGAAGGGATCAGCAACCCCAATGAAATCATGCGGGTGAGCCGGCGATTTTCTAATGTCGTCTCTTGTTCGCCTATCCTGCGCGGAACGGTCAGCGCTCGTGCGGGATTTGAGAACGCGACTGTCGATCTTTACGGCATCGATCCCGCTTTGCATGCCCAAACGACTGATCTTCTGCACCAATTGATTGATGGCAACTTTGATGACTTTCGAAATAACACGAGCTCGATCATTATCGGTTCGCGCCTGGCAGACTTACTCCAGGCCGGTGTGGGCGACACGGTGCAATTGCTCGCGCCCAACGGCGAGTACTGGCGATTCACCGTTGCGGCGATCGCGCGCGCAGGCATCGGCTCGATTGATTCAACCCGGGTTTATTCGCATGCCCGGATCGCGCAGGCTCTGCTGCAACAACCCTCGGGCGCGTCGATGATCATCTACAAACTACGTAATCCGAACCGGGCACCGGCGCTAGCCAGCCGTTTCGAAGCGCTCTTTCAACACAACGCCTCAAGCTGGCAGGAACGCGAGGAAAGCACACTGCAACTTTTTTTGACCCTGAGAATGTCTGTCGCGATTACCGTCTCGCTTATCATACTTCTGGCTGGCTTTGGTATTTTCAACGTCCTTACGATGTCGGTGCTGGCGAAAATTAAGGAGATCGCGATTTTGCGCTCCATGGGGTACCGCCGGATTGATATCAGCGCGATCTTTTTGTGGCAGGGCGCGCTGATCGCTGCGGCGGGATCGCTGCTTGGGTGTTCATTAGGCGCGTTGATGACCTGGGGCGTGTCGCACATACCGATTCGTCTCCGCGGTCTGCTGTATACGAATTACTTTTTGGTGACATGGGATTGGCGCCATTACGTCTTTGCGACTTTGCTCGCGATTCTGGCCGTGTTTATCGCCAGTTATGTCCCTGCGCGACGCGCCGCCGAGTTGCCACCGGTCGTCACCATCAGAGGTTCACGATGAATTCGGAAGTTTGCCTTAGCTGCGAAGGAATCGAGCGCTACCTGGGCGAAGAGGAAGAACGCGTGCACGCGTTGCGCGGTGTTTCTCTGGAGGTCGAGGCCGGGAGCGTCCACGCCGTTGTCGGCCCGTCGGGCTGCGGCAAGAGCTCGTTGCTCTACATTCTTGGCCTGCTCGATCTCCCCGACGCCGGCCGCGTCGCAATCCAATCGGAGCCAGTGGCTGAGCTAAGCGATGACGAACTGGCGCTTAGACGGAGCAAGTTCATCGGCTTCATTTTTCAATTCCATTTTTTGATGGAGGATTTCACTGCGCAGGAAAACGTGATGATCCCGATGCGCAAGTTGGGGCAACTTTCGGATAGCGAGATGCGTGAACGCGCTGCCGGCCTGCTCGACGCGGTTGGCTTGGGCGACAAATTGCGCAGACCGAGCCGGCACCTTTCCGGAGGCGAACAACAACGTGTGGCCATCGCCCGGGCCCTGGCTAACGACCCGCGGGTCATCCTGGCAGACGAACCTACAGGGAACCTCGATACCGCCAATTCCGAGCGCGCCTTTGAGCTGCTGCAAAGTATCGTGCGCGCTGGCGGTAAAGCGTTGCTCCTGGCCACGCACAATCCCGTCATCGCTGATGCTTGTGATTGGGTCCACGAAATGAAAGACGGCTGCATAACTGCCAGCCACCCGCGCGCGATACCCAGCTCGATTGTTTAATACGCCTTGTAATCGCCACAGACTTGGCAGCCGACTGCTCAGTCGCTCCTTAATCAAACTGGCCGAAATGTCTCGACAGGTGGCAGCGTGCGCCGACCACCATTAAGCTCGCGTGCGATGCAGAACATCCTGCCAATCCTGATCGCAGATGCACCCGAGGCGTTGACCGAATTGTGCGGCGTCAATTTGCTCGAACGTTTGCTCCGCATTTTGCAGCGACTGGGATTTCAACGTGCGATTGTTTTCTCGACGAGGGCAGAAATCGTCGGAGCCGAATTAACCAAGCGCTCGTGGCCGCGGGAACAAATAACCGCGAATCTTATTTCGAGCGCAATTGAGCCGCTTACTGCCCAACGGATTTTAGGACAAAGCCCGGCTGACCGTTTCTTGATAGTCCCGGCAAATATTTACTGTGACGCACGCCTGCTTGCCGCCCTCTGCGCGAAAGATTCACCGGCTGCACTTGTCGATTCTAATCCACCAGAATTCGCGCGACAGTTGATTCGAAATCCATGCGGCCCTGCATTGGTCACGAGAGATTTTCTTTTTGCCCTTCCACCCACAGCTCCGTTTTTTAACGAACTCACAAGAAGGATCGACCACGGCAAGATCGATACCGTCGACGCGGCGAAGGAGGACGATTACATCGTCAGCATGCGTCGGCACGTGCGGCCACTCTGCTTTCGAATGCCGTTGGAGCAGGACCGTCGTCTGGCTGAGCGGATCATTCTCGATTCGGCGCAAAAGGGAACACTCGACATGCCGGCTTATTTGCATGCTCCGATCGAAACAGGAGTCATCTCACTTCTTTGCAAAACGCGAATCACGCCAAACCAAATTACGATTGCAGGCCTCGTAATCGGATGCAGTGCCACCGCAGCGTTTGCGGTTGGCCGCGTCGGCCTCGGAATCCTCGCTGCTCTCATTTTTGGTATTGTCGACGGACTGGATGGGAAACAGTCGCGCGTCAAAATTGAAACCACAGAGCGCGGCAAGTGGGAGCATCATCTCGATTATTTGATCGAGAATTCGTGGTGGGCAATGATTGCCTTTCATTTGTGGCGAAGCGGCCAGTCTCCGAACGCGTTCTTTTTTCTAGCTTTGCTCATCGGGTCGCACCTTTTAGATGAATTCGCGAAACGGCGGGCCAAAATGGCCACAGGTCGTCTGCTTGATGATCTTACGCCGTTCGATCGAGCTTTCCGCCTGATTGCCGCTCGAAGAAACGTTTACGTATGGTTGCTGGCGATCGGTTTTTTGCTAAACGCCTTGCCGCAAAGTTACACCATCATCTGCGGATGGGCGGCTTTCAGCGCTGCCGTTCATCTCATGCGTTCCATCTGGATTTGTAATGCCGGTGGAGCGCACGTTATTCATTCGCGGACTTGAAGCCGTGCGGAGGATCGAGGGCAACCGCTTGGCGCGGGCGCCAATTTCTTTCCCGAGAACATGCATCGGCTTTTCCACAAGAAGCGAAGCGCTGACAGCACAATAGACGCCGCAACCCTCCTGGCACGATTTCTTGCGGTAGTTTGCGTAGAGATCATCCAGGGTGACGTCCATGATGTGTTTGTCCGTGTGCACCATACTGCAAATCCAAAATTTTCCCTGCGCGGACACAAAGAATAATTTGTAGCCGGCCATACACGTCCACTCGACGTGCTCGCCTCGGAGGAGACTGCGTTGATAATTAAGGATCGCCTCGCTGGTGTGAATCTTTTCTCCGCGGCGTTTTCGTTCGATCATCGAATCGATGAAACGCTCGAGCTCTTCGCGCGGCCCGCGATCGACGCGAAACCGGTTCAATGGGTCCGCATGCACCAGGCGAACTTCGGTGGGAATTCCGCGCGACAAGCCAGTCTCGAGCACGGCCCGCGATTCGGGCAACGTATCGGCGCAAATCACCCCGGTGATATGCAAGCTGATTTTTGAGTCACGGAAATAATCGAGCTTTGGCAGAACCGTCTTAAACGATTTTTTTGTAATTGGACTCGGCGTCATTCGATCGACGCTGATCTGCATCACCTGCAGACCTGCATCTTCCAGTTGTTGAACGAGCTCACGGGTAAGGAGGAATCCATTCGTTGTCAGACTGGTGGCAAAGCCGAGCTCGCGGCAGTAACGAACGAGTTCGACAATATTCGGATGCACAAGCGGTTCGCCACCGACCAGAGCGATCCGCATCGTCCCAAGCTCGCGAATTTTACGAATCCATTTTTTCAGATCGTCGAGGCTCGGATGCGGCCGGCTATTGTCGTACTCAGTGCAATAAGCACAATCGAGATTGCAACGATCCGTGACATAAAGGCTGCATTGCAGCGGTTTGCGATCGAAGAGACGCTTACCCGATTCCACAATGTTGTAGCCGGAAAATTCGCGGCCGATTTTGTCGAGGAGCTTCATGCGATGATAAAAAAGCGAAACAGCCTACGATAACTTGCCGTCGAAGCAATTGTGCCCGGAGTACCTCCGTAACACTCGCGACCTTCTTTTGGATCCCATAAGCCGCCAGCCCCAATGCAAGATCGAACCGCAAGCGAATATGCCTAAACGGAAATCATGGGCAGAGCAAGCTTGGTTAGACTCGGCACACTTGGAATCTCAATCCATCCGGCCTCATCGAAGAACCACGAACGCCGATCAACTTTGATAAACAAATCGTGGATCGGCGAAAACAGATGCAATGGAAGCGTGAACTCGCCGGCAAATGGATGGCCCCTGTAACGGCCGATGCCAACGCTGCGATTCGTCGTGCAATCTAACATTTCAAAATCGTCCGAGCATCTGGGAACACGGATCTGGCACGCATGTTTTCGCCCAAGGGAGTCGAAACCCAAAATGAAAAACTTGCTCCTCTGCATACGAAACGGATCGGCCGTAAAGCGAAAATCGACATTGAGGTTGTCGCGTGTTCGAGAAACAGAATGAACGGCGCCGTCGCACCAGACAGCCTTCTCCCGTTCGACACGAAGAAAACGTTCCGGGCGCGTAGCGTATCTAAGAAAACGTCGCCTCGACAGGTTGATTTGCGTTTGATGGCAGCGAATTGCGTCACGTTTTGTTGCGATCTCCACTTCGGATGACGATAATTCCGCGGCGCGGTCGAAAAACGCGGGGCTGCGGCCGTGCACCAAATAATTCCACTGCGAAACTCCCCCTGCCAAAAAGTCGGCGAAGATGAGGCGCATCATCACCGCAACGGCGTTGTGATCGGGATGAATGTCGGACAGTGAAGGCACAAGGATGTCTGTGGGTGACCAATCGTCGATCACCTGAATGAGTCGCGTGAGAGTGCTGTTGCAATCGCGCAACAGCAGATCTGTCAGGCCCTGGTCTGGCAGGGCAAGGAACTGAACGTCCGAAGGGTGGATACCGAGGACGCGCAACGCGGCGAGCGCTTCTGAACGCCGCAATTTTCCCCAACGTTCTCGATCCGATGCACTCAAGCGCCATCTTCTTTCGACTGCTCGTTGTGGCCAGGGATTGTCATCCCCGTCTGTGACGTAGACAATGCGAATGGCCACTCCAGCGCGAACCGCTTTCTGAAGAATGACGCTACAAGCCAACGCTTCATCATCCGGGTGTGGCGCGATCAGCATTAACCTCGAGCGGATATGGAACGTCGGAGCAGTTAAAGTTAGAATTGACACCTGGTTAACAGAAGAGAAAGCAAGGGAGCTGGCAATTTAATTCAGCTGTCATGCGAGGTACTACCACTCGGTCGGCCTGAAATGGCGATCAACGGCCTGCGCCCAGAAGACCACGAGGTCGTGTCCGGTGGAAGTTTGCACAAATGTGTGGGCGCCCGGGGAAAGAAAGCGCTCCTTTCCGTCGTACTGCTCGCCGTCGAGCACACCTATTATGGTACCAACATCGCGCGCGATGATTTTGTACGAGGCCGGAATAACGATTTCAAAATCAAAGTGCTTCCCGTCCGTGGATGAATGCAACAGGACGCCTGCCACCCGCAACCTGTTTCCAATCGGCAAATAATTCTGTTCGAGGAAGCGGAACGTGGCTAACGGCATGTCGTCTGGCAAAGTGGCGACACAAGTGCGTGTATCGATGCAACGCTGGATCGCATTGTCCGCCATCAATCCACGCCGAATGCGCTCCTTGGTAAACGTCTCAATAATGGGATAAAAGCAACGCTGCCGGAAAACCGTTTCACCTCTGCGATCAAAAACGAAGTCACCCGGCTCAGTAAGTTTGAGCGTGGTCCGCAAAAGATCGCTCTCCAGTTTCGCCTTGTCTTCCCAGAAAGGATGAATCAACAAGGCGACCAATAATTCGCATACACCGAACAAGGCGGGCATGGGCATGACGTGCCAGATCTTCGCGATATTCCGATTTTTTGCCCAGCGGTCCAAAATCGTCAGAACTGCGCCCGTACAAATGACAAAGGCGAGCGGATAGAAGGGGAGGTAGTCCTGCCGCGACAAAAAGGGCCAAAAGGAAAGGAGCGCGGTAAAAAAGAAGCCGGCCGTGACAAAGACAAAACTCCGGCGCGCCGCCACCGCTGTCTCGGGCGTCGCGGCCACAATCCGACGCGCCTCGAGAGCGACGAGTGGGAATCCGACGGCAAAGATAATCACCCACCATGCGGGATGGTTGGTCAAACCGGACACGACGTTGTGATCGAAAACCCAATAATGGAACTGCGGCCAAATGCCATAGAGCGCAAACGCGGCCATGATCGTAGCAGGAACAATCAACGCGGTGGCGACGAACGCTGTCAACGCGCCGAGAATTTCCCGCCAACCGATACCCAGTCGCTCGCGGCCAACGAAAATCAGAGTCATCGAACCTCCGATCACGGTAGACATGAGGAGGAGCAATGTTTTCATGGAGACGCCAAAGCAAAGACCCATGAGGAAACCCGCTATCAGCGCGCGCCGCATTGTTAATGTGCCACCGAGCAGGACCGACAGGCACAACAGCCAAAGCGGAGCCCAAAGATTGTCCGTCCGAAATTCAACCGAACAAAAAGCATAATCGAAGGAAAGTCCCACTAGAATGGCTGCCCAGACGCCGACGCGCCGGGAAAAAAGCAGCGATCCGATCCGATAGGTGCACCAGAAGGCGAGAATGTAGAGCGGTTGCTGGATGATCCGCATCCAGTAGAGAATGGTCCCGCGGTCGCCGATCAGCTTGTAGATCGGTGCACATAGAATCTGAAACAACGGCATGTGATTATCAGCCAGATCGCGATACTGAACAAAACCGCGAGCCCAGCCCCAGATGACGTGCAGATGTTGCGGCTCATCGGCGCCAAACTTGTAGTGCATGACGGTAACGACCCTCAGAAACATCAGCGCAATGAGAAGTGAAACCGCCGACGTGAATTCGTGCGGATAGGATAAACCGAAATAATCGGCTATGCGCCGTGTTAACGCTCGCGCTCGACTGGGCGAACCAGGCGTTGTGGTGGTCGCCGCAGATGGCCAGGACATGATTCTCAGCAGCGAGCGCTAGTTCCCGGGCACGATCTTCCCCGAGCATTTGCTAATAAGTTTCAGCAATCCAGCCACGGAGACATTGCCCGGCGCCAGTCCCATAAAAAATTCCCATCCGCGTTCAGCGAGTCGCTGCATGATCTATATCCCTGACACATGCTACCTCCTAGGAGCGAAAATTCATTATTTGTTTGCGGCATTCGGAGCGACTGACTTAACAACAATCCGCAAGTCAAAATGGCATTATGCGCCTACTCGGGCCAGCGGGCGCGCCAATCAACCTCCACGATCGTCAGCGTTCCAGCAGCCACACGGGCAGCTATAGCCTCCTTGGGTAAGGCGCCGGCCAAAATTCTTTGCTCCGCATTAAAAGCGTCGACCACAAACGGTTTGTCCGCTCGGTAACTTACCAACGTATCTCTCCCGCACGTCACATCTCCGGGGATTCGTCGCACGCGTTCGATGCTATCAGTCATTGCCCGCTCCCGCATCGCAATCTCGTTTCGAAAACTGGAATCAAATATTAGCCGTACCGGTTGAAGTTGTTTTGACGTCAGCAGCCGCACGCATACGGCAAGCAACAGAACTGCCTGGGCTTGTTGCGATCCAAGGCGGCGCGCTATGGGCCATAGCGAAACGTGTGTAAACGCCAGACCAAGGCCCATCGCGACCGCAATAACGAGATCAAATTGAGCATTGATATCCACTCCGGCACCGCTTTTCTGTAGGAAATATGACCCTAACGCAATTGCGATGAGACAACTGCAAAGCTGAACGTTGACATCACGCCGATGAGCCCAAGCATTGTAAAGGCAAACGACTAAACCGACAGACACCCATTCTAATTCTCCAAAAATGCGAAGGGCCCTTTTCAACGAATAATGCCTTGGAGTTAAGATGTTGAAAAAAAAGTTCCAGCCGAACAAGGCATAACAAATTGCGATACCAGTCATGATGGCTATCGCCGCCACGCAGGAACACCTCACGGCTTCGCGGCGACGGTGTAGACCAAGCCATAGGAAAGCAGTCAGTGGCATCGCAATTATGTTATGCTTAACAAAGCCCGCCAAGACCATCACGAGAACGGGCCCGATATATCCGCGGTCATTCGATCTTGCGATTAGAAACCACAGAAAACCAAAGGCCATGATAGCTTCGCTAAGGAGTTGCGGCTCGTTCATTCCGACGTAGGGCATAAAAAATCGACTCGTCGTCGCTACAAAGAAAGCTCCGCTAATTCTGGCGGCCACTCCACTTCCGCCGAGCCGTCTAACGCTCAAGGCGATCGCCGTCGCGATCGCAACTACGGCAACAAGGGACAACAATCTGCCGGCTAACACCGGATCGCCTATAAACCGCCCAATTAGACCCACGATGTAAAAGGATAATGGCGGATAGTTGTTAGTGATGAGTTGATGGGCAGATGGATAGAGCGGCATCTTACCCATCGCAGCATCAGCGAAATAAGCATTCCAACCCTCGTTGTTTTCAATTTCGACGTTCAGAAAGGCGCGATAAACGGTCCATGCAAAAGACCAAGTCGCTATGACATAAAGCGTCCACCGTAATACACCGAGGTACCGGGGATCGTTGGCCTTCGCTGTCACTAGGAGCAAATGGCTTTCCAGTTGAACACAGGGCAACGAGACCTAGCGCATACGGTAAATCACCCCTTCGGCAGTGTGCGCCACCGGCTGGTATCGTTCCGTCAAGAGTTTGGCCAGAATCGGGAAGTTCTTCACCGGATAGTGCGCAGTTTTCGGGTCGGGCTGAACATCGACAATGTAGGTTGGCGGATGCCTGGCAAAATCCTGCTCGAGGGTGTTCCAGGCGCCGGGCAAGATCCGGCTGCGAGTGTCGAAACCGGGGATCGGTCCTCCGAAAACATAACCCGTCAGCGGGAAGGTTGTGATGTAGCGGCAGGCAGGACGTCTGTGGGCGTCGAGATAAATTTCCGGACTTTGGCCCCAGACGAAAATCCTGTCGGCAGGGTCGGAATGCGTGAACAAGTATCGTCCCGTCTTAGACGGCACACGTCGCGGCGCCAGCCCTGTCCAGTGTTTGATTGAGAAGACAATGATCGTAAGAGCCAGCCACGCGTAGGTCACTCTGGGTCGTAGAAGCCAATGGGGCGGCTGAATCGTCCGGGACCAAAGTCGTGCATAGTAGGGCGCTGCGAGCAGTGCAAGCGGAGGAATCAATTGGACATAGTAATGAGGGTAAAAGCGGGCGCCTGCCGCAGCGCCAATCGCTGAAGCAGCGAGCAGGCCTAGAAGCGCTGTTCGTTCCGCCATTTTCCCAGTCCAAATCTCACTCTTATCCCGGCAGGCCATTATCGCCCCCACTATCAAAGGCAAACAGACGCCGATGAACGCCAGCGTGAGCAAGATTCCTTTCTCCCAAAAAACGTGTGGAACGTCATGATCGGTAATTGTCCAGTAAAACGCGTCACGCAGGATTCCTTGTTTCCAAAGCACAATCGTCACGAGACCGACGACCGCGAAAAATCCTGTCGTGAGCGTAGTTGCTTGAATAATCGAATTTATTCGCGTTAAACTGCGGCTGACACGGTAGCTTGGGAGGAGTAGATAAATGCCGAGGGGGACTGCTGCTATCGCGGCCGGCTGCTTGAACAGAAAGGCCACGCCCAAGAGCGCGCCTGCCACAAAGAGTTCGGATCGCAGTCGCGAGGAACTGCGGCGGAACGCGATTGCCCACGCCAAGATGATAGGCAGATTCATTAGCATCTCGCCGTCGAACGACAGGGTCTTCCACGTCCACCACGGTTGGAAAACACCGTAGAAGAGCGCGGCAATCAAACCAGTATTGCGATCAAACAACTCGCGGCCGATCACATAGAGCCCCGCCATCGCGCATAGCGTCCACACCAGCGCCACGATGTGAAGTGCCTTCCAGTTGAATTTGCCTGCTATTTTGAATACGGCGGCATACGTCCAGAAGAGAAGTGGTGGCTTGCGCTCTACTGCGTCAGCGTAGGGCCGACCTCCGTCGACGATCTCGTTCGCCACCACCGAATACATTGCTTCGCTGTCAATTGGCTGAGGATGCAAAAGAGACGGAAGGCGAATTGCGACCGTTAAAAGGATTATTCCAAGCCAGGCAAAGCGAAATTCGCGGGGCCTATGAGTTGGCACACCCATCATTCGGCAGATTAATTTACGGATGTGGTCCGCTTAAGAGAATCATGAATGCGGGTAACTTCTATAAAAACATCATCAACTGTGATTGCTTGCATGCAAAGATTGTTGCGGCAGACCGATTGCCGGTTGTTGTAGGCATTCACGCACGGACTGCACGCGATGCCAGCCCATAAGGCGGTCGCGTTCGGCGATCGCGCGGCAAATAGCGCCGGTGTCTCCGGCCCGAACAAGGTGACGACGCGAATCGGCGTCATCGAGGCAAAATGAGCCGGGCCACTGTCATTCGTTACCAAAACGTCACTGCGCGTGTAAAGCACGAGTAATTGTCGTAGAGTCGTTTTCCCCGCAAGCTGGACGACGCGACACGAGCCGACCTCGTCTGCAAGTCGGTTATTAGCAGGCGCTTCAGCCGGTGCACCGGTAAACCCAATAAACAAGTCCGGGTAACGTTCGAGCAACCGCTGTGCAAGTTCGACATAACGCAAAGACGGCCACCGCCTCAGCGGCAGCAAGTCGCTCGCGTTCGGATTGAGCAAGAAAAGTGGCGCAGAACCGATACGAGGATTTTCGCGTTGTAGCAGAGCATTGATTTCAGCAACTTCGGACAGGGAGGGCCTAAATGTTGCCAGCGGCTGGTTTGCAGAAGGCGTAAAGTCGAACGTCGGGAGCAACGCCGGGTCGCGGGTCAATGCTTCAACCATGGCTTCGAACATCTGGCTTGTGTGGAGATGAGGATTGTACAAAAGCCGATGCGTCATCAAGTCGCCGCGGTACGGTCCATCGCCAAAAAAAGTATGAAAACCCACACGTGATTTGGCGCCGGTCATGAACGTCAGCATCGCGGAGAAGCGTGTCAGAAATTCCATATCAACCACCGCGTCTATGCGGATTTTCCGGACTCGATGTACTGCTCGCAGCGCACTAAGCGCGAGTCCCAAAGGGCTGTGCGTCGCGATTGTTATCACATTTTCTTCGGGAATGACGTTCATTGCGTCGAGAATGAATCGGTTGTCTTGGAATACGACGAAATAAACATTTTCGCGTCCGACCATGTCGATCGCACGACGAATTGCAGGATAAGCGAGAACCGTAGAGCCCTGCTCCGCGAATTTGACGAAAAGAATGCGCCGGACTTCGCGCGGCCCCGGTGATGCCGCGGATTCAAAGATCCTTCGTAGTACGGTTAAAATAACGCAGAGCGGCACACCAACCCAGCGATCGGTGCGTTGCAAAGTGCGAATGCCGACTGGAAGATCCATTTTCTGGCCCTCCTAAGATAGTCAATCCTTGCTACATCTTTTAGCTTCGGGACGAATGCTCATGCTGATTGGGCGGAACGGAGTGTAGCGACAGCCGCCGTTCGATGCAATAAAGGCTGCTCTCACCCACTGATGTGTAACCAAAACGCTTTGCGAGAAAATTTTGGCGGCCCCAGGGACTCGATTGTAGCGTCGAGAACATCATGAGCGCGGATGTTAGTTTTACGCCCTGCTAAATCGAGCATGTTTCGGCGAAAATGAATCACGACGCTATTTCTCATGACGCATAACACCGAAATCATCCAAGCCTCTGACCCGCTTCACGAGGAGTCAGTGAGCCCGACGAAAGCTTTGCTCGATGTTCCGCCGCCGGCGTCGGACGCACCAGCGCGGGTAGACGAGACCGGAGTCGAGCTAAAACGCGGCGCCTTCTTGAACACGATCGCGATGTTGGCCTCGAATTTCCGCGGTATCTTCACATTTCTCGTGGCCCGGACGCTTGGGCCAGCAGCACTCGGCATATTTTCCGTTGCCTGGTCGACAACTGACATCATCAGCAAGATCGGGGTTCTTGGCCTCGACAATGCGATCACCACATTCATCGCGCGTTCGGAAGCTGTGGGCAACCGCGCGCGGAGCCGTGCGCTTTTTCTAATCGCTATCGTCTTGGGAGTTGCGCAGTCTATTGTCACTGCTGGCATTGTGATCGTGGGGCTCCGGTTTTTTAACAACCGTCTACACATACAGCCGCAAATGGTTTCCGCGCTTGCGCTGGTTCTCTGCGCAATGCCGGGTCTGGCTCTCTATCGCATCAGTACCGCGATCTCGCGCGGGATGAAGGTAATGCAACACGACATCTACTCTCGCGGGATGACCGAGCCAATTGCGACAACACTCGCATTCTTGCTTGCACTCGCCGTCGGCTTCAAAGAGTCCTCGCCGGAGGTGGCTGCAATCGTTGGAACCGCAGCATCAGGATTGATTGCACTCGCGCTCGCCTCAAAGTTGTTTCGCCATGTTCCCCCGCAAGCGACTGTTGTATCGCCTTTCGCCGAAGCGCGGTCACTCCTCGGGTATGCGGCGCCGATCAGCATTTATCAGCTGATTAACGCGTTCATTGCCCGCTTGGATCTTCTCATGCTCGGCTACTTCGTTGGACGCGCGCCCGGTGTGACCCTTGCAACCGTCGGTGTTTACAGTGCAGTCATCGGCACCGCGAACGGCCTACGAAAAGTGAATCAGGCTTTTAACCCGATCTTCGCACCGGTCGTGGCCGGCATGACCGCGACGGGCGATCACCAAATAGCGGCGGCGACTTACGCGCGGCTCGCTCAGTGGATGCTATGGATTTTGTTGCCGCTCGTTGCGGTCCTGTCGCTCGCGGGCAGCACGATTCTGCTCATTTACGGTCCAGCATTTTGGCAGGGCGGCCTCTGGTTGGGCATCGTTGCTCTGGCCAGTGCTACCAATGCCTTTGTTTCCCTGGGCGAAACGGTCATCATGGTCCAACGGCCGCGTCTGAACCTTCTGCATTCGTCGATCACATGCGTCGTCGCGTTTGCCGGGCTTCTCTGCTTAATTCCGCGCTTTGGACCATTGGGCGCGGCAGTCGGTATTCTCCTTCCGTACGTCGTCCAAGGGCTCCTGCGTTACGCGACCCTGCGGTGGGTATTTCACTGGAAAGACTCCTGGAGCGATATCAGTCCCCCGCTGATCGCCGCAGGACTCGCGATTGTTCCCGCTCTGATCTGCCGAGGATTTCTAAGTGGAGTTGTCGGACAAGTCACCAGCGCTGCGGTTTTCCTCGCAGTCTTCGGCGTTCAGTGGTGGCGGCACCATTGGTACTTCCATCTCCGACGCCCGTAAGCCGAACTCTTTGGTCGCCCCAATATGAACGTGTTGATTATCAAACTCGGTGCGGCCGGAGACGTGGTCCGAACCACGACTCTATTAAGACGGCTCGGTGGCCAGATTACATGGCTAACCGAAGCAAAAAATACCGTCTTGCTCGAAGGCGTGAAGGAAGGTCTAAAATGTGTTTGTTGGGAGCAGCGAGACCAAACCAAAGGCACCCTATATGACCTTGTCATCAATCTTGAGGACACGCAGGAAATCGGATCTTTTCTCAAGCTTCTTGAATATAAACAGTTATTTGGCGCGTATCTCGATTCAGGGAACTCTTTGCGCTACACCGATGACTCGCGGCCGTGGTTTGATCTGGGCATTTTAAGTAGATACGGCCGCCGGCAAGCCGACCAACTCAAGTACGAGAATCGGCGTACCTATCAGGAATTGATCTTCGAAGGTTTAGGATGGCGGTTCGAAGGCGAACGCTACTGTTTACCTGAGCCGACGAACACTGGCCTGAAGGGAGATGTCGCTATTGCACCACAGGCAGGACTGATCTGGCCCATGAAAAACTGGGCATACTATGACGACCTCGAGCGCACACTGAAAAGAAACGGCTTGATCGTGAACGTCTTGCCCAAAAGATCATCGGTTCTTGAGCACCTGGGGGATGTCTGGAATCATCGATGTCTGGTTAGCGGTGACACTCTTCCAATGCATCTGGCACTGGGCAGCGAGGTGCGATGTGTCAGTCTTTTTACTTGTACGAGTCCGTGGGAAATCCATGACTATGGTCTTCAGAGAAAGATTGTTTCGCCATTGATCAAAGAATTCTTTTACAAACGCGGATTTGCTGAGCGTGCCACTAGCGCAATCACTTTGGAAGACGTAATAGCCGCGGTGCTAGAGCAGCTCGACGCTGCATCCAAACCCAACGCCGTGCCCGTAGGTGTTATCAGCATGGCCGAATAATATCCCAAGCGTCGCGAAAAAACGCGATCGTTTCATTGTTGAGTTTCTGACGGCCGGGGATCTTGTTTAGCGACACAGTCCGCCGCTGCCGAGACACACTGCGCATCATGGCCGACGCCGGAATAACATATCGTTTCACGCCGCGGCGGCTAAGCCACGCGCTAATCCAAATGTCATCGATGTAAAACGCCACGGGTGGGGCTCCTGAATAATCCCAGAGCGATCGGTCAAAGAACCGTGCTCGCACAAGGTAACTTCCGCACCCAGTGATTACGGCTACGGGGCGCGGCTCGCGAAGGTCCTTCGCATAAATCATTTTCGCATCGTCCCAGTCTAAAGTGGACGGCATGGCGGCTCCGCGAAAGCAAAGGGCTGCGTTCGGCAATTGCTCGCTGTAGTAAAGATAAGTTTCAAGCGCATCGCGCGGATAAAGCCGATCGTCGTCTACGACCATGATCAACGTATTCTCCCGCCCCGCTGCCAGCTCATCCTGAATCGCGCCGATAAACTTCGTTGCTGGCCCCCAATCCTCGGCGCAATGCAAGACACGTACGCGCGGCAACTGCGAAATATATTTCGGCACGACATAAGGTCGCCGCTCGCGAACCGAAAATTCCGGAATGGCCAGGATGATCTCATCCGGCGGGCGTGTTTGCTTTAGAAGGGACCGGATCGTCGGCCTCAAATTGTTGATCCGGTCGGGCACGGTCGATAGTGACGCGATTACGCGCCGGTTATCGAAGGTGCGCCTGGCGGCCAACGTTTCACGAATGAAACGGACTTGTTGGCGGCGCTTTCTCACACCCGGCCGCAGCAGTGTGAAGCGCAGCGCAATCAAAATAACAAGGACCGCGGAAATCAGCGGAAACATGGGAACAAGGTCGACATCGTATGGTCAGAGAATTTTTCGAGACGACACGGATAACAATTACACTCCACTCACAGGACTATCTTGCAGCAGCCTGACAGTTAAAATACGAATCGATACCCGAACAACAACGAATGCACCGGTCACTATGACTTCAACCGAGATGGAACAAGGCGATTCCGGCCAGCAATCCGTAATGAAAGCCGTGTTCCTTTTTCTTGCAGCCTTCGCACTTTACTTTTTCACACATTCGCCGGCGCTCGATGACATCGATGCTGTGCAATTTGCAATGGGCGTGCGCTCGTTCGACCTCTGGCATCATCAGCCGCACCCACCTGGTTATCCGCTTTTTATTTTCTTCGGTTGGCTGGGCACAAGATTTTTCCATATCGGAACCGAATCATCGCTTTACTGCGCTTCGGCGTTCGGCGGTGCGCTTTTCATCGCGGCCTGGTTCTCGATTATTCGCGTCGAGTTTTCCGAAAGGCTCGCATGGTGGGTCGCAAGTTGTTTGCTGATCACGCCAGTTGTTTGGATGACGGCTACGAAGGCGGTGACGGACATGCTGGCAGCGGGTTTCATGAGCGCGGAGTTACTTGCCGCGATCTGTTTCTTAAAGCAGAAGAAGCGCGGCCTGATTGTTTGGGCTGCTCTCCTTGGGGCCGCCGCGGCTGGGACACGGCCGCAATTGTTTCCTGTCGTTGCAGTGGTTCTTGGCATTCCGCTTAAGAAAAGCTGTGTAAACGCTAAAACATGGTGGTTTGCCTACGCGGCGCTAATCGCGGGTTGTCTAACCTGGCTTCTGCCGATGTGGTACATCCAGTCTCAATTGCGGCCAAATGAGCCGTTCTGGCGTGTGTATCCCGAGCTCGCGTACGGCCAATGGCGCTGGCGCTTAAACCTGCCGTCCGTTTACATCGGGGCGGGCGAT
>WNFY01000548.1_pt1 | contig 34670 bp, 31 predicted proteins | sample 5400091 | NCBI WGS metagenome assembly WNFY01 (sample SAMN13153364, study PRJNA577476) | soil metagenome | isolation source: 60 cm soil or saprolite under grassland replicate 1 | place: USA:California | collected 2016-06-15 | reverse complement strand
CCCGCCGCGCGCAGCACGGGCAAGGCCGCCCGGCTCTACCAGATGGCCCGGCAGCGGCGGAACCCCTACATCGAGGTCGCCCAGGGCGACACCGTGCCCGACCTCGGGCCGCGCCCGGGCAAGACCGGCACCGGCAGCGCCAGGACCTTCGGCGCCGAGCCCGCGTTCCCCGCCCTGCTCGAACGCGGGCGAGCCGTCCCGGTGGTCACGGCGGTCCTCGGCGACGCGTCCGGCGCCTCGTCGTTTACCGCCGGACTCTGCGACTTCCTGGTCCGGCTGGAGGGCACGCGCCTGTCGCTGACCCGCGGCGGGCCCGCGCGCCCGAGCCCCGTCGACGGTGCGGCCGACGGGGAGGCCGACGCGGTGGTGGCGTCGGCCGACGAGGCATACGTAGCGATCCGGCGGTTCCTGTCCTACCTCCCGTCCTTTGCCGGCGGCCCGCTCCCGGTGGCCGACGGCGACGTCGAGCCCGGCTACGACGACCAGATCGCCAGGCTCGTCCCGGCCCGCCGCAGCCGGGCCTACGACATGAAGGCGGTCATCCGCCGGCTCTGCGACCCCGGCAGCTTCCTGGAGCTGAAGGCGGGCTTTGCCCGCAACATCGTCACCGGGCTCGGCCGGATGGCCGGCATCCCGGTCGGCGTGCTGGCCAACGCGCCGATGCGGATGGCCGGCGGCCTCACCCCGGAGTGCTGCCTCAAGGCGGTCAGCTTCGTCTGCCTGTGCGACGCGTTCGGCGTGCCGCTGCTCGTCCTGCAGGACACGCCCGGGTTCCTGGTCAGCGTGGCGGCCGAACGGGACCGGGCGGTGACCCGGGTCATGACCCTGCTGCAGGCCATGTCGCTGACCACGGTGCCGACGGTCAGCGTGGTGATCCGCAAGGCGTTCGGCCTGGCGTTCGTGATCCTGGACGCGAACCGCCGGGCCGACCTCTCCCTGGCCTGGCCTGGCGCGGAGATCGGGTTCATGGATCCGCCGGTGGCCGCCAACGTGCTCTTCGAGCCTCAGATCCGGGAGCTCCCCGAGGCCGAGCGGGCGGCGTTCCTGGCCGCCAAGGCCGCCGAACTCGGCGTCGGCTTCGAACCCTACGGCGTCGCGACCAACCTGACCGTCGACGAGATCATCGAGCCGGGAGCGACCCGCAGCGTGGTGGCCGGCTACCTGCGGACGGCGCTCGCGGCCGGGCCCCGGCCCGGAGCCCCTGGCCCGCTGGCGACCTGGCCCCGCTGGTCGTGACCATGGCCGACGACACGAGCCAGGCCAAGCCAGCGCGGCTGACGCTGCACGAGCACATCGAGCGGCTGGTCGATCCGGGTACCTACGCCCCGGCCGCTCCCGCGGCCGACCAGACGGCACCGGCCGGCGGCGAGGCTCTGATCGACGGGCGGCCGGCGACGGTCGGATACTCCGGGCATGCCCTGGAGCGGGCGCTCGCGCGGCGGCATCCGTACGTCGGGCTGTCCTCGGGCACCGGCGGCCTGGCCCGCGGCGGCCGGCGGAACCTGGGCGTCCTGGACCCGGTCTGGGGCATGAGCGGCGGCCCGATGCTGCTGGAGATGTGCCGCCGGGACCGCGTCGTGCCCGTCGTGTCCGCGGTCGTCCGGCACTCGTTCGGCGACTCCAGCTTTTTCACCGGCCTGTCCGACTTCGTGATCCAGCTACGCGGCACCTCGATGGCGCTGACCGGGCCCCGCGTGCTGGCCATCGGCACCAGCGAGCGGGTGACCATGGAGGAGCTGGGCGGGGTCGACGTACACCGGCACAACGGGCAGGCCGACGTGATCGCCGAGACCCTGGACGAGGTCTACGCGGCGATCCGGCGGATCCTGTCGTTCCTGCCCTCGTGCGCCGGGGCGCCGCTGCCGGTCCGTGACCCGGAGCCTCCGGCCGGACCGGTGAGCCCGGGGCAGCCGATGCGGGCGCTCATCGATGGCCTGTGCGACCGGGGGTCGTTCCTCGAGCTCAAGCGCGACTTCGCGCCCAGCCTGATGACCGGCCTGGCCCGGCTGGACGGCTACCCGTTCGGCCTGGTGGCCAGCGAGCCGGCCGTCGACGACGGCGCCTGGTCCGCCGACGCGTGCCTGAAGGCGACCAGGCTGGTGAGCAACTGCGACGCGTTCGGCCTGCCGGTCGTGTTCCTGGTGGACTCACCCGGACCGCGCGACGAACACCCGGCGGCCGTCTCCCGCGCGATGATGCTCGCCCAGGCGGTCCAGCTGGCCGAGGTGCCCACGTGCTGGGTGGTCACCGGGCGGGCGCGCGGCACCGGCCTGCTCATCACCGGTTCCGCCCGGGTCGCCACCGACCTGGTGGTCGCCTGGCCCGGCGCCCGGGCCGGCTACTACGACGACACCGGGTCAGCCGCCGACGCCGGCGACTGGGCGCCCGACGGCGCGGTCAGCCCCGCCGGCACCCGCCGCGTCCTAACGGCCCACCTGCGCGCCGTCCTCGGCCCCTCGCCGGTCAGCCGGCCAGGGAAGACGCTGCGTACCTGGCCCGCGGGCTTCTGAGCGCGCACCTGCCTGCCCGATTGATCTGCCAGGCAGCGCGGTGACGTAACCCCCACAGGATGTCAGCTGGCCGCGTAGAGAATGTCGTACGGGCCCTGTTTCAGCGTGCACTCCCTCAGCCCGGAGCTGGGGAAGCCGTTGTGCACCGACGAGGTCGTGGTCCAGTTCAGTTTCAGGCCAGCGACGTTCGTCGGAACGCTGGACGCGGCGCTGAGCGCGACCGCTAGCTTGGTCCCGTCAAGGGAGTTGGCCGTCTCGATCGCCGACTTGATCGCGAGCAGGTTGAAGTAGCCGGTCAGCACCCCGGAAGTCTGCGGGTTGAGCCCGATCTTGGCCTTGGACGCGTTGAGCAGCGCCTTGTTCTCGGGGGTCAGCAGCGTGGACGTCGGCTGCCCAGGAGTGTAGGAGATGACGCAGCCGTCGACCGTTCCCGCCGGGACCTGGGAGGCGGTGACGCCGAAGTCGTTCAGGCCGCCCCAGCCGACGATCTTGGGCGCCCACCCGATCTGCTTGAGTCCGGAGACCATGGCCGGAACGCCGGTGAACCCGGTCGGGAACAGCGTCTGGATCCCGGCCTGCTTGGCCTGGGTCAGCGGAGTGGTCAGGTCGATCGCGGTCGGCGAGTACGTGATGGTCTTGACGAACGTCAGCCCGGCCGCCTTGACATCCGCTTCGGCGTCGGCCGCCAGCTCGGTGCTGAACGAGGTCCCGTCGGACAAGATTCCGATGTTGTTATCACCGTGGGACTTGGCCCAGTTCACCATCAGCTGGGCATACTGGGCGTTCGACGGGAGGGTGCTGTACGCGGTCGGGTTCTGCTTGGCGTTGAACAGGGCGTAGGCACCGTCCCCGTTGATCACCAGGACGTGCTGCTGCATCAGGTACGGCTGGATCTGGTCCTGCGCCGAGGAAAACGAGTCGTTCACGACGATCACGTTCCCCTGGGAGACGAGCTGGCGGGCGATGCTCAGCGACGTCGCCGGGTCTCCTTTGTCGTTATAGTTCGACAGCGCGAACTGGTGGCCGCACACGCTGTCATGAGCGTTGAAGTAGTTGACCTCGATGGTGGACTCGAACTCCGTCAACGTCCCCGCCGACGCGGTCGGACCGCTCAGCGGCTCGATGTTCGCGATCTTGATGGGTCCAGCCGGGATGTTCGAGCACAGACCCGAGCCTCCGCCCGACGTGGTCCCGCCTGACGAGCTGCTTGACGAACCGCTTGAGCTGCACGCCGCCAGCCCCAGCGCGAGCACCGTCCCGACCGCGATGGGTCGGAACCCGTGGCGGAAACTAGCCATTCCCATGTGCCGTTCCTTTCCCGGCTATTTCAAAAATTTTGCCTTTACCTTAGCGTTCCGCGCTCAATCCGCAGATGAGTTTCGAAGAGTATCCAACTTATTGTTTTATAACAATTTAAGCGTAACGTCACCATGCAGAACCGCTCACCGCCGCAGGCAAGCGGGCCGGGGAATTCGGCCTGGGCTGACCCCAGTCAGGCCTCCCGCTGCGCGCGGGCGGTCGGCGTCAGCACGTCGCCGACCGCCTCGGCCAGGAGTTTCATCTCGTAGATCACCAGGTCCGTGTCGCACTCCAGCGCGGCCAGGACGGCCAGGCTCGACCCGTCGCTGATGGCCATGACGAACATCAGCCCGCCTTCCATCTCCACCAGGGCGTGGGTGGGCTGGCCCGCCTCGAACAGCCGCGCCGCGCCCTGAATCAGGCTGGTCAGCCCCGAGGTGATGGCCGCGAGCTGCCCGGCGAAACCGGCGGGGATGTGCTCCGAGAGCGCGAGCGGCACGCCGTCCGCGGACACCACGGCCGCGTGCGCGACGTGCGCGACCCGCTCGGTGAAGTCGGTGACGAGCCAGTTCAGGTCCTGGCGGTATGCGTAACTCACCGATTCGGCTCCCTGGGGAAGAGTCGGTCTGGCCCGTGGCGCGGCGCATCCCGCGCTGGAATCCGCTCAGGCGGTTGCGGGCCACGTCGGGCGACCGCGGCGACCGCGGCGACCGCGGCGTGGCCGGGGCCTGTGCGTCGTGCCCGGGTCCCGGGCGGCCCGTGGCGCCGCTGTCGGCCGGGCGGCCGCCGCCCGCAGAACCCGGAATGAGGTTCGCTAGCGGAACGCGGATGGGCAGCCCGGCGGCGGTCAGGTCGCCGCGGGTCGGCTCCGCGATGATCTGGGCGGCATGCTTGTCGGCCGCCCACCCGTCGGTCCCGGACGCGGCGGCGGAGGGGCCGGGCCCGTCGTGCCGCACGGTCGGCTGCGCCCCGGCCGGACCCGCAGCGGACGACGAGCGGCTGCGGAACCAGTTCGACGTCGCCGCGCTGGCACTGGCCGGCACGGTCTCGCGTGGCCCGGTGCCTGCGTGCCCGGGTGCGATGGCATCGCGCTGCTGGCCTGCGGGCCGGGCTTCCGGGACCGGGCGCGTGGGCATGTCCGTGGTCCGGCGGCCCGGGAAGCCGGACTGGGCGGCGAACGTCCGCGACCGCGCTCCGTAGAGGCCGGCCCCCCGCTCGGTGACGCTGTCCGGCAGCCAGACCAGCGCGGTAAGCCCGTGCGGTGACCGGGGACGCAGCCGGACTCGCACCCCGTGCCTGTCGGCCAGGCGGGCCACGGCGAACAGGCCCATGTGCCGGGACACCGAGACGTCCATAACCGGCTGGTTGTCCAGGCGCAAGTTCATCTCCGCCAGCCGGGCCTCGGGAATGCCGACCCCGCTGTCGCTGACCTCGATCAGCACGCCGCCGCTGGTCAGGGCCTGGGCGGTCACGTGCACCGGGGTGTCCTTGGCGGAGAAGGTCGTGGCGTTCTCGAGTACCTCGGCCAGCAGGTGCACCACGTCGGAGACCGCCTGCCCGGTGAGCGCGATGCCCGGCGGGGTCTTCAGCGCCACCCGGCTGTACTGCTCGATCTCCGACACCGCGGCCCGGGCCACGTCGGCCAGCGGCACCGGCTCGCTCCACTTGCGCGACCTCTCGTGCCCGGCCAGCAGGAGCAGGTTCTCTGAGTTGCGGCGCATGCGGGTGACCAGGTGGTCCATCGCGAACAGGCTGGACAGCCGATCGGGGTCACCCTCGTTCTGCTCCAGGGAGTCGATCATCCGCACCAGGCGCTCGATCAGGGACTGGCTGCGCCGGGACAGGTTGACGAACATCGCGTTGAAGCTGTTCCGCAGCATGGCCTCGTTGCTGGCCAGCCGTACCGCCTCGGAGTGGACCTGGTCGAACGCCCGGGCAACCTGGCCGATCTCGTCGGTGGACAGCACGTCGATCGGCGCCACCTCCAAGCTGGTGGGCGGATCCTGGGCCTCGCCCAGCAGCCGGACTCGCTCCGGCAGTTCCACCGTGGCGATATTCAGCGCGCCTTCCCGCAGCCTGCGCAGCGGCCCGACCAGGGACCGGGCCACGGCCGCCGTCGCGATTAGCACCAAGAGCAGGATGATCGCGGTCACGATGGCAGTGAACAGCGCGGACCTTTTCGCGCCGCTCTGCAGCAACTGAGCCCGCGCGACGATGTTCCTGGCCACGTCCAGCTCGACCTGCTGCATGCCGTCGACCGTGCCGGACTGGGCCGATACTGATCTAAATATCTTCAATTGTCGAAGTTACTGTCCCGTTCATACCACCCGGTCCAAGCCGACGTCGACAAGCGCGCTCCTAGCGGGCCGTCCAGCCGCCGTCGACCACGACCGTCTGGCCGGTCATGTACTGGCCGGCGTCGCCGACTAGCCACAGGATCACGCCGGCGTAGTCGTCCACAGTTCCCGCGCGGGGGAGGGGCGTGTTGCGCCGCAGCCAGGCCAGGGAGCGCTCGTCGGTGTACATGACATCGGTGAGCTCGCTGCGGAAGAAACCAGGGGCGACCGTGTTCACCCGGATGCCGTGCCGCGCCCACTGCACGGCCAGCTCGGCGGTCAGCCCGGACAGCCCCAGCTTGCTGGCGGCGTAGGAGGCCTGCGGTATGCCGGGGACGCCGACGTGGCCGCTGATCGACGACACATTGACGATGGACCCTCGCCCGGCCGCCAGCATGTGCGGGAAGACCTCCTGGGCCAGCCGGAACGGCGCGATGAGGTTGAGGTCGAGCGTCTGGCGGATCGCTTCGAGCGGTTCGTGCTCTGCCCGCTCCCGGGTGAACATACTGCCGGCCACGTTGACCAGGATCTCCGGGCCGCCGATCCCGGCGGCGACCCGCGCGACCGTGTCACCGATCTGCGTCAGGTCGAGCAGATCGCAGCCGACGGCCAGCCCGCCGATCTCATCGGCCAGCTTGACCAGGCGGTCCTGGCGGCGGGCCACCACGGCCACCCGGGCCCCGGCCGAGGCGAGCGCACGCGCCAGTCCCTCGCCCAGGCCCGATGACGCCCCGGTGACCAGGGCTACCCGGCCGCCGAGGTCAAACCGCCGCAACACCTCGGGGATGCCGGTGCCGGCTGGGGCCTCCATCGATCACCACCCCGTAGGCGCGCCGGCCAGGAACGCGTGCCGGCCGTACGATACGGTCACGATGTCGGCCTCGAAGCGGCTCAGCACCACTGCCTGGGTCGCGGCGAGATGAGCGCGAGACATCCGCTCGGCTTCTGCGGCGTGTCCGGCCGCGATCTCGTCGGCGATCCGGCGGTGAGCCGTGACCGCGCTGGCCGCTTCGGCGGGCGAGGGGTACTCACCGCGCTCGGTCATCGCCTCGGCCCAGGTCTGTTCCTGCGCTGACCACAACGCCACGAGGCTTCCCACCACATGGCGGACCGTCGCGACCGTGGTGTAGGCGACGAGCAGATCGTGGAATGCGCGCGCGGCCCGGGTGAATGCCGCGCCGTCCTCGGTCAGCCCGGCCGTGACCGCGATGCTCGCCTCCAGCGCCGGGATGACTGTCTCGGCGCGGTCGGGCCGCCTGGCGCACTCTGCGGCGCACATCGGCTCCAGCATGCGCAGGCCGGCGGCCAGGTCCCCCAGCGTGACCCGCCGGGCCTGAAAGGCCAGGCCGAGGTGGTAGGCCGCCGCCGACTCGTCGGGGCGATGTACCTCGGCACCGCCCACGTTGCCGCGCCGCACGGTCACCAGGCCTTCGGTCTCCAGGATCCTGATGGCCTCCCTGACCGATGGGTGACTGACGCCGAACTCGCTGACGAGCTGGTCCTGCGTGGGGAGCCGGTAATCGCCGTCTCCGGCGAGGATGCGGGCGCGCAGCTCGGCCGCGACCGCCTCGGCGATCCTGTGCTGCCTGACGCGGCTGCGGCCGGGGGGCGTCACGCGGTCGCAGCCGGGCTGGGGACATGAGCCATAGCCGCATCATAATCGGCGAATGTGTATCCTCGCTAGTATAGCAATCCTTATAAGGATGACGCTATTGTGACGTGGTGGATTTCAGCATGAGCGAGGCCGAGGCGGCGCTGCGGGCCGAGTTGCGCCAGCTTGTCGCCCAGCATGTGCCGCCGGATTTCCTCGGTGCGTTCACCGACGACCCCGCCGACCTGGCGGTCGCCCAGCGGTTCTGCCGTGTCCTGGCCGAACGCGGACTGCTGTGTGCGGCCTGGCCCGAGCGCTTCGGCGGTCACGATGCCTCGCCGTGGGAGCAGACCGTGGTCCGCGAGGAGATGTGGGCGCATCACGAGCCCAGAGGCGCGCAGTACATGGGGGTCAACTGGGTGGGCCCGGTCATCATGCGCCACGGCACCCCGGAACAGCAGCGGCGGCACCTGCCGCCGATCGCGCGCGGCGAGGTGATCTGGTGCCAGGGTTTCAGCGAGCCCGGCGCCGGCTCGGACCTGGCGTCGCTGCGCACCGCGGCCCGGCGCGACGGCGACGGGTGGACGGTAACCGGGCAGAAAATCTGGACCTCATACGCCACGCTGGCGCAGTGGTGTTTCCTGCTGGCCCGGACCTCGCGGGGCGAGAAGAAGCAGCATGGGATCACGGTCTTCCTGGTGCCCATGTCCGCCGCGGGAATCGAGGTCCGCCCGATCCGCGCCATGATCGGCCCGCATCATCTCAATGAGGTGTTCTTCGACGGGCTGCGGGTGACCGAGGGCAACGTGCTCGGCCAGGTGGACCAGGGCTGGCGACTGGTTCAGGAGGTGCTGGCCTACGAGCGGGTGGGGATCGCCCGGTACGCGCGCTGTGAGCTGCTGCTCCAGGCCGCGCCCGCCGTTCTCGGCGACCGCTGGGATGCGCTCCCGGCCGAGCTCGGGGGCCGGTGGGCGCGGGCGCTCACGCAATGCCGGCGGGCCAGGCTGCTTGCCTACCGGGTGGTGGCGCTGCACAGCGCGGGGAAGGTGACCCCCAATGATTCCGCTGCCTACCGGATCGCGGTCACCAGGCTCGACCAGGATAGTGCCGAGGTGCTGATGGAGATCGTCGCGCACGTGCCGGGGGCCGGCGAGCGGGTTCGCAGGTTCCGGCTGGAAGTGGAGGACCACTGGCGATACTCGCAGGCCTCCACGGTGGCATCGGGAAGCAGTGAGATACAGCGGATGCTGCTGGCCCGGGCACTGCTGGCCCCCGGAATTCCGCAGTGAACATCGAGCTGAGCGCAGAGGCGGCCGAGTTCGGGCGGCTGGGCCTGCGGGCGCTGGGGGAAGCGGGCGGCGACCAGCTCGTCGTGCTGGCCGAGGACGAGCCAGGACGCCGGGAGAGCATGGTGGCGCCGGTCCTGGGCGAGCTCGGGGCATGGGCGCTCGATCCTCGCGGCGACGCCGGCGAACTGGAGGCGGCGGCCGCCTTGTGCCGCAGCGTCGGCTACTGGGCTGCCCCCTATCCGGTCGCCGAGCGGCTCGCGCGCCCACCCGACCTGCCCGTGGACGGGCTGGTGGTAGTCCCGGTCGGCGCTGGCGCTGGCCCGTACGGTGCCGTGGCCGGGCTCACCCTGCGCTGGGCCGCGGTGACGCTGGCCGGCCGCCGTAGCCTGGCCGTGGCCCGGCCGTCGGCCGCGCCCGCACGGGAGTCGGCCTTCGTCGCCGCGCTCGACCTGACGCCCATCGACGGCGTCGGCAGTGTCGCGGACGCTGCGCTGGGGCTGGTCCTGCCCTGCTGGACGCTGCTCGGCATGCTGGATCGCGCGATCAGCCTGGCCCGGGCGCACGTGCTCGTCCGTGAGCAGTTCGGCACGCCGCTCGCTTCCCTCCAGGGCGTGCAGTTCCAGCTCGCCGACGCCGAAGTGGAACGCAGCGGGGTGGAGATGCTGGCCAAGTACGGCCTGTGGAGCCTTCAGGTCGGCAACCCCGAAGCGCTCGACGACGCGCTCGCGTTGCGGCTGGCCGCGATCGAAGCGGCGGAGGTCGTGTTCCGCGTCGCGCACCAGTTGCACGGCGCCATGGGCTTCTGCGACGAGGCGCCCCTGTCATGGCTGTCTCGCTACAGCCAGCCGCTGCGGCGGCTGCCGCTCGGCCGGTCCGCGACGCTCGACGTGCTGACCGCCCGCCTCGGCCGTCGCGGCCTCACCGGCCTGTTCAGCGAACCGAATGGGACAAGCAATGAAATATGACCTTCCGGAGGAGCTGACCGTCGAGGGCGACGGGCCGGTCCGTACCGTCATCATGAACCGCCCCGCCGAAATGAACGCAGTCGACGCGGCGCTGCACCGTGCTCTCGCCTTCGTGTGGCCGCAACTCGCCGCGGACCAGGCGGCCAGGGTGGTGATCCTCACCGGCGCCGGGCAGGCTTTCTCCGCCGGCGGTGACCTCGACTGGATCACCTCGTTCCTCGAGGATCCGGTCGCCAGGGACGACAGCCTCCGTGAGGGCGCGCGGATCATCGACGAGATGCTCCGGTTCCCGCTGCCGGTCATCGCCGCCGTCAACGGCCCGGCGGTCGGCCTCGGTTGCAGCGTGGCGGTACTCAGCGACATCGTGCTCATCTCCGAGACCGCGTACCTGGCCGATCCGCATGTCTCTGTTGGCCTGGTCGCGGGAGACGGCGGCGCCGCATTCTGGCCGCTCCTTACCCTGACGCTGCGGTCGCGCGAGTATCTGTACACCGGCGCTCGCATTCCCGCGGGCACGGCCGTCGAGCTTGGCCTGGCCACCCGCACCACCGCACCGGAGGACCTGCTGCCCGAGGCCCGCAAGCTCGCCGAACGGCTAGCGGCGCAGTCACCGGAGGCGCTCCGTGGCACCAAGCGTGTGCTGAACATGCATCTGTCGCGGGCGCTGAGCGGCGCGGTGCAGGCCGGCTTCGCAGCCGAGGCCGCCACCATGCAGTCAGCCGAGCACCGCCAGCGGCTGCTCGCCCTGCGCCGGAAGACCCGGTCCTGACGCCAAGCGACCTCGCCGGCGGTCAAGATGCCGTGATTCCCTGGCTGGTCAGGTCCTCTCCGTCCGCATCCAGCCGGGGCGGCGTGCCCGGTCCGGAACCGGGCCGCACCCCGATCGGTCCCAGGCTGGCGTTCACCGCCGGCCGCCGCCGCTCGGCGATGCGCTCCCAGGTCCCGGCCAGGCCGCGCGGCACGATCAGGGCCATGATCACGAAGATCACGGCGAAGGTCACCGGCGCGGCTCCCGGCTTGCCGCCGGACAGGTCCGAGACCTCCTGCGACAGGTAGGTGATCAGCAGCGAGCCCGCCAGCGCTCCCCATGGCCGGGCCGCGCCGCCGACCAGGGCCACGGTGATGAACTGGAACAGGGCCGTGGCCCCGAGGAACGTGTCCGGCGAGGTCAGCAGGTTGTACTGGGCGAACACCACGCCGGCGGGAGCGGCCAGCATCGCGGCGATCAGGAACACGATCAGCCTGATCCGCGCGTTCGCCACGCCGACCGACTCGCCCGTCTCGGGGGCGTCCTTGATCGCCGTCACGAAGAGCCCGAAGCGGCTCTGCCTCCACCACATCCAGAAGCCGATGAACAGCACGTTCATCACCAGCAGGATGCGGACGAAGGCGCTGCCGTTGTCGAACTGCATGGCGCTGAACGTGATGTGCGCGGGGGTCTTGGCGTAGAGCCCGACGGCGCCGCCGAGCGGCTTGATCGCGATGAGCAGCGGGGTGGCCGCCTCGGCCACGATCAGCGTCACCAGCGCCGTCAGCACCGCCCCGCCGCCGATCCGGGTGGCCACCAGGGCGATCGGCAGGGCCAGGATCGCGGCGAGCACCGGCGCGATGAGCAAGGACAGCCACGGCGAGACGCCATAGGTGTTGTACAGGTAGATGCTGGTATAGCCGCCGACGGCGACGAACACCGGCTGCGCCAGCGAGAAGATGCCGAGCGACCCGTAGAGGAAGTTGAACGACAGGCCGCCGATCGCGTAGTACAACGCCAGCACCAGGATGGTGACGGTGGTCGCGTTCACCGCCCCGGCCACGAACCAGCCGGCGATCAGCAGCACGGCCAAGGCGAGCAGGCCCTGGTGTTCCCGGGTGAAGGCGACAGCGCGGCCCGTCATGCCGTCACCCGCCCGGGCCGGATCAGCAGGTACCCGAGGATGATCAGCAGCGGCGCCAGCGTCGTCCAGTACGACGACAGGTACCCGGCGGCCATCGAATCGGCGACGCCGATCACCAGGCCTGCCACCACGGCCCCCGCGGTGCTGCCGATGCCGCCGAGGACCACCACCGCGAAGGCGGAGATCAGGTATGTCGTGCCCGCGCTCGGGGTCAGCACGGTGAACGGCGCTATTATCACGCCCGCCAGGCCGGCCACCACGATCGACAGGGTCACCGCGGCCCGCTGCATGATCGGCACCCGGATCCCGCACAGGCCCGCCACCACCGGATCCTCGGCGGTGGCCCGGAGGGCACGTCCCCACCTGGAGACACGGATCAGCACGTGCAGGCCGCCGGCTACCAGGAAGGTGAAGATCGCGGCCACCAGCTCGGTCCACGGGATGCTGATCCCCGCGGCCGGGAGGAAGCCGATGTTCACCCCGGTCAGGCTGCGCGGGTTGTCGCTGAACAGTGCCTCGAGCAGGCCGTTGATGAGCAGGAGGAGGGCGAGCCCCACCAGGAGCTCGCCCACCTCGCCGACCTTCCGCCCGCGCCGCTCGAACACCTCCGCCATGGCCCAGCCGGCCAGCCCGAACAGGGCCAGCGCGGGGAGCAGGGTCAGATACGGGCTTATCCGCCAGGCGACGAAGGCCTCGTAGCCCAGGTACATGCCCACGGCGACGAAGGCGCCGTGCGCGAAGTTCGCGATCTTCCCGACGCCGAGCACCAGCGTGAAGCCGATCGCCACCAGGCTGAGCACCGCGCCGGCCAGCAGGCCCAGGATGAGCAGCTGAGCAAAGAACATGCTGCTGGTTCCCCTCGTTCGTCAGGTTGCGGGCGGTGTCGGGCTCAGCTGCCGTACGGCATGACGCTGGCCTGCTTCAGGCTCGGCGGATACACGTATACGAGCTTGCCGTTCTGGTCCTGCTGCCAGTAGTAGGGCTGGTGCGTCGGTGAGCCGTCGGAGGCGAAGCTCAGGGTGTCGGGGAAGACATTGCCGTTGGCCGCGGTGAGCGAGACGCCGTGCAGCGCGGAGGCGATCGCCGGGCCGTCGGTGCTGGCCGCCTTCTGCAGCGCGGCGGCGATGAACATCACGGCGGTGTAACCCTGCCAGGCCTCGATGCTGGGCGCGGACCCGATCTTGGACTGATAGACCTGGTTGAACTTATCCAGCTGCGGGCTGGAGGTCGGCGGGCTGGACGCGCTGAACATCTGGCCGTTGGCCAGCGACCCAAGCTGCGACATGGCCACCTGCGACTGCGCCGTGCTAAAGAACGCCTTGGCGTTCGTGTGGAAGGTCTGCTTGAACAGCCGGCCCAGCGCTATGCCGTCGGCCGGGTAGCCCATGTTGAACAAGATGGCGGGGGTCTTCGAGGCCATCCGGGAGGCGATCGAGGACAAGTCGCTGGTGCTCAGCGGGTAGCTGACGTTGCTCACGACGTTGAAGGGCCCGTTCTTGTTCAGAATGGACCAGGCGGCGTAGAACCCCTGGCCGTAGCTCGTGTCGCTCACCGACAGCCCGACCGTGGGATCGGTGATGCCGAGCGAGCTGTCCGCGTACTTCAGCATCGAGTAGTAGCTGTTCGCGATGCCCGTGGTGGTCGTCAGCTGGAACACGTCGTTAAAGCCCCGCCGGTGCACCTGGTCTCCGATGCCGCCGACGTCGACCCAGGGAATGTGCGCCCGGTGGGTGACGGCCGTGGCCGCCAGCACGGTGTCGGTGATCTCGCCGCCCCAGATCGCCTTGCAGCCCGCGGAAACGGCCTTGGTGGCTTCGGGGGCGCCCATGTCGGGGTTGCTCTGCGTGTCGAACTTCTTCACGACGAGTTTCGCGCCGCCCAGCGACTTGATCCCCCCTGCCGCGTTGATGATGTCGGCGGCGACCACGCCGCCCGCGGACTCGGTCTTGGCCAGCGGCTGCTGGACGCCGCTGAGCTCCGTGACGTTGCAGATCGTGATCGTCTTGGGCGCTGCCGAGCCGCCGGAGTTGCCGCCGCCACTCGAGGCGCAGGCGGCCAGAGCCAGGACGCAGGCTCCCCCCAGCAGCACGGCTGGCTGTCTCTTCTTCATTGCCATCCCAGCCTCCTGTTGCTTGGATGCTCGTTCGGATCGCCGGACGGTGTTCAGCCTCCGAACACCACGCGCGCGATGTTGACCGCGTCCGACCGGTCGACCGGCCGGGACTCGGTGACGCGGCCGCCCTGCATGAAGACCAGCGTGTCCGCGATCTCTGCCACGGCGGCGTTCTGCTCGGCCAGCAAGACGCCCAGGCCCATCTCGCCGCACAGCGAGCCGATGGCGCTGAACATCTGGGTGACCACTACCGGAGCCAGTCCCTCGGACGGCTCGTCCAGCATGAGGATCTTCGGCCTGGCCATCAGGCCCCGCCCGACAGCCAGCATCTGCTGCTGCCCGCCGGAGAGCTCCCTGGCTTTCTGGTGCTGCTTCTCGCGCAGCAGCGGGAACAGGGTGAAGACCCGATCGAGGCCGTCCCGGCGCTCCTGCTTCGCGCGCAGGTGACCGCCGATCAGCAGGTTGTCCAGGACAGTCAGCGAGCCGAACAGCCGCCTGCGCTCGGGGATGAGCACGACGCCGTGTCGGCAGCGCTCCCAGGACGGCGCGCGGGTCAGGTCCAGGCCCGCGAACCGCAGGCGGCCCGAGTCGACGGGCAGCTCGCCGCCGAGGCACGCGAGCAGGCTCGACTTCCCGGCGCCGTTCAGGCCGACGATGCCCACGATCTGGCCCGCGGGCACCTCGAAGGAGACCTCGTCGACCACGCGGAGCCCGCCCCGCCGCACGGACAGGGCATCCACCTCAAGCTTGGCTGTGCTGTCCAAGGTAGCTCTCCACGACCTGGGGATCGCCGAACACGTGCTCGGCCGTTCCCTCGCTGATCACCTTGCCGGCGTTCATGGCCACGACCCGGTCCGCGACCGTCCTGATGGCCCGCACGTTGTGCTCGATCACCAGGACAGTCAGCCCGTTCTGGCGAAGCTGCCGGACGAGGTCGATGAGCTCATCGACCTCGTCGGCGTTCGAGCCGCTGAATATCTCATCCAGGAGGAGCAGGGACGGGTTGATGACGAGCGCCCGGCCCACCTCGAGGCGCTTGGCCTCCACCGCGTTCAGGTCGGCGCCCCGCTTGGCCCGGAGCGGTTCCAGGCCGAGGTAAGCCAGCGCCCGCTCGATGCGCTTCCGGGCGTCGGCCGGCTTGGCCCCGCTGGCCAGCGCCGCGGTACGCAGGTTGTCGGCCACCGTCAGCGAGCGGATCGGCCTGGTCAGCTGGAACGTCCGGGCGATGCCCCGGCGCGCGCGCCGGTGCGGGGGGTGCCTGGTGATGTCCTGCCCGCCGAACAGGATCTTCCCCGAGCTGGGCGGGAACGTCCCGGCGATGAGGTTGAAGAGCGTCGTCTTGCCGGCCCCGTTCGGGCCTATGATCCCGAGGATCTGGTTCGGCGGGACGCGGAGGCAGACATCCTGCACCGCCCACACGCCGCCGAACTTCTTGCCGACGCCGTCCGCGGCCAGCAGCGGCTCGTCCTCCGCGGCGGCGCCAGCGGCGGAAGACGCTGTCCCGGCTGACCCAGTGTGGCTCATCGCGTGCACTCCAACTCGCCGTGGCGCCCGTGCTGATCGGTCGGTTTCCTCCAGGTGGCGGCCACCAGATCCGTCCACCGGATATCGGCGGCCATTTCCACAGATTGATAGATTTGGAAAAGACTAACCTTGGCCCGAACGGGCGTCAAGGTGCGACTCCGGTTCGTTTCGTGCCCTGACCGGAGTCAGGCCCGGCTGCCGCTGTTCTCCGGCCAGCGGTTGGAGAACTTGGGCTCGCGCTTCTCGGCGAAGGCCCGTGGTCCTTCCAGAACGTCGTCGCAGAGCATCAGCCGCTGGTTGATCGACTTGTAGTAGTCGAGCGACTCGCGGACGGCCAGGTTCCGCCAGAAGTACGCGACCCGCTTGGACGCCTGCACCGCGACCTGCGAGTTGCTGGCGATCATCTCGGCGACCCGCATGGTCTCTTCCATGAGCTTGTCGCGCTCCACCACCTTCTGCACCAGCCCGAGGCGCAGCGCGTCGGCGGCCGTGACGCGGTCCGCGGTCATCAGCATGTACAGCGCGTCGCCGAACGGGATGTACCTGGCCAGCAGGTTGACGGCGATGCCCGCCATGATCCCGCGCTTGACCTCGAACACGCCGAACCAGGCCGTATCGGCCGCGATGCGGATGTCGCAGTTCAGTGACAGCTCCAGGCCGCCGGCCACGGCCAGCCCGTTGACGGCCGCGATGGTCGGCTTGGGGCTGGCGCCCACGCCCCACAGGTCCACGCTGGTGGTTCCCACGTTCGGGCCGCTGCTGGCGGTCCGCGCGGCCACCTCGGTCAGGTCGGCCCCGGACGAGAACGCGCGGTCGCCCGCGCCAGTGATGATGGCCACGTACTGGTCCGGGTCGGCGTCGAACTCGGCCATCCCGCCGGTCAGCTCCTCGCTCATGGTGCCGCCGAGGGAGTTGAGCTTCTCCGGCCGGTTCAGGGTGAAGACGGTGATGTGCCCGTGGCGTTCGACCAGCAGGTCCGACATGAGTTCCTCCTTGGATTGGCAGCGCTCACGGATTGGCAGCGCTCACGGCGGGGCCATCGCCCGCCGGCCGTCGGCGTGCCGGCCCGGATGGCCGCGTCTTTGGTCGCCGCCCGACGGTGACGACTATTCCACAAGTTTGATACCATCGACGCGACCCAGGCAACCCTTTGCGATCGGGCAGGCCCATGGATGCAGAGCCGGTGATCCTGATCAGCTTCGTCCGCCACAGCCCCTTGACTCCGCGTTCGGCAAGCGGAATCCTTCGATATTAAGCCAACTATCAACTTTACTGGCGCCTACCTAGGAAGGTGGGGAATGGCAAGACTCGCTGACGCGGCCGTCGCGGGCGTCTACCAGACGAAGCAGGGCGACCTGAGTGATCGCCCCCAGCCGGACGTCTGGTGGGAGTCGGTCCGCGGCGCCTGCGAAGACGCAGGCGTGTCCATAGGGGACATCGACGGCCTCATCGCCGAGGGCCCGGCGGGCGTCGGGCTGCGCGACGGCCTGCCAGCGCCCGGCCTGGCCGAACAGCTCGGCCACCCGGTCCGGTTCCATGCCCGGAGCACGATCGGCGCGGGGTCCACCGCGTCCGGCCTCAACCTGGCCGCCTACGCCATCGCGCACGGCCTGGCCGAGGTGGTCGTGATCGCCAACGCGGTGGCCGGGCAGGCGGCGGGGTACGCCAGCGCCAACCGGGACGAGGCCGTGGCCGCGATGGCCAAGCTGAGCGGGCCGTACGAGTACGTGTACGGCACCACCCGGGTGTCGGACTACGCGACGCTGGCCATGCGGCACATGTACGAATACGGCACCACGTCCGAGCAGCTGGCCGAGATCGCGGTGGCGCAGCGGCACGGCGCGACTCTGCACCCGCTGTCGGTGCACGGGCACCGCGGCGAGCTGACCGTGGAGGACGTCGTCAATTCCCGGCTGGTGGCCGACCCGCTGCACCTGCTGGACTGCTGCTCGATCAACCAGGGCGGCGGCGCGGTCATCGCGACCAGCGCCTCGAACGCGGCCAGCATCGGCCGGCACGCGCCGGTGGTGCTGCTCGGCTACGGCGAGGGCCACAGCCACATCGACCCGAACGCGGCCGAGAAGCTGACCGAGTTTGCCGCCGCCCGTTCGGCCGCCGACACCGCCTTCGGCACGGCCGGGGTGGGCCGGGACGAGATCGACGTGGCCGGCATCGGCGACCACTTCACCATCGGCGTGCTGATGGGGCTTGAGGATGCCGGGTTCTGCGCTAAGGGCGAGGGCGGCTCGTTCGTCGAGAAGGGCGGCACCGCGATCGGCGGCAGGCTGCCGACCAACACCTCCGGCGGGTTCCTGTCCTTCAGCCATGCCGGCCTGTGCGGCATATTCACCCTGATCGAACTGGTGGAGCAGCTGCGGCAGGAGGCCGGCGCCCGGCAGGTGGAGAGCGCCAGGCTCGGCTTCCTCAACGGCGTCGGCGGCGCCCAGCAGGCGCATTCCGCGGCGATCCTCGGGAGGGCTTAACTCACATGAGCGACTACGCCAAGTTCCTGCCGGAAGGCATCCCCGACTCGCACCGGCCGTTCTGGGACTCGCTGAAGGAGCGGGCGGTCAAGGTGCAGCGCTGCGACGACTGCGGCACGTTCCGGTACATCCCGAAGGAGATCTGCCCGAAATGCCACGGCTTCAGCGCCACCTGGACGCCGATCAGCGGCCGTGGTGACGTCTACAGCTACACCGTGGTCCGCCGCGCGCCCACCCCGGCCTACCAGGCGGACGCCCCGTACGTGCTGGCGCATGTGACGATGGCCGAGGGGTTCCGGATGATCGCCAGCCTGACCGGCGTCAACCCGGAGTCCGTCCAGATCGGCATGCCGGTCGAGATCGCCTACCAGGACGCAACGCCCGAGTGGACGCTGTTCACGTTCGAGCCCGCGAGCTGAGACCAGGCAGGCCCGGAGGAGGTGCACGTGGAGATAGAGCTTTCCGACGAGCAGCGGTTCCTGCAGGAAACGGTGCGCAAGTTCCTCGAGCACGAGGCGCCGCTGTCCGCGACGCGGGAACGGGCCGCGCAAGGCGAGCCGCCGCTCGCCCCTGGTTACTGGTCACGGGCCGCCGAACTCGGCGTGGCCGCCATGCTGATCCCGGAGGAGTACGGCGGCCCCGGCTCCGACCAGCCCGTCCTGGACCTGGTCGTCGTGGCGGAAGAGATGGGCAGGCTGATCGCCCCAGGCCCGCTGCTGCCCGTCTCGGTGGTGGCGGACACGCTGGCCCGGGCCGGGACGGACGAGCAGAAGAGCCAGTACCTGCCCGGGCTGGCCGAAGGCTCCGTAATCGCCGCCTGGGCGGCGGGCGAGGCGCCCGATGCCTGGGAGCCGGGCCAGGCCGCCACCACGGCCCGGCGCGACGGCGGCGACTGGGTGCTCAGCGGCGAGAAGGCCTCGGTGGAGGCGGGCGACGTGGCGGACGTGTTCCTGGTCACCGCCAGAACCGGCAACGAAGGCGCCCAGTTCCTCGTGCCCCGCGACGCGCCCGGCCTGGCCGTCCAGACGCTGCCGCAGTACGACCTGGGTCGGCGGTTCGCGGACATAACCCTGGACGAGGTCCGCGTCCCCGCCCAGGCGATGATCGGCGAACCCGGCCACCTCGACGAGAACCTGGAGCGGCAGTACCTGCTGGCACTCACGCTGCAGGCCGCGGAGACCGCGGGCCTGCTCGAGCGGATCTTCGAGCTGACGCTGGACTACGTCAAGGACCGCTACACCTTCGGCCGGCCGCTCGCGTCCTATCAGGCGCTCAAGCACCGGATCGCGGACCACAAGCTATGGCTAGAGGCGGCGCTCGGCCTGTCCACCGCGCTGGCCAGGGCGTTCGCGACCGAGGACGAGGGCTGCCGCCAGCTGGCCAGCGTGACCAAAGCGCACGTCGGCGACCAGTCGCTGACCATCATCTCCGACTGCGGGCAGCTGTTCGGCGGCATCGCCATGACCTGGGAGCACGACCTGCACCTGTATCTGCGCCGGGCCACGGCGAACAAATTCCTCTACGGCTCGCCGGCCCAGCACAGGGAGCGCCTGTGCCAGCTCATCGGACTTTGAGGGAGAGGCGACGGCATGAGCACTCAGCAAGAGAGCCCCGAGGGCTTCGGCGCGCGCGCCCGCGCGTGGGCCGCGCAGAACCTGCCGCCGGCCGAGGGCCCCGAGGGCCTGGAGGTCGACGACAGCGAAGAGCTCCGCATCGTCGCCGAGGCGAGGGAGCTGCAGAAACTCATCTTCGAGGCCGGGTTCGCCGGCATCAGGTACCCGCAGGAGTACGGCGGCCAGGGCCTCGCCCGGGCGCACCAGCTGGCCTGGCGGGAAGCCACCGCGGGGTACAAGCTGCCGACCGCGCTCAACGTGACGCACGGGATCCTCGGGCCCACCCTGCTGGAGTTCGGTACGCACGAGCAGAAGGCCAGACACCTGCCGGCCATGCTGTCCGGTCAGGAGCTGTGGGTCCAGTTCCTGTCCGAGCCGAGCGGCGGGTCCGACCTGGCCGGCCTGCTGACCAGGGCCGAACGAGATGGCGACACGTTCATCCTGAACGGCTCGAAGATCTGGAGCACCGGCGCACACTTCTCGGATTACTCGATGGTGCTGGCTAGGACCAACCCCGAAGTGCCCAAGCACCGCGGGCTGTCGATGCTGTACATGCCGATCCGCAGCCCCGGCGTGACCGTGAACCCGATCAAGCTGGTCACCGGCGGCTCGCACTTCTGCCAGGAGTACTTCGACGACGTGGTGCTGCCGGCCGGCAACCTGATCGGGGAGGAGAACGACGGCTGGCGGGTGGCCTCCGGGCTGCTGTTCCACGAGCGGAACATGGTCGGCGGGAACAGCCTGAACGACCACATGGCGCCCGCGGGCGGCGAGGGCGAGGCCGACACCATCGGCGAGCTGATCGCGCTGGCCCGCGCCGTGGGCCGCGACCAGGATCCGCACACCCGGCAGCTGGTCGCCGAGGCGATCGTCCTAGAGGCCCTGGCCGACCCGACCATCAGCCGCGTCAACGCACAGCTGAGGGCGGGACGGATGCCGCCGCCGGCCGCGTCCCTGGTCAGGCTGATGAGCGCGCTGACGCAGTACCGGACCAAGGAGATCGCGCTGGAGATCGGCGGCACCCGGGCCACGATGAACGGCGTCGGCGACCCGGTCGGTATCCACGCGCAGCGCTGGCTGGGCGCCCGGATCGGCACGATCGCCGGCGGCAGCAACGAGATGCAGCGCAACGGCATCAGCGAGCGGGTGCTCGGCCTGCCGCGCGAGGCCACCCCGGACAAGGACGTCCCGTTCAGCCAGGTGCTGGCCAGCCGCCGCCAGCGCCAGGAGCGCCAGGGCCAGGCAGGGTGAGCATGCGGTGGCTGCGGTGACCCCTGGAAACCAAGCTCATCGGTCTGAGCGTGTGAGGTAAGCGCACATGTCGTCCCCCATCCCGAACGGCCGCCCCCCGCTGGACCGGGTCTTCAACCCGAAATCCGTCGCGATCGTGGGCGCCAGCGAGACCAACCCGTTCGCCCCGCACACGCTCGGCACGCTGGACAGCGACGCCGACGTGTTCTTCGTCAACCCGCGCTACCACAGCGTCTTCGGCCAGACCTCGTACCCGGGCCTGCGCGCCCTCGGCAAGCCCATCGACGCGGTGTTCAGCCTGATGAACGCCGAACGCACCACCGACCTGCTGGAAGAGGCGTGCGAGTGCGGGGCGGGCGGCCTCATCACGATCGCGAGTGGCTTCGCGGAGTTCGGCTCGGACGGCATAACTTTGCAGGAGCGCCTGCGCGCCGCGGCGCTGGCGGCGAACATGCCAGTCATCGGGCCAAACGGCGTCGGTTACATCAACGTGCCGAAGAAGCTGGACCTGACCATGCTGCCGCCCTTCTCCCGGCGGCCGGGCGGGGTCTCGATGATCGCGCACAGCGGCGCCACCATCGAGGCGGCGGGCGCCGCGGCCTGGCGGGCCGGCGGGGTCGGCTTCAACATGATGATCTCCGCGGGCAACGAACCGGTGACGGACATGGCCGACTACCTGGAGTACCTGGTCGACGACCCGGACACCGAGATCATCTGCCTGGTTCTGGAGAAGATCCGGCGCCCGGACGCGTTCTTCGCGGCGGCGGCCCGGGCCCGCGAGGCCGGCAAGCCCATCGTCGCGGTCAAGCTGGCCCGCACCGAACGAACCCAGCGGATGGCCAAGTCCCATACCGGGACGCTCACCGGCGACGCCTGGGTCTACGAACAGGCCTTCAAGCAGGCCGCGATCCTGCGCGCGGACGAGCTCGACGAGATGGTGGACCGGGTGCAGTTTCTCGAGCAGTTGCCCAGGTCCCGCTGGTCCCCGGTGAAGGGGCTGTTCGTCTACACCGGGACCGGCGGCTTCGCCGCGATGGCGGCCGACCTGGCCGACACCGAGGGCGTCGACATCCCGGAGGTCGAGCGGCTGTCGGACTTCATCGGCTCGGTGGTCCCGGGCGGTGGCGTACCCAATCCGCTCGACGCCACGGCTTTCCTGATGGGCTCACGACCAGAGAGCGTCGAGAGCATCATGCAGACCTACCTGGCCGCACCGGAGTTCGACACCAACATCTTCCTGTCCCAGTTCGCCGACTGGGACCACGGCGGAAAGGTCAGCGCCGAGAACTTCGCCCAGCGCACCCAGGCAAGCAACAACCCGACGATCATCGCGCCGCTGGCCGGGGTCGGCGGCCAGTGGCTGGAGGATCTGCGCCGCGACTACGGGGTCGCGATCGGCAACGGCCTGCGCGGCTGCCTGCGCGGCCTGAACACGATGGCGACCTTCGTCCGCTCCCGGCCGGACGCGCGGCTGAACGACCCGCGGCAGGTCCCGGCCGTGCCGCGGCCCGGCGTGGCCCCGGTGGCCAGCGAGTCCGGCCCGATGCTGCCGTTCGCGGCCACGATGGACCTGCTCGCCTCGGCCGGCCTCCCGGTCGCGCCCTACCACCTGGTGGCGAGTCCGGCCGAGGCCGGCTCGGTGCCGTTCGAGGGTCCGTACGTGGTGAAGCTGGCCGATGTCAGCCACCGGACAGAGCACGGAGCCGTCCGGCTCGCCGTCCCCGCCAATGGCGTGGAGGCCGCCGTCGGCGAGCTTCGCGCGCTGGCCGGCCGGGACGGCCTGCCGGACCTGGTGGTCGTCCAGCCGATGATCGAGGCCGAGGGCGAGGCGTTCATCGGGATCCGCGGCCAGTCCGAGCTCGGGCCCGTCGTGGCATTCGGCCTCGGCGGGGTGTTCGTGGAGGTGTTCGGCCGGGTCAGCGGGCGGCTAGCTCCGCTGGTGCCCGCCGACGCCGCCGAGCTGATCGCCGAGTTCGACGACCTCGGAGTGCTGAACGGACTGCGTGGCAAGCGCCCCTGGGACCGCGACGCCCTGGCCGCCATCTTGGTCAGCGCGGGCACGCTGGCCGCGTCGGGCCGGGACTGGATCGACACCTTCGACATCAACCCGCTGGTCTACGGCCCGGACGGCTTCGCCGCCGTCGACGGCCTCTGCCTGCTGCGCGGCTAACCAGCCAGCGCGCTTGCCCCTTGGGCGAGCTTTCGACGGTTAGCTATCCGGGACAAGGTCGGCCACGTCGTGGTGAAGCCTGGCCATCGCCTGATCGAACGTGGCGAGGCGAGCCCCGCGTACCCGCGCGAGCTGTGCCAGGTAAGCGTCGGTCACCTGACGGTGACCAACGATTCCCTGGGTGGGCACATCGGCGTACGGGACATCATCGGGCCAGAATTCATGCCGCGGATCGGCGCTGGTGCCGTTGAGGACGTCTCGTGCCGCGCTAGCCGGCTGGCCTTCACGGATGAGCAGTCGCATCAGGCTGCCTTGAGTGATCGGGCAAGTCGCGAAGTTGCCGTTCATGCCGACGAACCAGTTCTCGGCGGCACAATGGTGAACATGATCGTCGACGAGCAGGGCGATGAGCACGTTCGCATCGAGGAGGACAGTCACTGATCGTCGTCCTCTAGCTGCCGCACATCCTCGCTAGTGATCGTCCTGCCGAGGTGCGCGACCGGGAGGCCGGTGCGGGCGCTTCTCGCTATCTCGCCCGCGTGGCCCGAGCCGAGTCCGCGGCGGATCAACCCGGCAACGGCCTGACTCAGCGACTGATGGGTATCCCTGGCGATGGCAACCGCCTGAGCATGAAGGTCATCCGGAATGTCGATCGTCGTGCGCATACGAGTAGTATAACTTCACCGCATCATGATGCAATGATGCGATACTTGCTGTCAGGGTGGACGCCAGCGCTGGCGCCGGTCAGCGGCCGCGGGTCAGCGCCCGGCCTCAGTCGGCCGGCATGGTGCTGACCGCGTCCCTGATGTAGCGCCTGATGGCCAGGTCCTCGATCCGGTCGAGCCTGCGCACCAGGTCGCGGAGTTCGGCCAGGAACGCGGCGCGCCGGGCGGCCAGATCATCGCCCTCGAACAGCCCTCGGTTCCTGGTCAGCTGCAAGGCCGTCTGGAACAGCAACGCCGAAACCGACTCCGAGCTGCGCAGCCGGCGCTGGGCCACGTACTGCCGCCCGAGCCCGAACGCCTCGCGGACCACATCGGAATCGGTAATCGCCGGCCGGGAATCGTGCGCCAGCACGTCGGCGACGAGCCGGTACGCCTCGACGAACGGCCGAACCACCACGTGGGACACCAGCGGCCGCATCCCGGCCAGCAGCTCGTCGGCCGCCGCGGGCCCGGACCGCAACCGCGCCTCCCAGGACGGGTCGTGCCGGTCCATCTCCGCGGCGACCTGGCGCCGGTGCTCGTCCCGCTCCTTGAAGTAGAAGTCGAACTTCAGCAGGTCGCGGAGCCGGGCGATCTCGTCCCAGAACGCCTCCACCGGATCCGAAGCGGCCTCGCCCGCCCGGAGCACGGCGAGCTCGCACAGCGCAGTGTCGAGCAGGAAGTGGATCAGCGAGTTCCGGTAGAAGGTCGCCTCGAGCTGGTGCTCAGGCCCGATCAGCCAGACCGGATCGCGGCCCTCCGCGACGAAACTCACCACCCCGCCCGCCACCAGCGCGTCCAGCGTCGCCCGCACCGCCCCGGCCCCGGCCCCGGCCCCGGACCCGGCCCCGGTCAGCGCTCTAGCGCTCGCCGCCCGCGGCACCGAACGGCTCTCCAGGTAGTCCATCCCGTCGGCCAGCCCCAGCCGGATCTGGCCGAACGTCAGGCCGGCTCCCTGCATGGCCAGCAGCACGGTGGTGACCAGGGCCGTCGCCGTGACCGGCATGCCCTGGTTGATCCGCCACGCCACCTCGAACGCGGTCTTCTGCAGGGCCAGCCGCCGCGCCGCCGGGTCCCGAGCCACCACACCACCGACAGGCCCGAGGAACGAAGACATCAGCACCGGCTCGTCGAACCGCACGTAGACCTTGCCGTAGTGGCGCGCCCCCTGGGCCTTGATGAAGCCGTACAGCCAGCCGAACCCTTCTGGCTTCTTCGTCCCGCCCTGGGCGTAGTCGGCGTACTCGGAGATCTCGTGCAGCTGGTCGAACGTGATCGACACCGGCAGCAGCACGATGTCGTCCACCCGCCCGGACAGGTAGACGTCGGCGGCGTAGGACAGCAGGCCGAGCCGCGGCGGCAGCGCCTTTCCCGTCCGCGACCGGGTGCCTTCGATGGACCAGGAAAGGTTGAACCGCTTCTCGAGCACGTACCCGACGTACTCACGCAGCACGTACTTGTACAGCGGGTCGTCGCTGGTCGAGCGCCGGATGAAGATCACGCCGGCCCGGCGCATCAGCGCGCCCATCGGTCCGAACGCCATGTTGATCCCGGCAAACAGGTGGGCCGGCGGCAGGCCAAGCTCCTGCATGGCGGCGGCGAGCACGAGCGTGTCCAGGTTGGACCGGTGCGACCACAAGAAGATGCCCGGGTGGCGCTCCATCGCCGCGCGCACCCGTTCCACCTGGGACTCGTCGTAGTCGATCTGCGGGTCGAAGCCGCGCTGGAAGATCAGCCGGCCGACGGTCGGCATGACATCGATGAGCCGGCGGCTCCAGCCCGCGGCGAGCTCGTCCAGGATCTCCCCGGCCTCGTCCAGCGACGGCACCTCCGAGCCAGGCCCCCGCCGGACCGCGCGCAGCCCGTTCCGGAACCGGCGCGAGGACAGGATCTCGTCCTTGACCAGGCTCGGCGTCTTGTACCTGGGGCCGCGCAGCCGGTACTCGGCCCGGTCGAGCGCCAGCTTGGCCCGGCGGGCCACGTAGGCGGCGAAGTCGTCGTCGTCGGTCGTCTCGGCCCAGCGCTGCCGCAGCGACCCGAGCGTGGCGGGCTCCCCGGCCAGCACCACCGCCCGCCCCGGCTGGCGCGCCAGGATCCGCTGCTGCTGCCGTTCGCCGGGGTGGTACGGATCGTGTCCTGGCCGCAGGTCGGCCACCCGCGCCACGCGCAGGCCCCCGTGCTCCTCCGGCAGCCAGGCGACTCGCACCGGGACCAGCCGGACGTCCCCGTCGCCGTCCAGCAGCGACCGGGGCAGCTCCTCGCCGGCCGGCCCCAGGCTGACCGGCGGCACCGGGCTCCCGCCGGCCGCCGCGATCCGCTCCCGGATCAGCCGCGCCTCCGTCGGCGTGGAGCTCTGGGTGAGCACCACGGTGCCCGGCTGGCCGGCCACGTCAGCCAGCAGCCCGGCCAGATCGTCCGCCGAGGTCACGGCGCCGTCCCAGGGGCGGGCCATTCGGCTAGCAGCTGCACGTACGCGATGCGGATCTCTTCGATCCGCTCCCGCAGATCCCGCACCGTCCAGTCGGCCGTGCTGACCGGCGGCAGCACCGTCACGTCCACCGTGCCTGGGTTGAGCGTGGTCGAGCTGCGCCCGGCCACCGAGTCGGAGTTCCTGATCACGATCGGGACGACCGGCAGGCCGGTCGCCATCGCGATCCGGAAGGCGCCCTTCTTGAACGGGCCGATCCCTTCAGCCGACTGGGTGTCCAGCCGGGTCCCCTCGGGCGCGACCACGATGGACAGGCCCTTGCGCGCGGCCTCTTCGATGGGCGCCAGGGCGGCTACCGCCGAGGTGGTGTCGGCCCGGTCGATGAACGCCGCGTCCATCAGCTTGCCGAGCGGGCCGACCAGCGGGTTGGTCTCGAGTTCCTTCTTGGCGATCCCGGTCCAGTTGTCCTTGACCAGCGCGGCCACGATGAAGATGTCGAAGTTGTTCCTGTGGTTGAACAGGAACACGGCGGGCCGCTGCGCGGTCAGGTTCTCCTCGCCGGTGACGTTCAGCTTCACCCCGCTCAGCGTGAGGACGGCCTCCGGCCAGAACCGGGTCAGGAAGTTGACCCCGACGCGCTTGTTTCTGGTCAGCACGCCCAGGCCCAGCGCGCCGGCCGCCAGGGGGCCGAGCGAGCCGATCGCGGCCAGGTTGCGGATCCGGCCGAGCGGGCCGCCGCCGCCCCGGCTGCTGAACCGCAGGATGGGCCAGCCGCGCCGCTCGGCCACCTTGGTCAGCTCGGGCCCCGGGTTGACCGCCCGCGGGTTGCCGACCAGGTGCATCAGGGCGAGGTCCTCGTCGCCGTCCGCGTAGAAGTAGCTGGACCGCAGGTCGACCCCGTGCTCGGCGGCGAACTTCTGCACGCTGGTGGCCTTGCTGGTGCCCCAGATCACCGGGCGCTGGACCTCGCCGGTCAGCACGCCGTGCTCGTCGACCACGAACCTGTTGCACACCACGTGGTCGATGCCGAGGTAGCGGGCCACCGGCTCGGCCTGCATGGTCAGCGCGGACGAGCTCAGCACCACGGTGTGGCCGCGGCGCTGGTGAGCGCGGACCAGCGCCCGCATCTCCGGGTAGATAAGGTCGACCACGGACTGCCGGAAGATCCGCTCGCCGACCTCGTCGACGTCCTCGGCCAGCCGGCCCTTGGTCGTCCGCACCGCACCCGCGATCACGTTCTCGAACTGGTGCCGGCCCAGCCGGTACTCGACCGCGAGCTGCATCATCTGCAGGAACTCGGCCGCGCCGACCTCCCGGTGGCGCAGCCGGTCCCTGGTGACGGCGGCCACGGTGAACCCGGCCACCAGCGTCCCGTCCAGGTCGAAGAACGCGCCGGTACCAGGGCCAGGCGGGCTCGCGTCGACCTCGGCCACGGAGCCGGGCAGGCGCAGCGGGCCGGTCATGAGGTCCGCCGTCCCAGCTCAACGATCTCGTCGAACCCGGCCTGGAGGCACTTCTCCAGCTGGTCCGCTGCGGGGAACGACGTGGTGTCGTAGCGGAACGCCACGGTGCAGGTGCCCGCGCGGGAGATGAGGATCGCCATCATGGCCACCCGCGGCAGCGGCCCGAGCCCGTACTGCCGGTCCACCCGCGCCCCGGCCAGGAAGGTCTCCTGGGCGTAGCCCGGCACGTTGCTGGCCTGGATGTCCGGCGGGGTGATCCGGTCGATGACCTCGTGCAGCGCCTCGTCGGGGAGCAGGGACAGCACCGGCGCCAGCCGGCCGATTACGTCGATGGCGGGCTCGCTCCGCCCCGCGATCACCTGCTGGCGGACCTGCCGCATCCGCTCGACCGGATCGGACTCGCCGACCGGCGCCGCGATCGTGACCCCGGCGAACCTGTTGCCCGAGGCCGGGTCGTCCGCACCGCGCAGGCTGACCGGCAGGGCCAGCGGAAGCGCGTCGACCGGGACGCCGAGCACCTCGTGGTACCGGCCAAGCCCCCCGCACAGCGCAGCCAGGTATGCGTCGTTCACCGACCCGCCCACAGCCTTGCCCGCCGCGCGCAAGTCGGCGAGGGGTAGCTCGAGCACGACCGTTCGGCTGACCAGGCTACGGCGGCGCAGCAGCGGCGACGGCTCGGCCGCCGGCGGGCTGAGCACCCGGCGGGCCGAATCCGCGAACCCGACGGCCCCGGTCACCGTGGCGCCGGGCCGCGTGATCAGCCGGGCCGCGGTGCCCGCCGCCCGGCCCAGCAGCTTGCGCCCGGCCGTGAACGTGGTCTGCGGCAGCTGCCTGATGCTGTCCCGCAGCAGGTCGCTGCCGCTCACGTCGCGGGGGACCGGCACCGGCGGCATCGGCCGCGGCTCCGGGGCCCGTTCGGTGTCGTAGACCTGCTCGAACAGGGCGATCCCGCCGAGCCCGTCGGTGATCGCGTGGCTGAGCTTGGTCAGCAGCGCGGATCTTCCGTCCTCCAGGCCCTCGACGTACACCGCCTCCCACAGCGCGCGCGAGGTGTCGAGCGGCGACTGCAGCGTCAGCTCGGCGAAGTCGAGCAGCTGGCGCAGCGTGCCGGGGGCGGGCAGCGCGACCCGGCGCAGGTGGTAGTCGAGGTCGAAGTCGGGATCGACCACCCAGTGCGGCGGCGTGGCGGGCAGCGGCGGGATCACCACCTTCTGCCGCATCCTGATGACCACCCGGCTGGCCCGGTCCATCGCCTCGCGCAGCCGGCCCCAGTCGGCCGGGCCGTCGAGGATCTCCAGGTTCAGGAACGCCGAACGCGTGGCCGGATACGCCTCACCGCGGTGCAGCAGGTAATCCAGCGGGCTGAGCTCGTCGGCCATGCAGGCCCCCTGAAGGACGCGGACTATATGGTGAAACCTTACGTCGGCGGCCGGGACACGCACTGGGCGAGGTACAGCTGCTCGCCGAGCGTGTTCATCAGCTCCAGCTGGGTCTCCAGGTAGTCGATGTGGAGTTCCTCGTCCGCCATGATCGTCTCGAGCAGGATCGCGCTCGTCGTGTCGTGGCGTTCCCGGCACAGCGCGATGCCGGGCCGGAGCCGCTCGGCCACTTCTACCTCGATGGCCAGGTCGGCTTCGAACTGCTCGCGGATGGTCTGCCCGATGCGCACCGAGAACAGCCGCTGGTAGTTCGGCAGGCCGTCCAGGATCAGGATCCGGTCGGTGAGGGCCTCGGCGTGCTTCATCTCGTCGAACGACTCGGCGCGGGTGTGCGCGGCCAGTTCGGTGTAGCCCCAGTTGTCCTGCATCTTCGAGTGCAGGAAGTACTGGTTGATGGCGGTCAGCTCGCTGGTGAGCTGTTCGTTCAGCAACTGCAGGACTTCAGCGTCCCCGAGCATGTACGTCCCCTCCCGTTCCTGGTGTCCGGAGCCTATACCGTACAGTCATCCGAACCTTCGCTAGCTGAATGGCGACGTCGCGATGTCTCTCGTCCTTGCCGCCGACTACCGGGTGCCCGATTTCGACCACTGGTGGGCCGCGCTCACCGCGGGCCTGCCCCGGCTGCCCGGCCTCGGCGCGCACCACGTCGTGGTCTACCGCTCGCTCGAGGACGCCAGCCGCGTCTTCGTGACCATCGGGTTCAGGCAGCGCTCGCCGGTCGACGCGCTGCTGCGGTCGCCGCTCATGTTCTCCTGGTTCGATTCGGCCGGGGTAGACGAGCTCCCGCCGATGTTCGCCGGCGAGGCCGTGGAAAAGCTCGATCTGGACCTGCTGCCCGGCGCGGCGGCCGACATCGCGGCGGAGGGCGCGGTGTTCGTGGCCACGATCGCACCCGTCGGCCGGCGCGACGGGGTGGCCCGGCTGCGTGCCAGCGTGCACGCCGCCGTCACCAGGCTCGCCGATTCGGGCGTCCGCCGCTTCTGGATCTACCGCGCCCTGGACGACCAGGCCGAGGTGATGATCTTGCAAGAGATCGCCACCGAACGCCAGGCCGAGCAGTGGATCCGCCACCCTGACGCCGCGACGGCGTTCATGGCGGAGGCGGGGGTCGGCGCGTACCCGCCGCTGTTCGTCGGTCGCTTGGTGCAAGTCCTCGAGGTGCCCGGGACCTGAGATGTACATCTGTCTCTGCCTCGGCGTGACCACCGGCACCGTCCAGCATGCCATCGACGCGGGCGCGCGCTCCACCAAGCAGGTCGCCGAGGCCTGCGGGGCAGGCTCGATCTGCGGCCGCTGCGGCCACACCATCCGCACCATGATCGAGGCCGCCGCCCCCGACCCGCCGGCCAGCAAGCCCGCCCGCCTCCGCCGCCGCTGGGGCCGCAGCTAACCCGCCATCACCACCCCGCCGACCGGCGCCTCACCCCGCCAAGTGCACCACCTGCCCTGGCTGCCCCATCCACCCTGCTAGCCACACCGGCCCCGCTAGTCCCGCCCGCCCTGCTAGTCCCACCCGCCCATCTGCCTTGCCGCCTCCCGGCGTGCTTTCATGGTGTCAGTCCCGCGGAGGAACGGAGGGTGCGGTGTGAGGGAGCAGCGGCGCAGTCGGGTGATCGCGATGAGTGAGGAGGAGCGGGACGCCTTCCTGGGCGTGCAGCGGACCTGCCGGCTGGCGAGCCTCGGGCCGGGCGGCCCGCATGTCTCGCCGGTCTGGTTCGTCTGGGACGGCGCCGCCCTGTGGGTCTACTCGCTGACCCGCAGCCAGCGGTGGACCGACGTCCAGCGCGACCCCCGGGTGGCGGCGGTGATCGACGCGGGGGAGCACTACCACGAGCTGCACGGCGTCGAGATCGAGGGCGATGCGGTCGTGGTCGGTCCGGTCCCGCGCGCCGCCGACGCGGCCCCCGACACGCCCGAACTGGCCGGGCCCGAGCGCCTGATGGCCGCCAAGTACCAGCACCCGGCCGGCGCGATGATCCACGACGGCCGGCACGCCTGGCTGCGGATAACCCCCGCCAAGATCACCAGCTGGGACTTCCGCAAGCTGGAAAACCTGCCCGGCCGGAGCTAGCGGCCAGAGCTAGCGCACGGAGCGAAGCCGCCAGGCGAGCACGCATTCCATCACGCCGAAGATCACCAGCCAGATCCCCAGGATCACGGCCAGGCCGAGCAGAGTCAGGCCCGGGTAGGCCACCACGATGATGCCGGCGAGGATGCTGAGCACACCCATGAATACGGTCCAGCCTCGCTCGGGCATACCGCTGTGGGAGAGCGCAGTGAAAAGCTCGATGGTGCCGTTGACCACCCAGAAGATACCGAGCAGCACGGCCAGCGCGAGCAGGGTAAGCGAAACGTGGCGGACGGCCCACAGGCCCACGATGATGGACAGCACCGCCAGCAAGGCCAGCAGCACCCTCGTACCGCCCGTCAGGTCATCGATCGCCAGCGCGGCCACGAACCTGAATATCCCGGACACGATCAGCTGGATGCCGAACAGCACCGCTATGACCAGCAGCGTCTCACTCGGCCAGACCAGCACCGCGACCCCCGCGGCCAGCGTGATGATGCCGTAGGCCAGAACCCAGCCCCACTTCCGGCCGAGACGGGCGAGCATATCGGCGGGCTGCTGCACGGTCTCTGTCATGGCGTCCCCATCCGGATCCAAGGGCTGGCGGTACCACGATCTCCGCTAACTACAGCCTCACCAACCTCGGGCCGACCCAAACATCGCGGGCACGGTCTACGCAGGTGATGGGCCATTCGATACAATCATCGAACTATATTCGGAGCGAGCGTACGGGACGGAGGCGCGATGAGCGACGAGGTGCTGGTCGAGCGCCGTGGCGCGGTACAGGTCATCACCATCAACCGGCCGCAGGCCCGCAACGCCCTGAACGGGGCGGTCGCGGCCGGGATCCGCGACGCGGCCGACGAGCTCGACGCGGACGGCGCACTGCAGGTGGGCGTGCTCACCGGGGCCGGCGGCACGTTCTCGTCGGGCATGGACCTCAAGGCGTTCCTCAAGGGGGAGACCCCCTCGTTTCCCGGCCGCGGGCTGTGCGGCATCACCCAGACCCCGCCGCGCAAGCCGCTGATCGGCGCGGCCGAGGGCTGGGCCCTGGCCGGGGGCTTCGAGCTGCTGCTCGCCTGCGACCTGGTGGTCGCGGGCGCCTCGGCCAGGTTCGGCGTGCCCGAGGTCAAGCGCGGGCTGGTGGCCGGCGCGGGCGGGGCGCTGCTGCTGGCCCGGCGGATACCGCGGGCGCTGGCGCTGGAGATGATCCTCACCGGCGACCCGTTCGACGCCCGCCGTGCCGCCGAGATCGGCCTGGTCAACCGCGTCGTGGACGAGGGCCAGGCGCTCGAGGCGGCGATGGGGCTGGCGGAGAAGATCGCGGCCAACGGGCCGCTGGCGCTGATGGCCAGCAAGGAGATCTCGAACGGCGGCGGCGACTGGACCGCTGAGGAGCGCTGGGACGACATGGCCAGGGTGATGAGGCCGGTGTTCACCTCGCAGGACGCGCAGGAAGGCGCGCGGGCGTTCGCCGAGAAGCGCGCTCCGGTGTGGAAAGGCCAGTAAGCCATGCGCAGGGACCTCTACGAGCCCGATCACGAGGCGTTCCGCGAGGTCGTACAGGCCTACGTCAAGCGCGAGGTCTCGCCGAACCAGCAGCGCTGGGAACAGGAGCACATCGTCGACCGCCAGGCCTGGCTGGCGGCCGGCAAGCAGGCCATCATCGGCCATCTCATACCGGAGCGGTTCGGCGGCCTCGGCACGCAGGACTTCCGCTTCCGCTGCGTGGTGATGGAAGAGTTCGCCACAGTGGGCGCGACGTCGCTCAGCTCGGGGTTCGGCCTGCAGGACGACATCGCCATCCCCTACCTCGTCGACCTGGGCACCGAGGAGCAGCAGGCCCGCTGGCTGCCGCCGATGGCGGCCGGCGAGTGCATCGGCGCGATCGCGATGACCGAACCCGCCGCAGGCAGCGACCTTCAGGGCGTCCGCACCACCGCGGTCAGGGACGGCGACGGCTGGGTGCTCAACGGCGCCAAGACGTTCATCACCAACGGGATCAACTCCGACCTGGTGATCGTGGTGGCCCGCACCGAACCGGAGGCGGGCGCGCACGGCATCAGCCTGCTCGTGGCGGAGCGCGGCATGCCCGGCTTCACCCGGGGCCGCAAGCTGGACAAGATCGGCCTGCACGCGCAGGACACCGCCGAGCTGTTCTTCGACGACGTCCGGGTGCCCGCGGCCAACCTGCTCGGCCGCGAGGGCGGCGGCTTCGTGCACCTGATGGAGCGGCTGCCGCGGGAACGATTGTCGATCGCCATCCTGGCGCTGACCTCGGTCCGGGCCGCGCTCGGCTGGACCGTCGACTACACCACCCAGCGCACCGCCTTCGGCAAGCCCCTGGCCGCGTTCCAGAACACCGCGTTCGAGCTGGCCTCGGCCGTGACCGAGGTCGACGTGCTCGAGGCGTACCTGGACCAGGCGGTGCTGGCGCTGAACTCCGGCGAGCTGACCGCGGTGGACGCGGCCAAGGCCAAGCTCTGGGCCACCGAGGTGCAGCACCGGGTGCTGGACCGGTGCCTGCAGCTGTTCGGCGGCTACGGCTACATGGCCGAGTACCCGATCGCCCGGGCCTACGCCGACGCCCGGGTACAGACGATCTACGGCGGCACGTCCGAGATCATGAAGACGATAATCGCCCGCGACCTGACCGGCCTCCGGACCTAGACTTCTACGGATCACGTGCACCCAGTCTCTAACAGGATGTTAGAGAAAATGTTAGAACCGTGGGCCTCCGGTGAACCGTGTCGTGTAGTGGAGGGCGTTGGCGTCCACTGTCCTGCGTCCTAACCTTGGGCCACCAGGGGCGGGTAGTAGCTGTCTGGTAGGGGTCTCCTGCGCCTGCGCCAACCGCCGCCCCGGTATCGCGGTCTTCGCGATAGCCCTGATGGCGCCTCGGTGCCTCTTAGTGAGGTCATGCGCCACGGCCTGACTAGGGCTAGCAAGTTCGCTCTACCGGACTCACTGGTGCCTGCACCGCCAATTGCGACGTACCTCATCGCGGCACCCATAAGGGCCACCAGTGTCAAGAGGGCGAACGAACCTGACCTGGTGACTACGCGCGCCGCCGGGCTGGGCTGACTGTTCTTCTGGATCCTTCCTCGCAGCGGCCCGGGTCTTCTCGCCGCGCGGCCAGGGGTCAAGCTGGGGGGCGCCCGCAGCCGCGCAGCGGCGAGGACGGACGAGCTTGACGCCGGCCAGCGGCGGGAGATCCTCGAAGGCGAGGAAGGATTCCTCTGCGGTTGGCCTGTCTGGGGTCGTGTGCGTGTTCTCGGTACGTGGCGGGCGGAGTGGTCTCGCAAGCACCCATCCGGCGCCGCGCTAACGCGCGGCTGCCATGACCATGTGTGCGGGGACCGGGCTGCTCAATCAGATGATCGAGCGCGGCCTGGGGGCCGGCGCACGCCGCAAGAGCGAGCGTGCCCGGGGCCTGGCGGCCCTCCTGTCTTCACGGCCGCCGCGGCGGCGTGGTGGTGGTGGTGTCAGTGTCCTGCATCTCGGAAAGCAGGTGCCAGGCACGGGTCAGCAG
>WNFY01000524.1_pt1 | contig 34766 bp, 39 predicted proteins | sample 5400091 | NCBI WGS metagenome assembly WNFY01 (sample SAMN13153364, study PRJNA577476) | soil metagenome | isolation source: 60 cm soil or saprolite under grassland replicate 1 | place: USA:California | collected 2016-06-15 | reverse complement strand
CCCCCGCACCAGCTCTGCCAGTTCCTGGGCATGGCCCAGGGAATCATTTACGTCTTTGAGAAGCACGTATTCAAAAGTCAGTTTCTCGCGGTTTCGCAAAGGAAAATCACGCGCGGAAGCAAGCAGTTGTTGCAGGTCCCATTTGCGATTGATGGGCATCAACTCCGAACGAAGGTGGTCGTTGGAGGCGTTCAGCGAGATCGCCAGTTTCGGCCGCACCGATTCCTGGCCAAAATCATAAATCCGCGGCACTATGCCGGCCGTAGAGACCGTCATCCGCGACTCAGGAATTCCCACACCCTCGACCAACAGGCGGACCGCCTTGATAAAGTTTTCGTAGTTGAGAAAGGGCTCGCCCATCCCCATAAACACCAGATTCGTGCGGTCGTCGGGTGGAAATGCATTTTGCTCATTCAACACCGCGCACACTTGCCCCACAATTTCGCCGGCGGTAAGATTCCGGCGCACTTTGAGCAAGGCAGTCAGGCAAAACTTGCAATCCACCGCACACCCGACCTGACTGGAGACACAGATCGTCCCGCGATCCCAAGTGTGCTCCGCGCTGGTTTCGGAGTCCGGGGCCGCTTCGCTGCCATCGCCGGCTTCTCCCCCGTCCCCTTCCGGCATCCAGACCGTCTCAATGGTTTCTCCGTCGGCCAGCCGGAATAGGTACCGCACGGTCCCATCAAGGGACTCAAACTTCTGTTCGACCACGGGCTGGCCAATGGAATACTCCTTCGCCAACTCCAGGCGAAGCGATTGCGGCAAAGTCGAGATCGAATCCAGGTCGCTGATTCTCTCGCGATAAAGTGACTGGAAAATCTGGCTTGCACGGTACGCAGGCTGGCGGCGCTCTGCCATGAGCTCGGCCAACTCCGTCTTACTCAGACCGAGAAGTAAATTGTGGGCATCGAAGGCCATGGATTTCTGGGAGATTCGATCTGCAAGTATTGTAGAGGAACAAAACGTTGAATTCTCCAGGTTGGTATGAGACTGGCGATCTCAGATTGCTTTCGAGCGGTTCGGGGAATTTCCCTGTTCCTTGCGGGTTGCACCGCCTCAGATTCAATCCTGCGTGGGCGAGCCGCCGCCGCGCAAAGCGACCCAATCAAGGGGGATGCGCATCGCCAGCCAAAAACGGCAGTAAGTATATGATTACAAAGCTCTAACGTGCTTCTTCGCACGAAGCTTCCGGGCGTGTAACAATATTGAGAGCGCCAGCCATCGTTCGCATTCGATATGACAGAGGAAGTACGCAATATTCGTCGGACTGTGTTGCCCAATGGGCTGATCATCCTCAGCGAGGAAATGGAGAACATCCGTTCCATCTCCATCGGCATATGGATCAAGACCGGATCCCGCGAAGAGGATCCGCAATGGAACGGAATCTCACATTTCATCGAGCACATGGTCTTCAAAGGGACGGAGAACCGTTCCGCCGAAGAGATCGCGCGGCAGGTAGATTCTATTGGCGGGAACATGGATGCCTTCACCGCCAAGGAGTGCATTTGTTTCAACATCAAAATGCTCGATGAACATCTTCCCATCGCGCTCGACGTTCTCAGCGACCTGGTTCTCCGACCCGTGTTCAAAGCGGAAGACATCGAGCGCGAGCGCGGCGTGATTTTGGAAGAGATCAAGATGGACGAGGACAATCCCGACTACCTGGTCCACGAAATCTTCACTCAGAATTTCTGGAAGAACCATGCGCTGGGGAGACCGATCCTGGGAACCAAAGAAACGGTCAAGCGCTTCGCTCCTGCCCCGGTCAAAGACCTTTATACGGAGCGTTTCACTCCGGGAAACATTATCGTCAGCGCAGCAGGGCATCTGAAGCACGAGCATTTCGTTCAACTTGTCGCAGGGTACTTTGAAGGTATGAAACCTCGCAAAAACGGTTTTGTCAGCCCGGTTCCGAAAATCGTGCCCAAGATCGTGCTGCGCAACAAGAAGTCGCTGGAACAAGTGCAGATCTGCCTGGGGGTGCCGTCCTATCCCATTGCCCATGAAGAACGCCATGCGTCGTACGTGCTGAACACGCTGCTGGGCGGAGGGATGAGTTCGCGACTCTTTCAAAACATTCGCGAGCGGCAGGGGCTGGCTTACGCCATCTACAGCGACTTGAGTCCTTATCGCGATACCGGATGTCTGACCGTCAACGCGGGCACTTCGCGGGAAACCGCCGGCAAGGTGGTGCGTTCGATCGTCGCTGAATTTAACAAGCTCAAATCCGAGCTAGTCCCAGCCGACGAATTGCGCCGCGCCAAAGATCAGCTGAAAGGCAGCCTGATGCTATCGCTGGAATCGTCGACTGCGCGCATGTCGAATTTAGCGCGCCAGGAAATGTACTTCGATCGCTTCTTCAGCATGGACGAAATGATCCGCAAGATCGAAGAGGTCACTTCCGAACAGCTCAAAAGGCTTTCCGAGGAGTTTTTCCGGTCCGACGCCATCGCGGTAACCGTCCTTGGAAATTTGAACGGACTCAGGATCAACCGCGGCCAGTTAGCCTGCTAGGTCAGGAAGAGTGGAGCCTCCCGGCTTGTGAGTTTCTGAACGTTGCATTTCCTGTCACTCCATCTGCAACTATATTCACTCAAAAACGGGGCTGAGCGCTTCTTTCCCTAGCATCGACGGCTGTTTCGAGGCATACTAGCTGACATCATTAGCGCCGTCTCCCGTTGTGAAGGAGCTGTTCATGCCGGAAGCTAAACAAGAACTGGTTGCGGCACGAGTCGCGACCAATCAACCGAGCGCGGATGGACAAAGCAGGCAACGCCGCCAGATGTTGATTGCTCTGGCGATCCTCTTCCTGGCTGTCATCCTTCTTCTGATCAAAGACTGGCGCTTGTGGTTCCCAGCGGCGCCTCGCCCCTCGGCGACTGCGGAGGCGCTGGAACGCAGCGTTATAACGCCGGATACAACTGTGGGAAATATTCCCGCCGCACCAAAACCGGCCTCTGCGCCACATGTGAGAGACAAGTCTGGCTCTGCTGCTCGTACCGGCAAGGAAGTAACCGCGCCGGCAATCGTGACTTCAGATCGAGCCGTGCTGCCGCCGCTTGAGGTCGAAGTAGTAGCAGGAAGGCACCGCAGACCCATTCAAGGGGCCAACAGCTCGATACGCGTGGATATGCAGTCAGAAGCGGTGGAACTCGCAGACAGCGGCACCGCGAGTTCCGTGCCGGCCAAGCCGGTGGTGGACGCGGCTGAAACCATGCATCTTTCGGCAAATGCCGCCCAGGTAGTTTCGCAGTCCGTCGAGCCAAGTTATCCACTGCTGGCAAAGCAGATGAAAGTGCAAGGGTCGGTAGTCTTACAAGCGCTGATCGGCCGTAATGGCAACATCGAGGACCTGCATGTATTGAGCGGCCCGGCGATCCTCTCGACTGCCGCAATGCAAGCGGTCAAGCAGTGGCGCTTTCGCCCTTATTATTTAGGGGGTGAACCAGTAGAAACCCAGGCACGGATCACGGTGAACTTCACCATCTCAACCAACTAAGCCCGCAACTGTCACAAAATATTACGGGCGCCACCAATTCTTGCGAGTAGTGACGCCCGGGCAGCCCTCCCCAGAACTGCTCAAGATCAAGCATACAAAACCGCAGTTCCGGGTGGAATGGCACCGCAGTGCCCCTGCCAGAAAACGCCTGCAAATCACTGCCAGAACTGGTCTTACTCACTTAGCGGCGGCGGTCGCGGTCCGCGAGGCAAGTGCGATTTCCACGCGGTTCCGGCCATTTGTCTTGGCTCTATACAGGGCTTCATCAGAAACTTTCAGCAAAGCTTCCAATTCCGAAGTCGCCTCGTCCGCCACTGGGGCGGAGGCTACCCCAATGCTGATGGTTGAAGGGATGGCTCCGGCAAAGGTCTCGATCGGCCGCTCCACAACGGAACGCCGCAATCTCTCTGCCCCGCAATGCAGGTCCGAGGGTTCACAGCTAGGAATAATGATGAGGAATTCTTCGCCTCCATAGCGTCCAACCGAATCATAGGGGCGCACGGCTCTCCACCGACCGGGCGAACGCGGCGCGGCGCTTGATGCAGGGCCAGGGCTTAGGCGCGGACCAGGTCTCCCAGGTCCGAGGCTACGCCGATCAGAAGCTACGGAAACCCGAGGCTCCATTGGATGCGTCCAATCGCCGCATCTCGGTGATCGTGCACTACGTAGAAAAGCCGCCCAATCAAGACAATGCGGCGGAAAGTAAGCCAGAAGCCGAGGCCAAACCCTCGCCGGAAATCGAGAAAAAAGAGCACTGAGGCAGGTGCTTACTCGCAGTCCAGGATGGTATGATGGATGGCGGAAACTCAGAAATTCCTTCTGGCGTATCCACCACACTCCTCAGTAGCTCAATGGCAGAGCATTCGGCTGTTAACCGAAGGGTTGTAGGTTCGAGTCCTACCTGAGGAGCCATTCTTTCAATGGCTTACAGACGCGCAAATCACCCGCAAATCAGTTAACGGGGCTTAGAGCCAGCCCGACGACCCGGGAACCAGCCTTTTCCATCTCGTCAGTCACCACGGAGCCATAGATGTTCATGGTGGTGCGAATGTCCGAGTGCCGCATCAACTTTTGCTGCACGGCAATCGGAGTTCCCACCGCGTCCAGCCATGAACGGTACGTGTGCCGAAAGGTGTGGGTGCCGAGCGCGCCGATTCCAGAGACTGCGCCGGCCCTCTGTAGCTCCCTCCAGTACCCCGTGTAGCTGTATGGCTGCCGCCCAAGTTTCACCGGACTCGCGAAGATGAAATCGCTCGCAGCCTGGAACTGAGAGGTCTGTTTCAAGGTCCTCAGGATTGCAAGCAGCTCTTGATCGAGCGTCATCAGCCTGCGGGAGTCATCGGTCTTCACATCGTCCACGATCTGATTCACGATTCCCCGCTCGACATTGAGTTTGTTGTTGAGCCAGTCAACATCACGCCATTGGAAGGCCAACAGTTCACTCACCCGCAGCCCGAGGCACAAAGAGAGGAGAGCCATCGTTTTGAACGGTTCCCTCAATTGTGCAGCGAGGCTGTGGAACTGATCGACATTCAAACTGCGGGGCTGCCTGGTACGCTTCGAGCGGCCCCTGACGGTGACCAATCCGATGGGATTGGCTTGCACCGGAACGGCTCCGCTCCACATGGCGTAGTCCCACAGCGTGTGCAGCAAACCGCGAAGGTGTCCCCGCGTCTTGGGAGCCAACTCGAGACTGGAGAGCCACAGCTCCACCGGACGCGGTTGTAACCTCGTAATCGGCTGATCACCCCACTGCGGCAGGATGTGTTTCTTAAACCACAGCTTGTACACCCGGCTGGTGCTGGATCGGGTCGGCATCTTCTCAACCTGGTACTGCTCCACGAGTGTCCTCACCATGAGTGGCGAGGTCTGAGGCTCAAAGCGCAATTCCTGCCTGACTGCCTCGGCCTTCTTCAGTGCCTGCTCCCTCGAGAGTTCGGACAGATTCCCGAGTCTGCGGGATCTTCGCTTCCCATGGTCATCAAACCATAGAAAGTTCCACGTTCCGAAACGCTTGTTGCAAACAACACTTCCCTTTTGTACCCGTGCTCTTTTCACTGATGCCCCCTTTCGGAGAGCACGGTCAGCGGAACGGATGGTATCACGGCACCCGCCAGCAAGAATGAGTCGAGGTCCTCCTTGCGGAACCTCCAGATGCGCCGCTTCGTGCCGGAGAGTACGTATGCCCGCACTTTCCCCTGCCGCACCCACAAGAGGAGCGAGCGCGGCTTCACCTTGAGGTAGGTGGCCGCTTCCGCCGCCGTCAGCCAGTCGGATTGCGGAAGTGGGTTCATTTCACCTGTGTCCCTCGAACCACGACCAACCGCGGTTTGCGAGAGGGGCGAGACGGTGAGTAGTTTCATTTGCATCTCAGGATGCCTCTGCGAATGTGCCACCCGTGGACCTCATTGGAACCCCGCGCAGGTCTAAGCCACGGGTGGTTGCTCGAGCGCCCTTGCTACTTCCATTTCCGTACATCCCCGCGTAGAAAGCCGGGTACTCCTTGGCCAAGCGCTCGCGCTCGTAAACGGTCGGGTATGGGGTAAGAGAACATCCGTCATATCCAAGCTTTCTCGCCGTCTGCTGGAGGATGTCTCGGTTCGCGTTAGCCGCCTCCATCATGGCGCCATTTGGTGGTAGAGCCAAAAGCAACTGCCTCCCCATAACCTTAAGCAGGTACATGGGACGCACCCACTGATTGAACTGGTCCTCCGGTAGCTTGTTCTGCAGCTCTGCTTTGATGGAAAACCAGTCTCTTAGCGCGCCAGAGGCGTGATGATTTTCCTTCTCAGTTCTTGATTGCTTATTTCTTTGTTCGGCAACACGAGGCGTTGGGCTCTTTGCGCGAGGCGTTGGGTTTGGTTCGCCAGGGGTTGGGTTTGAAGAAGGCAACGGCTCGCGTTGGGTTCCGGACCGAGAAGGACCCATCGTGATGGCTTCGACATGTATGCGGTATTGCTCCGATCCCCTGCAGCCTCCTCTTCTGTCCCCAATCGGCGATATGTAGCCATCCAGCTCCAACTCCCTGAGGGCTTTACGGACTGCTGTAGTCCCAAATCCGGCTTCAAAGGCTATTGTTCCGATCGAAGGCCAGATGTTCGGGTAGTGATCAGCCAATACTCGTAGGACTGCCTTCCGGACTCCCTTGATCTCAAGGATGGCGACACGACGAGAGAGGGCGTAACTCGTCACACCGTCTTGTGGTTCCACGCGCACGTGCCTCATTGCCGGTCCGCCTTCCGATTGCGCCCCGCTTCAATTAGCCGTCGGAGTTCGACGGCTCAATCATGATTCGCAGCTCTACATGAATGCCAGACAGTGTTTTTCGCGGCCCGATGTTGACTTCAGTTTTGAATCGTGGACGCTAAACGCGCCTTGGTCTTTGCCCTTACCTGTATCGCGGAGTGCGGAAGATACCAGCGGCCGTCGCACTTTCTGGCTGGAATCTTGTCAGCCCAGATGAGTGCGTAGATTGAATCCAAACGCACTCCCAGTATTCTTGCTGCCTGCCTCGGGGTTAGTTCGTTCTTGTTCGACATGCATTCTCCTGTTGAGTCAACCGTAGTACTACTGGTACTTTTGCAGGAATGAATGTTGAAAGCAATACTCTAGCCGACTCTCTCCACAAAATTCGCTTTTGCGCTCTAGCAGGCACAGAAGCTCATCTCTTAACACCCAGACAGGCGCGACGAGTAGGACCAGGTATTCGGGGGAAATGGAAATCTAGATGGTTCTATGGTTTGAAAAAGGGGCTGCTGCTTGAGCAGTTTGTCAATTGGGGATCCGAGGACCGGGACATCCTTCGTTTTGTGCAGAGGTACGGCCCGCTACTGCACAGTCCCTTCAAAAGCGGTGGATTCGCCTTCAATCTCCAACTTTGGGAAACATGGCAGAAGATGTGGCGGGACCGATGGCGAGAATTGACGGCCGGGCCGGGAGAGTTTGAGTTTCGGTCTTCGTTGAATGGAACTTTGATGTTTGTCGCGGGCCGCTTTGAATTAAGGGTAAATGATTTAGATACCTTCATGATGTTAGAGGCTGCCGCTTCTGATAGAACACGATTCCGCATCTGTGCAAACCCAGATTGCCTTACTCCATACTTTTTCGCGAGACACCGCCGCAATCGCTATTGCACCGAACCGTGTGTTGATTGGTCCCAGAAGGAGGCAAAGAAGAAATGGTGGAAAGACAACGGCCAGGAATGGAGGAAGAGTCGTGATGCCAAATCACCTTGACTACACATCTTCACCCTACATTGGATGTGCCTTCAAGACATGGATCTAACCGCCATCGTGAGCTGGCGAGGTTACTCTCGGCCAGATCACCGCTTTGAACCCGGCCTCTCGCTGCGTTTAGCCCAGCGCGCGCGTGCAGCTTTGCGGGCTTGATGACTCCGCTGTTCTGCAGTACGATTCTTAGCTGTCGCTTTTCCTCCCCGTCTACCAAGTTCTACCGCGGCTGGATTCTTGGGTACCATCATTGTCCTCGTATACGAGTCTAACGCCGGGGCATCCAGGTGAAATCGCTTGACTGTGCTCACCGCTGAGCATAGTGTACAGTGAACGAAATGTCGCGCCGTGCCAGTGCGCTAACACTGGCACGACGCTAACCAAAGTCGCCCCAAGGAGGCAACAATGGCTAGACAGAAACGTAGCAACAATTCCGCTTTCTCTCAAGAACCAGATCGCCCGATCAAACGAGTCGCGTTGTACGCTCGGGTCAGCACCCTCAACAACCAAGATCCTGAAATGCAACTTGCCGAACTGCGCGAATACGCGGGACATCGGGGCTGGCAAATCATCGAAGAGTACACAGATCAGGGAGTTTCAGGCTGCAAGGAATCCCGTCCTGCACTGAATCGGCTCATGTCGGACGCCTGCCGAAGGCGCTTTGACGCGATCCTAGTCTGGAAAATTGACCGCTTCGGGCGGTCCCTTAAGCACTTGGTCAATTCGCTCGCCGAACTTGCCGCTCTTGGTGTGGCATTTGTCAGCTTGCGCGACAACCTCGATTTGAGCACACCATCGGGTCGGCTGATGTTTCAGATCATCGGGGCCATGGCGGAGTTCGAGCGAGCACTCATTCAAGAAAGGGTTCGTGCTGGTCTGCGGAATGCACGGGCAAAGGGTCGGCGGCTCGGGCGTCCGCGGGTTATCGTGGATGCTTCGAGAATAGCCTCTCTTCGCGCTCAGGGTCATTCCTGGGCCGAGATCAGGACAGAAACAGGGATCAGCAAGGGAACCGCACAAAGATCAATGGCCCGCTGCTCCGAGGAAGCCAAATGACCTTCTTCTTTGATCTAAGTACAGAGGCTGAGTAATGCCGGCTCGGGTTCTTGCCGTGTGACTTGTCTTTGAAACTTGCGATTGGGCAATGTGTCCACTGTGCCGTTGGCCATCCGATCAGCGGCGTGGTTTTGATCTTTGAGTCAATCACTCCCCTCACCATGAGTCAGTTTGAAGTGTCCTTGCCGGAAGGTTGCAGTGTGGAACAGATAGCAGGGCCTCATTTATGTAAACATCGCTCGACGGTTCCCTAGCAGGAAGGAGATCGGCAAGGACTACTTCTAGGGACTCGGGATTCGACTGTTTCAGTCACTTGGCCCCCGGACGCCCAGAGAACCAAGGGGGGATTTGTGACCGCACTCACATACCTGCACTTAAATTGGCCCTACCATAAAACTGTCACCCCTCGCCACCCGAGAACCTTGTGGAAGAGACACGCTGCACAGGATCCGATCGGCGGCACCCGCAGCCATAGGAGGGGAGTCTCGTAGCTTGAGGAAAGGTCGGACGATCCATGCAACTCACCGCCTCCGATATCTTCACCCTGTATCGGCCCACACCTTGTCCGCTCCGCGTCTATCTGCACCAGCAACGCATCCCGGCAGCCGAACTGAGCGAGTTTGAGAAGATTCTTCAAACCCTCGGACAGCGGCACGAGCACTCGCACCTCGCCACGCTCGGTGCTTATGAAGACCTGAATGCGGTGCCGCCAGACCAGCGGCCGGACCGGACGGCCAGCGCGATCCGAAATCGTGTGGCCGTCATTTATCAGGGCGAATTTGCTCGTGAAGCGAATCTCGCTGGTGTTCCCGTCACGATTATTGGCCGACCAGATTTCCTAATCCTAGATGGTAATGGCTACCTCATCCGTGACTCAAAGCTCTCTCGGCAGGTCGATGAGAAGCACCACACCGAAGTCAGCCTTCAACTGCAACTGTACGGCTGGCTGTTTGAACAGACGGTTGGCACTCCTGCCAAGCTTCTTCAGGTGCACACGGGCAAGGGCGACATCGTGGATGTGCCGTATGACGGGGGAGTTGCTGTTCTCGCCGAGCTTACTCGCATTTTGGCTTTGAAGCGGCTTCGGGCTGAGCCGTATGAACCTCTTGGCTGGACTAAATGCAGTGGCGGCTGCGGGTACAACGACCGCTGCTGGCAGCAAGCCCAGGCTCGTCAAGACGTGTCGCTGGTGATGGAGGTTGACCAAGGACTCGCACGAGCATTGAATACGACCGGGGTCACGTCTGCCCAACAACTGCTCGACACCTTTGACGGACAACGACTGAGCGCCTTCAAACGTCCATGGGGGAAGGGAGAGCAGAAGGTCGGCAAGAAAGCCGAGAAGGTTTTGATGTTCGCCGAGGTCTTATGCAGCGGCAAAGAACGCATTCTCGGTCCTGTCTTCATTCCGGTGCGCGACAATTACGTGATGTTCGATCTCGAGGGCATGCCTCCGCATCTCGACGAGCTTGACGCTATTTATCTCTGGGGCATGCAGGTTTACGGTAAGCGTCCGAGTGCCTTCATTGGCGTTACGGCTGGATTCGGGACAGACGGCGACCGCGAAGGCTGGTTGGCATTTCTCGATGCAGCGAAGAAGCTCTTCGATGATTTTGGTGACATCCCCTTTGTTCACTGGCATCACTATGAGAAGACCCACATTGACCAGTACATCGAGAGATACGGAGATCCGGACGGCATTGCTGCTCGGGTGTTGAACAACCTCCTGGATCTGCTACCGATTACCAAGAACGCGATTGCCCTCCCGCTGCCAAGCTACAGCCTCAAGGTTGTCGAAGAATATGTTGGATTCAAGCGGACGCAGGACGAGTACGGCGGAACTTGGGCGATGGCACAGTTCATTCTGGCAACGGAGACCGAAAATGAAAGCGAACGAAGCCTTCTCATGTCCGACATTCTGAAGTACAACGGGGAAGACCTTGCGGCGACGTGGGCTGTTTTCGAGTGGCTTCGCAACAAGGCAGCTACGACCGTAGTGAATCCCTGACCAGCTCACTGGCCGCCAGGTTGCGTTCGCGCAAGAAGGGTTCTTGCCCAAAAACTACTCTGTAGACAGCCCGCTATCTGATTGAATTCATGGGATGAAGATCCCTAAGTCGCCTTTGCTCAGAAACAGGTGGTTTTCGCCAGTTTTGGATGCTTTGCCCAGGCGTTCACCAAATTCGCTTTCTGTTCGTCAGTCTGCCATTTGCTGCCGCGGTAAGGCGGATTGCCGCAGATGTAGGTTTCGCCGCCAGCGTTCTCGAAATCAATTTGAGCCTGATCGAATGGTGTACCGAACAAATCATCCGCTTTTAATTTGACACCGGTTCCGGTCGGGGGGCAGACGGTCAGCCAATCCAGTTGCAGCGCGTTGCCGCAGGTAATCCAATTGTCGGTCCGCAGCGGCAGGAACTCAGCAAGAGCTAACTTTTGTCCACGATAAAGTACGTCGCACTGATATTCGGCGATGACCAGCGCCAGACGTGCAATCTCGGCTGGGAAGTCGCGAAGCTCGATGCCCCGGAAATTGGTGAGCGGAATTTCACTGTGAAGGTCCGGTTCGCCACGCCGCCTGTTGATTTCCGCCTCTATTGCGCGCATTTCCTTGTAAGCGATAACAAGAAAGTTGCCGGAACCGCAAGCTGGATCGAAGATCCTGATCTTCGACATGCGCTTCCGAAGGTTCAACAACGTGCGGGAATTATCAGCCGCCTCCTGAAGTTTCGCACGCAGGTCGTCCAGAAAGAGTGGATTGAGCACTTTCAGTATGTTCGGTACGCTGGTGTAGTGCAGACCAAGCGCTCCGCGCTCCTCGTCCTCCGCGACAGCCTGGATCATCGACCCGAAGATGTCCGGATTGATCTTCGTCCAGTCGAGATTGCCAATGTGGAGGAGATAGGAACGCGCGATCTTGCTGAAGCGCGGTACATCCATGTTGCCCGAAAAGAGGCCGCCATTGACATAAGGAAATGTATCGGCCCATCGAGGTATTCCAGCGTTTGCCCAGTCCTCAATCTTCGTGTTCATGGCGCGGAACAATTCGCTGATCACCTGATATGTGTTGGACGAGTCTTTCGCACTCATCTTGCTGATGGTTTCAGTGAACAATCCCTTCCCAAGGAAGATGTCTGTATCCTCGGCGAAAAAGCAAAAGATGAGGCGCGCCATAAAGTGATTCATGTCGTGGCGACGCGCGGACGTGCCCCACTCGGGATTGTCCTTGAGCAACTCGACATACAGCCGGTTGAGGCGGCTGGTGGCTCGAATGTCAAAAGCGTTTTCAGTGATCTCCTTGACTGTCGTAATACCGGCAAGAGGCAGGAAAAAACCGAAATGGTCGGGGAAGTCCTTGTAGGCACAGGCGACGGTTTCGCCGCTCGTCAAGTCCTCTGCCTCGAAGCCCGCGCCGTCTGTCGCCAAGATGAATCTAGCTTTCGCTTTGGCGGTCGCGGGGCTTCCCCTGAGGGCGGTGAGAGTTTTCGTGATTTCTCCAGTTGCGCAGATAGCGATGTGGATATTGTTAGTCTGAAGAACTCCGCCAAGATCCGACTTGTTCGAGGTGCCGGAACGCAGCCTCTTGATCGTCGTCTCCTTGTTGCCGAAGGCTTCAAGGAAGGCATACGGGAAGTTCGCAGCATCGAACGGCTTATCCGCCAATTGCGAAATGGCTTCTTCTATTTCAACGGCATTCAACGGTTCGCCTCTCCGCGACGCAACCCAACAACACTTGCGAAAATTAAGAATAAGCGAAACTCACAACGCTCGCACCTTCTTTCAAATCATAAGGAAGGATGAAACATTTGAGGTGATCCAGGATTGCCCTGGATCGCATCTGAATGGCACAGCTCGAACTGACGATGAGATTCAGGATAAAACCGTCCCTGTACTTGGTTTCAGTAGAAGGGGAGGGGGTGGGAGTCCATGCAACGGGCAGTAGCTGGTTAGCGCACCGGAGCCCAAGGCGTCTCCTGAGAAGGGCTGCACCTCGCGAGGCTTTCCATGGGACATAGGAAGTTCTTCCTTCCTCAGTGACGTCGGCTGCTGCCCGGCCTTCCTCCCATGAAAAATTGGGTGTCCCATTCGAGAACGTCAGGATATTCGTGAACCGCTTTGGGCGCTATGAGCGCAAGAAGAGAAAACCAGAACCCTACCCGATCTGGCCTATCCATTTCTGTTGGCGCCTCGTAAATACCCGCCAATCCAGACTTAGGTAGTCGTTCCGCGCGCAGTTTAGACACATCAACGATAACCCGCAGGGTCTGCCCGTTCAATTCAGACATTCCCCAAGGTCTCTTAATGCGCCCGTAAGCTGAAGGGAACCGGATTAAACGGCACCCCAAGAAGTTAGGCCATGCGTGAATCGAAGCCTGAATTCGCAAGACCTCATCTCCCGGAATGTCCAACCTGTGCTCTTCACAGAACCCAAACGTATTCTTGAGGCGTCTCCAGCCTTGTTCTACGTCCGCGCTCGCGACTGCAATTTCGCCGTCGTGTTCCAGTTGTACTTGCATGAATCCGATCGCTAACCTTCTTGCCGCAACGCTACACCCGTCTAGTGCCGGTCGCAACATTTTGCGGACCCAAAAACATCTGATTGTGGGCAACGGAAACCGGCGATCTTCTTCCCATAAGCTTCAGCGCCTTGGATCCGACACTGGTCTGGGGTTTGTGGGCAGGCCAGTCCAATGGCGGTTTTCCCCGAGATAGCTCTCCGGGATTCCATCTGCCGAGGTCAGTGAGTGAAATGGCGGCGTCCCCCACTCCCACAGTTTCTTCCATCCCCACTTCTCAAACCACACGACCGTGCTGGCGATGTCGGACACATTCAATATTGGAGTCAAACCTTTGGCTTCCATAGCGGAAGAGGATAACACCCGCTGCACCGAGGGATTGTCTGCTGTCGTAACTTCGCCGTTACACTCATCGGCCCCCACAGTCCCAAGTGCGAAGGTGTCATAGCACATCGACCGAGGGATTATCATCAAGGGAGTATGCAAACAGTCTTCGAGGCAGCGGGTGGTAGCGATGGTCTGCGGCGTCTTGCTTCCGCTTGGCACCAGCGGGTAATGGCTGACGAGGTCGTGGCCCACGCGTTCAGCCACGGCTTCCACCCACAGCATGTTGAGCGACTCGCCGCTTATTGGGCCGAAGCACTCGGTGGCCCCAGCGCGTATTCCGACACCTATGGTGACGAAACCACCGTCGTCAAGATGCACAGTGGCAATGGCGAGCATGACGAAATGGATCGCCGTGCGATTGCCTGCTTCGATCAGGCTCTTGCTGATGTCGGATTAGCCAACGACGGCGCGCTGCGGCAAGTGCTGCACGACTACTTCGCGTGGGCGACCACGACAACCATGTCCCGCTACCACCAGTCAGCCGAGGATGTGCCGAACGGCCTGAGCATCCCACGCTGGTCATGGGACGGACTCCAGGGGTAGGAGTTGTTACTCCTGGAGCGGTAAGCAATCAACATATGGGGCGCTAGTCATTGGTGACGTGTCGCCGTTACAGTCAAACTCCGCATCGAGGCTGACCGGGGCAATGAGTGAAATCGCCTGGTTTCAACAAGTATCAACACGTGCGCTAGACTTTCATTGAATGGCCAGTCCTTGGGATGAATACCGAAAAAGAAGGAATCTCGTGTGGTTCGCCTGTCTCGGTTACGTACCAGTCGTGTTAAGCGTTGGAGTGCTTTCGATGTGGTTGTTCTCTACGTACACCCCGGCTTTCGTGGTGGCGATAGGATGGATGGTCTTCTGCGTCGTCTCGGGTAACCTAGCCGTGAGGTTTCCATGCCCAAGATGCGGCAAATGGTTTTTCGCGAAATGGTGGTATCACAATAGTTGGGCTCGGCGATGTGTCCACTGCGGTTTGCCCAAGTGGGCTGATCCGACTTTGGACTTGGTAATAGGTGAAATCGCCTGATTACAACAATCAAGTACGCGGATCGCAGAGTCTCACTCCGACAATCGGGTCCTTGGTCTGCGCCACAAATGCAGATTGATAGCACTCATTACCATGCAGAAAATGTTCGCAGGGACAAAACCGAGTTGTTGCGTTTTTAGGGCAATAATGGAGATGACAACGCTGTTGATCATCGCCAGTGCCCAACCTTCCCAGCACCGGCGTCCAATCAATACGGTGGATGCCACGGTTAACACACACGACACATAATCGAGCCTTAACACAGTAAGTAAACCCTCTGGCATCATTCTCACCGCAGGGCTTCCTGCTTTCTGTGATTTGACTGTTTGTCAGATGACTAAGGTCATCTCGCCATCAAACTGGGGTTCTGAGTGTAATCGCCTGTTATCAATAATTGACCAGATCGTGGAGAATGAGTGGATGGAATGGATTTGCCCAAAGCACGGAAGTGATTCCTTCGGCTTCGCATTTCTTTGCTCCCATCTTGCTTCAAGAGCAGGGACAGGATTCCACGTAGTTCCCGATGATGAAGACGAAAATGAACCGCGACCTCCGGCTCTGTGTGACGCTTGCGAGGCCGCACGACGAAGTTCAGGCGGATTTCAATCTTCGAGAGTTTGTGGCGCTTGTTACGACGAAGTGAAAGCTGAGAAAATTGCAGCCGATCTGGCGGGTCAATGAGTGATAACGCCTCCTTACGTCAGCTTGCGACTCTCAAGTCCGGCTAGTCCCGCCTCAGTTACGAAATAAGCGACAAAGACGAGGTTCTGAGTGGCGGTAGGCGCAAGATTCTAGCCCATCGCTTCCTTGCTGAAATCTGTTTTCGACACTAGGCGCTCGAAGTTTCCCCCCACTTCGGAGCATGAACGCCGACAGTAATCGGCCCATGATTCTTCGGGTCTTCGTTCCTTTGAATCAGCAGCCAGCCAGTACATCTCGCACATAGCATCATTCAATCGAAACTGAAATTGTCCGCCTAAACATGCAAGGCTATGAGCTTCGGCCCATTCGAGAGCAAGTGGAAACGATTCGGGAGTCAAGCGTACTCATTGCCTCGGAGTCACCACTTCGTCAGATCCAGTCTGTCGATGTAGAACTTAAACGGTGTCGCCGAGAGGTTCGAATCCAGCTGGAACTGAACACCTGTACCATCGCCCCATCCGAGATCGCGTGGCTGGAAGGGAGGCAATTCGTTCAGCGAGTGATTTACTCCGTTAACCTCGACGGCCACGAACTGATAAGTCGTGTCTCCGCGCACCATGTGGAATCTCAGGTGCATCCACTGGTTAGGTTGCGGATTACACAGGAGGTTGTTATTTCCAGGTTTCGGCGTGACGTGCACCCAGTGCGGTGGCAGAGGATGTGTGGCTGATTGGGCCGCGTCGTCCCAGAAATCCCAGTACCCGGCTGCCACGTTACATTGGGTTCCCATCAGGAAGGTTTTCCCACCTACTGTTGAGGCCAGATCGATCTCATACACCTGAACATTTGTCGAAGTCGGCATCACCCACATATCCCAAATGAAATTCCCTCGCGAAGGATCATTGTCGAATGAGTTGACTCCATACAGAGCATTGCCGTAAGGCTCGGTGCCAGAAAGAGTTTCGATAACTGCGCTCATGCCATCACTTGAAACCGGCGGCGGTGAGGGGTTGGCAACGAACCTGACCGGGTTCATGACCGCAATAGGAGCCTTGGCGATACACACGAGGTCGCCACCGCGGCACGATGCTACGCCTCCTGTTTTCGGATTTTTCCAGCTCAGTGCGCCTTGGCGATCCATGTTCGAGAATGTGATTGCGTTGGTAGGAGCGTTCACGAAGGCAACGATGTTCACCGGATCTTGCACAACCGAGACGCCTGTCGCCGTAAAACTCGTCATCGTCGCGTTAACGTCCCAGACTCTAACGGTAACGTTATGCGTTCCGACGGGGACCGGGAAATATTGCTTCACCTGAGGCACGCCTTTTAGAGAGCTGAAAACTCTGTTGCTGTCGATGTAAACAGCCCAACCCGAGATTGGATTAGCGTGCTCCGCCCACGCCGCCACGCGGATCAATCCGTTGTTAAACGACTGTCCTGTCGTCGGTGAGAGAGCTTCTTCCTTAGGGGCCACAATTCTGAAATCGTTACTGATGCTGACACCGATCGACGGTGATGAACCGGACACTCCAGTTTCAGACCATGCTTTCACCTTCACTGTATGTGAGCCGGTCGTAACTGTCGGCACGCAGATTAGGGCATGGACCCGTGAGGTGTTCTGAATGTCGTACTTTGAAACTCCGTCAACGTAAACACGCCAGCCTGTGATCCTGGACCCGATGTCACTCTCAGCGTCGGCATAGACGGGAATGCATCCATCGGTGATGAGTTGCCCGCTTGTAGGGGATGGAATCGTGATGGTTACAACTTCAGCGGCAGCAGTAATCGAACAGCAGAGTCCAAGAAAGAGAGCGACCAGTTTTGCCATAAAGACCTCAGTATGTTCCGGCCCGTGAGTGGGTTTAGGTGCCAACGTGGGCTAAAGAGTTTGCTGCTGGATAGGCTGTTCCGGCTCGTGAGTGGGTTTAGGTGCCAACGTGGGCTAAAGAGTTTGCTGCTGGATAGGCTGATGAGCCATGACACTTTGCCATTGTCATCCGCGACTACGACGAAGCAGTCCGCTATTTCACCGAGAGGAAATAGGGACGGCTGGCCCACACAACACGGTGTGTTCGTTGGGCGGGGATTTCGGGATTTCAACAGGATTACTCTTAAACCCAAGGCTAAGGTTTGAACGTGCCACCCCGCCTACAGAGAAGTGTAGAACAACTGTTTGGGATCGAACATACAGAGAAGCCTTTACGTCCCTGCACTCTCCAGAAGTGATGGCCGGAGTCGAGGATGAAGTCGTAGCGCTCGCGTCCCCAGGGCTTGGCGACGGCGAATCCGAGATTGGAAGCTTTGGCCATGAAGGCGGCTTCGGTGGCTTCTCCCTGACACTCGTGCGCGACGGCCCGTCGTGGAATGTTCAAAGATGGTAATCGTCGAGGTAGATCTATATCGTTCGTTACGGGCGCTGAGAAGGATGCTATCGCGCCGAACGGACTCTCGCACGAGTTTCACGAGCGCGATGTCGCCTACCAGTACTGGTGTGAAGGGGAAGCAAGAATCCGAGTCAAGATTGACCACGCCGCGTTTGCTGACGGTACGGAGTGGAGTGCCCCGGGTTCCCCCGTCGCCTAAGAAGGCAAAACCGTAGTTGGCGAAAAATCGCCATTTCACCAACAACTCGGGCCGGAGCGCGGGCGGGATCGTAGTTGGTGAAATTGCCTGTTTACAACAGTTAGTCCGACGAGGCATTCTAATGGCTAGTTTGAACAAGCTTTTATGCTTGCCCTTCTTTCTGAGCGAACCGAAGAGATTCAGCGATTCCGCTCTACCCCGTGGAGCTTCCAGCAGACATTCAAGACCCCACTCCGAGACCTGAACAGGTTCGTTACGACTTTCCTTGCGCCGTTCTCGCTTGACAGAGGTGCTTTGATCACCGACGAAGTAGTGTTTGAACCGAAGGACCTTCTACACCTATTGGCCACAAATTCACTGTCGGTGGAGGACTACTACCATTTGACGATTCAAGCAACGGGACAAGCAGAGATAGCCGCGTTGCTGCAAGCCGCATTAGGCGACTGGGTAGACTTTGACTTCGTTCCCTCGCCCGATGTCATTGCCATATACGCGGACCATGACGAATACACAACGTTTTACGCTCAAGATGATCCGACGTTGAACAGTGTGGCTTCGAGGCTGAAAACAGCAGGCTTTGAGGCTGTCACCAACTACACGAGAGAGTCTTCGGGCGGCAAATGGCGATGATCACCAACAACCCGGCCAGGACGTACGCGGAGGCAGTTGTTGGTGAAATTGCCCTGGTTACAACAGCTATGCAGGAATTGGCTGTAATGCTGCGAATGACCTCAGTACGTTCTCTCGATATTCTTCGTCTTTCTCGTCAAATCTTACGTAGCCCGAGGGAATGTCGATGTGGAGGAACATCTCAAAGTAAAGGCCCAACTTGTCTTCATCGTCATGGAAGACCTTAAAATTCAAGTGCTCGGTTTCGATCAGCATTGGGTCTCCATCTAGCGCGAAGCTCGTCAGGTCAAGCCCGTGAAGCGGTTCCGCAATGCCGACCGGGAGGATGTAGACCTCGGAAAAAACATCTGCGAGATTCTTCGTAATGTCGCTCATACCGCGAACGACAACGCCGCTCCCGTAAAAAGCTGTCTCGTCGATGTCATCGCCAACGATTCCGGGTTTCATTTGCCCTTGAATCGAAAGTTCGACGCCCACCAACCGCCCACGATATTCTCCTTGCGCGACAATGATGGTTCTGCCGTCTATCGTGGTGCGAGCAGAGACGATAGGAACTTGAACGTCCATCGGGAACTCCCCGTCACCAGTGATCAAAACATCGGACATGCGAAGAGATTATGCCACCTGATCGGTAGCTGGTGTAACATCGCCATTTCACCCATCAATCCTTGAAAAAGGGGAACAGACGGCGCAAGCTTGTGATAGCGCCTGATTTCGTCAGTTGCACCAAGCTCCCTAGCCAATTCCGTGGAAAACCGCAAGGTTGGTTGCGGCTTTCGTTCCTTTCAGTGCTGGACTACCATAGTCCAGACGAGTATTTGATAATGCGCATTTTTCTGACAGCAACTCTACTTGTCTGCTGTGCCCTGGAGGGTTCGCCCAAGATCAAGGTACAGAGAATCTTTGTAATCCCGCATCGGCTACCACGGTCGATCATGATGGCGGGGTTACCGTCCAAAGAGTGGTGCTCAGCGGCAAATGGGGAAGCAATGAGGCGACCCGTTTACCTTCCTGACAAAGAGATTGCTGATGGCGGGGTCGTGTTCTCACACTCCGCGATCCATGCGGACACTGGTGCTTCCGTGGATTTGCTGCCATTTGCACTAACACTCGCTCGCGCGGGTGCGGCTGTGGTGGTCCCGCGACGTACGTTGACGTAGCTGCCATCGGATCGGTCAACAAACCGCGAAGGCGCGGTGGTGATCTGTGCGGAGCATTGGCGTTGACCACACGAGAGTATTCAACAATGGCGAGCCGACCGTGGACGAAACGAATACTGTGGTCCGTGATGCATTCGCATACGTTGGCCCGCGACTTTGCGACCCCGCGATTGCTATCGCAGCACTCAGGAATGCCTAGACTTTTGCGACTAGGAGCATTGTTCGGCAGAAGAGGCGTGGATCACACAAACCGGGACGGGGTGAAAACTCATGTGGGAACCCCTGCGGCGAAAAGCACGGGTATTCAGGTTAGTGTAGAGGCTCTGGTTCGCCTCAACTCGGTGTGAACCCGCTGCCTCCACCCAAGCAATCAACTTTGCCTCGAAGCCACGGTTGGCTTTGTCCAACCCCCGATGCTCAAGTTCACGCTGTAGCATCGGCTCCAATGTGTTTCGGAGGGCCGCCAACTTCTTGTCGGATTGTTTGCGCGACCGTTCCGCAATCGCATACCTTGTGAATAATGGCTTCAAAGCCAGACGATTCGGAACGTGCTGCCTGTGATGTTCGCATTCTATCCTGCTCCGCCGCCGATGGATAAAGCGCTGTGACCCGCCGTGACCCGCAGCTTGTCGACTACTTCAACGGCCGTTAAGGGCTTACTGAAGTAGTAACCTTGGATCTCGTCACAGTGATGTGTGCGCAGGAAGGACATCTGCGCCTCATTTTCTACACCTTCGGCGATTACCTTGAGGTTCAAACTTTTGCCTAAACCGATGATCGCAGCTGCTATCGACGCGTCATCCGTGTTGACTTCGACACTCTGGATGAAGGAACGGTCGATCTTCAATTTGTGAACGGGAAACTGTCGCAAGTAACTCAGGCTAGAATAGCCGGTCCCAAAGTCGTCGATTGCTAACTTCAGCCCCATCGCCTTTAGTTCTTGCAGAACGGGGAATGTCATATCAGCATTCGAAAGTAAGAGGCTTTCTGTCAACTCTAGTTCAAGGTATTGCGGCGCCAAATGGGTCTCGTTCAGCACTCTTTTGATTAGTTCGCGGAATCCCTCCTGACGAAACTGAATGGCAGATACATTTACTGCAATCGGGCCTGGAAGAAGCCCTTGGTCCTGCCATCGTCGAGCTGCAAAGCAGGCAGTCCTGAGCACCCATTCGCCGATAGGTACAATCAGGCCACTATTCTCGGCCACTCGTATAAACCGATCCGGCGCCACGAGACCCAGCTGCGGGTGCTGCCATCGTATGAGCGCCTCAAGGCCAACGATCTTCCCACTAGCGATATCCATTTGCGGCTGGTACATCAAGAACAATTCCTTGTTTTCGACGGCCAATCGCAGGTCGTTTTCGATGGTCAATCGCTCCACGACCTGGGCGTTCATCTCTTCGGTAAAGAATCGGAAAACGTTGCGTCCGTTTTCCTTGGCGCAATACATAGCAGCGTCCGCATTCTTGATCAAGGTCTCGCTATCTGTACCGTGTTCAGGGCAAATGCTGATTCCGATGCTGCAACTAACCATGAAGGTACGGCCTTGAATGACAAATCGAGCGGCCATCACATCCATAATCCGCTCCGCGGCGACGGCAGCGTCAGGCACATCATTTAGTGCAGTCAAGACGATGACGAATTCGTCTCCGCCGATCCGGGCTACCGTGTCTTGTGCCCGGGCCCATTTCTTAAGTCGCTCAGCGACGTCCTGCAAGAGCAGATCGCCGAAAGTGTGTCCGAGCGAGTCGTTGATGACTTTGAATCGATCCAGGTCGAGAAATAGTAACGCGACCTTCTCGCTTCGGCGGCGAGCGCCAGCGAGCGCCTTCGCCAACCGATCTTGGAGCAGAGTGCGATTCGGCAAGCCCGTCAGAGCATCGTAGTAGGCAAGGAATTGAATCTGTTCCTCGGCAGCCTTGCGGCCGGTGATGTCCCGCACGGTGGCCAGCAGGATCCGCCGTCCACTCAAGGTCAATGCCGTCAGGCACACTTCGGTGGGAAACACCTCGCCATTCTTGCGCTGGTGCAGCCACTCGAAACGCTCCTGACCTTTGAGAAACGCGGTGGCCATTCTTTGCCCGGCCGCCAATCGAGATGGCGTGCCGTCTGGTTGGTTGGCGGGCGAGATGTCGGCTGGGTGCATCATTTCTGATCCGCTTGAATATCCAAACATCTGCAGTGCAGCTGAATTGCACTGCAGAAAGCCTTTTTCGTCCATCATCCAGTTCGCATCCGCGGAGTCCTCGAACAGCGCTCGATACTTGTTCTCGTTATTCTGCAGCATTTCCTCAGACCGCTTCCGTTCGGTGATGTCTTGCTTGATGGCGACGAAATGACCGATCTGACCCGGCTGCGAGAAAACGGGGGTAATGGTCATTTCATCGGTGTAGAAGGTGCCATCTTTACGGCGGTTAACGATTTCGCCGCGCCAGACCTCTCCGGAACTGACTGTCGCCCACAACCGTGTATAGAAGTCCTTGTCGTGCCGGCCCGATTGCAGCAGCCGCGGATTCTTTCCGAGGACCTCCTCAGCCGAGTAGCCAGACTGTCTGGAGAATGCGGGGTTGGTCCAGACAATCGTTCCGTTTCGATCCGTAATCACAATGGAATTTGCGGCAGCGTGCAGGACTGCCGCGTGGAGTCTCAACTCTTCATTGGCAGTCAACAATTCGGCAGTGCGAGATGTAACCTCCTGCTCAAGCTGCCCGCGGTGCTGGCGAAGTTGCCGGTCTCGTTCTTCGATCTGGTTGAGCATTCCGTTAAATTCGGAAGCTAGTACGCCGAACTCGTCCTGATTGGGAAGATTAGCGCGGATGGAGTAGTCGGCTGAGTCCGAGATCGCTTTGGCAGTTTGCACCAGATCAACCAAAGGACGGGAAATCGGACGTTGCAAACGAGCGGCAAGGAGAAGTGCCAGAGCAATTGTAGCCAGCAGCGTGGCGAGAAAGGCGAGAGTATATTGCCGCAGTCGCGCGTCCAATCGATGCAGGTCAGATTCAATGTAGATCGTGCCCACAGCTTCACCGTCGAGGACGATGTCGCGAAACTGGGTGAGGTGGCCGGATTCGAACCGGGTGACCTGCGCTTGGGCAAAGGGAGGTACAAATGTCGAATCTCTTCCCTGACGAACATAGGTGGCAAACGGCTTACCATCGTCCGTGTAGATACATGCCGCAGTCACACTGGGTTCTGCCTGCAAGGCTTGCAGCACGTCTTGTGCTGCGTGGACGTCGCGGAAGGTCAGCGCCGCCGTGCTATTCCGGGCTAAAACATCAGCTAAGGTCCCCAAGTCTTGGGTCATAGCCCGTCTGAGTCCCAAAACATCAAAGACTCCCATGGGCACTGAAACGGTGATTGCAGCGATGCAAGCCATAGCAACGAATAAGGCCGTCAGCTTGCGGCGGATTGACCAATCGCGAAATGCTTTCATCTAATCTATTCCACCGCTCGCTTACTCGATCACAACCCTTGCTACAGCCAGTAATCGGGAGCTGATGCTGAGTCCAGCCTCCTTGGCCGCTTTGTGATTCACCTGAAATTGAACGCGGTCATCCTCCAACACGAAATTGATGATTCCGCCATCCTCGACAAATCCTTTAGTTTCGCCCACGGTCAGGACATTCGTGTCCCGCAGAACTTCGATAATGTGCCGAGCTTGCCCATCGTGAGAAGAATTGATGAACAAGATGTGGCAGTTGCGTGATTGTTCTGGAGTTTTAACTGGAACAACGCTGACTGGGTGATTGGCCACGGCTTTACCCTTGACTATCCGATTCAGTTCCGAGACGAATGAGGGGTCATCCAATACACACAAGGCAATTGGCGCCTCAGGGTTCGCAAAGTCCTGCGCCGGCCACTCGACAAACTTTGCGAAGTTATACAGATAGGCAGCCTTGACCTGATATTCGCTCGCTGTTTGCGCACTCGACTGGGGGTGAGCTGGGAACCACAGGAGCATAGCAATGCCCAGAGTCAACCATCCTGCGCGGACTGGATACGGTTGCGGCATGCCGGGCCTACCGTTCTCCCGGATGCCAGGTCATTTTCAGCCGAAAACTGCGTCCGTCCTGCTCAATCGCCTGCTGCAACGTGTCCCCCGAAGCCGGGTCGAGGTATTTCTTGTCCAGCAAGTTATAGACACTTGCCGAGACGTCGACATGTTTGCCGATCTTGCGGCCCAAAACGGTGACGTTAAAAATCGAAAACGGTGATACCGACGTGCCGCTTGAAGGCCGTATTCGGCTTCTATATTGTGCGTCCAGATTGACGTATATTCTCTTATTCCAAAACGCCTGGCTCAGGTTGAGCTTGACGAGATTGCGCGGAGAATTGCTGAGGAACTGATCGGTGACCACGTCCTTGGTCTGCTGAAAGCTGTAGCTGGCGGCTCCCTCCGGCCCGTGGGGCACTTGCTCCCTGACTTCCAACTCAAGACCGCGTGAACTTACTTGCTGCAAATTGCGGAAGATGAGTGACTCGTTGCCAGCTGGCTCCTGCGTTATCAAATCGTTGATGTCGTTGTAGAAGGCAGAAGTCGAAAACCATAAGTGGCTTGCCAGTCCCTGTTCCCAGACGAATTCGGTGGTACGAATCTTTTCGGGCCTAAGTTCGGGGTTGGGAAGATTGGGAAAAATGGAATAATACAATTCATAGACGTTTGGCGCACGAAAAGCATCACCGTAGATGAGCTTGAAAACCGTTTGGTTCCACGGACGATAAATCAGTGCTGCTCGAGGATCTGTGCTGGCCCGGATTGCGCTGTAGTAGTCATAGCGAAACCCAGCATTCAAAGACAAAGACTTGGTGAGGGTAAGCTCATCCTGCAGGTACACTGCTCCTACGAACGACTGCCGCCTGTCATCCAGTAGTAGCGAGTAGGGATTGGTGTTGTAGTTGCTTTGATCTTGGCGAATGTTGTCGCGATATTCGCCTCCCGCTGTGATTCGATTGCGACTCAACACCGTCTTGGTTAGCTGAAGGTCGGCTCCCCACCACTTTCCGTCGCTAAAGTCCAGATTGGGGCTGATCTGTGCCGGATCAGCAGGCGAAGGATAGAGGTACACCCCGTCGTATGTGTATCGATCGTAGAAGGTCCGCGCCATCACATTCCAGGATTTGGCGAAGGTGTGCTCATAGCGTAGGTCGATGTAGTTGTGGGAATCGGTAGCACGAGTGCCAGGGTTATTGAATATCGTTCCGTAAGCTCCGGTGGGGATGCCTTTTTCCCGGCTGCCAAACGCGCTCTGGAGAGTGAAATCCCGGAAGGAGACCGTCGCCAGCGCGCTGCCGACTTGATCGTCATTGGTATGGCTGGCGATGCCATTGTTCGTTTCGGTCGTGTTGTACTCGGGGTAGAAGAGCAGGTTATGTCCTCGACTGCCGTAAAACGTTCCCGAAATCAGAAATTCGAACTCTCGAAGTTTGCGCCCATAGCTGATCCTGCCCTCGTAAGTGTTAAATGACGCAGCTTCAGCGGAGAGTTCCAGCCCCTTGAGATCTTGACCGCGTCTTGTGATGATGTTGATAACCCCAAAAAACGCGTTGCTGCCGTAGAGCGAGGAAACCGGGCCACGGATGATCTCGATTCGCTGGATCAAGTCAACGTCTATCGGAAATTCTGTCCCAATCATAGCTTCGTCGTAAATGTTGTCATTCAGCCTGTGTCCGTCGACAAGCAGCAGGACTCTGGTGTTGAAATCCCCTGGGCGTGCGAATCCCCGCACCCCGATGCTGCTGTAGTTCCGGTCATAGGTAACGAAGAAACCACGAACGGTCTGCAAAATATCGGCCAAGGTCCGGTAGCCGTGTTGTTGGATCTCATCCGCGGTGATCACAGTAACCGAAGAGGGGGCATCTCCCGCTGACTGGAGGTGCTTGGAGGCCGTGTAGACCTTGATGTTGCCCAGTTGTTCGAGGCTCGCTTCAGCAAGATCGCGAGCGGACTGCTGCGCGAGGCAGTGGGGTATCGCAAGAGCCAGCAGTAGGAGACAAAGCAACCCGTGGTTCCATGCTGAATATCCAACGTTCTTCATCGGACTCCCGTGCAACAAGTAGGGTTCGAATCGCAGTCAATAGAAGCTGCAGTCGGGCACACAAACGTGAAGAATTGGTGGCGAGCGCACACTACAGGCATTCTGCTTCAGGTTCTCAGGTTCTACACCTGGCGAAGTGTGATCAGAGTCACAATGTCGGTACTGAAGTAACGGCGTTTGATGAATGAATAATCGTTGGACTCTCGCCCAGAGGCTCACTCACGGAACTCATTACTCTGGTTACCCCGAAGTGATTTGAACGTTGGCGGTTGACGATCGTCTCGTCGGCAAACCCTCTCTCTTGGTTGAGAAAGGTCAGGAACAGTTGTAGATGATGGTTGTAAGATAACAGCTCGTTTTGTTCGACGCGCCCGGATCTAGACATGGTGGTCTCCTCTCGAAGAAAATCCCTCCAGTATCCGCCAACGCTTGTGCATCCTTGCCTTTCCAAAGTCCCTGGAGCGTGAGGGCATGCCGCACGGCCACATGCGACTTCGTCTCTTCAGATTGCCGATCTTTGCCGTCTTTGTTCCCTTTGTTCAGCATCTTTGGTAGATTCGCTCGACGGGAGGTGTTGCAGTGACAAGTCCAACTGTACTTGTGGCAACGTGGAGCGATGGGCTATTCGCAGTCACCGGCGATGGGCGCACGCAAGAGATTGCGAACCAGCCCGTCAGAGCTCGCATCGGATAAATTAACCCGATCGAGACCGAGATTAGAATTCTGGGCCGTTTGCCGGGTCTGCGGGTCTGTAGGTTGTCGATTGGCACGCATCACCTCCGCAATTCATTGCCCTCTCGGCGCTAGGGATGTCGGACAACCGGTTCTAACCTGCGGCTAAGGCGCACTCGACGCGCAGACGAAGATCGTCAGAATGGCGACCGCGTGATGGCTCTCATCGTTTTCCTCCCTGGGCAGACAAGGAACATTTTTCCCCGAGTAAAACCCGCCCCCCGAAAGGCTGCCGAACTGAAGGCAGGCGGTGCCGAATCTTCGGCACTTTCGCCCGGCGGACTTCTCAGTCCTGCGGGAAAGCTGGCTCCCAGCGTCACTGACTTTGGCAGGCCACGTGCATTGGTTAGTGGGAACCCATGGTGTTGGTCTATCTTCGTTGTTTCGATTTCCGAACACCTGTCGTCTTTGTTGACGGTTTCCGGCGCTTTGATGTAGTGTTTTGCAACATCGTTCCCCCGGCGTTCTCTGGTTCGCGTCCATAACTGATTTTTGAAGACGGCAGTGGAACTCCTTAATCCAATCTTGCAGGCCGCCGCACTGAATTCGGCCGCCAACGGCATTGTCATAACCGACTGCGACGGGCGAATTGTCTGGGTAAACCCCGCGTTCACCACCCTGACCGGCTACAAGGCCGAAGAGGTGCTCGGCAAGACCCCTCGTGTCCTCCGCTCTACAAAGCATGACCAATCCTTCTATGAGAATCTCTGGTCGACCATCGTCGCAGGCAGGGTGTGGCACGGAGAGATCACAAATCACCGAAAAGATGGTGGCGAGTACACGGAAGAGATGACCATTGCCCCGGTGCGAGCTCAGGGGGATCAGATTACACACTTTATCGCGATCAAACAGGACATCAGCCAGCGCAAGCGTCTAGAGGAGCAACTCTATCGCACGCAGAAACTTGATGCCGTGGGCCGCTTGGCTGGGGGAATGGCGCACGATTTCAACAATGCCCTCACGGTGATTATCGGTCTCAGCGAACTCGTGCAGGAGTCTCTTGAGGCACACGATCCCATCCTTGGCCGAATGCTCGCCATAAGACAAGCCGCCGCTCATGCCGCCGAGCTGACACGGCGCTTGCTGGCATTCAGCCGGAGGCAGGTTCTGCAGCCGAGAATCCTGAGCGTCAACGATCTGGTTGCCGGGATGCAAGAAATGCTTCGTCGCCTGATTGGCGAGCACATCCAACTAACCTCCGCATTCAGCGCCCTCCGCCCCAACATCAAGGCCGATCCGGGTCAACTCGAGCAGGTCCTGATGAACCTAGCCGTAAACGCTCGGGATGCCATGCCCAAGGGAGGAAGACTCACCATTGAGACAGCCAATGTCGAACTGGACGAAGCCTACTGTGTCGAGCACGGGCCGGCAAAGCCGGGTCAGTACGTGATGCTCACAGTTAGTGACACGGGGTGTGGCATGGACTCCGAAACGTTGTCTCGCGTCTATGAGCCATTCTTCACGACCAAAAGACAAGGAGAAGGCACGGGCCTTGGACTTTCTATGGTCTACGGCATCGTCAAGGGGAGTGAGGGCTACATATGGGCCTACAGTGAACCGGGTCGCGGCTCGACCTTTAAGCTGTACTTCCCCGAGGTGGACGAGGAGGCACGGCAGATCGCCACTCCGGCGACGCAGCCTTCTGCCCGTGGTGGAACCGAGACCATCCTGCTAGTTGAAGATGACCAGGCTGCTCGCGAGCTGATTTGTGAGTCCCTCACCAGCAAGGGCTATCACGTCTTTTCCGCCCCGGACGGAATCTCCGCGCTGGAGTTCGTCCGTCAGCAAGACAAGGGTGTGGACCTGGTTCTTACGGATTGGCTTATGCCCGGCATGAATGGCGGCGATCTGATTATTGAGCTGAAATCTCTAAAACCGAAAATCAAGAGTCTGTGCATGTCGGGGTTCGTGCCGGCGGACATCGGACAGGCGCTGAGCCTTGGCCCGGACGCCACCTTTCTCCAGAAGCCGTTTACGCAAGCGGCCCTACTCGCCAATGTACGCGCGGTGTTGGATGATTGATCGGTCTTGACCCGAGAGTCGGCGACTGCGACCAGGATTTGAGCGCTACAAACCGGGGAAGCGCCACATCCGTGTAGCCATTGATCTGGCAAACCACGGTTCCCGGGATGCGTCCGATGTGGCTTGATCAACCGGAAGTTGGTTGCAGGAGTCCACGGCGCAAAGCGCCGTTACGTTCGTCAGCCCGACGTGATTCGGATCACAGTCGGAACGATCTCGGATGCTTAGAATGCGTTCAGCCCTCCCCTTAAGCCCCGACCGCCTGGGGGCAGAGTGTGCTTTTCAGTATGCCAGTTGGAATTGCACTCGTCGTTTCGGAGGATGTTGCAACCGTGCAGCAGTTGAGTCACGCATTGCACCAGCTCTCTATCGCGACGGATCTTTGCCGTGAGATACCCACCGCGATTCCGCTGTTGAATCGGCGCAAGTTTGACGCCGTCATTGTTGATCTCCACCTCGGAGAAGACATAGAAAAGGTTCTGGATGCCGCGCGGACGTCCCACTCGAATCGGACTGCCGTCACCTTCGCCGTCACTGGAAGCGCAGCAGAAACAGCAGCATGGCGCAAGCGAACCGGCTTTGTATTCGAACGGCCGCTGTCGGGATGGTCCATCCGCAGCACCCTCCGGCCCGCCTACGGACTCATTCTGCGAGAGCGCCGGCGGTATTTCCGGTGTCCGCTTTCTGTGCCGGTGGTGGTCTTCCGTCATGACTTGCCCGAGGTTCGCTGCCAGAGCGTAAACCTCAGTGAAGGTGGAATGGCGCTGAGCGTTCACCTCCCACTCCAGCCGGGAGAAGACGTGCAGGTGAGGTTCACCGTTCCAGGACACGAGATTTCGGTCTTGTCTGAATCGAAGGTCTGCTGGTCGAAGACGGGCCACTTGGGAGTTCGCTTTGCGACTCTTTCCAAAGAGAGCCGATCCGAGATACAAGCATGGCTGTCCCGGAAGTTGGAAGAATTGCTTCCTGAGTATGTCGCTGAAAAGTTCGATAAGTCGGAAGACTCCCCCCCGGATAACCAGAAATAACGATAGGCTACGAGCCTCGGATAGAACCATGGTGACATCGTCCTGCTTGCCGCGTCCTTCACACTCGAACTTTGCCATCCGCACAGAAAGCTTACGAGAGTGGGAGCACAAGCCAAAGATCTTCAGTGGAACGAAAAAGAGTGGGCTGGATCTCAAGAAACAACCTCGATCCTCCGTTCGACGGGAAGCTTTTTTCTTGACATCCATTCTTATAGAGCTCATTGACCACCGGGCAGGGAGGATTTCGTCACCCTTTGGCAAGCGCGTGTGAAACGTTTGAGGCACAAAACTCACGACAAGAGTGATGCCAAACGGTGAAATAGAACTACTCCGCGTCTTGCTGCGGAACGCACAACAGCCCGAGTACACGGCGCTGCAAAGGCTGCGCGATACGCTTAGGAGCCGGCTGGGCAGTCCAAAGCCACCACGTTCATCGGTGGCTCCGCAAGAAACTGAAAGGTCGGACAAGGAGAATGTGGCCTAACAGGGAAAGGCGGCAAGCTGGCGATCTATGAATTTCCATTGCACCAGTGAACCCTCGGGCGCGGACAGAAAGCGCCACCCGAAGAGAACCTAGATTGAGTAAATAGCGGAGGTACGCATGCGATCGCGAATCGTTGTCATGTTCGTTTTTTTGTTTGTCGCTGGCCTCGCATCAGCCAAGCAGCACTGCGGCAAGACTGATATTGACAAGTCGAGCGGCTTTTGTACGGTTCCCGACCCTGCGTTGACACCCGGTGAGATGGATTCATCGCTCGCGTGTGTCTCAAACGCTGACCGACCTCGAAAGGTGAAGGAGTCCGACAAAAAGGCGATTCTTGCCTCCTACGGACTTCCAGCTGACACAGACAGGTCGTCAGGTGAGTTCGACCATTGGTTTCCGCATTGGATGGGCGGTGCCGACGGCCCAACTAACATCTGGTTTGAGCCTCATGCCGGGAAATTCGGTTCGCTCACGAAAGATAAGGTGGAACTCTTGCTTTATCGGAAGGTGTGTGTGAACAAGACCATGACGCTAGGCCAAGCGAAGACACTCTACCTCAAGGGATGGACGAAACTCGTTCCTAAGAACTGACGGGTGCAGCCCGTTGCATTTCCACAATCCGGTCAACGATTGCCCGGCGTCGGCTTTGGCGAAGGTGGTATGCGATAACCATTCGCCGGTCACGTTTGCACGCCAAGTAGTAGAGGCGGTCACGGCTGTCGAGTTCCGCAAGTTCCCGCGCGAGTTGCTGATAGCTGGCGGAGGCTATTTTGCATTTCATGGCTCTTCTGCCGCTGCACGCAATGGGCCAAAGCTAATCGCTGGAGAACACGCATGGCGTACGACCCGACTGCCGACCTGTCGGCAGTCGTTGCGCGGCGGATTCCCCAGCGAAGAGGCGGCGCGAAGCACGGCTGGGGAGCATTCGTTCAATAGTGGCTAGAGTTGGTTTTTCAGCCAAAGGTCCAGGCCGTCATGCGGGTATCTCGGAACAAAGATGAACATGAGAGTCCAGGACAGACTGTTGGGCGTCCACGCCACTCGCATGCAGTAATTGATTCCGGTTGCCCCATTTTTCGTCACAATAATCAACGCGATTGACCTTGCTGCCTCCATGGCAGCTCTGAGCATATCGGACGTAATATCCCCGAGGCTCTCGTAATGTACCTTCGGCGCGATTAGAGTGTGCCCGGCTGAAACTGCTTCTATTGTCCGTCAGTCGAATAGATCGTTACCTCGGGTGAGTAGGCATAGTGGTAGCGATAGGGGGAATAGCGCTCGAAACTTTGGACACGCCATCAAGGAACTCATTCAATGTTGCGAGTCGCCTGCCTGAACGAGTAAGCCAAGTATGCCGTGCGAATAAACGTGTGCGTCCAACCGATCGTCTTAAAGGCGGAATGACGTAATACCCGAGAATCCCGTTCCAGTTTGGGTCCACGATACAAACCAAGCCGATGTTGTTTCGATCTCGTTCCGAGACGCGCAACACCCAGGGGAATCGGCCACTATTGTAGGGATGGGATCGTTTTCCACAGATCAGAATGGATATGCGGAATTCTCCATCGACCTCAATGACTCCCCTTCGGCTTCTGTATGCATCCACAATGCGCACGTGATCCGGAAACAGTTCCTTTAGCTGTTGCACAACGCCGTCGTAGAGTCGCCGGTGCGAGTGACCGTGCTTACTAGCCGCATAGCAGGATGAAGATGGCTTAAAGCCAACACGCCCATATACGTTCAAAAGAGAACCAAACCGTGCTATGTATCTGGAGCTATGCTCACATAGTCTGCTCTTGTCTATCAGCCGGCAAGACAATCGTTGCTTTCGTGCAAACAGACGTCGCAGCGCGGCAAGCATCGCTTCGGATGTACGCCCAACTGGTCGCTGATTTGCAATCACCCGCTGTGCTCGGTCAAAGGTATGCTGGTCAATAATTCGCCTAAACCGCGCTTCGCTGCTTACCCAAGCAGATTTTGGTTGTAGAGTGCTTGAACAATGCAGTCTCTTTGTTCTTCGGCCCCAGACGCTCATTCCTGAGTACTCGACCCGATGGATCACGTTTCTGACGTTATCACATGTCCACGGCCTTCCCCGACGCCTCAGGTCCTGCGCATTGAGTGCGGTCGCGATTTGAACACAGTTCTTCTTTTCATTCGCACACATCGAAAAGATGCGACGTACGCACGCTATCTCCACCTTTTTTCCTGGTACCAGAATGACCTTGTCCCTTTTCAGGTTCTTCAGGACCCCGGTTTTCAAGATGCCCTTTCTTCTTCCCGAAGGGGAGATCAGCATTCGTTCAAAACCATACGGTGTCGGGCCTCCCGCATGGAAACCCTGCTGCACTAAACGCTTCATGGCGGCGTGCACTTTATCACCCAGTTCTCTGCTGAACTCGGCGGCCATAGTCCGCTTGATGGCCTTCATAAGTTTGCTTTGAATGCTTCCGTCGTTTGAAAACTGTTCGGCACAGTAGTGAATTGGAATGCCAGCGTTCGCGCAGACAAAATCGTAGTAAGCCGACTCGTCGGGATTTTGAAAACGCCCCCACCGGCTCACATCGTAAACGAGAACAGCCCTATAGTCCGCCTCACCCGAGACTACATCTTGGAGAAGTTGCGCAAGGCCCTTTCTATGTTTGAGAAGAACTCCGCTTTTGCCCTGGTCTACATAGGAACGGCAGACCGTCATCCCGTGGTTCTCAGCGTAGTGGCGGATGGCAGCTTGCTGGCAGGGTATGGAGTATTGCTGGTCGTCGGTTGACATGCGAAGATACTCGGCTACGGGGAGTGATTGCGTAGGCATAGACTTACATCCCTCTCGAACAAAAGAAAGCTTTTTTGAATCGTTCCGGGTGCCAGCCCTTTTCCGAGGGTGGTGATTGATCCCACTTTGAGAAGAGAGGCCGAGGGACGAGGAGCCTAAACATCACTTCGATGATCTGGCATGACGTATAAGATCACGTAGCATCTCTTGGGCGTCACCAACCTGTGTCAGACCTTTCTCCGACTCACCCGAAGGGGCGGGGACTTTCCAGCGGCGCTTCATTGCCCAGAGGACGCGCACCCTTACACGTGCGACGCAAATCGTGCACATCCCGTTCGCTCCGTAGTCCACGTTTCTCTTTGAACAACGCAAGCACCCGTAGTCCTCGAAATAAAACTGCATTTTGTGGCGATACTCCGGGGGCAACAGCCTTCGTACTGACTTGGCAATCGATTGAGGCAAGAACCAGGGTTGGAGAAACACGTCATTCAGCAATTCTTCGTTGGGTTTCATGACTTACCTTCCTCGCGGGTGTGCCTTCCTAAAATTCTTGGAGACCGCCTGGTTGCTGATATGAACATAAACTTGCGTGGACGAAAGGTATGAATGCCCCATGAGGGCTTGCAGCGCGGGCAGGTCGGCCCCGCCCTCAACCATGTGCGTACCAAAACAGTGACGCAGCATACGTGGCGTTACCATCTGTAATCCGGCACGTCTTGCAGCTTTTTGCACAATCTTTGTCATCGTGCTTTTCGCCAGAGGCTTTTCGCCCTTCGGACGGCTTAGATCGATTCCTTTCAGCAACCGGTTGAACCTTTCTTTCGCCTTCTCGTAAGAGATTTTCTTATAGCTTCCAAGGTACTCTGTGTGGCGTCTCCCACGCACTTCCACCGCCGGTCGGAAGTCACGCCAAACGCCCATCCAGGCGTGCCGGTTATGCGTAATGAACCCGCGCTGGAACGGAATGATGTCTTGAAATAGAAAGCCGTCACGGCGGGGGCCAAGATATCTCTTGATGGCCTTGGCCGCTGCCGAACCGAAGTAAACTATTCGCTCCTTTCGCTTTGCACCGACTTTGAACGTTCGTCTGTGAAAATTGATGTTTTCAACTCGAACAGTTGTGAGTTCCGCCGTGCGACAACCTGTCGCATAATAGGTTTCAATGAGCGCTCTGTCTCGTGGGTTCTTCGCCGCACTAATCAGACTCCGAACCTGATTCTTGGTAAGCACTGTCGGAAGCTTTCTCATGCGTGGGCGCGCTTTCAGAAATCTGGGTGCAACTCTGTCTACGATTCCACCGAAGTAAAGGAAGTCAAAGAAACGGCGCAACCCGATGAGCCAATCACTGACAAAACCCCCAGACCATGACGGCTGCTTCTCGCGCGCAAGGAAGTCCGCAATATCCAGGGGCGTTACTTTGCGCAGCGGTTTATCGCCTATATGGATGCATAGTCTGGCCGCCTTGCGGTAGTACGAAGCCACGGTACTCGGCATGTATCGTTGGGCATCGAGCCAGCGGCGGAATCGATTGGCCATCTCAAGGTTCACCTGTGCCAAAGAATGTCTCATAAGAGCGTTAGTGTAACGGCATTTGTTCCCCTTCAAACTAAGATTAGATTTCCACCAAGCGCGGCGGTCTAGTGCCTACAGGTTGGCGCAGTGCCGACATGTCGGCACTTCCAGGAAAGTTTCGGGGTTGGGGTTGCAGTTGACTTTGGAGTTGGGATCGAGGGGATCGGAAATCACCGGAATGGCCGGTTTTACCGTACCAGAGTCGGTGATCACTTCGTTGGCCGGGTTTGGTGCGCACCGCCCCCAGCCACTGGGCGGACGCACCGCAATCCAGGCCGCTTTCAGGAGGCGCTAGCGGTTTCGCGACGGACATGAGTCGCTTGCTGGATGCGCCGTAGCGACCAGCCCAGCCGCCCCAAAGCTAAAACTTGTTGTTTCTTCTCTTCATTC